>SXGT01485536.1_pt1 | contig 25369 bp, 21 predicted proteins | sample 3176221 | NCBI WGS metagenome assembly SXGT01 (sample SAMN11356862, study PRJNA531348) | freshwater metagenome | isolation source: freshwater sample F1-120 | place: China: Fuxian Lake, Yuxi | collected 2017-12-25
TCTGGCCGAAGCAGAGCCGCGGATAGTAGAACACCCCCTTCGCGGTCGACGCGCCGCGTCCCGCGCCCCCGGGCAAGAGCCGCTTCAGCATCTTGCCGATGGAGGTGGCCGACACCCGCTTGAGCGCCTGGACCGGTGAGATCTCGTCTGGCGCGAGTCCCCACAGCTTGACCGCGTAGGGGAAGTAGAACTCCCGACAGATGGTGCGACCGAGCCCGGCTTCCAGCACGCTCGCAAACGTCTCGTCCTCCGGGGGCACGCCGCGCGACCGACCCCGCAGGAGATCGCCCACGACACCCAGCGCGAACTTCGGGTGAACCCGCAGCGCAAGATCGACCGGCCGGAGGGGGAAGTGAATCCAGCGCCCCAACAGTCGGATACGACCGTGACGCGGTCGGACCAGGAGGTCGTCGCCGAGCACCTGTCCGATCCGGTCGAGCACTTCCGGGTCCGACGCCGGGTGGAGTCGGTGACTTCCGTAGTCGACATTGACGCCAGCCACCTGGAAGCTCCCCGCGTTGCCTCCCACCTGATCGCGGCGCTCCAGGAGCAGCACCTCCGCCCCACGTTCGGCCAGGTCGAGCGCCGCGGTCAGCCCGGCCGGGCCGCCCCCCAGAACGACGACCCGGGTCATTCGACGCCCTCGTGATGACGGAGGAGCGTGCCACCAAGCACGAGCGCCGCTACCCCGGCCACGCTCCCGCCGGTGACGAGCACCGCCTCCCAGGCCAGTGACTGGGCGACCGCCAACGCCGGTTCGATGCCAAACGGGCTGAGAAACGCTGCCAGCGCCACCTCGCGCACCCCGATGCCGCCCAGGCTGATCGGCAGCAGCGCCACCAGTTTCGCGAGGGGCCAGGCGAGCAGCCAGGCGAGGAACGGGAGATCGATGCCGATGCCGCGTGCCAGCGCGACATTGAGCCCGACGAACGCGCCCTGCACGAACACGGAGACGCCAAGTGCGGTTCCGGTCCACAGCGGCACCCGCGCGAGGGCATCGAGCGCGGCGCGGACGCGCGCGGCCGGTTGCCGCAGGCGCTCCGGCAGACGTCCCGCGGGCACCCATCGCGTCACCGCGACACCGCCAAGCACCGCGAGCAGCAGGAGGATCCCTGCGGCCACGAGCGCGGTGCCCGCGCGTCCGCGCGCCAGTTCGGGTGAGAGCACCGCCGCCACGCCGGCGATCCCGACCAGCGCCGTCGTGTCGATGAGTCGATCGGCAAGCGTCCCCAGGGCCACCGCCTCCACTCGGCCCGCCGCTCGCACGGCGAGTCCGGCCCGCACCACGTCGCCACCGATGATCGACGGGAGGCAGAGGTTCGCGAAGAGCCCGGCGGCATGGGCCCTGAGCGCAACCCATCCACCGATCGGCGCCCCGGCGCCGGAGACCAGCATTCGCCACTTCATCGCCGAGAACACGTGCCCCAGGAGAAACAGCACCACGACGAGTCCCCCCACCGAGAGCGGAATCTGGCGGAGCACGTCGAGAATGCGCGTCGACGAGAACCAGGCCAATAACAACGCGAGCAGCCCGCCGCTGATGGCGGCGCGCAGCAGCACCATCCCGACACGCCGCGACAGGCGAGGCGGCTTGGTGCGGGTCGCGGAGGCCGCCCTCATGCGCCTCCCGGTCGCAGGCCGAGCCGGGAAATCTGGTCCGACAGGAGCCCGACCGCCCAGAGAATCGCCGCGCCGATGAACCCGAGCAGGGCGGTCTCCGAGAAGTTCCCGATGTAGACGTCATACATGAACTTGGCCAGTCCACCCAGGAAGAAGACGCCCCCGATCGGCAGGAAGATCTTCAGCGGGTTGAAGTAGACGATCGTGCGGAGAATCAGCAGCAGAAACTCGACGGCATGGACCGGCCGCAGCTTGGACTTGCCGATGCGCTGGTAGTAGTCGATCGGACTGTAGCGCACGAGCGCGCCGCTGCAGAGCGCTGCCAGGGTGATGGTGGTCGTGAACGAAAAGCCGGAGGGCAGAAGATGCTCGAACCGTTTGACGAGCGTCTTCCGCATGACCCGGAGCCCGGAGTTGAGGTCTGGGATGTGCCGCCCGGCCAGGTAGCCGGCCAGTTTCCTGAGGAACCACTTGGCGGGGCGTCGCACGAGCGGTATCTTCACGTGCTGGCCGACACGCGCCCCGACCACCATGTCGTAGTCGCCCAGCTCCGCGATCAACACCGGAATCGCCGCCGCCGGATACGTGCCGTCGGCGTCAGTGATCACGATGACCTCGTGCGCGGCGCGTCCGATACCCGCCTTCAGCGCGGCGCCGTAGCCGCAGTTCTCCGGGAGCGGGATCACCTGGGCCCCAGCCGCTGTTGACAGCGCCCCTGTCCGGTCGGACGACCCGTCGTCGACCACGATCAGCTCGAACTCGAGCCCCGACGCCTCCATGACCGACCGAACGCTGCGGATGCTCTCTTCGATCGCGCCCTCTTCATTGAACGCCGGAATCACCACGCTCACGCCATTCATCGGTCACTCGCTCCTCGTGGGGCCTCTGGCGCCCGGCTTCGCCGCACCACGATTTGACCGTCGCCGAGGGTGCCTGGAAACACCTGCATCAGCTCGAACTCCGCCTCGAGGACGGCGGCCAGCTCCGGGCGCGCCTCTGCGAGGTAGCTCGGGAGGGTATACAGCACCCAGATACGTCCCTTCTCCGCACGACGCATCGTCAACTCGTCCAGCGTGGAGGTCTCGTCCCATTCCGTCGCGTAGTAGCGGTTGTAGACGCGGCCCGCCATGTGCAATGCCACTACCTGATCGCCCGGCGCCAGGTTACCTCGCACGTAGTCTCTGGCGGACGTGTAGTCCTGCTTTGGATACCGATAGACGCGGGGCACGGTCGCCGCCGACACGAGCACGAGCAGCAGGGCCGGCGCGACGGCCCACCCACGACGCCACCCGCGGACCCGCGTCAGCCAGTCGCCCAGCCCGACGGCTCCGCTGATCGCGATCAGCGCGCAAAATCCGAACGCCCCGAACAGAAACCGCGGCCAAAGGCTCCGCCCGAGCGCGAGCATGGTCAGCCCGCCGAGGAGGCTGGGCAGCAGCATCGCGACCGAGAGCAGAGGCGCCCGCCGCCATACACGCAGCAACCCGTACGCACCGAAGGCCACGGCACCGCCGGCGCCGAGCCAGCCCAACCCCAGCCCGACGCCGAGGTTCCGCACGGTCTCGTTGACGAGCCAGATCGGGCGGCTCCACGCCACCCCGCCGGTCGTCGAGCCGGCACCGGGCTGGTTGAAGTAGGCGACCATCTGCGGCAAGGTCACGGCGTACAGATGCGCCGTGACCCACCCGGCGAGGGTCAGCGCCCACACGGGGGCGAGGCGTCTGGACCCGGATCCCCGTTCGCGCCAGTACAGCGCGCCGGTGATGAGCGCGTGCGCCGCTCCCACGAACACCATGGTCAGATGGGCCCATGTACCGAGTGACAGCGTGATCGCATAGGCCACCCAGATACGCACCGAGCCCGAGTCCCTCGCGCGCAGGTAGAGGTCGGTGGCCAGCACCGTCGCGAACAGCAGCATCGTGTAGCCACGAGCGTTCTGCGAGAACCAGACGTGGTGATACGACAGGGCGAGGAGCGCGGCGGCGCACCAGGCCTCCCTGACACCGAGGGCGCGACGGCCCAGCTGCAGCGTCGCCCAGACGCTGGCCACGCCGAACGCGAGCGCCGGCAACCGAAGCGCCGTCGCGGTCTCGCCGAACAGCTGCAGGCTGGCCCAGGCCAGCAGCGAGTACAGCACATGCTGGTTGTCGTCGGCAAAATCCCCGACGACGGTGCCCAGCCCGGGCTGGACGTAGTTCACCAGCGTGAACACCTCGTCCATCCAGAGATCGCCGCCGATCCCGACTAGTCGGACAAGGGCGGTAGCCGACAGCAGCCCGGTCACCGCCCATCCTCCCCACGCCACCGGCTCGACAGGGCGCGTGGCTTTGGTCCCGGGCAGCCCGTGCCGAACGCCTCGCTGCATCCAGGTGAGCAGCAGCAGGACGACGGCGTCGACGAGCAGCAGCGCACGCAAGATGCCGACCCCGGTCTCGACCCTGTCGACCTGGACCGGGTCGGCGTGGGGCAGCAGCGCCCGAGCGGCCGAGGGTGGATCGGCGGTGAGGGCCAGCAAGAGGAGCCCCACACTCGCCAGGGGCAGCAGGAGCGGGCAGCCTCGTCTCATCCCGCCCCCTCCGCGTCGTTACCGGGCACCGCCGGATCGGGGCCAGCGTCCCTGGCCCGAGCCAGACTCCGAAGGTCGGTGACCAACCGCCGGTCCAGCAGGGGCCCGAGTGCGGCGAACGCCAGCACCCCGCCGGTCGCGGTACCCCAGGCCGCCCCGTCGACCTGGCGGACCACCACCCCGACCACCAGTGCGGCCAGCGCCGGCCGGGCCACGGCGCCCAGAAACGGAATGTGTCGAACGGTGCGGCGAGCACAGGCATGCGCGACGAACCACACGACGGCGGCCGAGCTCACCATGCCAGCGGCACCACCCAGGGCCCCCCAGCGCAACGTGCCCCACGCGCCGACGCTCAGGGTCGCCACCGCCCCCGCCAGTTGCGCGAGCGCCACGGACCGTTGTTCCCCGCGGGCGATCAGCGCCCACCGGGCATGTCCCGAGAAGAGCGTCAACGGAATCGTCCAGACAAGCACCGCCAAGGTCGCGCCGGCGTCGACGAACGCCTCGCCGTAGATGAGCCGGCAGATCGGGTCGGCCAGCAATGTCACCGCGAGCGCCAGTCCGATCCCGCCCCAGGCGGTCGCCTTGAACGACGGCCCCACCAGTCCGCGATAGGACGCCTCGGAGACGGCTAGCGACCTGGCGACCGTCGGAAAGAAGTTGAAGTGGTAGACGAACCCGAACGTCGCGAGCGACATCACGATCCGGTGGACCGCCCCGAAGAAGGCGACTTCGACGCTCCCGACCAGACCCGCGATCAACAGGATCGGCAGATACTGGTTCAAGGCCCAGATGGTCTCACTGAGCCCGATGAACGAACCCTCCCACAGCAGCCGTCTGGAGCCGGCCAGGTTCCATGCGAAGCGGAACGGCGTGACGAGACGGCCCTGTATGCGTACGAAGTAGACTGCCAGCACCAGCGCGGCGGCGAGCTCCGCTGCCCCGACCAGCAACAGGTCGTCCGCCCCGTCGACCACGAGCATCACGCCGGCGGTGAACACCGCCGTTCGCAGGATGAGGGCGAGCGACACCCAGTGCATCCGCTCCAACCCCTGGTAGAGCCACTGCTGGCGGAACGGTACGCCCAGCAGGCCGATGGCGAACAACCACACGAGCTGCCTGTCCTGGGGCGGCTGTCCAAGCAGCACTGGAATGACACACATCACGGGGATCGCCAGGACCCCAACCACCAGCCGGGCGAAGGGAATCTCCGCCGCCAGGTCTTCGATGCGCCCGGCATCCCGCGCCACTTCCCGCGCGCCGAGCGGACTGAGGCCGAAGTCGACGACCATCGCGAAGAAGAGCGACAGCGAGACCGCCAGCTCCACGGCACCGTACGCCGCAGGCTCGATCGTGCGCGCCAGGAACGCAAAGGCGACAAACGCGATCACCTTCGTGAACAGCTCGCCCCCGGAGAGGAGGACGAAGTCCCGCACCACCGCGAGCCCCCCTCGCCCCCGGGTCACGCCCACCACGCGATGGTGCTCCTCATGCGAGCGCCTCGAGGACGCGCATGGTGTCGGTCCGCCCGCGATCCCGCGCGACCCGCCCGATGAGTTGCAGGTAGCGATCGATCCCCACCGTCTCGGACCAGCGGTCCTCCAGTGCACGGCGACCCGCCGCGCCGAGGCGGTTCCGCAGCGCCGTGTCCTCGGTCAGCCTCCCGAGGGCGGTGCGCAACTCCTCCGGCGACTCGAACAGCAGCCCCGCCCCGGTCTTCTCCACGACCTCCGGGTACGGGCCAAGGCGACGGGCGACCACCGGTGTCCGCTCGCGAAACGCCTCGAGCAGAATCATCGGGAACACCTCGAAACAGCGGGATGGCGCCACGACCGCCCGCGCCTCGCGGTAGATGGGGCGTAGCGCCTGTGGTGAGAGCTGTCCGAGAAACCGTACGCGGCGGCCATGCGCCAGACGACGCAGTTCCGGCTCGTAGCTCCCCTGGCCGGCAACCCACAGTTCCGCCGGCCCGCCGTCCTCGAACAGCGGAATCACGTCCTGCAACCCCTTGATCGCCTCCAAGCGGCCGACGAAGAGGAAATACGGCCGTTCAGCGGCAGGCGCCGCCGCCTCCGGCTCGCCCGACGCTTCCGACTCCGGCAGGAACGCCGGTATCAGTTCCATCTCGCGAGGGAACCCGAACTCCCGATGCTTCTCCTTGGAGAATTCGCTGAGGGCCAGAAACACGTCCACGTGCCGCGCCTGCCGCTCGAGCCAGCCCGACCAGCGCCAGAGTTGCGGGGGACGACCATGCCGCAGCTGACAACGCAGGCACTGGCGACGGTCGCACACCTCGCGGCGATGGCGCCAGAGCAGGTGGGTTGGGCACACCAGCCAGTGCTCGTGCGCCGTATACAGCTTGACCGCCTCCCCGTAGGCCAGCAACCCGGGCCCGCCCACGAGCGAGAGGTTGTGGTAGTGGATCACATCCGGCGCGACATCGGCGACCAGCCGCCGGAGACGCCGGCCGTGGACCAGTGGACGGCCGGTCTGCTGTGTCGCCAGGCAGGACAGCATCGGCCACCGACTCTCGAGACGGTGCACGCGGACGCCTGCGGGCTCGGGGTCGGAGACCTCCGGCGCCGCCGGGTCCGCCAGCAGCCGATAGGCATCCACGGCGTGGACGACATGGACCTCGTGCCCGCGGCGCGCCAGCGCGTGGGCCAGCCGTCGCACATGGACGCCGTCGCCCCCGAAGTGGTGTGGGGGATAAAAGGTAGTGAATTGCAGAAAACGGAGTCGACGCACCTGTGTCTCGGGCTCTGGTTCAAGTCCTGCGTAGTGTAGTGCCCATGGCCACGAACGTGACTTGCTCGCAAAAATCGGCGAGACTGCACGCTCCGTGATGCAGGAATCGGTCCTCGGTCGTTTACACCCCGACCCGACAGGGAACGAGCGTGCCGACGCCGCCGGTCGACCCGCCTGCGTCATCATCGGCGCCGGGCCCGCCGGCCTGACCGCCGCCTACGAGCTGTCGACGCTCGGGTACTCCTCGGTCGTCCTCGAGGCCGACGACACGGTCGGAGGCATCTCACGCACCTGCGAATACAAAGGTTATCGCTTCGACGTTGGCGGCCATCGCTTCTTCACGAAGGTCGACTATGTGCGCACGCTCTGGAACGAGATACTCGAGGACGAATTCCTGATCCGCGCCCGGCTCTCGCGCATCTACTACCGGCAGAAGTTCTTCGACTACCCCCTGAAGCCGGTCAACGCCCTGTTGGGCCTGGGCCCCTTCGAGGCGGTCCGGATCGCCGGCTCCTATCTGCGCGCGCGTCTCTGGCCCGAACCTGAGGAAGCCAATTTCGAACAGTGGATCACCAACCGCTTCGGGCGTCGCCTGTTTCAGATCTTCTTCAAGACGTACACCGAAAAGGTGTGGGGGATCCCCTGCAACGAAATCAGCGCCGACTGGGCGGCACAGCGCATCAAGAATCTCGATCTGTGGACCACCCTCCGACACGCCTTTCTCGGTTCGCAGCGGACCGGCACCGGCGGCGTTGTCACCACCCTCATCGACCAGTTTCACTACCCCCGCCATGGCCCGGGGCAGATGTGGGAGAGCTGCACACACCGGCTCGAGCAGCGTGGCATGCGGGTCGCGATGCGAAGCCGTGTCGTCGGCATGCGGCATGCACACGGGCGGGTGCGCAGTGTCCGGGTCAGCGAGAGCGGCGGCAACGACTACGAGCTCGAGGGCGAGCACTTTGTCTCATCGATGCCGATCCCGGCCCTCATCCGATGCCTCTCCCCGGCGCCCCCGCCGGAGGTGCTGGCCGCCGCAGCCCAACTGCGCTACCGGGACTTCCTGACCGTGGCGCTGATCGTCGATAAGCCGGACCTCTTTCCTGACAACTGGATCTACATCCATTCGGACACGGTTCGGGTCGGGAGAATCCAGAACTTCAAGAACTGGAGCCCGGACATGGTACCGCACCCCGGGCATACGGCACTCGGGCTCGAGTACTTCGTCGACGAGGGCGACGATCTCTGGTCGATGGCCGACGCCGATCTCGTCGCCCTCGGTCGCCGGGAGGTCGACACCCTCAACCTGGCGCCCGCCGATGCCGTCATTGACGGCACGGTCGTGCGGATGCCAAAGGCCTACCCCGTGTACGACGGGCAGTATCGCGACGCGCTCCGGGTGCTGCGCGACTGGCTCGGTGGTCTCGAGAACCTGCAGCTCATCGGTCGCAACGGGCAACACCGCTACAATAACCAGGACCATTCGATGCTCACCGCGGTCTACGCCGCCCGGAACATCGCCGGCGAGCGCTACGACATCTGGGACGTCAACGTCGAGGACCAGTACCATGAAGAGCGGGCCGCCGGCGATACCGGCCATGGCGGCGACCGCCTGGTGCCGAGACGGATCGACCGGTCGATCCAGGAGGTCCTGGCCGACGTCTTCGCGACCTATGACCCGGTGGCGCTGGGCGCCGCAGTGGGGTCTGTCAGCGCCGTCCTGCTCTTTCTGGCGACCGCGGTCCTCCTCATCAAGGGCGGCGATCCGCTTGGCCCCAACGTGTCGCTGCTCGCGAACTATCTCCTCGGCTACACCGTCAGCTGGGGCGGTGCCGTGCTGGGACTGGTCGAAGCGGGACTCGGGGGGTTCGGATTCGGGTATCTGTTGGCCACGACGCTGAACTGGGTCATCCACCAACAGCAGCGAGAGCTGTTGGCGCGCGTCGCAGGCACGCGCAGCATGAGTCTCTTCGAAGGGGACGAATCCTCATGACGACGCCGTCCACCGACATGGCGCAGCTCGAAGCGGAGCTCATCCGTACGACCGTGGTCCGACTCCGCTCACGCGTGATGGCGCTGGTCTTCGGGATGGTCGGCGGCACGGCGTTGTTTCTGGCCACCGCCATCCTCCTCGCGCGTCAAGGTCTCGAGGTTGGCCTGCATCTGTCGCTGCTCAACAACTTCTTCCCGGGATACTCGGTGACCTGGCCCGGCGCGTTCATCGGGCTCGGCTATGGAACGCTCTCCGGCGCGATCGTCGGCTGGTCGGTGGCGTGGATCTACAACCGGGTCGCGGACCGTCGCCCGCCAGGCTGACCGAGGTCTCACAGGTGCGGGCGATCCTGACCTTCCACGATGTCAACCAGTCCGGGTCGGTGCTGTCCATCGCCCCCGACGAGCTCCGCAGCCTGATCCGTGCCATCCGCCGCTCTGGGCATGAGGTCGTGCCGCTCTGCGACCTCCTCGATGGTGAGATCAGACCGAACCAGATCGCCCTGACGTTCGACGATGGGCTGCGTGGGGTGTACGAGCACGCGCTCCCGATCTTCCGGGCTGACGAGATCCCGGCGACGGTCTTTCTGACCACCGACTTCGTGGGTCGGACCAATCGCTGGCCGTCCCTTCCCCCCGACGCGCCGACGATGACGATGCTGCGCTGGTCGGAACTCGAGGAGCTCCAGACAGCCGGCTGGACGATCGAAGCCCATACCGCGACGCACCCGGACCTTCGACGGCTCGACGATTATGCGATCCAGGCCGAGTTGCAGCATGCGGACGAGGCGATCGAGACGCGGCTCGGACGGCGTCCGCGTGTTTTCGCCTACCCGTATGGCAGCTGGACGCCCCAGGCGCACGCCGCGGTGGCCGCGCGCTACGACTACGCCGTCACGACCGAGATGCGCACGCTTCCGACGATACGGCCGGACCCCCACCTGGTTCCCCGTCTCGAGACCTACTACTTCCGGTCGACCCGGACGCACGGCCGGTTCGGCACGCTGCCATTCTCCGCCTATCTCGCCACTCGCCGCTCGATCCGCACGCTGAGGCGCACGCTGGGGGTACGGTGAGGCGACGATGAGGCGCACGCTGAGGCGCACGCTGAGGCGCACGCTGAGGCGCACGCTGAGGCGACGATGAGTGTGACCGCGCGCCGTCACACTGTCAGCGTGGTGATGCCGGTCCACAACGGCGTGCAGTATCTGCGGCGCAGTCTGCCACCGCTGCTGTCCCACCAGGGCGCGCGGCCGCTCGACGTGCTGGTGGTCGACGACGGATCGACCGACGGCTCGGCCGCGTTCGCGCGCGAGGCGGGCGCGCGTGTCATCTCGAACCCCGCCCCCCTCGGTCCCGCGGCGGCGCGAAACATCGCGGTCGGCGAGGCCCGTGGCGAAATCCTGCTGTTCGTCGACGCCGATGTTGTCGTCCATGACGACACCGTCGGGCAGATGGGCCTCGCCTTCTCCGACCCTGACGTCGTGGCTGTCTTCGGGTCGTATGACGACCAGCCGCCGGACCCCCGCTTCGCCAGCCGGTATATGAACCTCCGCCATCACGCCGGACACCAGCACCCCAGCGAGGACGCGCAGACCTTCTGGGCCGGGCTCGGCGCAGTGCGGCGCCAGGCGTTTCTGGCCGTCCGTGGGTTCGATGCCGAACGGTACACGACACCGAGCATCGAGGACATCGACCTCGGGCGGCGGCTCCGGGCAGCGGGCGGACGGATCCGGCGTCTCCCCGGCATCCAGGGCACCCACCTGAAACGTTGGTCGTTGGGCGGCGTCATCCGCACCGATATCTTCGCCCGCGGTGTGCCCTGGACCCGGCTGATGCTGGAACACCCCGGTGCGTTCGGGGACCTCAACGTGGGGCCCGGCGAGCGCCTGAAGGCGGTGCTGGCGCTGGCGCTGGCGACCAGCGGCGTCGCGGCGGTCGCCGGTCTCTGTCCCGTCTGGGTCCCGCTGGTCCTGCTCGCCGGATCAGTCGTGGCGCACCGGAGGCTGCTGGCGCTCTTCAGACGGTCGGGTGGATGGTGGCTGGCGAGCCGGGGTCTGCTCTTCCATCAGCTCTACTACCTGTACAGCAGCGCGGTGTACATCGTCGGCAGCGTCCGACATCGCCTCTGACGCCGGGCTCAGGACAGCGCTTTGACCGCCCGCACCGTCACGAGCAGTTCGTAGTCCTCGTCCCGAACGTCGAGGTCGCGCGTCGCTACCTCCTCGACACAGATCCCATGCAGTGCGCAGGTGGCCGCCAGCACGTTGCCATAGGTGGAGACCTCCACCCGGGCGCCAGGGAACGTCTCGGCGAAGAGCGCCTCGGCCGACTGCGCGGTGATGTGCCAGTACTCGCCCCACCCGTCCCGGCCCAGGCGTCGCCCGATCTTGCTGATACCGTGGGAGGTCAGCAGCAGCGTCCCTCCTGGTTTGAGCATCCGGTGCAGCGTCCGGAGCGCCACCTTCAGCTCGTAGATCATCTGCAAGGACTGGGTGAAGACGATGCAATCGAACAGGTCGGACGGCAGGTGATCGGCGTCGGTCAGGTCCGCGACCATCGTCGCCTCCGGGTTGCCTTCCACGACATGCAGGACATCGATCCGCGTCACCGCCGCGCCGCCGAACTGCCGGAGATAGCTCGCGTCGCCCATCTCCAGACAGCGACCGCGCATGGCCGCCCGATGCTGTCCGAGGAACTGCGCGATGTAGTACCGGTCGATCGGCTGGCCACGATCGAGACCGAAGATTGGACTGATGGGGGTGGTTCGATACAGATCGCCGAAGTTCACGCGGCCGGTCCGTGGCCACTGCAGGCGGTACCGGCGCTGCTGTCTGACCACCCAGCTTCGCGCCGCCGGAGAAAAGACCCGCTTCGAGAGGTCGATGACCAGTTGGCGGACAGGCACCCGTTCGCTACTACAGTTCCTTCGTGCTCTTCACGCAGAGAAAGCCGCAGAAGTTATACCACTGGAAGAAGGTCTGGACGATCTGGAAGCCGTTGCGCTTGAAGAGTTCGGTGTTCTCGTCGGCCCGGTACGGCACCAGGACATTCTCCAGCGCCTCTCGCTTCCGTAGGATTTCGTGTTCGGAGTATCCGTTCCGGCGCTTGAAGTCGTAATAGAAGTCGACGAAGAACCGATTCATGTCGGAGTCGTTGGTCAGGATCTTCTCGCAGCAGATCAGCACCCCGCCTTCACCCAGACTCTCGTAGATCTTTCGGACCAGACGGTCTCGGCCCAGCGGACGGACGAACTGCAACGTCCAGCACAGGGTGACGACGCCTGCCCCCTCGAGATCGAGTGCCGAGAGGTTGTCGTTGAGATCGGCGTACCGCAGGTCGACCCGATCTGCCAGCCCGGCCTTCGCGACGTTGTTCCGCGCCCGCTCGAGCATCGGTGTCGAGTTGTCGTAGCCGACCAGCCGCGTCGCCTGCCCGAGCGCGCCCGCGATGTTCATCAGGGTCGTGCCGGTCGAACACCCCAGGTCGTAGACCGTCCTGCCCTCGACCAGGAAACGACCGGCGATCTGCTGGATCAGACGCTGCTGCTCGAGGTAGCACGGCACGCTGCGAACGAGCATGTCGTCGAAGACCCCGGCGACCTCCTCGTTGAACTCGAAATCACTCGCCCGTGCGGTATCCCTCGAGAACACCGAATCTCTCCCCGATGGCACCTCGTCTCGTTCCACCGACCAGCCCTCCTTGCGCCATTATGCTGTACATTTCTCTCGTGTCCGGTCACGACCACGGCTACATCGATCTCGCCGACGCCGCCGCCTGGCCGACGAACATCGCCGAGCGCGTGATGACCGGCGAGCTGTTCGTCTTGCGTCGCTGCATGCAGCGGCTCGACCTCTTCGACGATCTCAGAGCCGCCAGTCTCGACGGGATCCGTCAGGTTCTCGGACCCGAGGTATCGGCCCGTGTCGACGCGGAGGGACTCGACCAGATCCATCGGTTCGCCAGTCTCGAACAGATCGCCAAGATCACCGACGCCGTCTACAGGACCACCGCCACGCAGGCCGCGCGCTGGGTCTCCAAGATCGTGCCCGACCTGCTCGGCGTCACCGAGCCCTACTATTTCGAGCGCCGGCCCAACGTCCGGTTCGTCATTCCCTATGACCTCATGATGCAGGAGGCCGATGCGCTGGCCGGCGTCATCAAGAAGCACGGGCACGGCAAGGTCACACCGCATCCGCCGCATCGTGACAGCTGGGTCGACTGCCCGACCAACCTCATCAACATCTGGATTGCCGTAGGTCCGATTCCGGAGGGGAACGGCATTACGATCTTCCCTGACGCGTTCGGCCGCACGCTCGCGTCCACCCCCTCCGGCGGTCTTGCGCGAGACGAGCATCCCGGCACGCCGCTCAACTTCGACCTGGCGGCAGGGGACGTCATCCTGTTTCACGGGAACCATCTGCACTCCTCGGTGCTGAATCGGACCGAGTCGACACGGCATGTGGTCAGTTTCCGGGTCGTCACCGAGAAGCCGCGGTACGCCGGCAAGCACTACCACCACTATGTCCACTCCTCCCTCGCTGGCGGCCCGCTGGATCTCGTCGCCGAATGGCCAGCCAACTTCGCGTGGGGCTGGGTCGAGACTCGCCTCATCTGGATCGCCGAGCGGCTGGGGTTGACGCGCCGCCCTGGCGGCCGCACGAACGGCGCGGGTCGCCGCCCGCCATCCGCTCCGCTACCACCGGTCGCCGTCTCAAGGCTGTCACCCGGCACGATCCAACCGGTGTCCGATGACGTCTGCGCGGCGCGGCTTGCCGACGCGAAGGTCGTGGCGTTTGGCCGACGCTGCCCGCACGAAGGCGCCGACCTCTCCTTCGGGCACGTCCGTGACGGCGAAGTCGTCTGCCCGTGGCACGACGTCCGCTTCGACGCGCGCTCTGGCAAGAGCGCCTGCCAGATGTTGCAGCCACTGCGCCTCTTCGACGTCCAGGTCGAGGACGACGTGGTGAGAGTCAGAACGGACTAGCCGCCGGATGGGCACCGAACACGGCCATGTGCTCCAGGAGGCCGAGGCGTGTCAGGTCCACGCGCTGCTCTCGGGCGAGGAGACCGGGCTGGGCGGCGTGCTGGAGGCGGCCCGCGCCGCCACGGCCACCGGGTCGGTCGAGTGGCAGGTCCCGGTCACCCCCGCCACCGTCCATCGGCTGGGGGCGCTCGAGCTGCTCGCCGCGGCCGATGGCGTCTCGTTGCGGTGCCTGCCCCCGATCGGGCTGAACGCTCGCGAGGCGGTGTTCCACGACGACTATCTTGCCTCGCGCCCCGCGCCAGAGGGGGCCGCCAGACGACACGAGACCGCCGCCGCCAACATGGCGGTGCTGCGCCATGGGGCGCGGATTCTTCGCAATGTCGGCAGCCTGGTCGCCCCGCCGATCCCGCTCGACGGGGGGCGCCTGGAACGGGTCGTCCTGGTCGGCCAGTATGGTGGAGAGCATGTCGGAGACGCGGCGATTCTCGGTGGCGTGCTGCTCCGTTTGCACCGCGACTACGGCACGACGGTCGCCTTTCTGATGAGCTGGCGCCCGGACCACACGAGACAGCTCGCCTCCCGCCTCGAGACGCCGGTCCAAGTCATCGTGGAGTCACCTCGGGACGGTCAGGTCCAGCGCCGGCTCAACGAGGCGCAGGCGCTGGTCTTTGCCGGAGGCCCCGTGATGGACCTCCCGCGCGTCCTGGCGATGCAGATGGCGGTGGCAACCGCGGCGCGCCGGAAAAAGCTGCCGATCGTGTGCGACCGCATTGGCATCGGGCCGTTCAAACGACGAGTCAGCCGGGTGATGGCGCGTCGACTGCTGCGGCTCGCGAGCCGACTGTCGGTGCGCGCGTCGGCGGGCGCGGACGACCCGGTGGTGGCGGGACTCCACCCCGTGGTCGAGACTGACCCGGCCTTTGAGTACCTCGCGACTCGTCACCAGCTCTCTCGCCTACAGGCCGCCGAGCAACTCGCCATTGACGCCCTGTTGCAGGGCACCGAGGGCCGGCCGCGTATCGGCATCAATCTGCGCCCTATCCGGCACCTCTGGAGCCCGCGGGGGAGCGAGTATTCCCGGCGGAGCGAAGAGCGATTCCTCGACCGGGTGGCCGCCGCGATGGTCGCGCACGCTGAGCGTTCGACGCCCGCCCCCTGCTACGTGTTCTTCCCGATGAACCCGCAGGAAGGTGGCTGCTCCGACCTCAGATCGGCGTATCACCTCCACCGCCGGGTCGGCGGTCGTGCCGAGATTCGTGTGTGGGAACAGGATCCAGACGTGGACGGCATCCTCTATCTCCTGCGGCAACTGGACGCCGTCGTCGCGATGCGTCTCCATGCCTGCATCTTCGCCTGGTCGCAGCAACGGCCCACCCTCGGCATCGACTACTATCCCGGCCAGGGAGGCAAGGTCGAACAGCTCTTCCGGGACGCCGGTCGGCTGGAGGACGTCTGCAGGATGGACACCGTCTCGACCGCCACGCTGACCGCGTCTCTGTCGCGGCTTACCGCAGCGGGGCCGTGAGGCCTTCCCGATGCAGGAAATCTGCAATCGGGATCGCCACGGCGCGGCGCCCCTCGGCTGAGAGGTGGAGGCCATCGTCGTCGAAGTGTTCGGGTCGCATCTCCCCGTAGAGATCAAGAAACGGAATGCCGAGTCGCGTGCTCCGCTCGGCCAGCTGGTTCTGTGGCTGCAGCAGATACTCGCGGTCCCTGGCCAGCAACGCCTCGTCGTACTGGAGCAACATCGGGAACATCACGATGAACGGCTCGAAGCCGTGCTCACGTCCCAGCATCCGGAAACGCTCGAGCGCCTCGTCGACGACCCCCCAACGCTCCGGCTTCCAGGCGGTGCCGATGTCCACCTTGTACTCGAACGGGAAGCCGCTGGCTGCCATGACCCCGGCCACGGTGCCGCCGATCTGGAGCTGGTCGACCAGCCAGTGCAGAAACAGGCTGTCCAGCCACCCGGGACGCTGTCCGGAGGCTTCGTCGGTGAACTGGTACAGGTTGGTGCGGAGAATCCGTCCGTCACGATGTTGGAACTGATGCAGGAACTGGTGCACGTCGTTCAGCACGAAGGCGAGGCCGACGACATCCGGATCGAGCGCCACCCCGTCGCGCTCGAGATACAGGATCTCTTGGTGCGTCGTGTAGCCCATGACCGAGGCGTTGATCACCTCAATCTCGATCGGGTCACGGCCGTCCGGCCCGCCGTCCCGGAGTGCCGTCTCGAGGTAGCGCACGTAGGTGTCGTCGATCGAGTCGCCGTCGTAACCCAGCGAGTCACCGAGCATCAGGAGACGCGGCCTCGCCGACCGGGGCGGCACCGGCCGGTCGCGCAGCCCCGCCGCGTTGTGATCCTCGAAGGCGGGATTCAGCCGGTAGCCGAGCAGCGGGTCGTAGGTGGCCCAGAGGTCATCAGCGTAATCGGCAGAAGCGAATGCGCGCTGTCGGTCATAGGCGGCCCACGCCCGGAAGGACACTTCGCCGAGCACCAGCACAAGGACGCCCGTGAGGGCCAGCAGGGCGAGGCTGAAGCCGACCCGCTTCCTCACCGATAACCGCAGCGGCCTCCCGGGCACGGTGTCCGGCGCCGTCCCACTCCTGGTCTGGCCGCTCATCGCCGGCTCGATCATATGGCAGCGCGTTCTTGCCTCACAACCGCGCGCCCGTCACGAAGTGGTCGCCACCGGAACGACTGCTGCGCGGCTGACACCTTCTTGGCACCCCCCCCCGGCGGCGCGGAGGATTTACGGGATGTGGCCCAGGCCGATTCCCACGGTGCGGAAGTCGTACGGCGGACGCCAGGGCGGGGTGATGCGCAGCTCGAGAAGCTGTCGAGTCGTGGCGAGTCGACGGAGGTTGTACTCGAGAGGCCACCAGTCCGATTCTGCGGTGACCAGTACCTCGTCGGCGAGCCGACCATCCAGGCGCAGAGACACCGTCCGCTCGAACGGTGCCGGATTACGAATCGGCAGCACGATGATGCCGCGGTCGGCGGTGATGGCGACTGTCGCTGACGGCGTCGTCCAACGGACGGCCTGCCCGTCCGGGAGCACCGCCGGGAGGAAGACGCCGCTGAGGCCCTGGTCGTCAGACCTCGAGCGGACTGACGCCAGCGCGCACAGCCGGAGCTCGGTCTGCGACAGCATCCAGCCGCCGAAGAGCAACACCCGCCCACTGTCGAAGTCGGCGCTGATCTGGGTATCGAGCGTGCGTACGAGCTCACCCGCGTCGGTCCCCCGCAGACCGCCACCGGCCCCAGACGACAGCAGCTGCCCCAGTGTCGCGTCGTCCCCTTCGTCTGGCATCCGGGTCACATACTCCGTTCCGAGATCGACGATCCCCGCGACGTCACGGAGCTGTGCAACGACCTGGTCCAGCGCCACCCGCCGCTGGGTCGTTGCGCTCCACCGCAGACCGGCCAGACCCGCAACGCCGAGGGTGGCGGCTGACAGGATGAATCCGCGTCGCGCGATTGCCATGGAGGTCAGCCTCGCGCCAATACCGTTTGGAGCTGCTGCGCCTGACGGAGGGCCAAGGCGACGATGGTGAGCGTGGGGTTCGCGGCGCCCCCAGTGGGAAACTGGGAACTCCCGGCGACATACAGGTTGTCTACGTCGTGCAACCGCCCGTCGCTGTTGACCACGCCGCTCTTGGGATGGCTGCTCATGCGCGTCGTGCCCATATGGTGATTGGCTTCGTGCACCGCCCGCCATGGGTCATCGTCGCTGAGCAGCATCATGCCTCGGCCGATGCGCTGCGCGCCCAGCTCCTGCGCCATCCGTTCCATGGTGCGTCGCAGACTCAGGTGGTCGCGGTCGCGGACGCGCCAGGCGAGATGCGTGCGTCGCATCCCCAGCGCGTCCAGTTCTGGCAGCAGTGTCACGCGGCTCTGGGGATTCGGCGACTGTTCCGCTCGGGCAAAGCACAGCGAATGCGCCGTCTCGACCGGGGGCGGCATATCCAGGTGGTCGAGACGATGGATGGCGTCGTCGAGGTTCAGGGGCGTGCCGCCGAGTGGCGACTCTGGCCGATACGGTTCTCCGAACTCGATCTCGATCGACGCGTTGAACAGGTGCTCCCGCTCGCGCACGGCGGGCGACAGCGTGAACCCGTGGAAGAGGTAATCGGGCGTCGGTCGAAAGCGTTCGCGCGCCTCGAGCTGGTCGCTGAGGATCATCGCGCCGACCGTGCCCTCGAGGTGTTCCATGAAGTAGCGGCCGACGAGATCGTTACGGTTGCCGAGACCCGTCCGTTGGACCGAGTCCGAGACCAGCAGTAACCGCGCGTTTTCGATACCTCCAGTGGCCAGCACGTAGAGGCGAGCCTTTGCCGTCAACCGCTTGCCGTTCAAGGTAGCGACGCGGACCTCCTGCACACGCCCGCCGGTCTCATCGGCCTCGAAGGCGGTCGCGTTTGCGTAGAGCGCGACCGTCAGGTTCGGCACAGCGAGGAGGTCCTGCCGATAGTCACGGCCGAAACGCACGCTGGTGAGTTGATAGCGCATGCTGGTGAACGAGGGCAGCGGGAGCAGCGGCTCCCCGGACAGGTGCGCGTCGACATCGACCGGCCCGATCCGCAGTACGCGTGCCGCGTCCTGATAGAACGACGTCAAATCGTTCTGGGTGATCGGCCACCCGCTGTCGGGGAACCAGGGACGCGTCTCGAAGTCGGTCGCGCCCAGCGGCACACACAGACCGGTCCAGTTATTGGTTGCACCGCCCAAGTAGCGCCACCGCGACCGCGAGATGTAGCGCTCGCCCGGTTGGAGCAAGACACCGTCACTCTGGCCGTCGTAGAGCGCCTGGACCTCATCGTCGTACTCGAACCCGCCGCTCTCCAGAAGCGTGACCGACCACGGCGTGCCTGCAAGGGCGAGCGCCATCGAGATACCGGCCGCTCCACCACCCACGATGCAGATGTCGGACTCGAAGACGTGGTCGTCCTGAAGTTGTCGGGCGTCGATCAGCATAAGGGCGCGCAGGCGGGACGGACCAAGCGTCAGCCCCCGATCCTACCGTAGAACGCGAAGCGGGCGGGGGCCTGGCGCCTGAGGCGTAATCTGCCAGGCCTACCGCGACACGTACGGATTGCCGGCGATGTAGAAGCGCCAGCGTGTGTCCGTGGCTTTCCTGATACCGATGCGCGCAGACGCTACGATCCGTCGGGTGGGGACTGGCTGCTCCGGCGCGTGCAGTCGCAGAGCGCCGCGGGGGTTGAGGAGATAGGTCCCGTACATGTCCCCGCCCAGTCCCATAGCCTGGGCCAACTTGGCGGGTCCCGATGTCAGCGCGATCAACGCCCTTCGCGTGTGTGGTTCATCCGGCGCGCGCCGCAGCCAGGTGCTGGTGTCGCCGGGGAGTGCGATGCCCCTGCGTCGCGCCATGACCGATAGACCCGAGAGGGGCTCGAGGGCTCGCACCAGCACGGCCTGCCCCTTTCCGTCCTCTCCTGTGACGACATTGAAGCACCAGTGGATTCCGTACGTGAAGTACAGGTAGGCGTGGCCGGCCGGCCCGAACATAACGGAGTTTCGAGGGGTTGGCCCGCCAAAGGTATGGGACGCGGGATCGCTCTCGCAGTACGCCTCGGTCTCCACGATGATGCCGCTCGTCGTGCCCTCTGCCGTGCGATGGACCAGTTGCGCGCCCAGCAATCGGCGCGCCGCCTGCGGTGGTGAAGACCGCAGGACCTCGATGGAAAAGACGGGCCGCATAGGACAATGTTACGGCGCGCCCAGGTGGGCGGTCTCCACGTGGGTGACGAAAGTGGTCTAATACGCCCGCACCTCGTCGTTTCGAATTCACGCCGACGAAGACGTCGGTGTTCGCATATTGAAAGGAAATACCGTGCGACCTATCGTTTGTTGCTCGCTGCTTGTCGCCGTCTCGTGCGTGTTCTCCGCCTGTGCATCCGAGTCGACGACCGGGACGGATTCGGGATCCCTGTCGTCGGGCGCCACCGGTGGTGCGCCAGCGACTGACGATCAGAAGATCCTCAACGCCCTGGGTCAGGCGCTCTCTCAGAACTTGCTGCCGGCCAACCTGTCGGAGGATGAACTGGCGTTCGTGCAGCGCGGGATGAGCGACGCGGTGTTGGGTCGCGACGCGCTCGTGGACCTCGACGAATTCGGTCCGCAGATCCAGGGGTTCATGCAGGCGCGGGTGGCGGTGGCGGCGGAGGGCGAAATGGAACTGGCCACCGCCTTCTTGGAAGAGCAGGCGGCGGTCGACGGCGCCGAGCGCACCGCGTCGGGCATCGTCATCCAGGAGATGAGGGCAGGGACCGGTGCCAACCCAGCCGCCGAGGATACGGTGCAGGTGCATTACCACGGGACCCTGCGAGACGGCACCGTGTTCGACAGTTCGGTTGAGCGCGGCGAGCCCGCAACGTTTCCGCTGACGGGGGTCATCCCCTGCTGGACCGAGGGCGTCCAGCGCATCAGCGTCGGCGGCAAGAGCCGCCTCGTATGTCCCCCAGACCTGGCTTACGGTCCACAGGGGCGGCCGGGGATCCCGGGCAACGCCGCGCTGATGTTCGAGGTCGAGTTGCTGGAGATCGTGGCGAACTAGCCTGGAGCGCGTGCTTTCGCTCCCCCTTGACACCCGCGACCCGAATATCGAAACTCCTCCGTCATGACCGATGCGAAACCGCTGGCGGGTAAAACAGGTCTGGTGTTCGGGGTGGCGAACAAACGGAGCATCGCGTGGGCTATCGCCCAGGCATGGGCGGAGGCCGGCGCCTCGCTGATCTTCAACTATCAAGGGGAACGGCTGAAACGGAACGTCGAGCAACTCGCCGGTACTTTCGGCCCCGACGTGCCGCTGTATCCATGCGACGTCAGCAGCGACGAGGAGATCGACGCGTTCTTCGAGCAGGTCGCGACCCATACGGACAAGCTCGACCTCGTCCTGCACTCCGTTGCGTATGCGCCGAAGGAAGCACTGGAAGGCGGCTTCCTGCGCACCTCCCGTGAAGCGTTCCGGGTATCACACGATATCAGCGCGTACTCGCTGGTCGCCTTGGCGCAGCGCGCCGTACCGATGATGACCGACGGCGGCAGTATTGTCGCCATGAGTTACTACGGGGCGGTGAAAGTGGTGCCGAACTACAACGTGAGGGGGGTGGCCAAGGCCAGCCTGGAGGCGACCGCCCGTTATCTGGCAGCGGATCTGGGCCCGCAAAGGATTCGTGTCAACTGCATCAGCGCCGGCCCGGTGCAGACGCTCGCCGCGCGCGGCATCGCGGATTTCAACACCATGCTCAACCATTACAGGGGGCGGGCGCCGCTCCGGCGCAGCTGCGAGCCGGCTGAACTCGGGAAGACTGGCGTGTTTCTCGCCAGCGACGGCGCGGCGGCGATTACCGGCCAGACGATCTATGTCGACGGCGGGTATCAGATCATGGCGATGTGACGTTCGTCGTCACCGAGACCCCGCGATGCGCCCATAATCTGAGCCATGGATGTCGGCGACCGGCTCGGCCCCTACATCGAGACCGCCCTCCTCGGCGAGGGCGGCATGGGGCGGGTCTACCGCGCGACCGACGACCAGTTGGCTCGCGACGTGGCGCTCAAGGTATTGCCCGATACCTTCGCGTCTGACCCGGAGCGGCTGGATCGGTTCCAGCGGGAAGCCCAGGTCCTTGCCAGCCTGAACCATCCTGGCATTGCCGCGATTTACGGACTGGAAGACGCGCCGGGGGGCGCGGGCTGCCGGGCGCTCGTGCTCGAACTGGTCGAGGGCCAGACGTTGGCGGAGCGGATGGCGGCTGGGCCCATCCCGGTCGATGACGCCCTGCCGATCGCGACCCAGATCGCGGACGCGCTGGAAGCCGCACATCAGGCTGGCGTGATTCATCGCGATCTCAAGCCAGCCAATATCAAGATTCGTGACGATGGCACCGTCAAGGTGCTGGATTTCGGTCTGGCGAAAGCGGTGGATGGGGTCACCGCCGGGGCCGATGGACCGGACGCACCCACGGTGCTTGGCCAGACCAAGGTGGGCGTCGTGGTCGGCACACCCGCCTATATGTCGCCAGAGCAAGCCAAGGCGCAGCCGCTGGACCAGCGTACGGACGTGTGGTCTTTCGGTGTCGTCCTGTTCGAAATGCTCACCGGTCGGGCGCTCTTCGTGGGCGAGTCGATGTCGGACGTGCTCGCAGAAGTCCTCAAGACCTCTCCAGATTTCTCGTCGCTCCCGTCGGATACGCCACCGCCTGTGCGGCGACTGCTGCGGCGATGCCTGGAAAAAGACAAGAAGCGGCGGCTGCCAGGCATCGGGGTGGCTCGACTAGAGATTGCTGATGCGTTAGCGGGTGCAGAGGCTGGGGTGGCCTTGACCCCGACGCCACGACCAGATCCGGCGCCACGCCCGGCCGCCGGCTGGCGTCTGGCCGCAGCGGGTCTGGTCGGCGGCATCCTCGCGGCCGCCGTGACGGCATGGTCGGTCTCGGGGACGCCTGAGCGTGTCCCCGCCTGGTTTGCCATTGGCACCTCACAAAGCGACCCCTTGTTCATCGCCGACGTGTCGGCCGATCTGGCTATTTCCCGCGACGGCCGGCAACTCGCGTATCTGACCGAGACCGCCGGCCAGCGTCGTCTCCAGCTCCGAGCCCTCGGCACGCTGACTCCCGTCACCATCGTGGCTGAAGGGTCGCCGTTCAATCCGTTCTTCTCCCCCGACGGCGAATGGCTCGGCTACTTCGACTCGAGTGGGCCGGTGCTGCAGCGCGTGTCGGTGGCCAACGGCTCGGTCATCACGATCTGCACGTTGCCCGGCAACCTGGCCGGCGCCGCCTGGGGTGATGACGGTACCATCGTGTTCGCCACGACGGACCAGGGCGGGGGCCTGTGGAGCGTGCCTGCGGCAGGTGGGGAGCCGTCTCGCTTGACCACACCCGACGCGGCGCGAGAAGAATTCGATCATCGGTTTCCCCAGATCTTGCCCGGCGAGGACGCGGTGCTGTTTACCGTGATCCGCGGCGCTGCGCGCGAGCCCGAGGTCGCGGTGCTGGACCGGTCGAGCGGCGTCTGGACGACCCTGATACCCGGCTCCGACGCTCGGTACGCGGCGAGCGGTCACCTGGTCTACGGGGCCGAGGGCACGCTGCGGGCGACGCCATTCGATCTCCGTCGCTTGGCGGTGACAGGGCCTCCGGTGCCGGTCGTCGAGGGCGTGACGATGAAGCCGAGCGGTGCGGCGAACTTTGATCTGGCCACGAACGGATCTCTGGTCTACGTCAGCGGCGACCCTGGTTTGACTGCGCGGCGGATACTGCTGCGGGTCGATCGCGACGGGGGGCGAGCGCCGCTCGACCGAATGCCGCCAGGGGACTACGAGACAGTTCGTCTGTCCCCCGATGGTGGCCGGCTCGCCGTCGCGTTCGGCGCGCCGGCTGACGTTTGGACGTTCGACCTGGCGCGCGGCACGTTGACGCGCGTGACGACCGACGCAGCCAGCGACACCCAGCCCCTCTGGACTCCGGACGGTGCTCGGTTGGTGTTCGCGTCTGACCGGGACGGGACGCTGGGCTTGTATTGGAAGCAGGCGGACGGCTCCGGTGCGACCGAGCCGTTGCTGATTCGCGACGAAAGCTTCGTGGTCATCCCCGAGACGTGGTCGCCCGACGGCATGCAGGTGCTGTTTACCGATGCGCTCTCCGGGGGAGGGCTGACCACGGAACGCGGAGGACGCGCCAATATCTGGACGCTGTCGATGGCCGCGGACCGGGACGCGAGGGCGCTGATCGAGATGGACTCGAACGAAGGACATGCCGCCATCTCGCCGGATGGTCGATGGGTGGCGTTTCATTCGGATCTATCCGGACGACCCGAGATTTACCTTGACGCCTATCCAGGGCTGGGGCAGCGAACCCTGATCTCCACGGACGGGGGGCGAGCGCCGTTGTGGTCTCCGGATGGCAGCGAACTGTTTTTCCTGAGTATCGACGGGCGCCAGATCTTCGGCGTGTCGCTGGAGACCACGCCCGCACTGACGATCTCGCCGGTGCAGGTGTTGGCCGAGGGCGATTTCCTGCCCTCGCTTGGCCCGGAGCGGCCGTATGCGGTCGCTCCAGATGGGCAATCCTTCATCGTGATCGCCCCGGAGGGTGGCGCTGGTCCCAGACCAGCCCTGGACACGATCTTCGTGCAGCACTGGTTCGACGAGCTGACCCGCCTTGTGCCAGTGGAGTGAGACAGGCGTCGCGACAAGCGCGACGCCTCAGTCGGTCCCGAAAGTGGAGGTGTCATGAACGTGCGGCAAATCGTGGTGTTGGCCGTCGGCGCGCTGGCCATGCTTCAGGCGAGTCCGAGTGCGGCCCAGTGCAGACCTGACGGCGACGTCCAGTTCATCTGTGGGCCCGTGAGCCCCGAAGACCTGGTAAGCGTGCCAGACTCGCCCTGGGTGATCGCGGCCGGGATGGAGGACGACGGCTACCTCTACGCGATTGATCGTCGAGACCAGCGCTCCACGGTCCTGTTCCCGTCCACCTCGTTCGGTTCGCGTCCGGCCGCCGCCTTCAGCCGCTGCTCGGGTCCGCTCGCGAGCGGGTTTCGTCCGCATGGGTTGAGTCTGCGGCCTGGCCGCAACAATCGTCACACGCTGTATGTCGTGCGGCACGGGGCCCGCGAAGCCATCGAGGTATTCGAGGTGGACGCCCGCAGTGGCGCACCGATCTTGACCTGGCAAGGCTGCGCGGAGGCGCCCGAGGGCATCACGTTCAACTCGGTCACCGCCCTTCCCGGGGAAGGGTTTGCCGCCACCCATTTCAACCGGCCGGTGGGGGCGCTGTGGGAGTGGCAGCCCCAGACCCAATGGACGCAGGTGCCGGGGTTCGAGACCAACGGGCCCAACGGCCTGGTCTCGTCGCCTGATGGCCGGTGGTTCTACGTCGGTGGGTGGGGGACCCACTCCCTGATCCGCGTCTCGCGAGGGCAAACGCCGGTTCGAGTCGACGCCGTCGAGGTTGGATTCCACATTGACAACGTCCGCTGGGCGCCCGACGGCTCGTTGTTGGCCGCGGGTCACCTCGGCGCAACGCCTGAGTCCATCTTTCAGTGCCTGGGACAACAGCAGTGCGCGGATGTGACGTCTCACGTGGCTAGAGTCGACCCCGACCAGCTGACCAGTGAGGAACTCGTCCGGTATCCGTCGAACGAGCACATCATTCTGGGAACGGTCGGTCTGCAGGTGGAAGACGAGATCTGGGTCGGCGGCATTGCGGGATCGAACAAGATCGCTCGTTTCCGCCTGCCGTAGCGGGGACATGCTTGTCCCCATCCCCAGATATGGGTAGGCTATCGTCTGTATCGAAATCACGTCTACGTCACACGGAGTTCCCATGGCCCAGGTCACAATCACGGTCAACGGCAAACCGCGCACCGCGGATGTTGAGCCCCGCACGCTGTTGGTCCATTTCTTGCGCGAGCAGTTGCTGCTCACGGGGACGCA
>SXGT01276007.1_pt1 | contig 25366 bp, 20 predicted proteins | sample 3176221 | NCBI WGS metagenome assembly SXGT01 (sample SAMN11356862, study PRJNA531348) | freshwater metagenome | isolation source: freshwater sample F1-120 | place: China: Fuxian Lake, Yuxi | collected 2017-12-25
CGCGTCGGCGTCGGCGACGGCGAGCTGGGCCAGCGAGCGCGCGGCGCGATCGAGCGGGGTGCCGGCCTGGGCCAGGTCGAGCACGTCCTGCGGCGTACCGGCGGCGAGCGCGATGGCGAGCGCGGTGGGCTGGTCGACGGCAGCTCCGGTCCAGCCCGGGCGCAGGGTCACGCCGATCGAGGGCACCTTGAGCGGCACCACCGACTCGGCGGCGTCGAGGACCTGCGCCGCGCCGGCGACGTCGCCGCGTCCCAGCGCCGCGGCCGCGCGTACGAACGGCCGGATCTGGCCCAGCGAGACCTGGGGCACAGCGGCGGCGCCGCCGACCACCGGCGCGGCCACCCGCACGGCCTCGGCGACCAGGCGCGACAGATCACCGTCGCCGGCGGTGACCACGGCGGCCACCAACACCGCGCCGCTGCGATCGACGGCGATGACCGAGACCCGCAGGCCGGTGCCGTCCCGCTCGAGGTCGCAGGCCACCAGCGCGTCGGCGCCGAACTGATCGATCACCGCGGCGGCGCGCTCGAGGTCGACGACCACGCCGCGCAGCTCGTCGCTGGCCACCACCGGGCGATCGGGACGATCGAGCGCGGCCCGCAGGAGCAGCGTGAAGCCGCCGGCCTCGTCGGAGAGATCGACCTCGGCGTGGGTCTCGGCCACGACCACGCGGCCGGCCTCGGCGACGCCGGCGACCGCGGCGACCATCAGGACGCTGAGGGCGAGCCGCCCCCCGGAGACCATGCCCGATCGTAACCTACTTGAGCGGCTTGGGCGCATCGGCCGGCTTGGCCGCACCGAGGGCACCGGCGGCCGCAGGCGAGGTGCCCACCTTGCCACCGGCGACCACGCCCTCCATGAACGAGCGGCCCTCGAAGATCACGCCCTTCTCGATCTGGAGCGACGGCGTGTGCAGGTCGCCCTTCACCCGCCCGGGCGCCAGCACTTCGATGCCGCGGCGGGCGTGGACGTTGCCGACCAGCGTGCCCTGGATGATGATCTCGCCGATGTCGATGTCGGCCTCGACGTGGGCACCCTCGCCGATGATGAGGACGTCGTCGGAGAACACCGTCCCCTTGAGCTTGCCGTCGATGCGGACGGTGCCCTCGAACGTGAGCTTGCCCTCGAACGTGGTGCCACGTCCGAGCAAGGTGGAGATCTCGCTGACGATACCTTCGCGCCGTGCCGGAGCCGACATGATCAACGGAAGTCCTTTCCCACGCGCCCAACCGGTGGTGCAGAAATCGAGAATCGCAGGCTGAGCATGATCAACGGAAGCCCTTTCCCACGCGCCCAACCGCTGGTGCAGAAATCGAGAATCGCAGGCTGAGCATGTAGGCGGAGCGTACTACTTCTTCAGCCGGATCTCGACGGTCTGCTCGGTCTTGCCCTCCCAGGACACGGTCCGTTTCTCGGGCGGGTAGTCCTTGAGCCGGACCTCGACCTCCCGCGCCGCCTCCGGGTCGAGATCGCCGATCTCGAGCGGGCTGCGGCCCTTGAGCTGCTCGCCCAGGTAGACGTCGGCGCCCGGCGGCACGGTCACCACCCGGAGCCGGACCGTGATGGCCGGCATGAACGCGAAGACCCGGATCTGGCCGCCGCTGTCGGGTACGAGCACCGCGTCGCGATACGACTTGAAGCCGCCTAGCTCGACGACGATCTCGTGACGCGCGCCCGGTTCGGTCTCGAAGCGCGCCGGCGTCTTGTCGGGCAGGACGGTGCCATCGACGGTGACGGTGGCGCCGGGCTGGGTCGACTCGATGAGCAGCGAGGCGGCGATCTTCTCGGTCTCGCCGCTGCGCACGATCAGCAGCACCACCGCCGCGGCGCCGGCGGCCAGCACCAGCACCATCAGCGCGCGCAGCATCCAGCTCTTGCCCGGTGACGCCAGCCGGTACTGCGGGGGCAGCTCGTCGAGCTCGACCAGCGCCTGCATCTGCTTGGTGAAGCTCTGCTGGGGCGCGCCGGGGTAGGGCTGGAACGGGTACTGGACCCCGCCCGGCGGTCCGGGCCACGGCCCCTGCTGCCCCGCCTGCGGCATCGCGTAGGGCGCCAGGTGCGCCGGCAACCCGCTCTGCTGGTGCTGCGGCGGCTGTTGCTGCTGCGGGATCGTCGGCTGCGGATAGGCGCCCGGCGGCCCTTCGACATTGCTCCGGACAGGCATGCCGGCGCCCGGGATCGGCGGCGGCCCGCCCGGACCAGGCAAGACCGACGCCGGCGGGATGGCGTGCAGGTCCGGTGCGGTCGGCGCGTCCATGCTGGAGTCGATCGGCCCCGCGGTCATGCCGGCGAACGCCGACGCCGGTAACGGCGGCGGCCGGCCTCCCGGCACCACGCCCCGCCCTGCCACAGCGCTGGTCGGCGCGTTGGACGGCGCCTGGTCTGCCATCATGCCGGGCACACCGTCGGAGATCGGCATCCCCGCGCCCCGCGCCGGCGCCGGGGCCTTGGGCATCGGCGTGCTCGGCTGCCCGACCAGCTGCTGCAGCACCGAGCCGCCGATCGGCACGCCCGAGGCGGGCGTGCGGCGGGACTCGCGCGGGCGTCGCACCTCGCTCACCGCCGGCGTCTGCGTGTGCGCGGCCAGTGCGGCCGGTTGCGGCGCAGGGGGCCCGCGCCGCTGCGGCACGGTGTGGGTGGTCGGTTCGTCGACGGAGACGGCGCGCGCGGCCGGACGCGCAAGGGTCGGCGGATCTTCCTCGTGCTGCCCGCTCGGCATGAGCCCGGGCATGTCCTCCATGATCGTGGGCTCGTAGTCGTTGAGCAGATCGTCGGTCATCGCAGGCACCGCCGAGCGGCGCATGCCGCGCGGCCCGTCGAGCGAGGTGGGCCCGCCGTCGCCAGCCCCCATGCTCGGCTCGGCCGAGACCATCGTGCTCTCGATCTCCAGATCGCCGTCGGCGACCGGCATGGTCGAGGCCGAGATCATCCGCGGCGAGGCCCGCGCGGCCTGAGGATCGGGCGGCGGTCGCGCCGGCAACGGGCGAAGCGCCGGCCCCCGCGCCGCCGGTCCACGCAGCGGCGCCGTCGGGGCTCGCGCGCTCGGCACCTCCGGCGGAGCGCCCTTGAGCTCGGAGACCCGGAAGATGACGCTGTTCTCGTCGGAGATCTCGGAGCGATTGGTGACGAAGGTGTGGCGCGGGATCGACTGCGTCGACTGCCGGGGATCACGCGGCTCAGGCGCGGGCGCGGCGATCGGCGGCGGGATGGTGCCCCCGGGCTCGCCGAGCGCGCGACGCAGGTGCGACGCCAGCTTGGTCGCGGTGAACACCGGCGAGTAGGTGTGCAGGAAGCGCTCGAGGTCCGAGGCCATGTCGCCGGCGCTCTGGTAGCGATCCTCGGCCTTCTTGGCCAGGGCGTGCATCACGATGCGCTCGAGCTGCGGCGGCACGTCCTTGCGCAGCGTGCGCACCGGCGCGATGTTGGCGCGCCGGACCAGGTCGAGGAGTCGGTTGATGTCCTCCTCGAGGTAGAGCATCTGCCCGGTCAGCATCTCGTACAGCACGATGCCGGCCGAGAAGATGTCGGAGCGGTAGTCGAGGCGCTCGCCCCAGGCCTGCTCCGGGCTCATGTAGTAGTACTTGCCCTTGATCACGCCGACCGCGGTCTGGCGGACCTTCATCGTCGCCTTGGCGATGCCGAAGTCGACCAGCTTGACCTCGCCAGCGTTGGACACCAGCACGTTCTGCGGCGACACGTCGCGGTGCACGATGCCGAGCGAGTTGCCGGCGCCGTCGCGCTTGCGGTGGGCGTAGTCGAGGCCGGTCGACATCTCCTTGGCGACGTAGGCGGCGACGTCGACCGGCATGTCGAGGTCGTGCTCGGAGCCGCGGCGCAGGATCTTGTAGAGGTCGGCGCCGTCGACGAACTCCATCGTGATGTAGTAGGTGTCGCCGACGCGGCCGAGGTCGAAGGTCTGGGCGATGTTCACGTGCTGGAGCTGCACCGCGATCTTCGCCTCGTCGATGAGCATCTCGATGAACTGCTCGTCCTGCGCGAAGTTGGGGTGGATCATCTTCAGCGCGCAGAACTTCTCGAAGCCGGCGATGCCCTTGGTCTTGGCGAGATGGATCTCCGCCATGCCGCCGACCGCGATCTGCTTGACCAGCTGGTAGGGGCCGAACTGGCGCTCCGCCACGTGGCCCCCCTCCTACTGCCTGCCCGTTTCCACCACGGCGTCGTCGTCGTCGTCGGGGCGGCCGGCCGCGTTCTCGGGCGTCGGCCCTTCGCGCAGCATCTCGGCCTGACCAGGGTGCACGAACACGCCGACCAGCCGCAGCGGCGCCTTGGCGCCGCGATCGAAGGTGCACACGACCTCGGTGGCGATGCCGTAGGCGACGTTGACCAGGTAGCTGGCAGCGGCGTTGGCCACCAGGTAGAGGCCGAGGCCGGCGCCGTAGGTCTTGCGATCGATCTGCACCGGCGAGTGCAGGCACTTGTCGATGTAGGCCAGGATCGTGTTCTTGGCCAGGCGGCCGAACCGATCGCGGACGGCGACGGCGAACTGGGTCTCGGTCGCGGCGTAGCGGATCGACACCGGCCGCGGCGATCGCGACTTGGTGCGGTCGTGGGGGTCGACCTCGGCGAAGATCTGGTTGCCGTTCTCGTCAACGGGCGCGTCGTAGAGCGCGTTCATCAGCAGCTCCTCGCACACCTGGCCGATGGCGCTGCGCACCTGGCGGCGCATCTTGGCCTCCTCGGCGTAGGCCAGGACGGTGTCGAGGGCCTTGCCGCGACCCTCGAAGTCGCGGAGGCGGACGTAGTGCACCGGCGTACCTTCGGGCAGGTACTTCTCGATGCCGAAGATGTCGCCGGTCAGGAGCTTCTGGGCGGTCACGAACACGCCGCGGTCGAGCTCCTCGCCGACGATGACGTGGTTGACGCGGTGGTCCTTGAGGTAATCGGTCAGCTCGCTGAGCGCGGCCTTGGGCGTGACCACAGCGGCGTGGGATTTTTGCCGCAGCATCGGAACCAGCCGGTCGACGGCCCGGGTGTCACCCTCCTCGCAGTCCATGAAGACGTAGCGATGGGGGATGATCTCGCTCTGGATGGCATCCAGCGAACGCACCGCGTCGACCTCGGCGCCAGCCCGCTCCAGGTTGGCGACGATCCGCCGGAGCTGATCCAGGTTGGGCGAGATGGCGAGGACGCGGCGCTTGGACAAAGACCCCTCGGAGGCCAAGTGGCGTCGATTCTAGCCAGATCTGCCGCGGGGTTCCATACGACGGGACGCCGCGATTGCGAGTAATTCAGCGGCCGTCGCTGCTGGCGAAGGGCGTGTCGCCGTCGCGCACCTTGTAGGCATGGTCGATCCCCGCCAGGAGCGACCTCGAATCGACCGGCTTGACCACGTAATGATGGACGTGGCCGCTGGCGCCGGCGCGCGAAACCTCGGGGACGTCGGTGTACCCGGAGAGCAGGACCCGGACCATCCGCGGGTGCCGGTCGCCCAGCCGCTCGAGCAGCTCCAGCCCGGTCATCCTCGGCATCTTGTGGTCGGTGATGAGGACCTCGAACTCCCGGTCGGCGAGCAAGGCCAGCGCGTCCTCACCATTCGCGCACCGGGTGACCTCGAACCGGCGCCGCGTCACCCGCTCGATGAAGTCGAGCATGTCGGGCTCATCGTCCACGACCAGGATCCGGGGCTTGCCGTCGGTCGGCCTGACCATCACTCGACTACCGCGTGTACGTCGCAGAGATGTATGCGCGCCAGTCCTCCCACGGGTTGGGCAAGTACTCGAGACGCGGCTCGTAGTTGAAGAACGGGTCGGGCTGGTAGTAGCGCGCGTTGAAGGCGTTGAACATGGTGCCCCGGATGGACAGCTTCTCCATCGGGGTCAGCGTGAAGCCCAGGCTGAGATCGGCCGCGGGCGGCAAACGGTCGAGGACCAGGTCGGTCGGGCTGACGCGCAGGGGACCGGCGACGTCGGTGTCCTGGTTGGTGACCGTGCCCGGGATCGCAGCTTCCATGTCGTAGTAGTAGTCGCGGTGCTCGACCATGAGGTCGGGGTCCTCCATCGCGCCGACCACGCGCAGGTTGGTGAACATCGTCATCTTGTCATCGATGACGTTGAACACGCTGGCGAGGTGGAAGTAGTGCTCGGGGAGCGCCTTGTGGACGCCCTTGTCACGGGTATTGACCCGCAGGAACGTGTAGGCCAGCTCGAAGCGGTGTCCGCCCTGAACGTAGAGCTTGATCAGCGCCTCGCCCGAGTGCATCGCGCGATCGGCGGTGTTCTCGTAGCGCGCACCGACGATCTGGATGAGGTTTGTCAGCTCGGTGTATGAGTAATCGGCGCGGAACGAAAGCTCGCGGATGCGACGTTCACCCTTGAAGATACGGGCGTTGATCTCGGTCTGCGCGGCCCGCGAGGTCTCGACCTTGATGTCCGGTCGGCCGGCGATCGCGACGCCCTCGCCGTTCGACGCCACGTTGTTGAACACGGGCGGCCGGAAGCCCTCGGCGTAGTTGATCTTGAGGTACCAGGCCGGGATGAAGTTCCACACCGCGGTGCCCGAGAACAGGCGGGTCAGCGGATAGCTCTGGCTCCCCAGCGACGACGGCGAGATCTGCAGGCGGGCGCCGGCGTCCAGGATGAGCTTCTTGCTCGCACGCCACTGCGGGTTGGCGTAGACGCCGCCGACGGCACGGTCGGCTTCGTAGGAGAACGTGAGCGGGCAACCGGCGATGATCCTGGACCGCGTGGGGGGTGAGCCGCTGTCCGGGTCAGGCTCGAGCGGGCACGGCAGGGGCAAGCGCTCGAGCAGGTACGGCGCGATGAACTCGGCCTCGATGCCCGTGCCCTGGCGCGATCGCTCGGTGGTGTTGAGCGCGAACTCCTTGAACGCCTCGGCGCCGTAGTTGAAGCGCAGATTGTTCGGCAGCTCGAAGTCGCCATCGTACGCGCCACCGACGCGATAGCTGGTGGGGTTGGCCTTGAAGGCCAGGCCGCCCTCGAGGAGCACCGGCACGGGTGCGAGGATGCCGAGATGGACCAGGTCACGCTGGAACTGGACGGCGTACGCCCTCAGGTTGACGCCGGCCTTGCCGCCGGCGACACGCGACTTGATCTCGGCGACCACGTACCGGTCGAGAAAGTTGAGCTGGTTCTGGCGAGCCCGCGCGCCGCTGTCGAGGCAGAAGTCGCTGGGGTCGAAATCCGGCGCCGCCGGGTCGTCGGCGCATCCCGGGTCCTCGGGGAGATCCTCGCGGATCACGGAGCCGCCGAAGCCGAGCGGCGCCTGGCGCTGAGCGAACGGCGCCTGGACCCGGATCTGGAGCTTGCCGATCGAGAACTTGGCGAAGAAGTTGAACAGGTGGCTGCGCGGCGGCTCGGCTGTGGTCAGCGGTCCGTAGTACTTGACCGAGTTGGGTTGCGGCAGCGTGGTCGCGAACATGTACAGCGGCATCTCGAAGCCGGGACCGAGGTAGGTCTCGAAGGCCGAGTGCACGAACAGCTTGGCCTTGCCCCCGAGTAGATCGGGCAGGCCGGCCATGACGTAGGCGCGGGCGTTCTTGCGATCTCCGTTGCCGTCACCGATGTGACCGCCGACCTCGACGCCATCCACGTCATCGGCGTCCTTGGTGATGATGTTCACCACCCCGAGGAACGAGTTGGCGCCCCACAACACGCCGCCGGGACCGGTGATGGCCTCCACACGCTTGATGGTCTCGATCGGCTGCAGGCGCTGGAACGTGGCGATGTTGAGGTACGGATCGAACATCGACACCGAGTCGTGGAGCAGCTGCACGGCCTGCGGGATGCCGCGCACCAGCACGACGGGGAACTGGCTGTGGATCATGCCGATGCGCTGGTAGCCCGGCACGGTGTCGAGCACCTGATCGAAGGTCTGGTACTGACGGTCTCGGATCTCGTCGGCGGTGATGACCGTGACGATGACGGGCGCCTCCTGGACCGTGGTGACGCCCTTGGCCGCGCTCTGGACGACGTTGGCCAGATCGAGCTGGTCATCTGGCCCGGTCGGGCCGCCATCACCTCCGGTGGTCTCCATCACCACCGTCGGCACTTCGATGTCGATCGGCCCCGGCGCTTCCTGCGCGGACGCCGGCCCTGCCATGGCCAGTAGGAGCGCCGCAATGAATGGCCTGCTCATCATGGCGTCCCCTGCTGCGCCTTGATGAAGTCGGCGCGGTCGTTGACAGGTTCGGTCGGGGCGCTGCTACCGAACGGGCGGTCGGAACCGAGTCCGACGGCCCGCAGGTTCGCGACGGGCACCCCCTCCGACTGGAGGTACTGGAATACCGCGTCGGCCCGCTTCTGGCTGAGCGTCTTGTCCTTCTTCTTCTGGTCGGCGATCACGCGCGCCACCTTGGACTTGGTGCCGAGCGCGACGTGGACCTCGACACGGATGACCAGGCCGTTCTTCTTCATCAGCTCGGCGACCTGCTTGAGGATGATCTTCGAAGCCGCGGTCAGGTTGGCCGTGGTGCCGGTGAACTCGATGCGGTTGCCGCGCAGGTTGATGCGGTCACCCTCCTCGACCGGACCGGTGCTGGTCCGGGTGTCGGGGCAGCCGTCGTCGTCGTCGACGCCGTTGACCGTCTCCGGGTCGTTGGGACACTTGTCGGCCTTGTCGGCGAAGCCGTCACCGTCGTTGTCCTCGTCACCGCAGCCGTCGTCGTCCTCGAAGCCGTCGATGTCCTCGGGATCGTCGGGGCAGCGGTCGGCGACGTCGGGGATGCTGTCACCGTCGTTGTCGCGCTCCGGGCAACCGTCGTCGTCCTGGAAGGTGTCGCGATCCTCGGGCTCGTCGACGCAGCGGTCGTCGACGTCGATCACGCCGTCGCCGTCGTTGTCGAGGTCGGGGCAGCCGTCCTCGTCCTGGTAGCCGTCCTTGTCCTCCGGGTCCTCGGGACAGCCGTCGGACAGGTCGGGCAGGCCGTCGCCGTCCTTGTCGCCGCGGCCGACGCGGGCCTCGCTCTCGGGCTGGGGCGACCAGGTCACCCCCACCATGGCGCGGAAGTCGTCGCCGCGGGCGCCGACCACGCCCGCCGAGCCGGCAAGCGTCGCGATCATGTGCGGGCTCATGCGGTAGTAGAGGCCACCGACCGCGTAGGCGGCGAGGTCGCCCTTGCCGGCGTCGCTGGCGTAGTCGGCGTCGCCGAGCGCGCTGCACGCGCGTCCGTCGATCAACCTGCACGAGCCGTAGCCGACGGCGTCGGGCAACGGCACCAGGCCGACCGCCTCCGCGGCGAGCACGAACGAAGGCGACAGCTCGTAGAGCCCGCCGACGCCGACGATGGCCTCGGAGCGCACGTCGAGCACGGCCAGCGCGGCTTCGTCACTGGTGACCATGTCCGCGATCGCCATGTCGTTGTCGTAGGCCTCGAGCACGGTGCGCTGGCGAAGACGAGCGCCGAGGTTGGCGACCAGCTTGGTGGCGTGCAGGCGATCGAGGCGATAGTCGACGGCCAGGCGTGGCTCGAACACCAGGTTTCGATCGCCGAGGAACATCTGGTCCTCGCCGAACGGCAACACGACCGTGCCGATCACCGTCGCCGCCAGCTTGGGTCCATCGACGACCTGGTACTTGATGCCGACACGGACATCGAGTGGCCCCGAGCGCCCCTGGGGTTCGAACGAACCCGACTGATCGATGTTGGACAGCTCGCGCAGCGAGATGAGGCCGGTCGACACCGTCTCTTCACCAGGCACGAAGCGGCCGCGGGTGCCGTAGCCCGGCCCGGGATCGGTGCGGTAGACGGCGGTGGCCAGGCCGATGCCGATCTTCTTGGTCACCGAGAAGCCGAACGCCATGTCGAGCGTCAGCGTGTAGTCGAGGATGTTGTCGACGTCGACGCCGTCGACATCGCCGATCCCCGGCACCGTGACGTCGAGCGGCCCCTTGGCGAAGCCGAGCATCAGCTTCCAGGAGATATCGCGCTTGGTGGCCAGCCGGGCGCCCTCGAGCGAGAACACGCCGCTGCCGTCATACGACGGCCGAAACAGCGCCGAGTCGACGCCGCCGGTTGGCTCGGCGCGGACGACGGCCGGGAACAGGGCCGAGACGGCGAGCGCCCCCAGCGTCGCGCCGGCGAGCACCGTCGTACGAGGAGCGGCGGTCAGGGACACGCCGCGCCTCCGGGCGTCTCGGCATCCTTGAGCTGCATGAAGGTGACGCCCTGGATCGACGCCGACAGGTTGCTCGGCCACCTGCAGCCAGGCGGCTCGGCGCCAGCGCCGTCATGGGCGATCGGCGTCGGTGAGTTGATGATCAGGACGGTGCCATTGGCGCCGGTACTGTCCTGCGCCGGCGCGACCGTCGTACGCGTGATGCCGGTGTCGCTGAAGTAGTAGTCGTCGGCGGGAACGACGTTCATGTTGCGCCGGCCCTGGACCCCCGCCCGCGGCACGCCGTTGTAGCGGAACACCATCGCCAGCACGCCGCGCTCGTTGAAGGTCTGGCCGGCGAGCCCAGCGGTGGTGCTCCACATCGTGTCGGTGGTGTTCCGGGTGGCGTAGACGCGGAACCCTCGCCCAGGCGTCGCGAACGCGTTCGACGCCGCCACGCCGGTCAACTTGTGCCGCGCCGGTGCACCCGCCGCGTCATCCGCCGCGACGCCGATGAAGCCGAACGTCGGGCGGGTCATGTTGTGACCCTTGTACCGATTGCAGCCGTCCTGGAAGACGCCGTCGGGGGGCACGATCGGGACCGCACCGGTCGGGTTCATCGCGAAGTCGAGGGCGTCGAAGAAACGGAGACGGAGCGAGCACGGGCCCTCCGTCGTCGGGGTGGTGCACTGCATGGTTGGCTCTCCGACCACGGTCGCCGCAAACGGCTGGTCGGTCTCGGAGTCCCAGACGCGACCGCAGAGCGTCACCTTGCCCGCGTCCGGGGCACTGCACTGGATCTCGGTCATGCAACCACCGGCGGTGCCGACGCAGGTCGTGACCCCGGTCTGATCGTCGACCTCCTCGCGGGTGGTGTTCAGATCGCAGACCGTCGGGACCTCGGCCTCGCACTTGCCATCGAGTCCCAGCACGGTCGCGAACGGGCCGACTCCGCCGCACAGGGCGTCGTTGGTCGCCTCGTCGGCCGGGCGACAGGTGCCGTCTTGCTCGACCGTGCCCGGCCCGCAGTCGATCGACGAGCAGCTCAGGTTTACCAGCCCTGCCGCGACGGCGAGGCCGGTGGCGGCGAGCGAGAGTCCAAGGTGGGTTCTCATCATAGGCTCCTGAGGCTCCTAGAAATGGACATCGTCGTCGCCGAGTTCAGGGAACACCGACAGCTCGGCGCGGATCTCACGACTGTTCGCGTTGCGCAGCGACGCGTTGATGACACCGCGCGTGATGTGTTCGGCGCGGCCGCCGAGGTACTGGAACCCGAGCTCGCTCGCCATGCCGGCCGGAGCGTCCGGCGCGCCGTCGCCGTCGAGGTCCTTGTACTGCCAGTTGATGACAAAGGCGTCATGCCCGATGAGGTTCTCGTCGACGAACAGGGCGGCCCCGCCCACGAAGCCGCCGTTCTTCGGGTTGGTGCCCTCGACGATGCCGCGGAAGGTGCCGTTGAGGGGCAGGGTGAAGACCTTGTCCGAACCCTCGTAGTACTCGGGGCCGGCTGCGGCCCAGAGCTCGTGGCACAGCCGCAGGCGCAACGCGTTGCTGGCGTCGTCGATGCAGGTCGGGTGTGGCAGATCGGTGAGCCCCGGATTGGTCTCGACACAACCGCTTGCGCCCATCGGCGCGGTGGCCGGGTACTGGAAATCGGCCCGCCCCGGCTCGACGTACGCGTCGCTGCTGGTGACGGCCTTGAGGTCGTTCTCGAGGCGCGGCAACAGCTCGTTGCGCTTGTCGGCGGTCAGCACGTCGACGGCGTCGGTGTAAGGCACGTTGGGATCCAGCGGGTTGGTGACCCCCCGGCTCTCGCGCATCTTGCGAGCGTGCTGCGTGACGTGCACGCCCGCGAACTCTGCGCCCTCGATGTCGATGAAGCACGGGGACGAACGGTCGATGAGCTGTCGGATCTCGAAGCGCTGGACCTCGTACAGGTACACCTCGCGAACCAAGGGCTCGCCATTCAGGTCGAGGTCAGGCCGACCGTTGCCATCCTCGTCGTAGTAGTCGAAGTCGGCGCTGTAGAGCGTGAAGAAGGTATCGGACGGCGGCTGTTCGGGCTCGGGCGTCTGCCCCCGTGGCGTCGCCGGCTGGACTCCCTCGGCGAACGTGAACTGCACGCTCGAGCCCCCCAGCGGCTCGATACAGCCGGGCAGACAGGCCACAGCCAGAACGAGGCCAGGCCAGTAGCGACACACGCCGTAGTCGAGACCCATGAGCTTGGTTCCCCCCACCGATCGCTGGGCGACCGGGCGAAAAAAATGATAGCCGGGCGACAGTTCCCGAGTCAACGCGGAGGGATCACAGTCCCCGCCGCGCTTCTATAGGCGGCGCACCAGCGCCAGCTCGAAACTGAACAGCAGGCCGCTGTACTCACCGGGGGCGGCGTTCTCGAGCGAGTCGAACTCGCCGACCTCTGCGCTGTTGTCGGGCACGGTGCGCTTCGCACCACCTGTGAAGTCGGCGCCGAAGTCCAGGTGCCAGGTGCCGGCGCCAGCGCCCACGCCCACCGCGATCCCCAGCTTGTCGCGATCGAGGTACTGGCGCTCGATGTTCTGGTCGGGGATCGCGCTGGTGTCGACGTAGGCACCGCCGCGCAGGGCGAAGCCAGGGCTCTTGCGCCACTCGACGCCGCTACGCACGGCGTAGTTGTCCTCCCAGTCGAGCGGAAAGCTCTGGTTGACGGCCTCGGTGCCGGGGAAATTGACGTCGAGCGACTCGTAGCGGGACCACTGAGTCCAGTCGAGCTCGATCGACCAGAGCAGCCGCGGGCGAACCGCCACCGCGGCACCCACCGACGCCGACTGCGGCCAGGTCTGCACGTGCTCGACGGTCACCGGCAGAGGTCCGTCGGGGAGCAGGAGCGTCCCCGATCCGGTGGTCTTGATCTCCAGGCCGCTCCGCCACGAGGCGGCCAGCGTGACCCGGGGCGACGGCCGCCAGGTGCCGCCGAGACTGGCGCCGATGCCGACGCCCGTCGCGGACAGATCGCTGTCGACCGGCTTGCGCGTGGTCTGCACCTTGAACAGGCCGATGCCCAACCGGGCCGCGCCGCCGATGGCGAACCGCTCGGTGACCTGGTAGCTGACGCCGCCGACGCCCTCGATGACGGCGTTCTGGCTGTGATCGATGACCCCCATCAGGCCGACCTTCGGATAGGTCAGCTGGCCGCCGAAGGTGTTCCACACCCCGCCGCCAACCCTGACTCGATCGTTGATCCGGACCACGACGCCGAGCGCGGGCAGCGGGATGATCGGCGTGTTCGGCGACTGGGTTTCACCGCGCACGCCCGCCGCGTCGATGGGCGTGTACGAGCGCGGCGCGATCACCAGCTCGGCACCGATGTGAACGCTCGGCCTGGCGAACGCCGTCCCCGACGGGTTGAAATGCCACGCGGTGGCGTCGTCGGCGACGGCGACGAACGCGCCGCCCAGCGACAGGCCGTGCGCCGAGAGCTGGTTGGGTCGCGCCAGCCCACCCGCGTCGGCCTTGCCTGGAGCCAGCGCCAGGAGCACCACGACGGCCGGGGTTACCCTCATGGCGCCACCTCCGCCGGCGGCGCCGGATCCAGGACCGGATCCCTCGGCGCCACCATCCCGGCATCGACGAGCACACACACGTTCGCTTCCTGATCGCAGCGCTCGCCCTGGGCGCGGAAGCAATCGTTGTCGGTGCGGCAGGACCGATCGGGCGGATCGCCGTCGAACAGCGCGCACCCCCCGGAGATCGCGATCGCCGCTGACACCAGCGAGCCGGCCATCACCGCCGTGAACGCCCTCATGGCAGCACCCCCGTGACCGCGACGCCCCAGCTCTCGCCCATCACCGGCGTCACCACCGCCCGTGGCGGCTTCTCCTCCGGCGCCCGCGACAGCATGTACGCGCCGACGCCGAGCGAGACCGCGGCGACGCCGTAGCTGATGTTGCTCACCAGCGCCCAGCGGTCGCTGCGAGCCACCAGCGCCTCGATCTCCTCGCGCTTGCGCAGCGGCCGGAGCGCGACCGACTCCGAAAGCGGCACCGTCGTCGGGCGCTCGGTCTCGATGACCCATGCGTCCCGGGCGTCGTCGAGCGCCATGCCCGACAGCACGCCGGTCATCGCGCCGACCGCGCCGAAGCCCACCGCCGCGGCCAGGCCGACCCGGCCAGCGCGCTGGCGCCGAGCCCGCGCCGCGCGCGACTCGAGGTCGACCTCGATCTTCGTCTCCTGCCCCTTCGACACCCGCACCGTGCGCCGCTCGGTGACCCGGCCCGGTGCGGTGATCTCGACCTCGTGGGTGCCTGGCACCAGCACGAAGCGCCCGCGATCGTCGATCGCCCACGGCTTGCCGTTGATGCGGATGGCGGCGCCGGCGACGGTCTTGACCCGCAGCCAGCCCAGGTCGCCGGTGGGCTTGGGCCCGCCGTCGACGACCACCGACTTGTCCTCCTCGAGGGTCAGGATGACGTCGGTGACCACGCCGGGCAGGACGTTGGACGTACCGGTGGCCGTCTTCCAGCCCAGCTTGGTCGCCGTCACCGTGACCTCGCCCAGCGCCAGCGCGCGCGGCGCCAGCGGCGTGGCGCCGTACCTGAGCCCGTCGACGGTGACGGTGGCGCCGGCCACGTTGGCCTGCACGGCGATCGCGCCGCCGGTGCCGTAGTCGCCGACGAACAGCGGCCGCCCGTCGGACTCGCGGCAGTCGTCGTGAAGCTTGCGCGTGGCCACGATCTCGCTCGACTGCGGGTTGAGCTCGATGGCGGTGCGCGCCGAAGCGATGCAGCCGGCCCAGTCCTCCTTCGCCTGCGCGACGGCGGCCAGGAAGCGGTGTGGCCCGGGCAGCTTGGGCTCCAGCTTCGACGCCGACTCGAGCCGCCTGGTGGCCTCGTCGTATTGCCCGAGGCGGAACGCATCGACGCCGGCCTGGAACTCCTTGGTGAACGCCGGCGAGGGCTTCTGGGCCCACGCCGACCTCACCCCAGCCGCCATCAAGACCACGACCGCGGACGTCACGACGAGCGAGACGAGCTGCTTCATCCAGGCTCCTGCAGGAGATCAGGAGAGGGCGACGACGATGGCTACTGCGTCGGGTCTTCGCGACCGCCGGAGCCCCCTCCGCCGTAACGATCCCACACGTTGACGTTGCCCGTCCCGGTGCGGCCACCGGAATTTCCGCCGCTCCGGCCACCGCTGCCGCCACCGGTTCCGGTGTCGACCGGCTTGTCGCCCTTGATCTGCGCCGCGAACGAGCGCGGATCACCGTCGCCGGCCTGGACCTCGACGGCCAGCGTGCCCCCCGACGCCTTGAGCCGGGTCAGCTCTTCCTTGGCGAGCTGCCCGAAGGCGGCGGCGTCCGACACGTCGCGGCCGCCGATCTCGAGGACCACGTAGCTGGGAGCCAGGCCCAGGTCGCGGAGCTCGCCCTTGTCGACCGCGACCAGGACCGCGCCGCGCGACACCTCCGGATAGCGCCAGGCGAGCTGCGGGAACACGGTCATGGCCTTGGCGCCGAGCGCCTCGTGCGGGGTCTTGTAAGCGTCGACCAGGCGCTTCACCTCGGTGCTCTGCAGGGTGTACGCGGTGAAGCCGAGGAATTGCTTCGAGCCGGTGCCGTTGTCGTACTCCTCCCAGTAGCGCTCCGAGGGCGCGGCCGGGACCGCGCCGCCGCTGGTGGCGCGCAGGGTCTTGGCCACCGCGCGCCGCGCGTCGCGCACCTCGCGGCGCGCCGAGGCGCTATTGGGATCCTTGTCGGCCGCGGCCAGCTTGGCCTGCCGCGCCTGGGCGTAGAGGTTCCCGACCCGCGTGCGCCACGCGGGGTCCTCGATCCGCGACGCGACCGCGCCCGCGATCGCGTCGAGCGCGGCGTCGCCGGCCTCGTCGATCCCGTCGTCGCTGGTCGGCGACAGGCCCGACACGCCGACGCAGGTCATGCCGCCGCCCTGGTCATCCTTGCAGTACGCCGCCAGCGACGCGTCGCTGGTGACCCAGGCGGGCCGCACCTCGGCGCTGGCACCGGACTGCTTGCCGCGCCCCGGCCCCTTGTGAGGCTGCTCGGCGATGAACGACTTGTAGATGAAGAACGCGCCTCCGGCGAGGACCACGGTCGCGGCCGCCGCCGTGAACGCCAGCCACACGCCACCGCCCTGCTGCTGGGCTGCGGCCTCGGCGACGGTGGTCGCCAGCTTCTTGACCTGGACCTTGCGGGCTCGCAGGTCGGCGACCAGCTTCTTGAAGTCGGCGGTGACCGACGGTCGGGGCAGGCTGGGCAGGTGGGTGAGCAGGCCCTCGGGCGCCGCGCACACCAGCGCGTTCTTGCAGTCCGGACACTTCAGGTCCGGGGGCGTGGCGAACTTGAGCACGTCGAAGTGCTCGTCGACGTCGATGAGCTGACCCGCGGTCGTGCTGCACGTCGCGCACGTGTACGGCAGCGTGAACGACAGCACCTGGGCCTTGGGACCGAGATCCTCGGGGCGGGTCAGCTTGTCGAGGAACGTGGGCGTCACGCCCGTGAGGTAGAGCGCCTCGACGCCCGGGGTCGCCATCTGCAGGAAGCCACGCCACTCGGCGGCGCCGGCCGGCTCGATCTTGCCGATGCCGGCGATGTCGACGATGACCACGCCTTCCATGCCCTCGGCGAGCTTCTCGCGCGGGAAGGTCTTCTCCAGATCACCGCCCAGGCGAACGAACGTGGTGCGGCCGTCGATGATCTTGTCGATGCGCAGCTTGCGGGCCGAGTCGGACACCGCGTACGACAGCTTCGACGAGAGGAAGGCGGCGACGTCGGGATCGAGCTCGAACTTCTCGGCGCCGGCGAGGTACGAGAAGAACGTGATCGGATCTTCGTTGAAGTACTGCATCTCGCCGCATTGCGTGCACGGACGCTGCGGCGGCTTCATCGACTTGATGACCTCGAAGTCACGGTCGATCTGGTAGAGGACGCGATCGTCCTTGTCGCAGTAGTCGCAGTGGTACGGCGAGTAGAAGCTGTAGACCCGGCCGGTGCCCGCGAAGTTGGCGACCATGTTGAGCTGGTCGACGATCTTGGGGGCGCACTCGACGAGCACGATGCGCTCGCTGTGCTTGCCGACGCCGTTGATGAAGTCGACCCACTCGCGAATACCGAACGACGACACCTTGCGGATGTCGCCCAGGTCGAGCACGAGGGTCTGGGCCTTGATGGTCTCGGCCAGCTTCTTGCCTTCGAACGACTCGTCGATCGTGCCGCTCAGGCGCAGGCACACGATGCCGCCGTCGGCGAACTTGTCGATCTGCAGCTTGGGCCCGGCCGGGACGCCAGGGATCCCGACCACGGTAGGTTGCTGATGAGGTGCGGCGGCGTCCATGTCGTCCTACTGCGGCCCGGCGACCGCGTCGAAGAGGTGGAGCGAACGCGCGAGCGTCCGCACCTCGCGCAGGTTGAAGTCGAGCTCGATCATCGCGGTGACCTCGGTGTGTCGGCCGCGGGAAACGTCGAAGAACATGGCCAGGGCATTATGGTGACACACGGCCATGCCCAGGCCCGCACCGCCGTGGCTCTGGTCCATTTCGCCGCCTGCAAGGCCGCGGGCCAACCCGTCCACCACGTGGCGGCGAAGCAGGCCGCCGAACCGGTCGCGGACCTGGAGGACCACCCGGGTGCCGTCGGTGGCCAGACGGACCAGGGCGTGCTCGTCCGGGGCCAGGGTGATCTCGGCCTTGCGGTCGACCGCGTACTTGTGAACGCCGTTGAGGTCGACCGGCGCGTCGTACATGGCGTTCATGAGCAGCTCGTGGGCGAGCTCGCTCATCATCTCGCCCAGCCGCTTGGGGACCTGGAGAGCGAGCACGAAGTCCTGGACGCGCTGCACCACGATGTCGCGCTGCGCCGTCGAGCCGACCCGCTCCTCGAACCCCGTGTAACCCCAGTCGAGATAGGCCGGAAGCGGCGGTGGACCGGCGGCCGGGTCGAGGGCGCGGCGCAGCACCATCATCATCTCCCACGCCCGCGGCGCGCTCTCGAAGTCCTTGCGTCCGAGCACGTGGTTGATGCTGTTGCACTCGGCGAGGTGGCGCAGCGAGCGGCGCAAGGGCTCGGCGGTCCACAACATCCCGCGGATCCCCGGCCGGGCCCGGCAGGCATCACGCACCGCGTCGCCATCGAAGCCGTCGGCGCAGACCCAGCTCACCGCCGGATCGGCGACCGCGGGCGGAACCTGGGCCGGATCCTCGACCACGACGGCCTCCACGCCGGCACTCAGGAAGTAGCGGACCAGACGTCGGCCCACCTGCTTGTTGCGTTCGAGGACGATGGCTCGCATGGATCGTGGCCGACGAGTATCGACCGCAGACGCGCTGACCATCGTAGCCGACTTGAATATCGGCGACAACGAAACCGTCGTGATACGGTAGCCCCGATGAGGTCCGCGCGTAGGCTCACCACCGCGATGTGCGTCGCAGTCGCCACCTGTGTGGCGGTCGCCGCGACCGCCGCGCCCGCGAGGGCCGACCTCGTCGACACCGTGAAAACCACGAAGCCGCGGGCGGCGCTTTCCGAGTTCCTCGAGGACAAGGCCAAGGCCGCGGCCAAGAAGCGCGAGGATCTGCGGGCCATCGTGCTCTACCAGGCCTTGGTCGTGGCCCGGGGCCCGGCCAGCGCCGAAGCGCGCGAGCTCGCCAAGTTCTGGACGCTGTCGGCCCAGAACGACGAAGCGGCCAAGGTCTGGGACCAGTTCGCCGAGGTAACCAGCGACGCCAAGGCCAAGAGCGACGCGCTCGCCGAGGCCAAGCGCCTGCGCGCCGTCCGCGATCCGTTCGGCAAGAACATCGTCCTGCCCGTCCTCGCCGTCGAGGCCAAGGAAGCATTCAAGCGCGGCCGCGCCGCGTTCGGCAAGAAGGACTACGGCGACGCGCTGATCTTCTTCCACATGGGCTACGCGCTCGCGCCCGATCTGCCCGGCTTCCTCCGCGAGCTCGGCGCCACCTACGAGAAGCTCGCCGCGCGAGACAAGAAGATCGACTTCTACCGCGCGTACCTGTTGCGCCGCCCGTTCGGCAAGAACGCCGATGACGTGCGCAAGGAGCTGGCCAAGGACAAGGGCACGCTCGCGTTCCTGACCATCGAGACCTCGATGCCGTGCGAGCAGGTCTGGGTGAATCGCCAGCCGGTGCCGGGCAAGCTGCCGCAGAAGAAGTTGATCGTCGCGCCCGGCCGTTACCGCGCGTTCTGCCTGTCCAACAAGTACGAGTTCGGCAGCTTCCAGAACGTCACCGTCGCTGCCGGCGCCGAGGGCTCGATCAAGTTCACCTGGGGCGTGCTCGTCAACAAGCTCGAGTCGCCTTTCGGACGCATCGCGATCGAGAAGTGGGACGAGCCGGGTGTCCTGATGGATCTGGGTCTGTCGACGCCGGAGCTCGGCGTCGAGCTCGATCCCGGCGGTCGCGCCTTGAAGATGGTCGTCAAGGACGACTCCGGGTCGCGGGTCGAGGAGAGATCCGTGCGAATCCGGCCGGGTGAGCGCTTCGTCGTCAAGTGGTGAGGTGGTAGAGTGGGGCCGGTGACCGAGCGGCCCTCGACGGACGGAAAGTTGATGGGCGGTGCTCCCAACGACCCCGTCCCGTTCGGGAAGTACTTCCTCCTCGGGCTGATCGCCCGGGGCGGCATGGCCGAGGTCTACCGCGCGCGCGTACGCGAGGACACGGCGCGTCAGCCGCGGCTCCTGGCCATCAAGGTGATGCGGCCTCAACTCGCCCGCGAGGCCCGCTTCGTGGACATGTTCCACCGCGAAGGCCAGCTCGCCCTGCTGCTTCGCAACCGCTGCATCGTGGAGACAGTCGAGATCGGCAAGATCGAGGGCCGGCACTACATCGCGATGGAGTACATCGGCGGCCGCGACTTGACCCAGGTGCTGCGCCGCTGCCAGGAGTCCAACCAGCGCATCCCGGTGCCGCACGCCGTGTACATCGCGGCGCGGATCGCCGAAGGCCTGCACTTCGCTCACAACCTGACCGACGGCGACGGCCGCATCCTCAACATCGTCAACCGCGACGTGTCGCCGTCCAACGTGCGCATGTCGTACGACGGCGACGTCAAGCTGCTCGACTTCGGCATCGCCCAGGCGCTGATGAAGTTCACCAGCGAGATCGGCGTGCTCAAGGGCAAGTTCAGCTACATGTCGCCCGAGCAGATCCGCGGCATGCCGCTCGACGCCCGCACCGACGTGTTCTCGACCGGGATCATCCTGCACGAGATGCTGACCACGGAGAAGCTGTTCCGCGGCGACACCGAGTTCGCGTTGATGGAGAAGGTGCGCAAGGCCGAGGTGCCGCCGCCGTCGAACTTCAACCGCCGCGTGACGCCCGAGCTCGACACCATCGTCTACAAGGCCCTGGCCCGCGACGTCGCCGACCGCTACCAGAACGCGGCCAACCTGGCCGGCGATCTCGACGCGCTCATCGCCAACTACCGCTTCGACCCCAAGGAGCTGCGCCAGTTCATGCGCCAGCTGTTCCGCAAGGAGTACGCGAAGGAGCTCGAGGACACGACCGTGGCCCAGGCTCCGGGCGGCGACGCGCCCCGGCCGCGCCACGACACGCCGACCGAGGTCACTGGCCAGACCAAGCAGGGCGCCAACACCGGAGGCTCGTCGGGCGCGACCTCCAGCACGGGCAAGAACACCGCGATCCCGCCACCGGCGCGGCCGACCACGACACCGCCGACCACCGAGCCGCCGCGACCGCGTAAGCCCACCACCCAGCCGCCCCCGGTGGCGCCCACCGGGACCACGCCGGCGACGGCTGCCGGCGGCGAGACCGCGACCGACGACGACGCCAAGCCCAAGGGCTTCTGGGGCTCGTTGTTCAAGCGCAAGCAGAAATGACGACCGCGCCGGCGCGTGCTAGCACACCGTCTGTGAGCGCCCTCTCTCCTCGCATGCAGGTGGCGGTCATCGGCAGCGCCGCTGTGGGGGCGGCCCTCCTCGTCGTGGGCGTGCGCGGCCTGGTCACGGGCAGCTGGACCACGCTGCTCGGCTTGACCCTGTCGGTCATCGGCTTCCTGGGCGTCGCGCTCGCCTATGGGACCTGGACCGGCAAGCGTGCGGCCTGGGCCATGCTCGCCGCCACCTGGGGCGTGATCGGCTTCTGCGCCTTCTTCGGCGCGCCCAAGTTGATCGACCTGCCCAAGCTCGAGCAGGTGACGATCGAGATGGAGATCAAGCTCGGCCGCAAGCAGGCCGAGGAGAAGGTCGACAGCCGCAACCTGATCATCCGGCTCCAGAACCTGGCGGTCTGCACGATCTTCTCGCTGCCGTTCGGGCTCCTGTGCGCCGGCCTCATCGCCGGCAGCCGCGAGCTCGAAAAGAAAGCCTGAGCTTGCCTGGCTCGTGGACGTCGGCGTGGACGTGGACGTGGACGTCGACGGCGATGGTGGCGATCGCCTGCTCGCGCGGCACCTCTGGCCAAGATCCACCGCCGCCGACTCCACCGCCAGCGGCCGCCACCGACGCGCCGGTCGAGCCCGCGGCGGGCGGGACCGATCTCGGCGAGTGCACGCGCGTGACCTTCGCGGCGTCGGTGCCGGTCGCCGAGGCCTCGGGCGCAGTCTTCCTCGCCGACGGCACGATCCTGGTGGTCTCTGACAGCGGCAACGACGGCGCCTACGTCGTCATCGACGCCGGTGATGGCCACGTCGTCGAGAGCGGCAAGCTGCCGCTCGGCGCCAGCGACGGCGCGTCGCGCGCCGACGACATCGAGGGTCTGTCCCGGGTCGGGACCAAGATCTGGGGGCTGACGTCGAGCGGCTGGGTGCGGGCGTGGGAACGGCGCGCCGACGGCCCCGGCTTCACGCTGGTCGTGCCGGCCTATCGCATCGACGACGAGGACGCCTGCGCCGTCGACACCGTGAACTGTGGCAACAACTACGAGGGGCTGTGTCTGGCGCCGACGGCCGCGGCGGCGGCCGCGCTGGGCGGCTGTGTCGGCTACGCCGCGTCCAAGGCTACGGGCGATCTGGTCTGCCTCGTCGCCGACGGCGATCGCTGGCGCGCCGATCCCGCGCGCCGCCTCCACGTGTCGAATCCCGAGGCGCTCGCCGACTGCGACGTCGCCGCCGACGGCACGATCTGGACCGGCGACAACCTGTTCGGCCGCAACGCCGTGCACCGTATCGCCGGCGGCGCCATCGTCGCCACCGGTCACCTCGGCGAGGGTTTCCCCGAGGTCATCACCGTCGGCCCCGACGGCCGCATCTACCGGTTCTCGGACATGGGTGGCGCGCCCAGCCGCGTCGCCGTCCACGACTGCGCGAAACGTGCCCAGGGCGGCGGTGGCCGGTAGGATCGGCGGGTGCAGTGCCCGTTCTGCGCCAGCAGCTCCAACGTGACCGAGACCCGCGAGTCCCCGGACGGGACCCGGCGCCGGCGCGTGTGCAGCTCGTGCAAGCGGCGCTTCACCACCTACGAGCGCGTGGGTTCACCCGGCTTGCGGGTCGAGAAGCGCGACGGCGAGCACGAGCCCTTCGACTCGGAGAAGCTGAAACACGCGCTCGAGCGCATCACCGCCCACCGCAGCGCGGTCGGCACCGAGGACCTGCGCCGCATCGTGCGCGACGTCGAGGCCACGCTGGTCGACGCCGGCAGCCGAACCGCGTCGTGGTCCGACATCGCCAAGCTGGTGATCGATCGCCTCGCCGCGATCGATCGGGTCTCGGCCGAGCGACTGCGCGTCAACTATCTCGACGACGACGGCCGCTTGCGTCTCGAGGATCCCGAAGCCGCCGCCGACGCGCCGCCCCAGCTCGGCCTGTTCGTGGGCGAGCCCGGCGACGAACCCGCCGGCTGACGCGCCTCCCACTTGGTCTGAGCCTCACCGCGCCATCCGCGCCGCGCAGTCGCGGCGCACACGTGGCCTGTCGAGCGTTCGCGGGTCGGCGCGTCAGCCTCGTCCGGACGCTGCGCGTCCTCAGATGGGGGACGATCGCGTCCCCCAACCCCCCACTCGCGTTTCCGCCGGACGATGATGCGTGCCTGATCGGATCACCTCATCTGGGACGTTGGCGCCACGAGTAAGCCGGTGAAACGGTGTCGCGGCCGCCGTGCCCGCCGCCGATGTTAGGGTCCCCGGATGCGCGACGCGCCCAGCCCCGAGAGCCAGCGGATCTTCCAACCCGGTCTGTTCGACGGACAGGTCGCCTTCATCACCGGCGGCGGCTCGGGCATCGGCCTGACCACCGCCGCCGAGCTGGTGCGCCTGGGCGCCCGGGTCGCGATCTGCGGCCGCACACCCGAGAAGCTCGAGGCCGCGCGCGCCGAGCTGGCGGCACTCGCGCCCAGCGGGGCCGACGCGATTCACACCGCCGCCTGCGACATCCGCGAGGTCGATCAGGTCCAGCGCACCGTCGCCGGCGTGGTCGAGCGCTTCGGCGCCATCGACATCCTGGTCAACAACGCCGGCGGCCAGTTCCCGTCGCCGGCCCAGCACATCAGCGCCAATGGCTTCGCCGCGGTGGTGAAGAACAACCTGCTCGGCACCTGGAACGTGACCCGCGAGGTCGCCAACCAGACCATGATCCCACGCCAGCGCGGCCGCATCGTCATGGTCATCGCCAACATCTATCGCGGCTTCCCGGGCATGGCCCACACCGGCGCCGCCCGCGCCGGCGTCGAGAACCTGACCATGTCGCTCTCCGTCGAGTGGTCGCAGTTCGGCATCCTGGTCAACGCCGTCGCCCCCGGCGTCATCATCTCATCGGGCACCATGCGGTATCCACCCGAGATCCTCGCCCGCGGCATCCGCGGCACGCCGCTCAAGCGCGGCGGCACCGTCGACGAGGTCGCCGCCTCGATCGTCTTCCTGGTCTCGCCGGCCGCCCAGTACATCACCGGCGCCACCCTGCGCATCGACGGCGCCCAGTCGTTGTGGGGCGACACCTGGGGGCTGCCCGAGTAACGTCTGCGCGTGCCGGTCAGCGGGTGATGGCGTGGAAGCGGTGGGCGGCAGGCAGGACTCGCTCGGCGAGGAAGCTGACGTAGTCGCGGCGCGGCCAGGCCTCGAGGCAGATGAGGACCATGCGGGGCAGCGCGCAGGCGTAGCGGCGATCGAGGCGGCGCAGGCCGGCGGCCAGGACGAACTCTTCCTCGATCTCGGGCGGAGCCTGGTCCTGGAGCGGCGCCGACAGCCGGCGCACGTTTCCGACCAGGCCGCTGCACTCGGTCGCCGGCGACGACACCAGGTGCGTGCCGCACACGCTGGGGCGATCCTCGTAGACGGTGCAGCGCTCTTCACCATCGAGGAACACACACGGACGCTGGTGCTGCCGCTTGGGCGCGTTCTCCATGTAGTGGGCGGCGGCGCGCAGCTCGGCGCGCAGCTCGGGCGTGTCGCGACCGTCGCGCAGGAGCCGGGCGACGATGGGCACCGCCTCGTGGAGGTAGCACTTGGTCTTGAGCCAGCAGCAGGCCTTGGGCGCGGTGCAGTCGACACACGAGACCACGACCAGGTTCACCCGCGCGTACTCGGCGACCGCCTCACCCGTGGCCCGGATGATCTCGCGGGTCACCATTGACGGCTTCTCGATCAGCCCGGCGTGTTCGAGCATCTCGCCGAACGTGGGGCCGCTGGTCACCCGGTCGTCAGAAGGCACGGGACTGCCCGCCGTCGACGGTGATGCATGCTCCGGTGACCCAGCCGGCGCGGGGCGAGCAGAGGAACGTGACGACGCTGGCGACCTCCTCGGGGGTGCCGAAGCGGCCCGACGGGATGTCGCGGGCGACGAAGGCGGCGATGGCCGCGGGATCGGCCTTCTGCCGCCGGTCCCACCCGCCGCCGGGGAAGAGGATCGAGCCCGGCGCCACGCTGTTGACGCGGATGCCTTCGCCGGCGAGCTCGCGGGCCAGCGCCTTTGCGAGCGCGAGCACGCCGGCCTTGGCGACGTTGTAGCCAGGCGCGCCCCCGGCCTCGCGGCCCCAGATCGACGAGACCAGCACCATGGCGCCGCCGCCAGCCCCGCGCAGGTGCGGGACGGCGCGCTGGGCCACGCGCGCGCTCGACCACAGATTCATGTCGAGCGAGCGGGACAGGTCGGCGTCGTCGAGCTCGGCGATGGTGCGGCCGAACGACTTGCCGACGTTGGCGATGACGAGGTCGAGGCCGCCCAGCGCGGCGGCGGCGCCGTCGACCGCGGCGCTGGCACCGTCGGCGGTGGTGACGTCGGCGACGATGGTGGTGTGGGCGCCGGGCTCGCCCGGCAGCTCGCTGCGCAACCGCTCGAGGTCCTCGGCCCCCCGGGCCACGGCGGCGATGCGCGCGCCCTCGGCGGCCAGCGCCAGCGCGATGGC
>SXGT01711101.1_pt1 | contig 25366 bp, 19 predicted proteins | sample 3176221 | NCBI WGS metagenome assembly SXGT01 (sample SAMN11356862, study PRJNA531348) | freshwater metagenome | isolation source: freshwater sample F1-120 | place: China: Fuxian Lake, Yuxi | collected 2017-12-25
CGCGACGGCCGAGCTCGTCGACCCGATTGAGGTCGCCGCGCCGCCCGCCGCGGTAACCGGCGAGCGCTCCGACGTCCTCGCGGTCGCCGCGCGGGTCGAGGAGGCCAGCGCCGAGCTCGCCCGCACCAGGGCCTCGGCGCTCCCGCCCGTCGGCGTCGGCGCGATGTTCCAGCGCGACGCCGGGGAGTGGGACGTGGGGCCGCAGGTCGCGGTCGAGATCCCGCTCTGGACGCGCAACCGCGGCGACATCGGGGCGGCCCGGGCCGACCTGGCGACCACCGAGGCCGAGGCCGATCGTCTCCGCGCCGTCGCCGCCGCCGAGGCGACCGGCACCGCCCGGACGGCGGCCTTCGCCGACGACGCGCTCGGCCGCCTCGGGGATGTCGACACCGACGCCCGGGAGGCGCTCGCCAGCGTCGAGCGGGCGCTCGCGGCTGGTGACCTGGGCGTCTCCGACGCTGTGCTGCTGCGCACCGAGATCCTCGACGGCTGGACGGCCGGCGTGGACGCCCGCGAGGCGCGGAGCCTCGCCCGACTCGACGCGATGCTCGCGGTCGAGTCCGAACTGCTGCTGGCCCCCGCGGCCGAGGAGGAGCGATGAACCCGAGGTTCTGGATGTTCTGCGCGCCCCTGCTCGCCGCGCTCGGGTGCGGGCTGACGGGCGAGGAGGACCACGACGAGGAGCACGGCGAGCACGGCGAGGGCCACGACGACACCGAGGCGGCGCCGGGCGAGCTCGTGATCGGCGAGGACGCGCGCCGAGACCTGCGGATCACCACCGCGCCCGCCCGCGCGGGGACCGGCGACGAGCGGGCCACCATCCTCGGCGAGCTGAGGGTGGACGAGGGGCGCTACGCGGAGGTGGGCTCGCCGGTGGCGGCCCGCATCCGCTCCCTCTCGGCGGGCCCCGGGGACACCGTCGCGGCGGGGACGCCGCTGCTGGAGCTCGACGCGGCAGAGCTCGGACGCGCGAGGGCCGATCTGCTCACGGCGCGGGCTCACGCCGAGACCGCGAGGGCGGCGGTCGAGCGGAAGCGGAGCCTGTCGTCGGACACGGTGTCGGCCGCGGAGCTGCGGGCGGCCGAGGCCGAGCTGCAGGCCGAGGAGGCCGAGGTCGCCGCCGCCGAGGCGTCGCTCGTCGCCTACGGCGCCGGCACGTCCACGAACGGCGGTGCCTCGTTCACGCTGCGGGCGCCGGTCGCCGGGGTCGTGTTGTCACGGGACGCCCGCCGGGGCGAGCTGGTCGACCCGGAGCACACCCTGTTCCGCATCGCCGACACGTCCACCCTGTGGCTCGTGGTCCATGCGTTCGAGCGCGACGCCCTGCGGGTGTCGCCCCGGGCCGAGGCCGAGGTCACGTTCGCGGCCCTGCCGAACCGGACCTTCACGGGTACCGTGTCGCTCGTCGGCGCCGAGGTCGACGTCGGCAGCCGCACCGTGCCGGTCCGCCTCGACGTCGCGAACCCGGACGGGCTGTTGCGCCCTGGGATGTCCGGCACTGCGCGCGTTCCCCTCGCGTCGGAGGCCGGCGTGGTCGCGGTCCCCTCCGCAGCGCTGCAGCGCCTCGACGACGGCTGGGTCGTGTTCGTGCCGCTCGCCGAGGACCGGTTCGCCGTGCGCCGGGTCGGCCGGGGACGCGACCTCGGCGACCAGGTCGAGGTGCTGTCCGGGCTCGTCGACGGGGAGACCGTGGTCCTCGACGGGGCGTTCCTGCTCAAGGCCGAGGCCGAGAAGCAGGCGGGGGGCGGCGATGAACACGAACACTGAGCCGCCCGACCTCGTCTCGCGTGTCGTCGCGGCGTCCTTCGCCCGGCCCCTGCTCGTCGCCGTGGGCGTGATCCTCGGCGTCCTGCTCGGCGTGGACGCGTTCCGCGGTCTGGACCGCGACGTGTTCCCCGACCTGTCGACGCCGATCTTCAGCGTGATCGTCCAGAACCCGGCGATGGGCTCCGAGGAGCTCGAGGCCGGCATCGCGGTGCCGATGGAGACCGCGCTCGCCGGGCTGCCGGAGGTCCGGCGGATCCGGTCGAACAACCAGCTCGGCGTGTCGCAGGTGGTCATCGAGTTCGAACCGGACGCCGACGTGCTGCGTGCGCGCCAGGCGATCGTCGAGCGGGTGGCCCAGGTCGAGCTGCCCGAGGGCACCGAGCCGCCGCTGATCAGCAGCCTGACCGGACGCCTCAACGAGATCTTCGAGTTCACCCTCGAGGCGGACTCGGGGACGGCGGACCTGACGACGCTCCGTGACCTCGCCGAGTTCGAGGTGAAGAACCGCCTGGTCGCAGTGCCGGGCGTCGCTGCGGTGGAGCGCCTCGGCGGCTACCTCCGGGAGTTCCAGGTCCAGATCGACCCCGACCGGATGTCGGCCCGCGGGGTCACCCTCGACGAGGTGATGCACGCCGCGGAGGGCAGCAACCGCAACGCGGCCGGCGGCCTGGTCGTCGACGGCGACACCGAGTGGACGGTGCGCGCGGTGGGCCAGGTGCGGACGATCGACGACGTGCGGTCCACGGTCGTGGCGATCAAGGGAGACGTCCCGGTGCTGCTCGGCGAGGTGGCCGATGTCGTCGAGGCACCGGCGGTTCGGCGCGGCATCGCTCACCGGCTGGCGGGGGAGGTCGTGAGCTGCCGCGTCTCCAAGCAGTTCGGCTCCGACACGGTGAAGGTCGCCGAGGGGCTGCGCGCCGCGATCACGGAGCTCGAGCCGACGTTGCCCGAGGGGGTGCACCTGCGCGTCGTCTACGACCAGTCGGAGCTCGTCGGATCGGCCCTCGGAGGCGTCGGTCGGTCGGTGGCGATCGGGGCGTTCTTCGTCGTGCTCGTCATCTTCGGCCTGCTCGGCGACGCGCGCGCCGCGGCGCTCGTGACGCTCACGATCCCGCTGTCGCTGGCGCTGGCCGCCATCGGCCTCGACCTCGCGAGCGTCGGCATCTACACGATGAAGCTCGGCGGGCTCGCGATCGCGGTCGGGCTCCTCGTCGACGCGTCGATCATCGTCTGCGAGAACGTGGTGCATCGGCTCTCCGAGCACCCCGACCGGGACCGGCGGGCGACCGCAGCGGCCGCGGCCGCCGAGGTCGGACGGCCGATCGCCTTCGCCACCTTCATCGTCGTCGCCGTGTTCCTCCCGTTGTTCGCGATGGGCGGCATCGAGGGACGCATGTACCGGCCGCTCGCCGGTGCGGTGATCGCCGCGATGGCGGCGTCGCTCCTGCTCGCGATCACGTTCACACCGGTCGCCTCGGGCCTTCTGCTCCGCGGGAAGCCGGGCGCGAGCTCGGACAACGCGCTGATCCGCGCCGTGAAGCGGGCCTACGCGCCCGTGCTCGACCTGTCGTTGCGGTTCCCGGCGCTCGTGGTGGCAGCCTCCGCGGCGCTGGTCGTGCCGACGCTGGTTTGCGCCGGGTTCGTCGGCCGGGACTTCATGCCCGAGCTCGACGAGGGCGCGTTGCTGGTCCAGACCTTCCTGCCGGCCGAGGCCTCGCTCGACACGGTCGACCGCCTCAACCACCGCGTCGAGGACGAGCTGCGCGAGGTGCCCGAGGTCGTCGAGGTCGTCCGCCGCACCGGCCGGGCCGAGCGCACCGAGGACCCGATGCCGCACACCGTGTCCGACGTCCTCGTCCTGTTGGACCCGGAGCGCGACCGTCCGATCGACGAGATCGAGGACGACGTTCGCGAGCGCCTCGAGCACGTGCTCGGCGTCGGCGCGGCGATCACCACGCCGCTCGGGATGCGCATCGACGAGGGCCTCGGCGGGACGCCGGCCGACATCTCGGTCCGGATCTTCGGCGCCGACCTCGACGAGCTGTCGCGGATCGCCCAGGAGGTCGAGCAGCGGCTGTCGGAGATCGAAGGCGTGGCCGACCTGCGCGCCGAGCAGCTCACCGGCCTCCCCCAGGTGCGGGTGGACGTGGACCGGGCGGCCGCGGCGCGGGTCGGCCTCACCCCCGGCGACGTCGTGGACGCTCTGCGGATCGGCCTCGTCGGCGAGACCGTGTCCGAGGTGCGTGTCGGCCAGCGACGGTACGACCTGGTGGTGAAGCTGCGGCCCGATCGGCGCGCCACCGTCGAGGGGATCCGGTCGCTCCTGGTCGACGGCCACGACGGGACGCGGATCCCGCTCGGGAAGCTGGCGAAGATCGACAGCACCACGGGGCCGGGCGCCATCAAGCGCGAGGCCGGCTCGCGGCGGATCGCCGTCGAGATGGCGGTCGTCGGACGCGACCTCGGCTCGACCGCGGACGACGTGGAGGAGGCGCTGCGCGAGCTCGACCTCCCGACCGGCTACTTCTGGGACGTCGGCGGGCGCGTCGAGAGCCAAGCCCGCGCCTCCGAGGCGCTGACCGCCGCGATCGGGCTCGCGCTCGTGGCCGTGCTGGTGCTGCTCTACCTCGCGCTCGACTCGGTGCTCGAGACCGCGGTCATCCTGGCGACGCTGCCGCTCGCGCTCGTCGGCGGCGTCGTGGGCCTCGTGCTGTTCGGCGAGACGTGGAACGTGTCGTCGATGGTGGGGCTGATCGGCCTGTTCGGCATCGCGGTCCAGAACGGCCTCGTGCTGGTGACCCAGACCCGCGCGCTACGCGCCGAGGGCCACGACCTGCACGCGGCGGTGCGCGAGGCCAGCCTCGGGCGGGTTCGGCCGAAGCTGATGACCGCCGGGACCGCGATCCTCGGGATGATGCCCATGCTCGTGCTCGACCTGCACGGGACGGAGATCGAACGCCCCCTCGCCGTGGTGATGGTGTGCGGGCTCGTGTCGTCGACGCTGTTCACGCTGCTCGCGCTCCCCGCGTTCTACCGGGTCGCCGTCGGCGGGTACGAGCGGTGGACCGCGCCCGACCCCGCGCCGGCCGCGGAGGTCGCATGAGCCCGACCGTCAGGAGCCGACGTCACCTACCAGTCGCAGTCGTCGGACCAGGGCTGTTCCGTCGACCCCGCCTGGTCGAGCCAGTCGCCCATCTGCTGCTGCCAGCGGTCCTCCTCGTCGTGGCAGCAGGCCACGTCCTGGCACGCCGCCATGGCGTCGTGGTGGTCCTGCATCCAGCCCCAGAGGTCCGACGTGAGGCCGTCCCATTCGTTCATCGGGCCCATCATGCCGGACATCCCGTCGCAGTCGCGGAACGCGCTCATGCAGCCGGACATCGTGTCCCAGGTCGACTGGCAGAACGACCAGTAGTCGCCCTCCAGAGCATCGATGGCGCCCACCCCCTGAGCATCGGACACCTCGCGTCCGTGGCGTTCGGTGGTGGCCGCCAGGTCGCCGACCGTGTCGTCGAACGCGGCGCTCGGGCTGCCGGTGCCGTCCTGGGTGTCGGCGCCGTTGCTGCACGCGAGGAACAGGGAGATCAGCAGGGTCGGCATGGAGCCTCCTCCCCACGCTTTTGCAGCTACCGTGCCGAGGGCGACGAGGGCGATGGCCGGCGGATCCGCGACAGGAAGGTTCCCGCTGCCCTGCGCCCTTTCCCACCGTTCCGGTGTGCGAAGGCGCCCCGTCCCGCGACGGGCGCGCGCACGACGGGCATGCTGCTCACGATCGCAGGAGGTGTCTGATGGCCGAAGAGTGCAAGGACGACGCCTGCTGCGCGCCGGTCGCCGTGACGCCTCCACCCCCCTTCGCGGGGGACGTGCTCCGGTTCAAGATCCACGGGATGGACTGCGCCGAGGAGGTCGCGACCCTCAAGGGCGCGCTCCGAGGACTCGTGCCCGAGGAACAGCTCGGCTTCGACGTCCTGAACGGCCGGATGTCCGTCCCGGTGACCGTGCCGGCCGACCGCGTCGTCGCCGCGGTCGCGGCGACCGGGATGCGCGCCGAGCCGTGGGTCGCGGCGCGCGAGCCCGAGGCGGGCCACGCATGGTCCACCCGCGACTGGCTCGTGGTCGCGAGCGGCGTCGGGACCGCCGCGGGGTTCGGCGGCCACGTCGCGCTGGCCGGGCTGACCTCGGCGATGGGCTCCGAGGGCGTCGGCCTCGCCGAGGTGGTCCCGTGGCCCGCGCGGCTGGCCTACGGCGTCGCGATCGCCACGGGCCTGTGGGTCGTGGCCCCGAAGGCCTGGTATGCCCTGCGGAACCTCCGCCCCGACATGAACCTGTTGATGACCCTCGCCGTCGCAGGCGCCGTCGTGCTGGGGGAGTGGTTCGAGGCGGCGACGGTCGCCTGGCTGTTCTCGCTGTCGCTCGCGCTGGAGGCGTGGAGCGTCGGACGGGCGCGTCGGGCGGTCGCGGCGCTGATGAAGCTCGCCCCCGACCGGGTGCGGCTGGTGCGCGACAACGGCGAGGTCGAGGTGGATCCCGCGGAGGTCGCGCCCGGCGCGGTGTTCCGGGTGCGGCCCGGCGAGCGCATCGGCCTCGACGGCCGCGTCTCGCGCGGCGCCACCGAAGTCGACCAGGCGCCGCTCACCGGCGAGTCGGTGCCGGTGCCGAAGCAGCCGGGCGACGAGGTGTTCGCCGGCACGATCAACGGGTCGGGCGTGATCGAGGTCACCTCCACCCGCGCGGCGGGCGAGACCACGCTCGCGCGCATCGTCCGCCAGGTCGGCGACGCCCAGGCGAAGCGGTCGGTGTCGGAGCAGTGGGTCGAGAAGTTCGCGCGGATCTACACGCCCGCGATCCTCGCCCTGGCGGTGGGGGTCGCGGTGGTGCCGCCGCTGCTCGGCGGCGCGCCGTCGGAGTGGGTGTACCGGGCGCTCGTGCTGCTCGTCATCGGCTGTCCGTGCGCGCTCGTGATCGCGACGCCGGTGGCGATCGTCGCGTCCCTCGCGGCGTCGGCCCGCCACGGCGTGCTGCTCAAGGGCGGACGGGTGGCCGAGATCCCTGCGCGGATCCGCGTGGTGGCGCTCGACAAGACCGGGACGCTCACCGAGGGCCGGCCGCGCGTCGTCGAGGTCGTGCCGCTCGCCGAACACGACGAGGCGGCGCTGATCTCCCGGGCCGCAGCCCTGGAGGCGGACTCCCAGCATCCCATCGCGCTCGCCGTCCTGGCGCGCGCCCGCGAACTCGGGGTGTCGATCCGTGCGGCGAGCGACGTCGTGGCGGTCCACGGAAAGGGCGTCGAGGGCCACATCGATGGCCGCAGGTTCTGGCTCGGCTCCCACCGGTTCCTCGAGGAGCGCGGCCAGGAGACGCCCGCAGCCCACGATCGCCTCGAGGCGATGGCTCGGAGCGGCCAGACCATCGTGGTCGTCGGCAACGAGACCCACGTCTGCGGCCTCGTCGCGGTGGCCGACCGCGTGCGTCCGGAGTCGGTCGCAGCTGTCGCGGCGCTGAAGCGCGCCGGCGTCGCGCGCGTCGTGATGCTGACGGGTGACAACCGGGGAACCGCCGAGGTGGTCGGCCGGGAGGTGGGCGTCGACGAGATCCGCGCCGAGCTGCTCCCCGAGGACAAGGTCCGCGCCGTCGAGGAGCTGGAGCGGGACCACGGCCCGACCGCGTTGATCGGCGACGGCGTGAACGACGCGCCCGCGCTGGCGCGCAGCACGCTCGGGGTCGCGATGGGTGCCGCCGGGACCGACGCGGCGATCGAGACCGCCGACGTGGCGCTGATGGGCGACGACCTCGGCAAGCTCGCGTGGTCGATCGAGCACTCGCGCGCGACGCTCTCGGTCATCCGCGCGAACACGGCGTTCGCGCTCGGCGTGAAGGCCGTGTTCGCGGTGCTCACGTTCGTCGGCATGGCGTCGCTGTGGGGCGCGATCGCGGCCGACATGGGCGCGTCGCTGCTGGTGGTGGCGAACGCGCTGCGGCTGCTGCGGCGCTGAAAGGGGGCGAGATGTCGGACGACGCGGGCAGACGGTTCTGGGAGAGCAACGCGGCGCGCTACGACCGCTCGATGGGGTTGCTCGGCGGCCCCCTCCCGCGCACGGTCGAGCTCGTGGCGGCCGCCGTGTCCGGAGCCGCGCGCGTACTGGAGGTGGCGTCGGGCACCGGTCTCGTGAGCGAGGCCGTGGCGGCCGTGGTCGGCGAGCTGCTCGCCACGGACTACGCCGCGGCGATGGTCGAGAAGACCCGGGCTCGCGTCGGGCATCTGCCGAACGTGCGTTGCGAGGTCCGCGACCTGTACGCCCTCGGGGAGCCCGAAGGGTCGTTCGACGCGGTGGTCGCCGCGAACGTGCTGCACCTCCTGCCGGACCTCGCCGGCGGGCTCGCGGCGATGCGCCGGGTGCTGCGTCCTGGCGGCCGCCTGGTGGTGCCGACCTACTGCCACGCGCAGGATGCCCGCGCGCGGGTGGTCTCCGCCGTGCTGGCGCTGGTGTCCTTCCCCGGCCAGCGTCGGTTCGACCTCGAAGGGCTCGCGACGGCGGTCGAGGCTGCCGGCTTCACCATCGGCACCCGCGAGCTGGTCCCAGGGCTGCTCCCCATCGGCTTCGTCGCCGCGGTCCGATCCGGTGACGAATCGTGACGATCGGCGGGTCACGGAGCGCCCCCGAGCCGTCGACCTCGTTCGCGGAGTCGCGACGACTCCCGAGGAGGTCCCATGACGAAGTTCCTGGTGGGCGCTGCGCTGGCAGCGACGAGCATTCCAGCGGTCGCCGCCGCGGCGGCCGCGTGTTGCGAGGCGGGTTCGTGGTGTTGCGGCTGGTGCCCGTTCTGCTGAACGGCCGCTGACGTGGGCCGGGCCGACGAGCTCGACGCGTGGATGGCCCGGCTCGCGGACGGCGACCGTACCGCGTTCGATCCGCTGTACGACGCGCTGTGGCCGGTGGTGTCGTCGTTCTGTACCCGGCGGCTCGGGGACGCCTCGCGTGGCGAGGACGCGGCGCAGCAGGCGCTGGTGAGGGTGTTCGAGAAGGCGTCGACGTACGATCCGGAGCGGCCGGCGTTGCCCTGGGTGCTCGCCTTCGCCCACTGGGAGTGCCGGACCGCGGCGGGGCGCGCAGCCCGCGCGCGGGAGGACGGGCCGCACGAGGGGGTCGCGTCCGACCTCGACCCGGAGGCGGCGGCCGTGCGCGCGGACCTTCGGGCGGCGGTCCAGGCCGCGGTGGGGGCGATGTCCCCCGCGGACGAGGCGGCGTTGTGGGCGTGGGTGGAGCGGGACGTGGCCGACGTGGCGGCCGGGACCACGCTGCGGAAGCGCATCGAGCGAGCGAGGCGACGATTCGCGGACCTGTGGAGGAGGCGTCATGGACCGACGTGAGCGGGCCCGGCGGGCCTACGAGACGGGGAGATTGCAGGTGGCTGCGATGCGGGCCGCGCCAGCGATCGCGTTCGGCGTGGTCGCGGTCGTGACCGCCGGCGCGGGCCTCGGCAGCGTGGCGGCAGCTACGTTGCTGGGCGTCGTCGGCGCGGCGCTGGTGTACCTGGGTGGACCCGCCGGGCGGGTGGTCCCCGAGGCGTGGTGGGTGGGCTGGGTCCCGTTCGCGCTCCCTCTGCTCGTGCGTGGCCAGGTGTGCCCGCTGGGCGGTGCGTGCGAGGCGTGGTGTCTCGCGGCGTGCGCGACCGGCGGAGCGCTGGCCGGCGGCTGGCTCGGTTGGCGCTCGACCCGCGAGGAAGGCGGTGTTCGATGGCTCGTCTCGGGGCTCGCGCTCGCCGGTGCGGCCGGGGCCCTCGGCTGCTCGTGCGTGGGCGTGCCAGGGCTCGCCGGAATGGCGCTGGGGGCCGTGCTTACGGCGCCCGTGACCAGACGACTTACGCTCGCGTAGGTGGGTGCGTGGGAACCGAATCGGCTCGCCACGTCGATCTTGGGTCGCCAAGCTGACCCGAGGAGCGCGCGCTCCTCGGAGCCGCCGCATGCCCAGCGCCGAGACCCTCGTCGACCACATCGCCAGCGTCGTCCGCACGCGCCTGCCGCCCGGCGTTACCGCCGACTACTTCGACGGGGTCCTCGCCCGGAACCGGTCCGCGCTGGTCACGATCCTGGACCGCCAGCTCGCCGGTCGCGGACACCGGGGCGCGGTCGAGGCCCCGCCAGACCTATGGTCGGCGTCGCAGCGCACCGCCGCGAACCTTGCCGCGATGCGCGTCGCCGCCACCAAGCGCCCCAACGAGATGACCGCCGAGGACCGCCGCGTGCTCGCCGCCTACTCCGGCTGGGGCGGCCTCTCGATCGACGGCGCGTCCAAGCAGTTCCCGCTCGGCTTCCCCGCGCCCGAGCCCCGCGGGCTCATTCACGAGTACTACACGCCCACGAAGGTCGCCCGCGAGGTCGCTCGGGTCATCCGCCCGCTCGTCGACGACCTGCCCGACGACGAAGGTGTCGTCCTCGCGCTCGAGCCGTCCGCGGGCATCGGCCGGTTCGTGCAGGCCGCGTCTGGCGATGGTTTCGACGCGCTCCGTTGGCTCGTCGTCGAGTGGTCGGAGCTGTCGGCGCGCATGCTTCAGGCGCTCCGACCCGAGATCCCCCTCTACAACGGCCCCTTCGAGCGCTGGGTCCGCGAGCACGGCCCCGAGTACGCCGGGCGCCTCGGCCTCGTGCTGGCGAACCCGCCGTACGGCGCCCGCGGCGTGTCGATCACCGAGGACCCCGACCGCGCCTACCGCGAGAAGAACGCCTACGCCTACTTCCTCCGCCGAGCCCTCGACCTGCTCGCGCCGAACGGCCTCGGCGTGTTCCTCGTCCCGTCCGGCTTCCTCACCGGCGCCAGCGCGGGGCTCGTCGGCCTGCGCGAGAAGGTCCTGAAGCGGCACCACCTCTCGGCCGCCTACCGCCTGCCTTCAGCGATCTTCCCAGGTGCGATGCTCGTCACCGACCTCCTGTTTTTCCGCGCCCGCGGCGGCGAGCTCGACCAGGTCGACGAGGGCGACCGGTTCGTCCTCGAGGGGCGCTACTTCCGCGAGTTCCCGGACCACGTCCTCGGGACCGAGGTCGGCAAGGACGCCGGCGACGACGATCAGACGGCGAAGCCGCGCTGGGGCTACCAGGTCGTCGGCACGTTCGAGCGCCTGCCCGACCTCGTCGAACGGCCCATCTGCGGCGCCTGCACGATCGCCCGCGACATCATCCCGTTCCCGGCGCGCCCCGCGAAGGCGGGGCTCGCCCGCCGTCTCGAGGAGGCGACGGCCGGTCTCTCCGAACACGCCGCCACCGCGGTCGCGCTCGGGCTCCGCGTCGACCGCTACCTCGCCGCGGCGTCCGCCCAGACCAGCGACGAGCACGTCCAGCTCTGGCCCGAGCTCCACGAGGCGCTCACCGCCTGGAGCGCGAAGCACGGCAGCCCGTGGGCCTCGGCCGAGCTCCTGAAGCTCGTGAAGGAGGGGCGGGCCGGCGCCGAGCGCTTCCTGCAGGCGTTCACGAAGACCGGCGCGCTGATCGCCGGCCTCGCGACGAAGCCGACCTGGACGCCGCGCTACGCCGGGAAGTCCGACGACCTCGTCGCCCTCGCCGAGTGGGTGTACCGGACGAAGCGGCACCTCACGACCGGCGACCTCGCGGCCGCGCTCGTCGAGCACTCCGGCGCGACCGCCGAGCGCGCGAAGGCCGCCGTCGCCGACCGCCTGCCAGAGCTCCTCGACGCCGGCTGGTGCATCGACGGCGACGCGTGGGACGACCTCGTCCCCGAGCGCGACTACGTCACCGGGCACCTGTGGCCGAAGTACGACCGCGCGATGCGGGTCGACGCGAAGCACCTGCCGAAGCGCGTGTCCGTCGACCGGATCGGCGCCCAGGCCCGCAAGCTCGCCGACGCCATCAAGCCCGCCGTGCTCGACGACATCGCCGGCGTGTCGCCGCGCCAGGGCTGGATCCCGCTCGACCTCGTCGCTGGCTGGCTCGCCGGCTCGCTCAACCGCAACTACGACCCGCCCCGCCTCGAGCGGCGCGAGGGGCTCGTTCAGGTCGCGGGCCTCGACTACGACCGCATCGACGACGCTTACGAGCTCGCCGCCGAGACGCGGTGGTTCATCGGCTGGATCAACCACGACAAGACCACCTTCAAGCCGAGGAAGAAGAAGGACGAGAACATCGACGAGGTGCGGCTGAAGCTCGCGCAGGAGTGGGACCAGGCGTTTCGCGCGTGGGTCGCCGCAGACCCGGACCGCGCCGCCAGGGTCGAGCACGCCTACAACCGCCACTTCAAGGGCTACGTCGCACCGACCTACGACGCCGAGCCGCTCCCGGTCGCCCGCTGGGTGAAGGACGGCGTCCGCCTCCACCCACACCAGGTCGCCGGCGCCCGCCGCGTGCTCGCGAACCGCGGCGGGCTGATCGCGTTCGACGTCGGCGTCGGCAAGACCTACACCGGCATCGCGCTGCTCGCGCGGGCTCGGCAGGAGGGCTGGTGCCGTCGGCCGGTCATCCTCGTGCCCAACTCCATCGTGTGGAAGTGGGAGGCGGACATCCGACGGGTCCTTCCGGACTACCGGATAGCGGTCGTCGGCTCGAAGAAGAAGCTGATCGCCCGCGGCGAGCGGAAGGGCCTCGTCACGAGCGACACCGACTCGCCGGCCGAGCGCGCCGACAAGTGGACGCGGTTCCAGGCCGGCGAGTTCGACGTCGTGCTGCTCACGTACACGGCGCTCGCCCGCACCCGCATGAACGAGCGCGCCATCCGGGAGTACGCCGACGCCACCGAGGCGATCCGCCGCGAGGTCCGGCTCCGGCAGCGCAACGCCGCCGAGACGAAGAAGATCACCGAGCGCCAGGCCGCGATCCTCAAGGAGGGCGTCGCCGCGTGGATCGCCGAGCAGATGGAGCTGCCCGAGGGCTGGGAGTACGACCCGGGCGTCGCGTGGGACGACATCGGCGTCGACCTGCTCATCGTCGACGAGGCGCAGAACTTCAAGAACCTGTACCTGCCGGAGCCGCGCGAGGGCGGCGTGCCGCGGTTCATGGGCAACGCCGGCGAGGGCAGCAAGCGCGCGTGGCAGCTCGACTTCCGGTGCGCGGCCGTCCGTCGCCGGACCGGCGGGTCGGGCGTCGTGCTGCTGTCGGCAACGCCCGCGAAGAACAGCCCGCTCGAGTTCTACAACCTCGTCCAGTACGTCGACCACGACGCCTGGTCGCGCATGGGCATCCGCGACCCCGAGCAGTTCATCGACCGCTCCCTGCGCATCGACCTCAAGCCCGTCGTCGACACGAAGATGGAGGTCGTCGAGCGGAGCGCCGTCGTCGGGTTCCAGAACCTGCACGAGCTGCGGGAGGTCATCTTCCGGTACGGCGAGTTCAAGACCGCCGAGGACGTCGGCCTTAGGCTGCCCGAGCCGAAGGTGAACGTCGTCGAGGTCGACATGAGCGCCGCGCAGGACGCGAAGTACGAGCGCTACGTCGGCCAGATCGAGGCGGCGCTCGAGAGCTCCCGGGCCACCGACAAGTCGAAGATCCTCGGCCTGCTCGCGCGCATGGCGCTCGTCGCCATCCACCCCGATCTCGACGAGGGCTACGACTGGAAGACGGCGGCGAGCTCGGGTGTGGACCCGTCCTCGCCGAAGTTCGCGGCGATGACGAAGCGGGTGCTGACGAACCGGACGTGCGGGCACATCGTGTTCGTCGACAACATCGCGGCGCACCGCTGGGTTGTGCAGACGCTGGTGAAGGCCGGCCTCCCCGAGGCGCGCATCGCGGTGCTCAACGCGGAGGTCGCCCCGGCGGCCGCCGACCGCCAGCGCATCGCGCGGGAGTTCAACGGCGACGGCGAAGACGGCGCCGCGCCCAAGTTCGACGTGGTGATCGCGAACGCCGTGGCCTACGAGGGCATCGACCTGCAGACGCGGACCTGCGCCATCCACCACCTCGACCTGCCGTGGGAGCCGGCGACGCTCCAGCAGCGGAACGGGCGCGGCGTGCGTCAGGGCAACACGCTGCAGACCATCGAGATCAACTACTACTTCGCGCGTCGGTCCCAGGACGGGCTCCGGTTCAACCTGATCCAGGGGAAGCTCGGGTGGATGACCGAGCTGCTCCGGTCGCAGGCGCGGGACACGAACAACCCGGGCGCGCAGATGGACCTGGGGCCCGAGGACATCCTGCTGCTGATCAGCCGCGATCCCGAGAAGACGGCGCGGCGGCTCGCCGAGGTGAAGGCCCGGCGGGAGGTCGAGGCGAAGAAGAAGGTCGCCGAGGACGCCGCCCGGATGCTGCGGGGCGCCAACGCGCGGTTCCGGAAGGCGGAGCGTGCCGAGGACCCGGCGGAGGCGGCGCGGCTGCGCCTCGAGGGCGAGGAGCGGCTAAAGGACCTCGCGAACGTCGACCCGGCGGCCTGGCCGTGGGCGCGGTGGATGTACGCGGTCCGCGACGGCGACGTGCTGGTCCCGGCGGGCGGCGAGGCCCCGGTCTACGAGGGGCTGCGGGCCGGAGTCCCGAGCCAGTGGGACCCGAATCGGGTCCAACACGTGGAGTTCGGGCGCGTGCGCGGGACGAGCATCGGGACCCGCGAGGCGGGCACGGCGAGCTGGTCCGAGCTCACGCTGGAGAAGGTCGCGGCGCAGGGGCTGCAGCCCGAGCACCTCGACCCGACCTGGCCGGCGAGCGACGAGGCGGACACGGACCGCGCGATCGAGGCGAAGATCGAGTCGGCGCTGCGGTACGGCGGCAGCTGGCCGGCCCTGGGGTGGTCGTGGGCGTCGGACGCGTGGGTCGAGCGCGCGTGGGCGAAGCACGGGGCGAGGATCGTCGCGAAGCTGGCGGGGACGACGTCCTGGTACGCGGAGCAGCAGCGAGTGCCGGTGGTCGTGCGCGGGCAGCTGCGCGTCGGGCGCGGGTCGCAGATCGGCGCCGGCGAGGTGCTCCCGCCGACGCTCGTGGGGTGGCGGCAGCTGCTCGAGCTCGCGCCGAGCTCGGGGCTGAAGTTCACGGAGGTCGAGGAGCTCGGGACGTACTGGTGGGACCGGCGGATCCCGCGCACGCTGCTCTCGTCGGCCGAGGCCAAGGTGGCGGCTTGAGTCTGTCAGCCGCTCGCGAACTCCGTCAGCGGAGCCCGGTCGGCGGCTCGCACCCCGAGCCAGTATCGGCCGCCGTCGCGCGACACCTTGATGTCGAACACGTCGCCCCGCCGCGTGACGAGCCCCCGGCGTTCCAGCGCTGGGAGGTCGAGCCGGAACGAACCGACGCGTTCGACGCGCCCATCGGGCCGCTTGTACGAGAGGTCGAGCTCGATGACGCGCTCGGGCTCGTTGGTCTTGACGTAGTAGTCGAGGTTCGAGTTCATCGTCCATCGGCGGGCTGCCATGGGGGTCTCCGATGCAGCAGACCCTACCGCGGGTGCCGGCCGCCCGGCCGCCATCCATGAAGCGCAGCGCGGCTCCGTACGTGGCGGGGGCGATCGGCGTGGGGGTGCTCGCGCTCGCGGTCCTGTCGGGCGGCTCGCGCCCGGCGGTGGCGGTGCGCTCGGCCGTGGCCGGCGCGCTGGGCCGGTTCTTCACCCTCGCCGAGCTCACTGCGAGCGCAGCGGCGGTGCGGCTCGGCGTCGACAACACGCCACCGTTGGAGGCGCAGGAGAACCTGCGCCGGCTCGTGTTCTACGTGCTGGACCCGCTGCAGGCGTCCCTGGGCCGGAAGGTCCGGGTGACGTCCGGGTTCCGGACGCCGGCGGTGAACGAGGCGGTGGGCGGCTCGGCGACGAGCCAGCACATGAGCGGCGAGGCCGCGGACATCATGGTCTCGGGGCTGTCGGCGGTCGAGCTCGCGACGGCGGTCATCCGGCTGCGGCTGCCGTTCGACCGGCTCATCTGGTACGACCTGGAGCGCGGCGGGCACGTGCATGTGAGCTTGACGGTCCGGCGGGCGAACCGCGGCGAGACCCTGCATGCTCCGGCGGCGGGCGGCTACCAACCCTGGGCGCCCGGGGACATGGGCGGTGGGAACCGATCCGCGTAGGCGGCGGATCTCCGCCCGGTGATGCTCACCGGACGGAGGTTCGATGGCCCCACGAGAGGACGGCCGCGTCGACCGCCTCAACGACGACCTGGTCGCCGTGCGAGAGCGGCTGAGCCGGGTCGAGACGACGATGACCGCGCACGAGAAGGCTGCAGAGCAGCGCCACCGCGAGCTGCTGGGCCTCCTCGAGATCGTGAAGCCCCGCGGCGAGCAGACCGAGCGTCGCTCGTGGAAGCTCGCCATCGCCGTGGTCGCGGTCGCCGTCTCGACCGGGTTCGCCGCGCAGTTCATCCGCGGCGTGATGGGCGGCTGACGTGCGCGCAGTTCCGCCCGCGCTGTTGGCCGGCGGCGCCGCGGTGGGCGTCGGAGTCGTCGCGCTCGCCGCGCTGTCCCCGGCCGGACAAGCCGTGACGCGCCGAGTCGAGGCCGTGGTGCAGGGCTGGTCGCGGAACGTGATCGCGTGGGTCAGCCGCACGGAGGGCAAGCCCGACTCGCTGAACCGCAACCTCGACGGGAACGGGCTCTCGTTCGGCATCCTCCAGTGGACGCAGAAGAGCGGGAACCTCGGCGTCCTCCTCGCCGCCATGCAGGAGGCCGACCCCGCCGGCTTCGCGTCGATCTTCGGGCCGGCCTGGCGGAAGGTCCTCGGGGTGACGGCACGCGGCGGCCTCGAGGCGGTCGACGGGGCGAACCTGTGGGACGAGCCCTGGGCGACCCGGTTCACGGCCGCGGGTCGGCACCCACCGTTCGTCGAGGTGCAGTGGTCCCTCGCCCAGGCCGGCGACCACTGGCGCGGGGCGGAGGCCGTCGCGGCGCGGCTCGGCGTGCGGACCGAGCGCTCGATGACGCTGTTCTTCGACCGGTCCGTCCATCAGGGTCCGGCCGGCGTGGCCCGGACCGCCGACCGCCTGCTCGCCGCCTACGCCCGCGAGGGCCGCAGCTCCGTGCCGTACTTGCAGCTGCTGGTCGACTTCTCCGCGTTCTCGGCCGCCCCGTTCCGTCGGACGACGCAGCCGACGAGCCCGTACTACTCGCCTCGGGCGACGCACATCACCTGGCAGCCCGTCGGCCAGGAGTGGCACGCGGTCACCGGTCCGTTCGACCTCTACGAGGGCATCGTCCGGCGGACCAACGACATCCTGCGGGACCACTCGCTCGGCGACGCACCGCTGCCCGTCTCGGTCCCCGCGTAGGTCCCGCCGTCGACCCGAATCGGGTCCTCGTCGGCCCCGTGGGAACCGAATGGGGCTGGGAGGCCGGTCCTCGCGGGTGATGCTGGAGCCGGAGTGGGGTCCGATGATCAGCGCCGGTGGTGCTCCCGATCTCGACGCGCGCGAGCGCCTGGCGGCCGACCGTGACGTCGCCAGCCTGCGCCGGCGCGTGACCCTGCTCGAGCACCGGCTGGAGCTGGTCGAGCTCGCGCTCACGTCCCGGGAGCGCGGCTGGGTCCTCGGGCTGCTCCGCCTGCTTGCGGGACGGCGCTGATGGGCTGCGGATGCGACAGCGCGGAGGCGCTCCCAGCGGCCCCGACCGGTCCCCCGAAGGCCGTCGGTCGCCTGGGGCTCGATCGCCGAGCGCTGCGCGCCGCCCTCGGCGGACGGGACGAGATCGCCGAGGCGCTGGAGGCCAAGGCGGTCGGGCGGCCGGGCGTGAACGTCGCCCGGATCTGGACCTACATGACCTCGGCGGTCTACACGAGCGGCGACCTGCCCGTGCTCGCGACCCGCGAGAGCCTGCAGAACGCGAAGGACGCCATCGCGGCCGCCATCCGCGCGAAGAAGCTCCGCGCTGGTGAGGGTCGGTTCGTGGTGACGTGGGACCCGGCCCGGCGAGCGCTCGCGTGGGAGGACAACGGCGTCGGCATGGACGCCGAGACCATCCTCACGAAGTTCCTCTCGCTCGGCGACTCCGGGAAGTCCGACGCTGTCGACAGCGGCGAGGCGGCCGGCGGCTTCGGCGTCGCGAAGGCCGTCATCCTCGGCACGAGCCCGACGTTCCGCTGGGAGCTCCACAGCCGCGACAACCTCGCCGTCAGCGACGGCCCGAACACCGACGTCCGCGTGTACGACGCGCCGAGCTACCTCGCCGGCACACGCATGACGATCTTCGACGTGGCCGAGGAGTTCGACGAAGTCTGGGACTACCCGCGCCAGGCGCACGTCCCGCTCGCCGACCGGCTTCGAGAGCTGCTCGCCGCGAACGACCTGCCGGGGCTCACGCTCGTCCTCGACGGCGGGGTGGTGGAGCCGATGTTCAGCCGCCGAGGCGGCTCGAGGGTCGCGGTCTCCGCGTCGTGGGGGCGCGGGACCGAGGCGACCATCAAGGCGTACCGGCGCCCGCCCGGCGACCGGCAGGGCGCGTACTACCTGCGCCTCGGCGGGCTCATCCAGTTCCGCGCGTCGTCTCAGCGAGGCAACCTGAAGGCCGACGTCGTCGTCGACCTCACCACGACCGTGCGGCCCGGCGCCGCGGGCTACCCGTTCAACGCCGCCCGCGACGCGCTGCAGGACCGCGCGAGCTGGGCGTTCCGCGAGCTCGTCGAGGAGGTCGAACGCGAGAACGAGAGCGTCGGCCGGTCGATGGAGGACCAGGTCTTCGACCCCGAGAGCGACGACGACGACGAGCGCCGCGGCGCCTCCGAGCTCGCCGACCTCGCCGCGCAGGCCTTCGCCGACGAGGGCTTCCAGAAGGCGCTCGCCGAGGCGGCCGGCGGGATCGTCGACTTCTACGCCGAGCGGGTGAAGGTCCCGGGCCAGGAGGCGCCGACCGCGAGCCTCGCTCCCGCTGGCACGAAGGCGCTGCCGGCCGGGGACCAGCCCACGCGCGGCGCAGTGCTGCCCCCGGGGCTCGCGATCCCGCCGTCGCCGGTCGAGTCGGACATCGCGTCGCCGTCCCGCGAGCTGAGGGTCGTGCTGCTCGCCGCCGACCAGGCCCGGGCCACGGCGTACGGCATCGACGCCGGCGGCATCGTCACCGCCGAGGTCCGTGACGCGCTCGATCGGGCCGACGCTGGAACGCTCGACGGGTGGGGCGTGAAGGCGCTCTCGGAGGCGATCGACCGCGCGACCGAGGCCGCGCTCGAGCCGGGCGGCGGCGGGGTGCTCCAGGCCGCGAACGTCACCGCCCGCGGCTCCGCGGCGCTCGAGGCGGTCACGCCGTCGTCCGTGAAGCCGTTCACGCAGGAGGTCCGGCGCAACCCGTTCGGGAAGCTCGCCGGGCTGCGGATCTCCAAGAAGAACTACGACCGGCAGCGGGCCTACCGCTTCCGGAAGGGCTTCCACCGCTGGATGCCGCACCTGGCGGTGTGGGACGCGACGCTGAGGCTCGTCGCCGCGGAGGCCCGCATCCGGCGCCGGTTCAAGCCCGGGTTCGTGCTCGACGACGAGCTCCTGGGGCTGACGACGAGCACGTCGTCGGGGTCGAACGTCGTGTACATCCACCCGGACCGGTTGGAGCAGGTGATCAGGGCCCACCGCGAGCGGCCGCTCGCGATCGCCGCGTACCTGCACGGGGTCGCCGTTCACGAGCTGACCCACCTCGACGGCCGGATGGGGAAGGGCCACAGCGAGGAGTACGTCGCGAGCCGGGAGGACCTGGGCCACGCGACCGGGCACCTGCTGCCGGCCATCGCGGTGCTGGTCCAGCGGGTGCTCGGGCTGCCCGTGAAGCCGACGGACGACGCGCGGCGGATCGCTCGGCTCGAGCGCGAGCTGGCGAAGGCGCGGTCCTCGGCGAAGGCCAGCCAGCGGGCGTCCACCAGGGTGGAGCGGCTGCAGGCGGAGCTCGACGCCGCGCGGGCCGAGCTGACGGCGGCCGTGACGCGGAGTCGGGAGGTCGGCGGTGAGTGCAAGCGGGCGTGCGCGGCGTGCGCGGGCTCGCCGGCGACCCGCGTCCTGGACGCGGCGCTTGAGGCGCTGCGGGCGTCGCCGCCGTCAGGGTTCGACGCGGACGAGGTCGCGGCGTTCGCGGAACGGAACCGCGCGGCGCTGCTCGGCCTCGTGGAGGCCGCGGTCGCGAGCCGCCGAGGATGACGGCGCACCGCGTGCTCGAGCTGTTCGCGGGCTCCGGCCCGGTCTCGGTGTGGGATGCGCCCAGGCGCCACGACGGCACCTGGGCGCCTGGCTGGCTACTCCTTCTTGTCTCGAGCGACCCGGCCCTCGCCGGACGCCCCCCCCTTCTCGGCGGCGCGCTGCGCCCGCGACTTGAAGTCCTGGTTGGTGCCGGTGCTGTCGGCGTGGCTCTGGATGCGGGCCGCCGCCTCCGGGGTCATCGGCGTCTTGCTCTCGGTGCTCTTCTTGTCGGACATCACTTCCTCCTTGTTTGCTCCCGAAGGAGCCGCTGATGTGCCCGCCGGACGATCCGGACGAGCGACGCGTTGTTCACGGAACGAGGTCCACCGGCACGCCGAGCCCGCGGCAGAGCCGCAGCGCCCGTCGCGTCGCCGAGTGCCCGTTCCACCTGGCCAGCACGATGAGCCGGTCGATGCGACCCGCCCTCAGCGCGGCCTCGAGGCGCCGCAGCTCCCCGTTGCCGCCGAAGCGGCAGCCCTGGAACACCCGGACCTCGCAGCCAGGCAGCGAGTCGGCCCGGAACCGGCCGTCGCCGCCCAGCACTGCGACTCGGGGGCGCGGGGTCACCACGCGTACCTTCCGCCGCGAGCCTCGAACTTCTCCGGCTCGAACCCGACCTCGGCGAGCGCCGCGCGGACGCCGACCTGGAGGATCGGCTGGCTGTAGACGTGCCGGCCGGTCGCGTTGCCGAAGAAGCGGCCGAGCGGATCGATCATGACGTAGGACCCGCGCATCGCGTCGTTGTCCTCGACCACGGGCGCGAGGCCTTCGGCGGCAAGGGGCGCGTGGCGAGCGACGAAGGCCTCGAACTGCTCCGCGGTGATGAGCAGGTCCTCGACGCTGCCGTCGTTCTGTCCCGCCATCGGCAGCACCTGGAACGCCTTCCACCGTTCGGGCTGCATCGCCTGGACCAGCGCGGTCATGTCCTCCTCCCAGGTGAGGGCGGTCACGACCGAGTTGAGCTTCACGCGCAGTCCGAGGGCGCGGCAGCGACCCGCCAGGCGGATCGAGTTGGCGACGTGGTCGCCGGTCCCGCGGCCGAGCGCCTGCTGGACGTCCTCCTGCCCGGAGTCGACCGAGAGGCCGACCCAGTCGAGCGCGTCGGCGTGGTCATCGAGGAGGCGATCGAGCCGGAAGCCGTTGGTGACGATGCTGGTGACCAGGCCCCGGCTCTTCGCGTGCCGGAGCAGCTCGGGGAAGTCCGCCCGCAGGGTGGGCTCGCCGCCAGCGAAGTTCAGCTTCTCGCAGCCAGCGTCGGCGAGGGCATCGATGACCTGGATGGCGGCCTGGGTCTTGGACTGGCCGCGGACGTCGCGGAAGGTGGCGAAGCAGAACCTGCAGTGGGCGTTGCAGGCCTTGTTGACGTGGAAGTTGACGGCAGGAACGAGCGAGTTGCGCATGGGGGTCTCCGTTCGACTCGTCCATCCGAGCCGTGGATCCACCCTCACCGCGTTGGAGTTGATTGATAATCAACTGACGCACCACCGAGCTAGGATCCCCCCGTGGAGGTCCCGGATGGCCCCGAACTACAACCTCTCGCCAGCCCAGCAGAAGCTATGGGCCGAGCAGCTCTCCCCTCGGTCCACCCGCGGACTCCAGACGAAGATCGCGAACGCGCTGGAGAGGGGCGGTCAGGGAACGGTCGGATCGTGGAAGACCACCCTCTCGCTCTTCTTCCAGGGTGGAGAGAAGGGGCTGAGGGCGGTGTTCGAGCACGACGATCGCGTGCGCATCGTCGCCAAGGTCCTCGGGGTCTCTCCGGAGGCCATGCGCCGCTGGCTCGACATCGCGCGCGGGCTCCCGGTCGCCGACGCGCCTGGTACCGCGCGGATTCCTGGCTTCGAGGACTTCGGGGCCTTCGCGATCGAGGACACGTTCTTCCCGCCCCGCCTCCGAGAAGCGCGGTACCACCTGCCGCGCCACGGCCACGTGTCGAGCAGCGCCGGCGGCAACCTCGACCTGGACCAGGTCGTAGCGGTCGCCGCGAGCACGGCGGAGCCGCGAGCTGCGAAGGCGATCGTTCTCGTGGGCGCGCGCGGCTCGGGCAGAACACCGGCGCTCCAGGCTCTCGTCGCGCGACTCCGAGCCTCAGGGCTCACCGTCACCACCTGGGGCGAGCGCAGCGAGACCGCGTCGGCGGTGGTGGTGGACGACCTCGACGAGCTCGAGGTCGGAGCGCGGGCGACCCTCATCGAGGGGGTGACCGCGCGCCAGCTCACGCTGCTCTGCACGGTGGCGCCGGGGAGCGTGCTCGACGACCTCCCCGCCGAGCGCGCGCTCGTGATGCTGGCGGCGGGCGACGAGGCGTGGGCGCGGGCCTACCTCGAGCACCTGGACGGACGAGCCGACAAGCTGCTCGCGCGACCGGTGGACACCAGCGGGCTCCGCGACTGGATCGCGAGCGCGCCCGATTCCACCACCTTCTTCGACAGCGCGGACGTCCTCGGGCTGGCGGCCCGTCACGTGGCGGATGGGGGCAAGGTCCCCCTGCCGCTCGATCGCCTGCTCGAGCTCGCCGTGGCGCGATGGGCGAAGCGCCTGCGCGCCGACGGGCGAGGTCCTGAGGCGCTGATGGTCGAGCTGTGCCTCGGCCGCGCGATGACCACGCTCGCCGCCACGGCGTGTCGGCACGGCGGATGGTCGCACACGATCAGCGACGTGGCGCGCGCCCTGGTCGACGCGGCCGGGTTGCGCCTCGCGGGCGACGCCGACGGTCCGTGGGGGCAGCTCGGCGCACCGGGAATGCTGTCCGTCGTGGACGGGCTCATGGCGCGCGGCTTCTTCGCACGTCGCGGAGATGAGCTCGAGCCCACGCAGCGCATCCTTCAGGCGGCTGCGCTCGGGATCGCGTTGGCCGACTCGCTCGAGGATTTCGAGCTCCTCATCAACGCGATCGTGGACCCTCGCTGGCATGACGGCCTCGTCGTGTGCGCGCAGCGATGCCGCGACAGCGCGCCGCTGCTGCGCGCGGTCGAGCGCCTTCCTGTCGAAGTGCGCGTCCACGCCTACGCCGCCGTGACCAGGCTGCTCGCCAGCGAGATCGACTGCTCCGACGGGGCGCTCCTGAACCGATGGTTCCAGCGCTGCCTCCGCTGGTGGGCTGCGACGCCCGCCGAGTCGCGTTCGATGACGATGACGATCGGCGGCACCTCGACTGCGGATCGGCAGCCCATCCACGAGGCCCTGATCGGCGGGACCTGCCCACTCCTGGTCCTGAGCCGAGCCTCGAAGCTCCGGCGACACAAGCTGCGGGGCCCGCGGACGCTGCAAGACCTGGAGGAAGGCGAGGACCTCCCGGAGGACGAGCGGCGCTACCTGGGCGTGTTCGGGCGAGCGGCGACCGAGCAGTCCGTGCACGACGCGCTGCTCGTCGGGGCGCCGTTCCAGTGCGAGCTCATCCTCGACCCGATATCGTGGCGGCGGTTCCCGTCCGCCGAGGTCCAGGGACATGAGCTGCCGGGCGGCCTCACGCGCGAGGAGTACGCCACCTGGTGGCGGACGACGGGCGTAGAACGGCTCCGACTCACGCCGGACGCCCGCGCTCGAATCACCGGCACCCTCGAGGGCTGGTCGATCACCTGGGGCATGACGCAGCCGACCAAGGCGGGAGCGCGGATCTGGGGCGACGCACTCCTCGAGGCCCTGCGCGAACGGGAGCCCGCAGCGGCGGCGGCGTTCGCGGAGGCCGTCGCTTTCCTGGTCCGGTCGGGAGGCCGCCCGAACTTCGAGGTGCTGACCTCCGTGTGGAACGCGCTCGGCGCCCGGGACCGCCGGCCTGTGTGGGAGCCCGTGGCCGCGGCGCTCCCGCCGCCGGAGGAGTGGTTCATCCATGACGAGTTCAACCTCTGGCTGATTCGCGACGTGCTGCAGCCGCGGTCGCGCGAGGAGTGGTGGTCCCGATGGACCTCCTCGGCAGGACGGTCGGCACACCGGATCCCGTGGCGCGCGTTCGCAACGGGTGGGCTGCCGGCACCCACGATCGTCGCCTGGGCGGTAGAGACGATGCCCGACAGCCCGCGGGCCGGGGGCGGTTCGGTGTCCCGCATCCCGTCGACCGGCGGCGGCCTGGTGCTGCAGCTGCACGAGCCGGAGGACGCTCCGCAGGCGGCCGCTCTCGACTTCCTGCTCGAGAGCGACAACCCCGAGACCTTGGCGGCAGTGCTGGATGGCCCTGACACCTGGAGCTTGAAGGCCCTGGCCCGACTCGGAGAGGTCGCCCCGGATCGTGCACGCCTGGTTCGGTTCGACTGGGCTGCTGACGAGGACGAGCCGCTCCGGGGCCTCCTCCTCACGAACATGAGCCCGCGTCGCGGCGAGCGCGAACAGTGGCAGGCGCTCGCCCAGACCGCTGACAGCTGGCACGAGCGCCTGGTCCGCTGGGCGCAGGTGGCCGTCGCCTCAGAGGGGGACGACCGTTGGCAACCTGCGGCCGACATCCTGACCATCCTGGAGCTCCTGGTGCTGGAGAAGGAGGTCGCACAGGAGCGGCTCGCCGCTTTGTTCGCGGCGGACGGGCCGTCCGACTCCGATGAGAGCCCGACGGACGTGGCGAGCGAACTGGTCGCGGAGCTGCACGGGCGTTGCTCCCGACTGCTCGCGGAGTTCGGCAACGTGCTCGCGGCCGCCCCGGACCCGGACGACGGCCTCCGACAGCTCGTTCGCCGCGTACTCGACGGGCCGCTTCGACCCCACGTCACGGTCGGTGGCTTGTGGCTCGTCGCCTGGCGCGCGGTTGGGTTCGAGTACGTCGTCGACCGACTCCTCGCGGGGCACGGCGACCAGCCCGACGGCGCGGCGAGCCTCCAGAGGCTCCAGACGTGCACGGACCTTGGCCTCTTCGACGTGCTCGTCCGTCGTCTGCTCCTCCACGAGGTGCTGGGTCGCGCGGCGACGCGCGTGTTCGCGCAGCGCATCGCGCCGAAGCACGTCGACCTGATCCGCGACGCGCTCGAGGACCAGCCTCTGCAGGACGATGCCGGCGGATCGGACGCGTCGACAGTCTCACTCGCCCGCAAGCTCGCGTCGATCGACGCTCGAGCTGCGGTCACCTGGGCCGAAGGGGCGCTCGCACAGCTCGAGCCGAGCCTCGCCCGGACATGGTGGGAGAGCATGCTGCCGACCGTGGCGCCCGGACCGGCAAGGCGCCAGGCCGTCTCCGCCTGGGCCAGGACGTGCTCACGGACCGACTGACGCCGCCCAGGGGCGCCCTACCGCCGAGCCGAGGAGCAGCCGGTGGCGTAGCCCCCTTGCGCTGCGCCATTCACCACGCGCAGCTGCCTGCCTGAAACTCAGCCTCGAACGCCAGTTCAAACAGCGTCAAGCAGGGGTTGAGACCACGGCTTCCCCGCCCCCTCTCGCGACCCCCCCTCCGGACAGATTCTGGCACCGCCTCCCGGTAGCCTCTTCCGGAAGCCCGCCGATTACGTCAACCTCGGAGGGCACCCGACCGCGGCGCACGCCACCCGCGGATCACCGAGGATCAACCCATGTCCCGAAGCAGCTCCCGTCAAGTCCGCGGCGCCGAGACGACCCGCGCCCGCGCCGCCGCCAA
>SXGT01932832.1_pt1 | contig 25359 bp, 25 predicted proteins | sample 3176221 | NCBI WGS metagenome assembly SXGT01 (sample SAMN11356862, study PRJNA531348) | freshwater metagenome | isolation source: freshwater sample F1-120 | place: China: Fuxian Lake, Yuxi | collected 2017-12-25
CTACTGCGACTCTTGTGAAATCACTTTGTGCTCCGACTGCGGCGGAATGTGTTCCGACTGCGAGGGGAATTTCTGTGCCGAATGCCGTGGCGTGTGTCACGGCTGCAATAACCGGTTCTGCCGCAACTGTCTCTCCGACTGCGTCGGATGCAAACGCGGCTTTTGTCAGGAGTGTCTCACTGATGGAAGCTGTGATGAGTGCCGAGAGTCCGACGACGAACCGGTTGAGGCGGGAGCCACGTCGTCTGCGACGACCACGCCGTCCGATGCTGCGGTTCACTCCGTGGGCGTGGGCGAAGTTGGTGTTTCTGCGTGATCTGGGACCGACGGAAGTCGGTGGCTTCGGCATCTCGTCCGCAGACGATTTGCTGTTGATCGAGGACATCCGCTTGGTGCGACAGCGTTGCACCTCGGTGACAGTGCAGTTTGATGACGTGGCCGTGGCTGATTTCTTTGACGAGATGGTTGATCGGGGTTTGACGCCGGAACGATTTGCTCGTGTGTGGATTCACACGCATCCGGGTGATTCGGCCTCGCCGAGTTGCGTGGACGAAGAGACTTTCGTTCGCAGCTTTGGCCGTTCCGATTGGGTGCTCATGTTCATCTTGGCCGAAGGCGGGCAGACGACGGCGCGGCTGCGATTCCATGTTGGCCCCGGTGGTGATTGTGAATTGCCGGTCGATGTTGATTTCTCCTGCGACTTCGCTGCTCCGAATCGCGCGGACTGGAAGGAGGAGTATCAACGCTCGGTGTTGCTACCACCGCCCCCCTCGCCGATCGTCGATGACCCACGGCCCCAGGCATTTTCGTCATTGCTTGCCGATGATGCGCTGACCTTGGATATCTTTGAGCAGCGACTGCGCGACGGAGACTACGATCTGGGGTTGTTGGACGAGGAATGGGAGATTGATTCGCCATTTGCCGAGGAGGTGGTTTATGGCTGAGGCCACCGACCGATTTGTTCGACAAGGCGATCTCGTGCCACGGTCTCGGTTGCAAGATGTGCTGGTCACCGTGATCGGCGTCGGAGCCATTGGACGCCAAGTGGCTTTGCAACTGGCGGCGATGGGAGCGACTCGGTTGCAACTGATCGACTTCGATCTGGTGGAAGCCACCAACGTCACGACGCAGGGCTATCTCGCGAGCGACATCGGCCAGCCGAAGATCGAGGCCATGCGGGCGGCTCTGCAACGAATTGAACCGACCGCGGAAGTCACACCCATCCTCGATCGCTACCGTCCCGACATGAACATCGGGGCGGCCGTGTTTTGTTGTGTCGATTCGATCTCGGCGCGAGGGGCGATTTGGCGGTCGGCACATCACGATTGCCAGTTCTGGTCGGATGGTCGGATGCTCGGCGAGATCATGCGAGTGCTCACCGCCGCTGATTCGGCCAGCCGTGCTCACTACCCGACGACGCTGTTCGGCCAATCCGAAGCCGAGCCGGGCCGTTGCACGGCGCGATCGACCATCTACACCGCCAACATCGCCGCCGGCCTGATGCTGCATCAGTTCGCTCGTTGGCTGCGAGGTCAGCCTGTGGACCGCGATGTGTCGCTGAACTTGCTCGCCAGCGAGTTCAGCGTGCTCTGAATCCTCCGAGTTTCTACTTCGACGGCGCAAGCCGTGTTGGTCGCTCTTCGTGGCCGGCACGGCTCGCGTCGATTTCATTGTCCAATTCAATCTCTTTGCGAAAGGACCACTCCATGCCCGGACTCACTGGGTCAGAAAAGACACATTGGAAAGACCGCCTCTCGAAGCGGATCGACAAGCGACTCGAAGCCATCGCCGCCGAAGATCCCAATCTGTTGGACCGCGTGAAGCGGCAGGCTCGCGAGGCGGCGATGCGGTCGCTGAATCTGGCCGACTTGCAGGCGGACATCGACAACATCGAGCGTGAAGAGGACGCTCTCGACAAGCGTAAGAGCCTGTTGAATCGCACCATGCTGGCTCGCGTGCGGAGTGTTCCGCTGGAGACCATCGACCAACACTATTCTCCGTCCCACTACAACAACGAGGTCGAGAACGCGATCAAATCGCGGCAAACGATCCACGAAGACAAGCTGCTGGCCGATTCCGAAGTGGGCAGTCGCATCCTGCAACTGCGACGCGAGCGAGAAAATCTGCTCGACACCGTTTGGTTGGCCGCTTCGTCCAAGCAAATCAAAGACCTGTGGACCAAGGTGGCGGAGTTGCTCGGTGACGAGCAGACACAACTCCAACGAGATGCGCTGGCGATTGAACCAGTCTCTGACTGAATCACCGCAAGTCCGACGGCGTGATCCTTGGGGGCCTGAGCATCGCGGCTACGTCTGCGATGCTCAGGCATTTTCGTTTCGTACTTCACCAGGAGTCATCGTGTCACACATCGTTCGCATTCAAACCGAAGTCCGCGACGCGGCGGCGGTGCGGGCCGCGTGTCAGCGGCGCGGGCTGCCGGAGCCGGTTCACGGCCGGCATGTCGTCTTCCGCGAAGAAGTCACCGGCTTGGGAGTCCACCTGCGCGACTGGCAATTCCCGGCCGTTTGCCAACTCGAACAAGGGACCATTCATTTCGATAACTTCGGCGGTCGCTGGGGTGAGCAACGGGAACTCGATGCGTTCCTGCAAGCCTATGCCGTCGAAAGGGTCCGCATCGAAGCTCGCAAGCGCGGGCAGACCTTCACGGAGCAATCACTGGCCGATGGGTCGATCAAGCTCACGGTTCAAGTCGGAGGTGCCGCAGCATGAAGCTCATCGAGATCATTGTGTCTCCGACCGGCCAGACGGACGTCCAAACCAAGGGCTTTTCTGGTGGCGAATGCCGCGAGGCGAGCAAGTTCGTCGAAGAGGCTCTTGGCCAGCGGGTCAGCGAGACGCTCACCGCCGAGTTCCACCAAGCGGCTCAGCAACAACAAGCTATCCAACAGTCCGCGTGACGGCGGCTTTGGGCGAAATCCCGTTCTATCTGCGGAGGCCGTCGGGTGCGTTCCGGGAATTCCCGGCGCGTGCTCGGCGGCCTCCGCGTTTTTTGTCTTATCGAAATCAAACGGAGGTCATCCATGTCCTTTGCTGAACGGCTGGCCGAGCATGTGCGGGCCTGCTTCACCGGAATCTGGATCGAGAGTCATGAGCACGACGACGCCCTGCGCGAGATCGCCAAGCTCTGCTCGGATGAGAAATGGTCACTCGCCACTTGGGATGTGGATCGCGGCCTGCGTTTGTCCGGTCGCAAAGTGGCGGCCACCGATACGCCGAGCACTGATCCGCTGGCGGCCATTCGAGCCCTCAACTCACTCGCGAAAAACAACAGTTCCGCTCTGCTCGTGCTGCCGAACTTTCACCGGCTGTTGCAGTCGGCCGAAATCGTGCAAGCGTTAGCTCACCAAGTCGCTGCCGGCAAGCAGAACCGGACGTTCGTGGTGATCTTGTCACCGGTCGTGCAAGTCCCAATCGAACTCGAAAAACTGTTCGTCGTGCTGGAGCACGATCTGCCCAGCCGCGAGCAACTGGAAACGATCGCGCGCGGCATCGCGACCGAGACCGACGACCTGCCAACCGGCACCGCTTTGCAAACTGTGCTGGATGCCGCCGCCGGGCTGACTCGATACGAAGCCGAGGCCGCATTCAGTTTGTCGCTCGTGCGTCACGGTCGCATCAGTCCGGAACCGTTGTGGGAACTCAAATCCCAAATGCTCAAGAAGAGTGGTCTGCTGCAACTGCATCGTGGCGGATCGGGCTTCGACAGTCTCGGCGGCCTCAAGGCGCTGAAAGCATTTTGCAAACGGTCGTTGTTGCAACCGGGGCGCAGCAATCCACTCAAGCGGCCACGCGGAACATTGTTACTCGGCGTTCCTGGGGTCGGCAAAAGTGCCTTTGCCAAATCGTTGGGGACTGAAACCAATCGGCCGACGTTGCTGCTCGATGTGGGCGCGTTATTCGGCTCCCTGGTGGGGCAGAGCGAGCAGAACATGCGGCAGGCGTTACGCATCGCGGAGGCGATGGCTCCCTGCATCCTGTTTTGTGATGAGATCGAGAAAGGGCTGAGCGGCGTCGCGTCATCGGGTCAATCAGACTCAGGCACGTCATCGAGATTGTTCGCGACACTTTTGACGTGGCTCAACGATCACGCGAGCGACGTCTATGTCATTGCCACCTGCAACGACATCAGCAAACTGCCACCGGAGTTTTCGCGGGCCGAACGGTTCGATGGGATCTTCTTTCTCGATCTGCCGGGCGCGGCTGAGAAGCGCGCGATTTGGGATTTGTACCTCGGACAATTTGAACTCGACCGCCAACAGAAGTTGCCGGACGACGAGCAATGGACCGGCGCGGAAATTCGGGCCTGTTGCCGGCTCGGCGCGTTGTTGGATGTGCCGCTGATCGAGGCCGCCCGGCAAATCGTCCCGATCGCCGTCACGGCGGCGGAGTCGGTCGAGCGGCTACGCACTTGGGCGACCGGCCGCTGTCTGTCGGCCGAACAGCCCGGCTTGTATGCGCGAACGGCCGCCACCAATGAGGGGCCGCGCAGGAAAGTGTCCCGCAATCCGCTGCTCAATTAAGGCCGGCCGAGCGTGTCGGCCGGCCCGCGATTCTTCTCCTTATTATTACGGAGGCATTTATGCCCGATCTGCGTGACGGCGAGTCGGTCGAAGTCCAAGGCTCAGCCCGTTCGCCGTACATTTTGAAAAACGTCGGCGGGGTCTATTCCTGCTCCTGCCCCGCGTGGCGAAACCAATCACTGCCGATTGAACGGCGGACCTGCAAACACTTGAGATCACTGAGGGGTGACGCCGCCGAATCCGCTCGGCTGCAACAAACTCTGTTGGCTCCGGCTCCGACGATCATCGCTGTCCAACCGCCTCCGTTGTTGTTGGCGCACACCTGGGAGCACGACACCGACCTCAGAGGCTGGTGGATTTCCGAGAAACTGGATGGGGTGCGCGGCTACTGGGACGGAAAGGTTTTTCGTTCCCGACAGGGCCATGTTTATCACGCCCCCGCATGGTTCACCGAGCATCTGCCGAACGTGGCTCTCGATGGAGAACTATGGCTAGACCGAAAGACATTTCAACGGACGGTGAGCATTGTCCGCCGTCACGACGCCACGGAATTGTGGCGCGAGATCCAGTTTGTCGTATTCGACGCCCCCGCATTGGCGGAACCGTTTGAAGCCCGCCAAGAGTTTCTGCGCGAAACGCTCAGCCACCCGCAACTGCGATACGCCCAATGTCTCGCGCAGGAGCGTTGTCGGGATGGCGCGCACCTGCAAGCCGAACTCGCTCGGATCACGGCGCTCGGCGGCGAAGGACTGATGTTGCGGCAGCCAGAATCGCGCTACGAAGTCGGACGGTCCTCAACCCTGCTCAAGATCAAGACCATGATCGAAACCGATGCGCGTGTCATCGAGCATCTTCCCGGAGAAGGCCGACACCGCGGCCGCCTGGGCGCGCTGCTCGTGCAACTTGGCAACGGCACCACGTTCAACGTGGGGACCGGGTTCACGGACGCTCAACGCGAAGACCCGCCCGCCGTCGGTAGCATCATCACCGTGCGGTATCAGGAACTCACCGATCGCGGAGTGCCGCGCTTCCCATCCTTCGTGCGCGTTCGTCGCGACGTGACCGCGTTGGTCACGGACTGATCGCTCACACGCTCGCCGATCTTTAACACAGCCGCCGTGTGGTGGCTGTCTTCGTTTTCAAGCCCCGCCCATTCCCAAGGAATCCATCATGTCCGCTCGACGCTTTGAATTCATCGAAGGGACTTCCAGCAAGTTCTGGGAAGTCACGACCAACAACCGCGAGGTCACTGTCCGCTACGGCCGGATTGGCGCGAACGGACAAATCCAAACGAAATCGTTCACCAGCGAAACGGCCGCCTCAGAACACTCCCAGAAGCAGATCGCTTCCAAACTCGCCAAGGGTTATCGCGAGTTGGCCGCCGTGTAACTCACCCGCCAGATCCGCTTGGTCGCAGGGAGGCGGCCCGGCGGATTCGGATCCCTTTTTCTACTCACTCATCAGGAGACACTCGATGCCCCGTGTTCTCAATCGACCCACGGCCTCACGCCCCTCACGCACGCCGGCCGAGCAACTTCGCGCGACGATGGCGGCCCTACGTGTCAGCTTCACCTGGTTCGGCATCCGCAAGGCGTTGACTCCCGAACAGAAAACGCAAGCTGCCGAACCCTTCGGAGCCGAAGGGCAATTCTTGTCGGCCGGCAAGAAGTTACTCGACAGCAAGCACCCTGCCTTCCGCGCGGTCAATGCGATCAAGCACGAAGTGACCGCCTATTGGCGTGGAGTGAGTCTGCCCTTCCCGGAGAGCGGCATCCGGCTGATTCGTCAGCAGGACATCGGAGCCATCCAAGTGCAACTCACGACCTTGAAGGCCGAACTCGCCGAGGCGGTCGAGCATCTCGATCGACAATTCGACGCACTCAAGGCCACGGCTCGCGAACGGCTCGGCAGTCTGTTCAATACCGCCGACTATCCCGATGAGCTGCGCAGCCTGTTCGATGTGACGTGGGATTTTCCGAATGTCGAACCGCCGTCGTATCTGCAACAGCTCAGCCCGGAGTTGTATCGCCAAGAAAGTCAGCGCGTCGCCGCCCGATTCGACGAAGCGGTGCAACTCGCCGAGGCCGCCTTCCTCGAAGAGATGAGCCGACTCGTGTCGCACCTCACCGAACGGCTCAGCGGCACCGAAGACGGCCAACCCAAGGTCTTCCGCGACTCGGCCATCGAAAACATCCGCGAGTTCTTCCAACGTTTCCGTGAATTGAACGTCCACTCCAGCGAACAGCTCGACCAACTCGTCGAGCAGTCCCAACGCATCTTGAGCGGCGTCGAACCGCAAACACTGCGTGACACGGATCAACTCCGCCAGCGCGTGGCCGGTGAATTGTCCGCCGTGCAATCGGTGCTGGACGGCCTTTTGGTTGATCGCCCGCGCCGCAACCTCCTGCGCCGGCCGCGCTGAGGAGGCCGCCATGCAGCTCGTCATTGATCCGACCGGCGGCATCCGTTGCTTGTATGACGAAGCCCTGCCGCTGGCTGAGTTTGGCCGTCTGACGATCGCGCGCGGCTCAAACGTCGAGCCGACGGAAACCGGCCACTGGACCGCCGACCTTTCTCTGGTCAGCGGCCCCCTACTTGGTCCCTTTGCCAAGCGTTCGGCGGCGTTGGCCGCCGAACGCGAATGGCTTGAAGCCCATTGGTTAGGCCACGGAGGAAACACGGATTGAACACGGACCCGGCGACGCACTCCTGTCGGACATCCGTGTTTGATCCGTGTGAATCCGTGGCTTGATTCTTGTCTGCCTCAATCTCGCCTCGCGTGTGCGGGGCGGTTGCTGTTGTTGGCGATCGCCCCGTGGCGGTCGCTGCTTTTTTTCACCAAGGAGTTCCCGCCATGAGCCAACACGATTTGAACCGAGAGATTTCCCGCGCCACCGGCGAGTCCGTCAGCACCATTGCCAACATGGGCTTCGTCGAACTGCGTCCCACCCCGTACGAGCACGAACCACTGACAATGAATTGGGACGAGCACGACGCCGAGCACAATGTCGCCGTCATCCCGCAGCGCCGTCGCCGACACAGCGCGGCGTAGCGGACCTCGACAACTCGTCGCAAACCGTCACTCCTTCACTCATTCAGGAGGCCCACTCTTGCTGACCTTTTCACGACAACTTGCCAAACAAATCCGCTCGGTGTTCCGTCGAGCGTTGCAAATCTCCGCGAGCCAGACCGATCAAACGATCTGGCTCGTGGCGGATGATTCCGGCCTGCGCATCCGCGCTCAGAATTGGCGAGCCACCGCAGAGTATCACCTGTCCGGATCACCTGGAACCGCGAAGTCCGAATCCCTACCGGTGACGATGGAAGCCCTCGCCGCGTGCGAGGGCACAAAGACCGACGAGCCGGTCAGCGTCGAACGACTTGCTGACGATACAGTCGTGCTGAGTTGGAACGACCGCTCGATTCCACAGTCGTTCCGACTGGATGCGAAGAAACTCCGTCCTGATCCGGTTCCCGTGTTGCCAGAGAAGTGGGGCAACAATTCGCCACGGTTACTCACCGCGCTCAACGACGCGATGAAGATCGTGCCGGCAGATGCCACTCGCTACACGCGATCAACTGCGTGCAACTCCGGCCAGAAGGGGGACGTCTCGCTGCGACTGACGGGCACCAACTGTTGATCGAGCACGGCTTCGAGTTCCCGTGGCAGGGCGATGCCCTTGTCCCGCGCACCAAGCTGTTCGATGGTCGCGACCTGCCCAGCGATCTGCCCGTCGAGATTGGTCTCACACCGAATCACGCAGTCTTTCGCGCGGGGTCGTGGACCTTCTGGCTGACGCTCGAAAAGCAAGGCCGCTTTCCGACTGTTGAGAACATCATCCCCGCCACCGACTCCGCGACGACTCATCTGTGCCTGTCCGCTGAGGACACGTCCTTCTTGCTGGATGTCGTTCCGCGACTGCCAACGGAGGCTGACCAGCAAGGACGTGTCACGCTCGATCTAAATGGTCGGGTCGCATTGCTCGCAAAAGGCGACGGCCCCGCGCCGGTCACTCAGGTTGTGCTGCGGAATTCGCAACGCAACGGCGACGAAGTGCGGCTCAATACGGATCGACAGTTCTTAGTTCGTGCGGCGCAACTCGGCTTTCGAGAATTCGAGTTACGCGAGTCCGAATCACCCATCGTCTGCCGTGATGAACACCGCATCTATCTCTGGTCCGTGCTGGCCGATGGTCCCGCGCTGATAGTCGGCCCGGACTCGGTCCAACTCGAATCTCCACTCGCAACCACAACCTCGCCTGCGGCCGCGCGGCCCTTGCCGCCGCCACGCCGAGCGCGAGCCACTCCAGAAAGGAATCCCTATCCCATGCCTCGCAATCGCATCGCTGAAACGCTTGCCGCTTCGGCTCCCACACCGGCCAACGGGTCGGCTTCGCCGCCGTCGAATCACAATGGCGATCACGACCAACGCGGCAGCTTCAATGTCATCCTGCAACAGGCCGAGACGGCGAAGACCTCGCTGCACGATGCCTTTACTCAGATCAACCACTTGATCGGCTCGCTGAAGCGACATCGCCGACAGTCGAAGCTCATGCAGACCACGCTCGCGTCGCTCAAGCAACTTCAAAGTCTCGAAGTGTGAGTCGCGCAGATGCTGCAATCGCTGATGAATCGCGCACCACGCGGAAGTGATTCTTCGTGGTGCGCGGTCATTCGGAGATTCGGCCACGAGCCGAATCTCCCGCCTCTCAATTCAGGAGTCTGGAGCATGAATGCTCGACACAAGCTGAACCAAGCCAACTTCAAGGCCGCCTTGGTGGGCGGGCTGGTCGTCGGTTGGCTGTTTCAGTCTTTCAACGCGTTTGTGCTGGCCACGATTCTGTTCGTCTCGGCCAGCTTCTATTCGGGCGACATTCGCCCGGATTGCAATTACCACGATCCCGCGCCTCCGAGTCCGCCCTCTCGGAAACCGCCCGCTCGACTGCCGAGTCGCCGCCGTTCGCGGAAGTGGCGATCCTGACGGGTGCCGCGGCCCAATCATTCCCAAGGTAACACCCACGAAAGGACGGCCATGTCACTCAAAGCCAGCATCGGGTTCAGTCGCAAAATCGGCGAACCACATTTCAGTTCGCGCGGAGCGAGCGTCCATTTGGAACTTGAATTGGACACGAGCCTGCTGGAGCGGCCCGCGCAGTTGCTCGAACAGATTCACGCATCGTTTGAACTCGCCCGCGCCGCCGTCGATGCCGAATTGGACGGCGGGCTATCGTTCCGTCGTTCCCACGGCGAAGGCCCACTGTTCAAGTCGGGACAATCATCCATAGAAACAACGGTCTCTGGCTGACAAGTCCCACTATTCGGGACTTGAGTTCGGAAACGCTCATTGGATGCCACACGACAGGTGACGTTGTCGTTGTTGGATCGCAGCCATGATCGGCTGGAGTTTGTTTGCCACGGCGGTCTCATAGTGCTCGCGGAGTTCGTTGAGGTGTGTGTAACTCACGATGGCGGCGCGGCCCGGAGAGTGCCCCATCAAATAACGTCGGTAGTATTCCGGGAGGCCACCGTTCTGCATGAGCGTGCTGAAGAGGTGCCGGAAATCTTTCAGCGTCGCGGATACCGGCCACTTCAAACGCTTGGCCAGCCGGTGGAATTCGTGCTCGATGTGGTCGTATTGAATGCCGCCCGCGTCCCGCATTACAGCGTCACGAATTTGTTGGCGCTCAGAGGCCGAGACTGACTTCCGGCGGCAGCGCCGATCGAACTCCTGTTCGAGTTCGCGCAACGAGACTTCTGTCAGGTGTGGCTGCACGGAACCGGCAACAACGTCACGCCGCAGGAAGAGCAATCCGGAGCCGCCGCTCTGAAATAACGGCAGTCGCGTGACCGGTTCGATCAACGGCAGCCGTTTGTCGCGGCGGCCTTTCGGTGCATAGGCCAGATTCGGCAAACAGGGGACTCGCATCCAGCCGTCGGCGATGAATTCCCGAAACAGGAAGCACGGCTCCGAAGCCCGCAAGCCGTAGCAGATCGACAGCGCGAACAACGGGAGTTGAAAGTCATCGCAAGCCGACAAGAACTCGACGGCCATGCCGACCGTCACGTCTGGCTCGCCGAACAAGTCGTGCGTCTCCGGCATCGTCTGGCGGCGCGCACCCAGAAACGGATTGCGAAAGTCGGACGGCAACAGGTTTCCGCGATCCGCGTCAGCGGCCCAGGTCAGCATCGCTCGCACAACGTCTTCGACGTACCGCGTCGAGGTCATCCTGCGAACGTTCGTGTTGGGATGCCCATTGGGAGAAACACACCGTTCCGCCAGGAAGGCGGAGAAGGTCAATGCGAAATCGCGATTGATCATCGCTGCGAACGGGAACGCGATCTCGACCGATGTTTGTCCGGTGAAGGCTAAATAATGGTCGAGCGCCGACTGATAGCGGACCATCGTGCGCGCGTCGATTTCACCCGCATCGGTTCGTCGCCGCAGGTCACCGACAAACGCTTCGACCAGTTCCCAATGCCTCAACTTTCGCCGGCCGAGGCCTGACGACCGCGAATTCTCAAGTCGGCTTTCAATCTCCCTCGCTCGCGAAATCGCCGCCACCAAATCGCCGTTCACTCTCGCGCATAAATTGCGCTTGGCAGTCGGATCCCACCACTGAAGGACGAAATGGTCCCGTCTGCTATTGATCCGAACCCGTTTTGGTGGCGTAATCGACGGCGGGAACTCTTTGATGCGGGTCAGCCGATGGCGGTTGCCGTACTGGGAGGACCAAGTCGAAGGGTGGTCTCCGTTGGTAGCAAGGGGATCAGCGGGAAGGGCTTCCATGCGGCACTCACCGGAACGGACTGATGGCTGTGAGCCGTTTCCGGAGAGGCATCCGCGCCCCCCTGTTCGCGAAAAAGAAATTTGAAATCGAGAAGAAATTTCGCCGCTTCGGCGAGAGACCAGCCAGAAGGGATCGCGCGAGATGTCAAGGAGAGGTTCTCGTCGGGACGGCCGGGCACGAATCGAGGGCAAGATGACGGTCGGCAATGAGCCGGTCCCATTCGTGATTCATCGTCAGCCGCAGCAATTTGGACCGGCAGGTCAACTGCAATACTGGTACATGCCGCCGACCGAACTTCGTGGAATTCAAGGAGCCGATGCCGAACTCAACTTCGAGTCCATCATGCTGTGCCGCTTGCTGGTGATGCGTGAGCAAGGCTGGGAGCACGATCCGAACGAGCAATGCACGTTCCTGCTGGCCTACGCATATCGCGAGTTCTGTCGCAGCAAGTCATTGCGGCAAGTCGTTCGCGACAGCTTCCTGCCACGCGGCTGGATTCTGCGTGGTCCGCCGCTGCCATCCAGCGAACAAGATCGACTCGCGGAGGTTTGTACGGCCCACGATCGCGAAACTATCCGCAGGGAGTTGGATCAGATTCTGGGACATCAACCGCTCTCTCGTGCAGAGGAAGTGGGATTCGAAGCGGCGTTCGAGAAATGGCTGGGGATTGGACTTCTGCGACTCCGGAAAGACGGTTCACAAGGATTGCAGTCCTGGTTGCAGGACATGCGAGTTTGGATGGCGAGATATCGCCGGAATTCAAAGACCAGTCCCGTTGTCAGAAAGTTTGTGGATTACTTCGGCTATCAGACCAAGTCGGCGTTCTTTCTGTGCTACGCCAGCTTTTGGAGGCAGTTGATCCCGTGGCTCGCGGAGCACCACGGGCTAGATGAAAACTCCCGCCGATTGTTGAGCCTTTGGCATTATCAAAATCAACCAGTCCAGCAGGAGCGAGTGAAAGAGATTCTGATTCCGGAAGGCACCGCTCAAGGTATCGTTGACCCGGAGGTGGGGCTTGCGAGCCAGCGCTTATGGCGGATTCGATTGTCTCGCGTCGGAATGGTGCCGGACGCGTTCTCTGGCCAAGTTTTGAGCCTGCATCCACTGACATGGCGGCTCTTTTCGTGCAATCGGCTGTGCGACATGTTGGGCCAATTCCTCGCCTCGCCGAGATTCACGGACGTCACGGAATGGGGTTCCGCCAACGATTGCCCGGAGTATTGGGTGATGGTTCAAGCGATCGTCGAATCCGCGATGCTCTACCAACTCGCGCTCCGAAACTACGAAGACCGACGCCAGACATCGAATTCACGGGTCCGGCAAAACGAAGTTGTGATTGAAACCCACGCCGCCACACCAGTCACGAATACGATTGAAGAGGTCAATCGGCAACTCAACGACAATTTTGGCCAATGCCCGGAATGTGGCGACTTACTGACCATTGCCAGGAGTCGGCGTCCTCGAAGAGGCGCTCGACGAATTCTTATCACCATGCAATGCCGCGGTTGTGGCCAAGAGTTTCGTTTTTACGCTGACGCAAACGAGCTACGAACTCTCTTCCCCGAATCGAGTGAAGGCGAGATCTGACCGCCGCCGAGCTACGGCTGTCAACAAAACAGAACAGACAATTTTCTAATTGATGCGTGTCCAAACTAGGGGCGCGGATGCCTCCGCCATGAGATCGGCGTGTTGCCGGTCTTGGCGGGCATCCGCGTCCCTTCTCATTTCTGGAGGGGGTGATGTCCCGTCACAACATGTCCTCGACGACCGAGCCGACGCAAAGGATCGCTGACCAGGCAGAGCACGAGCACTCGACCACGTCACCGTTAGACCGCCAACAGCTTGAGCGTTGGGCGGAGGCGGTGGCCTGTGGCGATGTTCCGCTGCGATTGGACGATGTTCAAGCCAATCCTGCATTGCTGGAAGCAATCCGCACCAAGCGTCGCACTCGGCTCGTCCGGTTTCTGGTGATGGCGATTGCTGGCGACATCCTCGCCGAACAGCGTCGCCACAAGGAGTCAAATCCGTGATCCTGAATCTCTTTGATCCGAAGTTGCCGCACAAGTATTTGCGGTATGGTCGTTTCTCCCACAAGTCACAAAACGCACGAAGCATTGCTCAACAATTTGAGGAAATTGATCGCACCATCGCACGAAACCATTATTCGTGGATTCATGTTGATGATCGGAGTGACGCAGGGATTACCGGCAAGCGTGTGCGGAGTCGCCCTGGATTTAATCGGATGCTTCAACATATCGCGACCGGTGTGCTGGCCATTTCCTTGATTTTGGTGGACACGTTTGAGCGTTTTGGTCGTGCCGAAGAGTTGGACCACATTCGCCGAAAGCTTTGGCGCAAGCACGGGGTGCTGATCTTGACGTCCGATACGAACTTTCTCGACCCCACCACCTCCATTGGACGCACGATTGCGAATCATGAGAACGTGCGTGCGGTCGAGGACAATCGCGTGAAGTCGCACAATGTATTACGCGGCAAGCGCGACGCGGTGGGTTTGAAACGCTGGTCCGGCGGACCTCCACCATTTGGCTTCAAGCTTCAGACTGTGTTCCGGGAAGAGCGCGGCCGGCAGGAAAAATCGCATAGCATTCTGGTGCCGGATTCTGAAACGTCCTGGATCATTCGACTGCTTTTTGAGAAAGCCTTTGAAACTGGCTGGGGAAGTAGCCGCCTGACCCGGTTCTTGAACGAGCACCCGAATATCCCGGAGGAATTGAAACCGTTTAACGATCAAACCGTGGGGCATTGGCTCGATGAGACTGTTTTCTACGGGACGTACCAATGGAACGATGTCTGCACCGACCTCATCGACGATCGGCGCGTCATTCAGCCCAACAAGCCGAGTGAGATCATCGTCGTCGAAGACTACTGCGAGCCGATCGTGAGCAAGGATATTTGCCTTGCGGTTCAAGCAGTCCGCAAGGCTCGTTCAGAAAAGCTTCTTGCCGCTCGCGCGGCCACGAAGGAACAGACGAGCAGTTTCATTAAGCCCGTCGCGGCGGGCATGAGCATCCACTATCCGTTGTCTGGCCTCGTCCACTGTTTAGAGTGCGGTCGTGTCATGGTCTGCGGTTCTCCTTCGCCATACACGACGGTTTCAGGAGAGAGTCGATCGTATGCGGCCTATCGGTGCCCATTTTCCAACGCTGGCGGCTGCACCAATCGCCGTTCCGTGCCGGAGGCTTGGCTGCGGCAACAAGTCTTGATCGCCGTCGAGCGACGTCTACTGTCGCCGCCGTCGGATGACCAGTCGACGAATAAGGCGACAGGGTCAGCCAGACGTTGGTCGCTGGAACTGCTTCAGAAAACGACTTGGTTCCCCGAACTGGTTCTCGGAGTCCAGCAAGAAATTGACCGGCAGCAGGAGGCCGATCTCGCTTGCACTCCCGACTTGCGGAATGAACGCTCGGAACTCGAAGAAAAGATTCGTGGTTGGGCACAGTCGCTCGGCAATCCCAACTTAAGCTCTACGGTTCGTAATTTGATTGAAGCGGAACTCGCTCAAGCCACTCGGCGTGTTCAGGAAATCGACGCGTTTCTGGCCACACAAGCCGGATTGGAGAAATACGCCATGAAGCTGCTTGACCCAGAGGCGATCGTCGACCGCCTCAACCGTCTGGCCGACGTCTTAGCCACCAACAATCCGACTCGCTCCAATTTGGAACTCTCACTGCATATCGACCGGATTGAGGCCCATCCTGATGGCCGAATCGTCATGCGGATCTGCCGGCTTGGAGCATTCTATGACATCATTGACCTGCTCGCCTTGGACTTAGCGGTCCCAGGAAGCACGTCCGACAATCCGTCGAGCCAGACAGCGACACGACGTCGGCGGGCACGGCTCCGAGTGATCGACGATTTTGACTCTGACGATGACCTCGAAGCCGCCAATTACTTCGCGACCGATCCCCAGCGATTTGCCGGGCTACCTGATGCGTGGTTCTGGTTCGACGAGTTTCAAATCCCAGTGAAGGTCTCTTGGACCACCGCCAACGCAGTTGAGATCGCTCAATACCGTTTGGACAACCGCACAACCATCAAAGAGACGGCGGAGCAACTCGGTATTTGCACCACTACGGTGAAGACCGCTTTGAAGCTGGCGAAGGACCAAGGGGTCGACGCATCTGACGCCGTTCTCAAGCTTCCCCGGAAGCCATGCTGGGCCGACGAACACGCTGAGGAGGTCGAGCAATACATGCGCGAGTTCCACCCGTGGGCGACTCAGCAGACCGCTTCCGAACATTTCCATCGGAGTTTGCCAACGATCGGAAAGGCATTGAAAATTGCCCGCGACCGACGAACCGGCCCAGCCGGGCCTGACAACACAGTAGCGCCACTTGAGGCCGATTGATTGACACTTGACCGATCCGGGGCCGCTTAGCGCGGCCCCGGATCGGTCGCTTCTTTTTAGCCATTCTGCAACAACCGCTTGAAATGAAATAGGTTGTGCACGTCAAAAGTCTGAAGACGCATTTCTCGAATTCCTTCACTGATTGTGTCCCGTACAAACAGGAATTCGAGAAGTCTTTCCACACACTTTTCGGCGGCTCGGTTCGTCATCAACATGGACAGGTCGAACGAATGCTACTCGGGACACATTAACCTTTCGTGGATTCAAGACTTGAGGACCGCGCCGTGGAGATTGAAGAGATCCAATAGACGTTCTTTGACCGGGTCACCCATATTGGTCAGACTGTCCGTGTCGAGGACTTCCTCGAACGCCGACATGCCGGACAGTTCGGTGCTCTGAATGATCAACTCATCGGATGGGCGGATGGTCGTGATGGGAAACGTGATTTGCACGAGCGGCAGTTCGCCGAATTCCGCGCAGCGGCCGGAGCTGACTTGGAAGCGCAGGCAGTCCAAAAGCTGAATGATCCCCGGCCGGTTTGCGAAAGTCAGATGCAGTACCAAACCATGCAACAGATTTTGCTGTAGTTCGGTGGCGTTTCGCCGAGCAAGCGGCGCGGCCAGCAGTTCGCGCAGGCGTTGTGGTCCGAAACTGGGGATATTGACGATCCAGGTCAGCGGAGACGTCACCGTGATGGACTTCTTCTCATCACCGTTGACCGCCTGGTATTCGTACTCGGCGGGAGTGAACTCCACTGCGGAGTTCAGGATGTCGAGTGGTGAATTGAAGTCTTCACGCAAACTGAAGGGCTTCGTGCGGGCCAGAGATTTGTAGAGTTCCTGCAATTGTCGAAAGGGCTTGTCGGTATCGGTCGTTCCCTGCTTAGAACCTCCGCGAATGAATTCGCCAAACACATGGCGTGGCTGAATGAGCGGGGCCAGAGTCGCCAAGTGCATTTTCAGCTCAGCAGTCAAAGTGTCCGCGACGGCTCGAGTCAGCTTGCGCAAGGTCAACAGTTTGGGAATATCAAATGTGCGGTCCATGGAAATCCTCATCGACTGGAATGACCTCAAAAAGACGGGCCAATGAGATTGGATCGTAAAGTGACAGTGGAATTCAACCGGACACCCTGGCAAGATAGCGGTTCACCTGGAGAGTTTCCGAGATGCCTCACTCACGAAAACCCGGACGGATCGGTTCAGGCCGCGCAGAGCGGCTGACGAATGTGCTGCACTGGTTCGGTTCGGTCGTTGATCAACTTGCCGAGCAACTGCCGTGGCTGACGCCTGGTCCCTTGGGACGCAATGATCGTTCGGACCCCAATCAGCGGCGGCGTGGAAAGCAATCTCGCCGAGGCAGTGGACGTGGTCCGGCCAGCGGTGGCGAGGCCCCCAAACCGCTCGGAAAGTTGCCGTCGGTGCTGACGTTGCCTACGCCCTTCGCGGCGGTTCGAGCATTAAAAGCCTCGGACTTCAAACGTGCTGCCGGTGAATTGAACTGCGAAGAGGCCTGCCTCAAAGCGGTCGCCGAGGTGGAATCACTTGGCAACGGATTTCTGCGATCACATCGGCCGAAGATCTTGTTTGAAGCGCACAAGTTCTCGGAACGGACGCATCACAAGTACGACAAAGATCACGCCGATATTTCCAGTACACTTCGGAATCAAAAACTCTACAAAGGGGGCGAGAGAGAATACACGCGACTGGAGGCCGCGATGGTGCTGGACGCGCAGGCCGCTTTGGAGTCGGCATCCTGGGGGCGGTTTCAAATCATGGGATTCAATCATGCCGCGTGCGGCTACAAGACCGTGATGGGATTCGTCCGCGCGATGTACGAGTCGGAAGGGAAGCAACTGGATGCGGTCGTGAAGCTTCTGCAAAGCAAAAAGCTGGTGGCCGCTTTGCGTGAGAAACGCTGGGCCGATTTCGCTCGGGGCTACAATGGAAAACGCTACGCGGAGAACCAGTATGACGTGAAGCTGAAAGCCGCCTACGAAAAATTCAGCCCGGCTAAATGACCTCACGACTTCGGAATAAAGTACAGCACCAGTGTGATCACTAGCAGGACGGCGGCCCAACGGACGGCATCCCAGAGGCGTGAATCCCAGGCGAGCGGTTCGATCGTGCCTTGCAGGGGAATCTTTTCCAGTGCGCGTGATTCCAGTGGCACAATCAGCCGCGCCAGATCACCGGCCCATTGTCTGCGAAAGTCCTCGGCGGAAATGCCGACCGGGATTGGCGTATTGAGGTGTTCGGCAAACGCATTCCCGATGTCCCCTTCGAAGCCCAAGACCAAGCAGAGATACCACAACTCCGCGACGTTCGGCGTGGATGTTCTCTTCGCTTCCGTTTCCCAGTCGTAATAGAAGCGCCAAGCGCGGTCACGGGTCGCGTAGTATTCCCATTCCAACGTGATGCTTTGCCATTGCGGGTTGGCCGCCGTCAGGACTTCGTCCAGCCAGAACACGAGCACTCGTTTGGAGAGGTTCCATTCATCTGCTCGCACACGGCTGCCGGATGAGGCCGCCTGACGATCAGCTTGATCGAGCAGCGACTTGAGGTCGCCGCGAGTCTCTTTCAACTCGGCCGTGCCGACACGAACGCGATCCACTAAATCAATGGTGCGTCGGACAATCGGATTGACCAGCAAGGAGAACTCAGGGGTCATCGCGTCAACTCAGGGGGCAATGCGAACAGAGCAAAGACCATTTTTACGACTCGGCCATCGTTGAGCTTCAGTTTGATTTCGTGATTCCCGTCGATGCGGCCGTCGATCTGGCTGTCATTGATGCGAATGCCCATCGACAGCGTTTCTTCGACGTCCTTCCAGGCGTGTGCGCGACGGTCGACTTTGAAGTAAGTCCAGTTGCGGCCAGGCAACGCTCGCGGCGCGGACGGATCGGGTTCGGGTTTCACTCCGGATTGCGCGCGTGCGAAGATCAAGTCGACTTGCCGCGAACTGCCGACCTTCATGTTAAAGTCGCCCCCCATCAGCTTTACAACTTCTTGGTACGGCAACGTACTTTCCACACCGACGTAGAATCCCCAGGCCGGGCCGAGCCAATCTTTTTCGAGCTTCACCTGCATTTGCAGACCGGCACCAACAAACACCCGCTTGATCGGTTCGGGAGGACGGGGGGCCCCTTCAATCCAACGCTTCACGGCCCAGAAGCAGGTACCCAAGTCGTCGTGATCGTACAGCGGCAGCGATGGCATGCGGCGATCCGGTCGGAAGATCGCCAGCATCCCGGCGACCCGACACAACTCCATGTAAGCCGTGACCGGATGGATGCCGCGGACCAGTCGCAGATTCATCAGAAACCCTGAAGCAGTATTCAACGAATGCAATTGGAACAGCAGCTCCAAGTCTTCGCGATGTCCGCTCTCGAACGCGACCTTGCGGTCGAACATCCGCCGTGTGTCTTGTTCGACTCGGCTGCCGATGAAGTTCGCCAGCGAGTCAATGATGTCGTCCCGCAGTACGGCCCAAGCATCGCAGGCCAACAGCGGTGGGAAGTAGTCGCGGTCAAGCTCCGGCGGAGCTTCTGCCCGTTCGCCGCGCAGCAGTCGGCAGATTGGAAGAGCCTCGTACCCCGTCAGTGAGTCGGTTTCGAGCAACAGTTTGAGATTGTTCCAGCGCAGATCGATGGTCTGCGGCCGGCCGGCATCATTCTCGTCTTCGACGTCCTGAGGGATCACGTCGTAGCGGACCTCGTGGTCCCCGCCAGCGGCGCTCGCGTTACTTTGTCCCAGCTTGAGTTGCGGGATCCCCAAAAACACCGTCAAGCGATTCTGTCGATCAAACGCTTTCGGCGGGATGTCCAGCGGCGACAGGTTGGCGTCTTCGGGAAAGCAGACTTGAGTCCCATCGCGCAGTCGCAGGTGGCATTCGCGCAACACGATTCGCCAGTTGGCCAGCGAGTCGGTGTCGATGTCGATCTTACGAATGCCATAGGGATACGGGCTGCTCCAGTCGTGCGTGCGCGTCACCAAGTCTCTCAGGCTGCGTTCCGCCGCCTGAAAATGATGAGGTCGCAGAAAGATGCCTTCCGCCCAATGAACCGCGTGGTTCGTCATGTTTGCGAGTCTCGTTGCCGAATCGTGAACGACAGGTACATCAGGTTACGGCAACCCACAACCAGCTTCCAGCGAGTCGGGCGTTTTCGGTTGTGGTCGATTCCTATGGGCATCGTTGGACGGAACCAATTTGAGATTTCATGCGATACGGCAAGTTTTTTTTGGCATAGCCCACTAGGAGTAGCTCCAGAGTGTCCGAGAGATAGGCTTTCCAATCTTTGTCCTTGGGTTCGAGTTCGCTTTGGGCTGTGAGAATCTTCGCGGTTGCAATCGTGAATTCTCCGGCATCCATGAGGGCCACCACATGAGATTTCCAGGCTTCACCAAGGTCCATCGCTAGGGAGACTTTGCTGTCCTCGAGTTTTACTTCTCCGCGGGCGATGTCGTCGATCAATTTCTCCAAGTCGATCGCGGCTGCTTTCGCAAGATCGACGGGACGGATTGTGGCTTTCTTCTGCTCCCGCAACTCGGCTTGATCGCAAGTCGCCACCAGCCAGGCCAGCCTTGCGCGAGCGACCGCGACCCAACGTCGTCCCCAAGGAATGCGTTGCTCCACGTCGAGTTTTGACGCCAAATGTTCGCTGACTTCGGCGAGCTGCGATTCCGACACTTCGTTCACGGCTTGCGAAAGATCGGCGATCCCATTCTCGTAATCGGGAGACTTTAACGACGACCGGGCTAAGCCGCGCAGAAGCCGCGCGGATCGAGCCATGCCACCATCCTCTTGCGATAGCGAACCTTCGATGACCAAGGTCAACTGACGAATGGCCTCGCAGTAGAATTGGTCTGCCGCTGTTTGACTTTTCGTCGCTTGTGCCGATGCAAATGCCTCCAGCGCCGAGGACTGAGCCGACTCGCGGATCTCCTTCAAGTAGCTTTGAACCTCAACCAGTTTGGGAACGTCGGCGAGTGCCGCCTTGAAATCTCCCACCGCTTCTAACAACGGTTGAGTCGGCCTGTCCTTTGAGACACGCAACATGTGCCACCGTCCGCGAGCCAGCCGCATCGCCGATCGCGCTCGAAGCACGTCCGATTTCGTCGGCGGAACTGGAGTGTCCGTTGGCTGTTGCCCCACCGCACTCAGCGCGTCATCGAAATCTTTTCGAGCGTCCTCGAATCGCTTGGCAGTCTCCGCCACGGAGTCCGATTTCGTTTCGACCAACGCCAGCTTGATCTGACCGCGCGTGAGCAAAACGGCGGGACGATGCTGCGCCCACGAGTCGCGATCGAGATCGCCAAGTAATTTATCAAGCATTTCAATGGCTTCCGGGAATCGTCTTCGGTCGGGTCGAGACTCCTCGGTGGCGGCGAGCAACGTCATGCGGACGCGCGCTTCGCACTTCTCAGCCTTGATTCGTTCCTTGTCGCGAGGATCAATGGCATCGTCCGTGCCGAATCTTTTGTGCCAAGTTTCAAGCACCTGGAATGCCTCTGCGTGTTGCCCCTCGACGGAATGCTGTTTGGCCAGTTTGAACCCCGTCTGCAGAATCTCGCGTTTCACAGCTTTGATATCGAAGTCGGAACTCTCAGTGGACAGCATCTTGGCCACTTTCCGAAACTCTGCCTCGATCTCTCCATTGAGTTTCGCCCACGCCTCATCGAGCCGCTTCTGACTAGCGAGAGCGAGCACTTCCTTCTGTAGTTCCTGTGCCAGTTCTTGGCGAATGCGACGTGGTTCCTCCACGTCAGTCAACGGTTCCTCCGCGAGCTTCGGCGACTTGTCGGAATCCGACTCTGATTTCAGGGCAAATGCGGAATCGAGTTGACCGGTCAATAAAACTGCCTCTACGACATTTCGCTCCTTACGCAGTTCGGCAACTCGTTCCAAGCCATCGGTCAGGAGCTGTTGAATCTCGTCGTCAGGGTTCAGCCAGACACGTGTCAGTGGATGGCTCTTTTGGAGTGTGGTCTTCGCTTGCTTGAAGTCTTTTTTGGCGACGTATTTGGCGACGTCTTTGCGGACCCGTTGGGCAACGACTCGGCCATAGAACAGGGCACTGCCAACCGCAACTAAAATGGCGACGGCCAGAACCAGCACGACCTTCGGCGGCCCAGACGCTTTCGACTCAAACCGCGCCGGCACCGGAGAGGACGGTGCAATCGACCGAGTCGCTGCGGCTGGTAATTGGGCTCGCAACCAATCGTGTTGCATCTGCATCGTCAAATTGGAGTCGGCCTGACTGCCAAACTCAGAGGGAGACTCTGTCCGCGGTTCGAAGGATGGCGACATCGTTTGATCCGAGCCGCTCGGCGTTCGCGAACCAACGACCCGCGAATTGACCGACGACAATTGGTCTCGTTCCGACTCGTACGGTCTTTGAAAGGTGGCCGGTGGCAGAGCGGACGAAGCCTCTCGGCGAGGTGGCTCAGCGACGTGACTGGCGAACCCAGACGGCGAATCGTTGGACAACAGCGTCCCCATCGGTTGCTCGTTGGCGGCCTGATTCTCAAGGGGAGGTGCGGCTGGACGCGGCGGCTCGGAGTTCGCGGGCAACACGTCAATACCCGGTTGCGGCTTCCGAGCATCGAGCTTTGACGCCTCACCACCCATGCCCGACCAAGGGCTGAGTTGTGGGTTCACTGTTTGCAAAATCGCCTGCGACTCCTGCAGCACGGCACGCGAAACGCTCGAACCTCTCGGCAGTTCGACTTGGGTGTCGGTTCCGTGCGGCAGTGCTCGATACGGAATCTGATCATTTCGAACCGGCGGCAGCAACGTGCTGGGAAACATGTCGCTGGCCGGTAACGCGGTCGGAGCGGCCGGTTTTGGCGGGAGTGACACTGGCGATGGAGCACCGGGCTGCAAGTTGGGTTGCGGCGGAATTTGGCCGACCGACGGCGATGACGGATGCGCCCCACCGAATTCGTTGGGGCGAGTTTCATCAAGCAGTGCGAGCTTCAGTCCCGAAAGCGTACGCGTCTGAAAGTCGCGATAGGCCATCTCGTAGGACTCGACAAATTCTTTGATCGAACCGGGCCGCCCTTCAGGCTTCTTCGCCAAGCAGCGCAAGACGATCGATTCGAGGTACGGGTCGATGTTGAGTTGGTCCGACACATCTCGAAATCGCGGCGGCGGAACCTTGGCGACATGTAACGCGTACGCGGCCAAGGACTCGCCGCTGTACGGAAACGGCGGCAACCCGGAAAAGAGTTGAAACACTATCGCTCCGAAGGCATACACATCGGACTGCGCAGACGGCACTTTCCCTTGCAGTTGTTCCGGCGAGAGAAACTCGGGGGTGGTCCGTCGCTCGCGAATCGCCGCAAGAATCAATGGTCCCGCGCCGACTTGCGATGCCAACCCTAAGTCCGCAACTTGAAACTGCAGCTTGCCAGAAGACTCCTCGATAAACACGTTGCCCGGATGCAGATGCAGATGCTGCAGATCGTACTGCTTGTGAAACGCAATCAACGGCGCGCTGACTTGCCGGACAAAATCTAACACTCGTTCGACGAGCCACGGTTCGCGCACTTGAATCTGCTGCCCCACGGCGCGCGACATGACGACATAACGCGTCTCCTCAAACCCGCCGACATCAGTCACCGCCACGGCCTGCGGATGCCGAAAGTCGGTCAGCACCGTCGCATCAAACGCCGAGTTTCCTCCCAATTCCGCAGGCAGCAACCGCAGCATCACCGCCTGCCGAGCCTGGCTATCCCGCGCGGCATAGACCGGTCCAAAACTCCCAACACCCAACAAGCTCTCCAACCGATACCGGCCAGCGATGTCTTGTCCGACATAATTCGACCACGAATTCATCCGGCATTCCTTTTCAGGCTTCCGCACACTGAAAGATTGCTACATGGACTTCAGTAAGGACGAAACAATTCTGAGTGAGTCTGTGGCTTTGGCGGCGACTTCCGAGTCTTTGGACATTGTCAGTTTTTGAAGCGCAACGGAGGTCCATTTCAGCGTGTCGTTGAGTGCTGTTGTGCTGCCTTGCTTGAAGAATTGCTTCGCTTTGATCAGTGCCTGCTGACAAATCCGAAATCGCAGTTGCTCGCCAATGCCATTCGGATCAGGGATCACTTTCCCGTAGTCCCTTAGTTCACACTCCGCGGATTTTAATTCTGACAGCGATTTCGGCAACTGGTTATTCTGTTCCGCGATCACCGCTTCAAAGAATCGTCCAGACACCGATTCGAGCATCTTCGCTTCGGGATTCTCCTCGTTTTGATTGAACGTCTGGCGGAGGCTTCCAAAGCAGTCTTTGAGCCATTCTGCCATCGACTTTCTTTCCGAAATGTCCGCGTTAGAAAACTCGGCGATGTAAAGCTGCAAGACCGAGACACAAATCTGCATCCTGCGACTCGGTTGACTCACTTCGGTGTATTTGTCGTTGTAAGTGCGGATGCCCAGTTCTGCTTCCTTCAAATTTTCGATCGCTTTGGTGTTCTGTCCTTGCGCCGAGAGAATCGTTGCCTTCAACTGCAGCACGCTGATGCGATGGAATTCGTAAATCGACGTTATGGGGAATTCTCTGGCCAATTTGGAGAGGGCTTCGTATGACTTCTCGACATTCTCCGAGGCGAGTGCGAACTGCGCCTTGTCTAGAAGTTCCAGCCCCAAACTGGTCAAGTCCCGCGCGATCGAGTAGCGGGTCATGGCTAAATGAAAGCGAAGTTCCGCCGCGTCGCGGTCAACGCGAAGGAGTTCGTCGAAAATCTCCATAATCTCCTTCAAACGCTTCAGTCGTTTCGTGAGCACCTCCACACCCGGTCGGCTTTCCGAAAGAGCCGCAGCCATGACGAGCGTTGCACAGCAACTTCCCAATTGTCGTTGCGCCTCCTGCCGTTCCGCCATCGGCGGTAATTTTTTGTCGAGACCATCACGCAAGCTCGAAATTGCTCTATCAAGTGGTTCAAGTCCTTCGTCGGCACGCTTCAAGTGGATTAAGGCGATGCAGCGCGATTGATGAGTCCTCGCCAATTCGGTTTCCCACCGACAGTCCATTGCCACCGCTAACGGCCGACCATTTTGGACAGCGAGTGCCTCTTTGTATTTCTCCAACGCTTCCTCCAAAAGACGCCGCGAGTCTAATCCCAGTGGCCGCTCGGAACTGGAGTGATCTAATTTGGCTTGTTTGAACAGACTTTCACCCAGTTGCCGATAGGTCGCCACCAAATCCAGCAACAAGTGTTGATTGCCTCCATTCGGGTCTTTTGTCAGTTTGAGGTATTCTTCGACCGCATTCTTGAGCACCGGCACGGCCTTCTGACTTTCGCCGGTGAGAATGAAGACCTTGGCTTGGACAACCAGCAATCGAGCCCATGCTTCAAATGCCTCCTTCGCTTCGGGGTGGGAGTCAATAATCGGTTTGAGTTGCTCCAGCGCAGCCTGAGCAACCCGTTTGCGAACGTCCTCCATGCCTGGAACGTCCTTCAACCCCGAGTCAGCCAATTGTGTCAAACTGACATCGACCGTCTCGATGGCTTTTTTGAGGTTTGTTTCGGCTTGCTTACGCGCCGCGTCAGCTTCAAGTTTGGCTTTTTCCGCATCGGCTCGCGCGAGTTCTTTTTGATTTCGCTCCTTGATGGCTTCATTTCGAGCAATCACAGCGATGCCTTCGGCTGCCTCAGCATCA
>SXGT01142294.1_pt1 | contig 25354 bp, 23 predicted proteins | sample 3176221 | NCBI WGS metagenome assembly SXGT01 (sample SAMN11356862, study PRJNA531348) | freshwater metagenome | isolation source: freshwater sample F1-120 | place: China: Fuxian Lake, Yuxi | collected 2017-12-25
ACGAGATCGGCGAGCTCCCGGGAGAGCTCCAGGCCAAGCTCCTTCGCGTGCTCGACAACGGCGAGGTGTTACCCGTCGGCGCGGTCCGACCTGTCGTCGTGGACGTGCTGGTCATCTCGGCCACGAACCGCTCGCTCGAGGCTCCTCGGGATCTCCCGAGGGAAGCTGCGCAGGTTTCTGGAGACACAGGCGGGGAAGTGAGATCGCCGGCCCTCCGTGGTCTGCTAAGGTCGCGTCCGTGATCGGGCGTCTCGTAGGGAGGGTGACGGAAGAGGAAGATGGCACGCTCCTCGTCGAGGTGGGCGGGGTGGGCTACGAGGTCACCGCCCCTCTGGGGACCCGGGGCCGCGCCAGGGAGGACGCCGAGGGGCGCAGGACGCTCTACGTGCACACCCACGTCCGCGAGGACGCGCTCGCGCTCTTCGGCTTCGCGACCGAGGTCGATCGGGTCGCGTTCCGTACGCTCATCTCGGTGAGCAACGTGGGGCCGAAGACCGCGGTGGCCGTGCTGGGGGCGCTGCCCGGGCCCGAGCTGGCCAGGGTGATCGCCCAGCGGGACCTCACGCTCCTCACGTCGATCTCGGGGATAGGAAAGAAGACCGCGGAGCGCCTCCTGCTCGAGCTCAAGGGCAAGCTCCAGGTCGTCCCTGGCTCCTTGGCGGGAGCCGCGGCGGTCTCGTCGCCGGCCACGAGCCATGGAAACAAGGGCGAGATCCTGGTCAACGCGCTCACCCGGATGGGCTACAAGCCCCAGGAGGCCGAGCGGGCCGTGGCCGGGCTCGGCCCCAGGGTCGACGAGCTCGATCTGGCGGCCCTGGTCCGCGAGGCCCTGGTCGTGCTCGCAAAATAGCGCCAAGAGCGCGCGAAACCGGTCAGGATCGGATACTTTGCCCCGAGCTCCATGGCGAAGCAGAAGAAATCGACGACCAAGAGGGAGCGGAGCGAGCGCCGCTTCCTCCCCCAGAGCTCCTCCAACCCATGGCTGGTGCGCATCCCCGGCGCCCTGGGCGCGGCCGGTATCGGTGCGGGGGTGTGGGGTTACCTCTACGGACACCTCACGCCTCTCCCTGGCGAGGCGGGCTACAACATCCCCCTCCTGGTGATGGCCGGGGGGGCCGTGGTGCTCGCGGTGGGCATATGGTTCGGGACCTCGAGCGACGGGGCGGTCCGGGTGGGCGATCCAGGGATCGCGTACGAGAAGGGTGATCTCCGGCGGATGCCCTGGTGGCGGGTCCAGTCCGTCTCCTGGGAGTCGGGCTCCGAGTCCCTCCTGCTCGCGGGCGCCGACGAGCACGACACGAGCTTCACCTTCAAGGTCTCCCTCAAGAGCCACCCCGAGGCCGCCGCCTGGATCGTCAAGGAGGCCGCCGCCAGGATCCCCAAGAAGCTCTCCCTCCCCGAGGACGTGAGAGAGCGCTTCCCCGAGGCCAGCGAGCTCGCCGGTACGCGCATCCTGCTCGAGCCACTCCAGGTCGTCGGCCGGCGCTGCGTCGTGAGCAAGAAGCTCCTCGCCTTCGAGCCCGACGCCAGGGTCTGCCCCGCGTGCGAGCGCATCTACTTCAAGGACAACGTCCCCAAGAGGTGCGCGTGCCGCGCCGACCTCACGGCGCTCCGCTCGAAGAAGGCCGAGGAAGAGTCCTAGCCGGATATCGACGAAGACGAGGACGAGGACGATGACGAGGCGAGCGAGGACAAGGAAGTGGTCGCCAAGGCTTGAACCCCGCGAAACGCTCTTTCGCGGCCGCTGCCTTTGGGCTTTGATGCGAGGCGCGATGTCCGGGACCCCCACGACGAAGCGCGTGATCGCGAGAGGCCAGGGGGCGAGCCCCGGCCAGGCGACGGGCGAGATCGTGTTTCGCTCCGAGGACGCCGTGCTGGGCGCCGCCCAGGGCCGGTCCATCATCCTCGTCCGCATCGAGACCGGGCACGAGGATGTGGAGGGCCTGAAGGTCGCGGTCGGCGTCGTCACCACCCGGGGCGGGCTCACATCGGACGCCGCGATCATCGCCCGCGCGCTGGGCAAGCCCTGCATCGCCGGCTGCAGCGCCATGGTGGTCAACTACAAGGCCGAGAAGGTGACGATCGGGCGCGACGACGCGACCGGGCTCGTCCTTGCCAAGGGCCACGTGATCACCATCGACGGCGCCAAGGGCATGATCTACGACGGTTGAGATGGAGGCTCCCATGTACACGGTCGCGGTTCTGGGGACGGGGACCATGGGGCGAGGGATCGCCCAGGTCTCGGCGGCGGCGGGCCACGCCACACGCCTCTGCGATCTGGTCGAGGACAGGGCCAGGAAGGCCCTCTCGGAGATCGCCGTCCAGCTCGAGAAGCTGGTGGCCAAGGGCAAGCTCACCGACGAGGCTCGCCACCGGACGATGTCCAGCCTGTCGGTCGCGCCTTCGGCCAGGATCGCGGCCGAGGGGGCCGACGTCGTCATCGAGGCGGCCTTCGAGGACATGTCCGTGAAGGTCGAGCTGCTCTCCTCGGTGCTCCCGCTCGCCGAGAAGCACGCCCTCCTGGCGAGCAACACCTCGTCGCTCTCGATCACCGAGCTGGGCGCCAGGCTGGGCGCTCCGGAGCGGACCGTGGGCCTGCATTTCTTCAACCCGGTCCCGGTGATGGAGCTGGTGGAGGTCGTCCGGGGGATCCGCACCAGCGACAGGACCGTGGAGGCCGCGCTCTCTTTCACCAGGGGTCTGGGCAAGACGGCCATCGTCGTGAACGACATGCCAGGCTTCGCCACCAGCCGCCTGGGCGTGATCCTGGGGGCCGAGGCCATGCGCATGGTGGAGCAGGGCGTGGCCAGCGCGGCCGACATCGATCGAGGGATGGAGCTCGGCTACCGTCACCCGATGGGGCCGCTCAAGCTCACGGATCTGGTCGGGCTCGACGTGCGCCTCGCCATCCTGGAGCACCTCCAGCGCGAGCTGGGCGAGCAGTTCCGGCCGCCGCCGATCCTTCGTCAGATGGTGAGGGCGGGAAAGCTGGGCAAGAAGGTGGGCGAAGGCTTCTACCTCTGGAAGGACGGCCTGCCCGTGGCTCCCTGAGGGGCCTCTTACTTCTTGCGGATCTTGTCGATGAGGCTCTTGATGGGGCTCTCGACGGCGGGCGTGCCCTCTGCGGGCGACATCGCGCGCGTGGGCGTCGCGCCCTTCTCGACGCGCATGTGGAAGAGCCGGAGCTCCCTGGCCGCGTCGATGTGGTGGGGGTCCACCCCGACCGCCCGCTTGAGGAGGCGCAGGGCGGTCGCGGGGTGCCCCTCCCTGCGCTCGAGGAGCGCCAGATAGTAATAGGACTGGGCCGACCCGGGACAGAGCTCGATGGCCTTGAGCAGGCAGGCCCTGGCCTTCTGGGTGGACTCCGCGTCGCGGCAGACGTTGGCGAGGGCCCAGCCATACATGGCCTCGACGGGGCCGTCGTTGTGCTTCTCGCGGAGGTGCTCGAGCAAAGGCAGGGCCAGGTTGAACTCCGCGCGGCGCACGAGGGCCATCGCTCGGATCGCGAGGAGCTTGGGATCGGCCGAGCCCGAGATGGTCGGAAATGTGGGGGAGGTCGGCGGGGTGCCCGCCGAGGTGCCCGCGCTCGAGGAGGGAGGGTCAGCCTCGGGAGCGAAGAGCCCCGGGGCGGAGGCGGGCGCGGCCGGGACAGGCGCCGGCTGCGGGCCCTGTACTCGCCTCCTCGTGCCCGAGCCTCCCGGGTCGTCCGGAGGTAGCCGAGTAGACACGGGGGGCGCCGCGGCCTGCGCCTGCGCAGGCGCCGGCTGGCCGAGGATACGGCTCCTCGTGCCGGAGCCCCCCGCGTCGTCCAGCGGCGAGCGGAGGTGCATGGGGGCGCGGAACTGGAGCGAGGGCTGGCTCGAGGACGCGTTGCTCCTGACGGCCTCGCCGATCTTCACGCGTCGGAGGAGGAGCAGCGAATAGATCACCCGGTCGACGAGCCTGGGGTCCCCCTGGGCGCGGAGGAAGGAGAGCGAGCAGGGCACCGCCAGGGCCTCGGCCACGCGCGCCTCCTCGGGGGTGAGCTCCAGATCGGCGAGCCCCTCGAAGAGCTCCAGGTCGCGCAGCGCGCCGGTGGTGTACGAGGCGGCGTGGCCCGCCAGGGTCAGGGTGCAGTGCTCGCCCACCCGCGCCAACGCCTCTCTGGCCGGGGCGGCGCCCTTCTCGCGAAGTCCCCTGACGACGGCCCGACCCACCGGGATACGAACGTCGTCCCGGCCGAAGTTCGAGAGCAGATCGACCGCGTCGTGGTAGGCGAAGCGCGCCGAGCCGGGCAGCGAGAAGAGGCTGGTGAGCTTGCGGGTGAGCTGCTCGGCCAGGCCGATCGCCAGCAGATCCTGGGAGAGCACTCCGCGGCGCACCAGCTCGTCGCCGAAGAGGGTCCGGGTCCTCGAGATCTCGAGCAGCGCGGCGTTCTGCGCCTCGGTCTCGATGAACCCGAGCTCGTAGAGCACGCCGCCCAGATAGAAGGGGGCCGTGGTCCACGCCTTGGCGAGGCGGCCCTCGATGAACGTGAAGAGCCCCCAATCGGCGCCGTCCACGTCGACGGCCAGGCTCCCCGTGAGCCTCTTGTCGTCCACGTAAGCGAGGAGCTGCGCGGGCGGGCGTTCGGCGAGGGTGCCCTCCGCCGAGGGGGGAGGGCGCGGTTCGGGGATGGCAATCACCCTGTCAATGTAATTCGATGGTACCGGGGGGGCGAGGGGATCAGCGTAAAACTTTTTACAGAACAGGCCGATGTAAGGACTCCGATGTCAGAGTACGGGCGACGAGGAGCGAGCTGTCCCGACGAGTGATGCTAGCCTGCGCCGTCATGCAGCTCCGCCCTGCGTATATCGCGCTCGCACTGAGGACCCCCATCGGCCGCCACCGAGGAGCCCTGGCCAAGGTCCGCGCCGACGATCTCGCCGCGCACCTCCTGGTCAGGGCGATGGAGCAGGCTCCTTCGCTCATGGCGCGGGTGGACCAGGTGGTCTTCGGGGCGACCAACCAGGCCGGCGAGGATAACCGCCACGTGGCCCGCATGGCCGCGCTCCTGGCGGGGATGCCCTTCGAGGTGCCCGCGGTCACGGTGAACCGCCTGTGCGGCTCGGGGCTCGAGGCGGTGTGCGACGCTGTGCGACGCGTCTGGACCGGCGAGGCCGAGGTGGTGGCGGCGGGAGGCGTCGAGAGCATGACCCGCGCGCCCTACGTCTTCGGCAAGAGCGACGAGGCCTTTGCCCGCACCCCGCCGAAGGTGTTCGACACCAGCCTTGGCTGGCGCTTCGAGAACCCCAGGATGGCGGCCCGCTTCCCTCTGCAGAGCATGGGCGAGACGGCCGAGAACGTGGCCGAGAAGTGGCAGATCTCGAGGGAGGAGCAGGACGAGTTCGCGCTGGCCTCCCAGCAGAAAGCCTCGCGGGCCCAGGCCGAGGGCGCCTTCGCCGCCGAGATCGCGGCCGTCCCTGTGCCCCAGCAGAAGGGGGAGCCGGTCCTGGTCTCGGCCGACGAGTCGGTGAGAGGCGACACGACCCTGGCATCCCTCGCCAGGTTGCAGCCGGTCTTTCGCAAGAACGGCACGGTGACGGCGGGCAACAGCTCTCCGCTCAACGACGGTGCGAGCCTGGTGGTGGTCGCGAGCGAGGCCGCGCTCACCCTCGGGGGGCTCCCTCCTCTTGCCCGGGTGGTCTCTCACGCCACCGCCGGACTGGAGCCCAACCTCATGGGGGAGGGGCCGATCCCGGCGGGGATGAAGGCCCTCGAGAGGGCGGGCTGGAGCGCCTCGGACCTGGAGCTGGTGGAGCTCAACGAGGCCTTTGCCGTCCAGTCGATCGCGTGCATCCGGGGCCTCTCGCTCCCTGCCGACCGGGTCAACCCCTCGGGCGGCGCCATCGCGCTGGGGCACCCCATCGGCTCGAGCGGCTGCCGGATCCTGGTCACCCTGGCCCACGCCATGAAGCGCCTGGACAGGAGGCGAGGGATGGCTGCGCTCTGCATAGGCGTGGGGCAGGGGATCGCCATGACCCTGGAGCGTTGAGCCAGATCAACCGTAGATATCGAACTTTTGGATAGATCAATTCGGTGGAGCCAGAACGCGGAACACCCTGGGACGCCAGGCTCGAGGACGCGGCCCTGGCCTTCCTCGATCTCGAGATGACCGGCCTGGACGTGGAGAGGGACCGGGTGGTCGAGATCTGCGCGGAGAGGGTGGTGGGCGGGCGCTGCGTGGGGCGGGTCGAGACCCTCCTGTGGCCAGGGGACGAGCGGGTGGGGGGGGCGAGCCACGTCCACGGCCTGACGCCGGAGGTGCTCCGGGGCGCGCCCACCTTCGAGAGCATCGTGGCGGAGGTCGTGGACGTCATCGACGGGGCGATCCTGGTGGCCCACGCCGCGGCCTGGGACGCGCGCTTCCTCCGCGCCGAGCTGGCCCGCGCCGGGCGGCCCATGGAGCTCCAGCATTGGATTGACACGCTCGTCCTCTCCAGGCGCTCCTTCGCTCTGCCCAACCACTCCCTGTCGGCGCTCCGCGCTCACTTCGGGCTGGACGTGGCGGGGGCCCACCGCGCCGGGGCGGACGTGGCGGCGCTCCGGTACGTGTTCCAGCGGTGCGTGGAGGCGCTCGGGGCCAGGAGCGCCCGGGATCTCTGGGAGGTTCGGGTCACCGAGCGGAGGGCCAGGAGCGAGATCCTGGCGGCGCTGGCGGGGGCGGTGGAGGCTGGGGTCCCCGTCCTCGTGACCTACCGCGCCAGCCGCCGGGCGCCCGAGGAGCTGCGCGTGGTCGTTACCGAGCTCGTCACGGATCTCGACCCCCCCCGGGCGATCGGCTATCTGCTCCCCAGCAGGGGCCGACGAGAGCTCCGGGCCGACCGCATCCTGCGGGTCGATCCGGCATGAACCCACGCCGGGCCGCCACGCCACCTCCTCGACAGGCTCCCAGCATGCGCTCCTCGAAGTCCTCCCTGGTCGTTCTCGCTCTCTTCTCCTCTCTCGTCTCCACCCTGGGCGCCTGCGGCCAGGGCATGGATCCGAACGTGCCCAACCGCTCGCCCCTGGCCGAGAAATGGCAGCAGCGGGCCAGGGCGAGCTACCGCGCAGGCGACATGGAGGACGCCTCCCAGGCCAGCGATGCGGGGATCTCCGCCGCCCCCAAGGACGCCGAGATCAGGACGCTGGGGGCGCGCGTCGCCCTGGCCAAGCTGGACTACGCCAAGGCGCTCAAGCTCACCGAGGGCCTCCAGACCTCGGACGCCCACGCCTTGCGAGGTCGGGCCCTCTGGTACCAGGGCGATATCGAGCAGGCGGCCGAGGAGCTCGAGGCCATGCTGCGCGATCCCCAGGTGAAGGACCCCTGGGCGAGGGACGTGGCCAAGCTGGCGCGCCGCGGGCAGGGGCGCCACCCCTTCGCGATCGAGGGGGGCCTGGTGGCGGCGGTCGAGATGCCCCCGGCAGGCCCCGCGCTGATCGTGCCCTGCGAGCTCGAGGGCGAGCGCATCCTGGCGCTGGTGTCCACGGCCGTGGGCGAGCTCATCGTGGACTCGGCGTCGCGCAAGGAGCCGGCCTGGGTCAACCTTCGCTTCGGCGATCGCGTCGAGGTGAAGGACGTCCCCGCGTTCACCCAGGATCTCTCGGGCCTGTCCAGGCAGCTTGGCGTGCCCATCAAGGCGCTGCTCGGGGTGAACCTTCTGCGCCACATTCACGTCACCTTCGACCGGAGGGGCTCCCAGTTCGTCGTGCGCAAATCGGAGCCGCCCGCGCCCCCGGACGGCAGCCGGGTCCCGCTCTTCTACGTGCGGGGAGGAGGCATGATCGTCCGCGCCACACTGGCGACCAAGGACGAGGGCTTCTTCCCCATGCTGGTGGACTCCTCGGCCATGTACCCGCTGGCGGTCGACGATTCGATCTTCAAGAAGGCGGGCGTCGATCCGACCAAGCTCCGGAGCGAGCCGGGGATGCCGCAGATACGCACGGGCGTCCTTCCCAACCTCCGGATAGGCTCGTTCGACATGCCCCAGGTGCCCGCCATGCAGGCCAAGGACATCGGCGAGCTCCGTACCCAGCTGGACATGGATCTCGGGGGCATCATGGGCTCCAGCCTGCTCTCGGTCTTCCGCATCACCTTCGGCGACGAGGGGCGCTTCATGTGGATAGAGCCAGATCTGGGGCTCACCGGGATGGAGGGCCCGCCGGACGTCGAGGGGCCGAGGGGCCGCCCCGAACCCCTCCAGCCCGATCCGTCCAGGGCAGCCCCCGGCAAGGATCCCAGGAAGGGCGCTGCCTCGCCCCCCGCCCCTGCCGCTCCTCCCGCCAAGAAGCCCGCTCCGGCGACTCCCGCTCCTTCCACCAAGCCCGGTCCCGCGGCCCCCGCTCCTCCTGCCGGAAAGTCCTCCAAATGAGCCCCTCTCCCCTGGCGGTCTACGCCGGAAGCTTCGATCCTGTGACCAACGGCCACCTGGATCTCATCGAGCGGGCGTCCGAGCTGTTCGAGGAGGTCATCGTGGCCATAGGGATACACCCGACGCGCCGCCCTCTCTTCCTGGCCGAGGAGCGGATCGCGCTGCTGAAGGAGGTCGTGGCCCACCTGCCCAACGTCACGGTCGACTCCTTCGACGGCCTGCTCATCCAGTACTGCGAGCGCAAGGGCGCGCGGGTCATCGTGAGGGGCCTGCGGGCCGCGACGGACTTCGAATACGAGCTCCAGATCGCCCACGCCAACGCCGATCTCCAACCCGATATCGACACGATCTTCCTGCCCACCCGCACCAACTACGGCTTTGTCTCGGCCTCCCTGGTGCGTGAGATCGCCAGCCATGGCGGGGACGTGGGCCGCTACGCGCCGCTGGTCGTCAAGAAGGCACTGGCCGCCAAGTTCGCCAAGGGCTAGCTCGCGGTCGGGCCTCCGGGATCTGCAGCCGCGGGTGAGGCTCTACTTCCTGAGCGCCACCAGCGCCTGCTTGAGGCCGGCGGGGGTCGCCTTGAGCTTCACGTAGATGTGATCGTCGTCGGTCTCGATGGCGCCGATGCCCAGCACGGGGGTCAGGATGGAGAGCGCCTTCTTGAGGATCTTGTTGGCCGCGATCTTGGGCACCTTCATGAGGTCCAGGACGATGCGATCGTCGTGGGCCTCGAGGATGGCCGCGGGGCGCTTGGGGAGGAACTTCACGATGTTGCCCGGCTTCGAAAGGTCGAGGGCGCCGGAGCGCACCAGCATCGCCACGGGGGACTCCGCGCCTCCGACCACGCTGAGCTGCACGTCCCGGAGCCGGATCCCGATACGGATCGAGTCGGCGGAGAGGCTCACCTCGTCGATCTTGACGGACGCGGCGGCCCGGAGCGGGGTGCCCATCGCGTCGACGATGGCGCTGAAGCGCAGGGCCGGCGGCGTCGAGTCGATCTCGACCTCCTTGGGCGCCTTCTTGCCCTGGAGCTGGCTCGCCATCCAGCGGAGGCCCGCCAGCGGGACGCCGAACTTCAGCCCCGTGGCGTTGGTCGCCGCGGTGACGACCTCGTCCGGGTTCTTGCGCAGATAACCGACAGCTGCACCCAAAATCGCGGCAGGCTTGAACATGGCTTCCGAGCGTATCCACTCGCCCGCACCCCCGTGAAGCGCGATCCTCACGTCTCGGCGCGTCACACCCAGGATCGCCGCCCCCCCTGAAGATTTTTTATTTGCGAGGAGGTTCCCTCCTCGCTCTCCTCCCTGTGAATTTCCCCTCATCCGACCGAGAGAGGGCCAAAGAACCATCCCGATGTTCGTCAGGGCTTGACGATGGCGTCCCAGTGATCCGCGATCTCCTGGGGGGTCCAGACGCTGCTCTCCCCCTCCTTGAATTTGCCCGGGCTCTCCACGACCTTGAAGGAGTACATGCGCGCCCCGGCCACGGCGAGGACGTAGCCGGTGCGGTCGCCGCAGAGCGGGCTCGACAGGAAGAGCGCGGCGGGGGCGACGTGCTCCGGGCCGAGCGTGTCCACCCCGCCGAACATGGGCAGATCCTCGGTCATGCGGGTCTTGGCGATGGGCGCGAGCGCGTTGACGGTGATGCGATGCTTCTGGAGCTCGATGCTCATGGTGCGGGTGAGGCCATAGATCCCGGCCTTGGCGGCGGCGTCGTTGGCCTGGCCGAAGTTGCCGAGCATGCCCGAGACGCTCGTCGTGTTGACGATGCGCGCCCCCTCGCCCTGGGCGATGGCCTGGCGCACGAAGGCCTGGGAGCACAGGAAGGTGCCCTTGAGGTGCACGGCGATCACCTGATCCCACATGGCCTCGTCCATCTTGAGCAGGCTCTTGTCGCGGAGGATGCCCGCGTTGTTCACGAGCACGTCGACCCGGCCGAAGGCCTTCATGGCCGACTCCACGATGCTCCGGGCGCCCTCGGCGGTGGCGACCGTGTCCAGGTTGGCCGCGGCCACGCCGCCGGCCTTGCGGACGTCGGCCACCACCTGCTCCGCCAGGCTCTCGCCGGGGGCCCCGTCGCGCGCTCCGCCCACGTCGTTGACGAGCACCCTGGCCCCCTCGCGGGCGAAGAGCAGCGCGTGCTCGCGGCCTATGCCGTTGCCTGCGCCCGTGATGATCGCGACCTTGCCTTCGAGCAGACCCATCCGTTCCTCCTGCCCCGACCCGTGGTCGGGATCTCCTTTTTGTCCTATTCTTCGTGGCTCGGGGGGTAAAGGGTGAAGGGGTCGTGGCGTTGAACGACGAGCTGATCTGCGAGACGACGAGCCTCTCGTCTTCTGACAGGACGATCGAGCGCTCAGGCTCTCTCTCTCGCTCCATGTCCCCCGACGTGTCCGATCTCGACATCGAGAGAGACCTCGCCGTTCCGACTTCCGTCCCCCGGAAGAAGCGGATGATGCTCACCGTGCTCACCGGCGTGAGCGCGGGGAAGGTCTTCGCCCTCGACGACAGCGACGTGTTCTGGTTCGGGCGCGGCCTGACTGTGGATCTGGCCTTCGAGGACGTGGGCGTCAGCCGGGAGCACGCGCGCCTCACCCGCCGCGAGGACGGCAGGTGGGTGTTCGAGGATCTCGGCTCGACGAACGGCAGCTTCGTCGGCGGCGAGCTCGTGGTGGTCCCGGTCGAGCTCAGGGCCGGAGATCGCATCCAGCTCGGCCCGACCGTGCTCCTGCGCTTCGCCGTCGTCGACGACACGGAGATCGAGCTCCTCCGGAGGCTCTACGAGTCGTCGACGCGCGACGCCCTCACCGGCCTCTACAACCGCCAGCATTTCCAGGAGCGGCTCCTGACTGAGGTGGCCTACGCGAAGCGGCACAGCGCCGAGCTCGCGCTGCTCATGCTCGACATCGATCGCTTCAGGCGCATCAACGACGAGCATGGCCACCTGATAGGCGACCTCATCCTGCGCGCGGTGTGCACGCAGATCGTCCGCGTGGTGCGCACCGAGGATCTGGTGGTTCGCTGGGGTGGCGAGGAGATCGTCGTGCTGGCCCGCGCCACGCGAAAGAACGCGGCCGGCCGGCTCGCCGACCGCATCCGGGGATCGATAGGCGGCCTGGCCGTCCATTCGGCCCAAGTCCGCGAGCCCCTCTCGGTCACCGTGAGCATCGGCGTCGCCGTCCAGAGCGAGCTGCGTCCTGGCGCGTCCGAGGACGAGCTGGTAAAGCTGGCCGATCAGCGGCTGCGTCAGGCGAAGGACGCCGGACGCAATCGCGTCGTCTTGGAGACCCCCTGAATGCCGACGATACGACCGAGCTCGCCCCTCTCCTCCGGTCTACTCGCCGCGCTCGTCGCGCTCGCCGCAGCGTGCAGCAAGACGGACGCCTCCTCCGCGGGGCCCGACGCGCAGGCCCCCGACGCACGGGCGAGCGAGGCCGATTTCCCTCCTGGCTTCCTGTGGGGGTCGGCCACGGCGTCGTTCCAGGTGGAGTCCGGGAACGCGAACACCGACTGGGGCGTATGGGCCGCCACGCCTGGCAAGATCAAGAACGGCGACAGGCCCGACGACGGCCCTGACGCGCTCGCCCACATCGACGAGGACGTGAAGGCCCTGACCGACACGGCGCAGAACGCGTATCGCTTCTCGTTCGAGTGGGGCAAGCTCTATCCCACGCGCGAGTCCCTCGACAGCGACACGCCGGACGCCGATACACTTGCAAAATACACGAATCTGGTCGGCAAGCTCCGGGCGGCCAAGATCACGCCGATGCTCACGTTGAGCCATTTCTCGCTGCCGCTCTACCTCTCGAATCCTCGCTTGCCCAAGGAGCCCCAGGGCTGGGAGCGCCCCGAGACCGTCCAGGCCTTCGCCAGGTACTGCGGGCGGATCGCCGCGCGCTTCGGCAAGGACATCGACCTGTGGGCCACGATCAACGAGCCCGTCGTGGCGCCCCTGGGAGGTTATATCCAGGGGGCCTTCCCTCCGGGGCTGGTGCTCGAGATGGACCGGGCGTTCGCGGTCGTGAAGGCCGAGGCCAGGGGGCACGCGGCCTGCTACGACGCGATCCACCAGGCCGACACGGTGGACGCCGACGGCGATGGCAAGGCCGCGCTGGTGGGCCCGGTGCTCCACCAGCGCGAGGTGCTCCCCCAGGATCCGAACGACGAGGCCGATCGCGCCGCGACCAAGAGGGTTCGCTACTTCAACAACCTGTGGTTCGCCAACGCGTCCATCCTGGGCGACTGGGACGACGACTTCGACGGCAGCCTGGAGGGGCCCGGCGACAGGAAGGCCGATCCCGCGCTCAAGGGGCGCGCCGACTGGGTGGGCGTCAACTACTACACGATCATGCTCGTGGCCTCGTCCGGGGGCATCGTCTTGCCCAGGGTGAACGCGGTCATCAAGGTGGACCGCCTCGACACCCCCAACCCCAAGACCGATTTCTCGTGGGACATCCACCCCCAGGGCTTCGGCGCGGTGCTCGACGAGATAGCGATCTACAAGCTGCCCGTCTTCGTGACCGAGAACGGGCTCGCCGACGCGTCCGACAGGAACCGGGCGCGCTTCCTGGCCGAGCACCTCCTGCAGATGGGCCTCGCCCGCAAGCGAGGCGTCGACGTGCGAGGCTATTTCCACTGGTCGCTCATCGACAACTTCGAATGGAACAGCGGCTACTGCCCTCGGTTCGGCCTCTTCTCGTTTGACCCCAAGACCCGGGCCAGGACCATGCGAGAGAGCGCCAAGACCTATAAGTCCCTCATCTTGGCGGGCAGGGTCCGCCAGGGCGACATCGACGCTTTCCCCCCCTACGGCGCCCCCGCCGTCTGCAACTGATCGGCTGGGTCTTGACGTCAAAGAGAGGGGCGTGTACCAAACTGAGCCGCGATTCAGTTTCGTACCGTTGTCCCCTCAGGAGGAAGCCCGATGGCCGTCGATATCAGTAAGCTGTTCAACGAGGATCTCCCGGCGCAGCTGGCCAAGAACGCGGACGATGCGAAGACCATCGGCGCCAAGTTCCAGATGAACATCACCGGGGAGGGCGGCGGCGAGTGGAGCATCGACGTGAGCGCGACCGGTCCGTCCTGCGTGCCGGGGAACAACGCCTCGGCCGACTGCGCGATCACCATGGCCGTCGAGGATTTCCAGAAGCTCCTTGAGAACCCTCAGGCCAACGGGATGCAGCTCTTCTTCGCGGGCAAGCTCAAGATCGCGGGCAACCAGATGCTCGCGATGAAGATGCAGAAGCTCTTCGGCTACAAGTAGAGCGCCCTGCCCGGCGAACCCATGGACCCTGCGCGAGAGATCGCGCGGGGTTCTTCTGTTGGAGGAGAGAGAAGCATGCAGCCGCTCACCGGAGTGAAGATCCTCGACCTGACGAGGCTCCTGCCTGGGCCCTTCGCCTCGCTGGTGCTCGCCGACATGGGGGCCCGGGTCGACAAGATCGAGGACACCTCGGGCGGGGATTACCTGCGCCACATGCCCCCGATGATCGGCGATCAGTCGGGGATGTTCCTCGCCATGAACCGCAACAAGCGGAGCTGCGTCCTGGACCTCAAGCGGCCCGCCGCCGCCGCGGCCTTTCGCAGATTGCTCAAGGGCTACGACGTCCTCTTCGAGCAGTTTCGCCCCGGGGTCCTGGACAGGCTGGGCCTGTCGCACGGCTCGTTGCTCGAGGAAAATCCGAGGCTCGTCGTGTGCGCGCTCACGGGCTACGGTCAGGACGGGCCCATGGCCAGGCGAGCCGGGCACGATCTCAACTACCTGGCCAGGGCAGGGGTGCTCGGCTTCCAGGGGCCTGCCCAGGGGCCTCCCCAGGTCCCGGGCTTCCAGCTCGCCGACATGGGCGGCGGCCTGTGGAGCGCGATCGGGATCCTGGGGGCCCTCATGGAGCGCGATCGGACGGGCGAGGGCCGGGTCGTCGACATAGCCATGTGCGAGGGCGCGATGGGCTTCGCCTCGGCGGGCTTCGGGGCGCTGTTCGCGGGGTATGGCCCGGCGAGGGGCGACGAGGCCCTGAGCGGAGGGATAGCGCCCTACAACACCTACGAGACCAGGGACGGGCGGGCGATCACGCTGGCTGCGCTGGAACCCAAGTTCTGGCTTGGCTTCTCCACCGGCGTGGGGCTCGAGGTCGACATGAGCGCCCTCTTGCCAGGGCCGCACCAGGAGGCGCTCAAGGCGAAGCTCCGGGCTATCTTCGCCGGGAGGACCCTCGAGGAGTGGGTGCGGTTCGCGCGGGAGCACGACGTGTGCCTCGAGCCGGTGCTGACCCCGGAGGAGGCGAGGAGCGACGCTCACCTCGCGGCCCGAGGCGTCTTCTTCGAGATGGACAGCCCCTGGGGCCGGGTGCCCCAGCTCCGGCTCCCCGTCACCCCCCGGGACAAGGTTCACTCCGCGCCCCCCCGGCAGGGCGAGCACACCCGCGAGATCCTGCGCGAAGCAGGCCTCACCGAAGAAGAGATCTCCGAGGCCGTGGACTGAGCTCACGGCTCACCCCCCGTGATTGCCGACTTCCCGCTGGCGCACCTCACGCGATTGCCGACTTCCCGAGCTGGACGATGGGGAAATCACAGGGAATCTGCGATGAGGCCACCGGCTGGCTAAGGACGGGCGAGGTGGAAAAAACAGGGAGGAGATAGAAGGGAACGTCCCCGTCTCCTCCCTGTAATTCGAACCACGTCCCCTTCAGCGAATGGGCAAAAGCTCGGAAGGACAGGCTCTTAGAGTCCCCGGAGCGGCCCGCAGTCCGGTAAGTCACCGAAGCCATCGGCCTTCTGTCCCATCGCCCTCAGGATGGTGCAGCCCAGGCGCTGGAAGGGCTGCCGTCCAGCGTCGATCAACCTGCCTCCGGGGCCCAGGACCCCGGACATCGATCCTCCGATGAGGGCGACAGGGATGTTCTCCAGGCTATGGTCGCCTCGACCCAGGTCATTTCCCCAGACGATGAGGGTGTGATCCAGGAGGGTCCCGTCCCCCTCGGGGACGGCGTCGAGGGCCCTGGCCAGGCGCGCGATCTGGGCCGCGTACCAGCGATTGGCCTTGACGATCGCCGCGGTGTTCTCGAGGCTCGAGCCGGCGTCGCCCAGATCGCGGTGGGCGAGCTCGGCGTGGAAGTCCTTGCCTATGCCCTCCCAGTCGAAGCGCCATTTGCCCCCCGCGTAGCCGAGCTGCAGCGTGGCGACGCGCGTGGCCCCGCAGGCGAGGGCCGCGGCCGCGATGTCGATCATCGTGCCGACGAGCTCGGGGATGGCCGACTCGTCGTTGACCAGGAGCTCGGGAGCCTGGCCCGAGTAGTCCCGAGGCAGAGCGGGCTTCTTGCCGCAGAGGGCGCCCGGGCTCTTCTCGGAGCGCAGGCTGCGGCCCACGTCGCGCTCGATCTGGCGCACGCTCTCGAGGTGGCGCCCGAGCTTGTCGCGCTCGGCCCTCGGGAGGCCGACCCGCAAGGACTCCAGATCGCCCGTCGCGGCGTCGAGGGCGCTCTTCCTGGCGAGGAGCCTGGCCCTGGTCCGGGCGTCGAGCTCGCCTGGATCCGCGAAGAGCCTGCGGTAGGCGAGCAGAGGCTCGACGGTGGGCTGGCGCAGCACGCCAGGGGCGACGTACGAGAACGAGCGGCGGTGCTGGAAGCCCTCCTTGGGGTGGGGCTCCACGCCAGACGCCAGCACCGCCAGCGCCAGAGACTCCTGGCCAAAGGCCCGGGCGACGAGCTGGTCGACCGAGGGGCCACCTCCCCAGGGGTGGCCCCCCACGCGGAGGAGGCGCGCCCCCGTGAAGAGGCGAGCAAAGCCCACGTCATGCTCGTTTCCATCGGTCCCGGCAAAGTCACGGGGGACGGAGATCCCACGGATTAGCCGGGTCTTCCTGGCGAGGGCAGGGTCCGAGAGAAGGGGCTCGAGGATGGGCGAGGTGAAGGCCTGCGCGGGGGCCGTCGGCCAGAAATTGGCTTGCTGCGTGCCGTTGTTCTGCATCACGAGGACGAGCCGTGACGGAGGAGGAGGGGGCGGATCGCCCAGGATGCGCCCGGCCCGGGTGAGCGAGAGCAGCCCCAGCGCGCCGCCCAGCAAGAGGCCCCGGCGCCCCGGTTTGATCCAGGGATTCATCCGGTGCTTCATTCGGACTTCCTCCTGACGAAGGTCTCGGACACGACGAGCTCCAGGAACAGATCCTCGAGGGGAGTCCTGGCGTCGATCCTGGTCGAAAGAGCCGCGATCGCGGGCTCTTCCTCGGAGGTCTCGGCCTTGCCAAAGGCGTCCCTGTACACCTGGCGAACAAAGCAGGAGGGCAGGGCTCGGCTCGAAAGGAGGCGACGCTCGAGCTCGACGACGCCGTGGAACTCGCCGTCGGCCCGATCGGCGTCGAAGAGGGCGCCCGAGGCGTCCACGGGCTCTCCTCCCTCGTAGAGCCGGTGGCGCCCCGTGCCGTCGAAGCTCTCGAAGCCAAAGCCCGCCCCGTCGATCCTGACGTGGCAGCCCTGGCAGCTCGGGTTCGATGTGTGCTCCGAGAAGCGCTGGCGCGTGGTCTTGGTCTCGCTCCTCGGGACGTTTCGATCGATGCTCTGAGGAGGGGGAGGCAGCGAGGCGCAGAGCAGCGCGCCACGGACGAAGAGGCCTCGACCTATGGGCCCCGAGCCGTCGGCGCTGCTGTGCGCGGCCAGGAGGCCGGCGCGGGTCAGCAGCCCGGCGCGGAGCGAGCCGTCCAGCTCGACCCGGGCGCCGCTGGCCGGCGCGTCGATCCCGTAGAGCCTGGCCAGGCGAGCGTCGGGGTAGCTGCTCCTCGTGGTCAGCAAGGTCTCCAGCGAGCCCCTGGAGGCGACGATCTCGTCCAGTGTCCGGCGGAGATCGACCGCCATCGAGGCCGCGAGCTCGGGGCCGAACTCGGGGTAGATCCCCCGGTCCTTGGTGAGGGTGCTCATCCTGTCAAGGGCCAGCCATTTCTCGATGAACGCTCGCAGCGCCTCCCTCCCGTGAGGGCTGGACAAAAGCCTCCTGGCCTCGACCCGACGGCCCTCGGGGCTCGCCAGGAGGCCCCTCCTGGCGGCCTCCTGGAGCTCGGTGTCCGGAGCCCCTCCGGTGAGGAAGAACGAGAGGCTGGAGGCCGTCTCCCAGGCGTCGAGCTCCCGGTGATCGCCGACGGGCGAGCCCAGCTCCTCGCGGTAGAGAAAGCCAGGGGCCTGAAGCGCCGCCGCGACCGTGGCCTCGCTGGCCGCCGAGCTCGTGGTCCCCAGCGCCAGCATGCCGTCGAAGACGGAGGCGAGCCTGGCTCGCTCGTCCGGCCGGAGGGGCCTCCTGTAGGCGCGGGGCGCGAAGACGTCGAGCAGCGCGTCCCTGCAGGGCGAAGGCGAGGCCCCAGGGGGGACGCACGGGGGGGCTATTCGAGCCGGATCCCTCTGGAGAGCCTCGTGGGCGATCTCCTCGGCGAGATCCATGTAGAGCGTGGCCTGCTCCCCGGACACCTCGAGCAGCGCCGGGCCGTTGTCGAAGGGGACGTCGACCGGCTCCTCGGGGAAGCGCGACGCGGGGAGCTCGATCCCCACCAGATCCGAGATCGCCCTGCGGTACTCGCGGTGGCTCAGCCTCCGTACCCTGGGAGCCAGGAGCGAGGACGTCGCCAGCTCGGGAGGCGGAGGCTCGTCCTTCGCGCAGGAAGCGCACGCGAGGACCAGAGCCGCGAGTAGGATCGGCGCGCGCATGGCAGCCCTGGAATCAAAGCACGGAATGCCCGACGCGCCGCCGATTTTTGGGATACTCCGGGGACCGAGCCATGATCTCGATCCTCGAGTACCTCCTGGGCGCGCCCTTGTCGGGCGAGCCTGTCCTGTCGCTCTCGGACCACTCGGCGCGCGTGGGGGAGCTGCGCTTCCCCTCCACGGTGGATCGGGCCTCGGCGGCCGGGCTCCTGGCCGATCGGCTGGGGTACGCCTTCGCGGGAGGGTACCGGGCCGCGCTCGCCCGGCTCGTGCCAGGCGTGGAGGGTCACGCTTGCCTGTGCGCCACCGAGCAAGGCGGCGGTCACCCCAGGGCCATCCGCACCGCGCTGACCCCGGTCGAGGGCGGCGCCAGGCTGGACGGCGCGAAGACCTGGGTGACCCTGGGCTCCTCCGCCGAGGAGCTCCTGGTCGTGGCGAGCGTGGGCATCGACGCCGAAGGCAAGAACCGACTGAAGCTGGTGCGCTTGCCGGCGGCGAGGGAGGGCATCGCCCTCCGCGACCGGGCGCCGGCCCCCTTCGCACCCGAGATCGCTCATGCCGAGGCCACCTTCAGCGGCGTCTTCGTGAGCGCGGAGGAGATCCTGGAGGGGGACGGCTACGACATGTACCTGAAGCCCTTTCGCACGATCGAGGACATCCATGTCCTGGCCTCGGCGCTCGGTTATGCCGTCTCGGCTGCCCGGAGGGGCCGCTGGCCCGAGGAGTGGATCGAGGGTGCTCTCTCGGCGCTCCTTTCGCTCCGGGAGATCGGGGCGGCGGATCCCACGCGCCCCGAGGTCCATATCGCGCTCGCAGGCGCGCTGGGGCTCGTCACCAGGCTCCTGGCCGAGAGCGAGCCCCACTGGGCCAAGCTGGGCGAGGACGAGCGGGCCCGCTGGCTCAGGGACCGGCCCCTGCTCGAGGTGGCCGGCAAGGCGCGGGCCCTCCGGCGCCAGGCGGCGTGGCGAGGCCGTTCCCTCCTCACCTCCCCGTGAATCGAACCACGTCCCCCTCAGCGAAGGCCTCAACCTTCGGCAAGGACTTCTTCTCAGAAGGTCAGTATAGGCCCCTCTCAACGAGTCAAATTGTTGATTTTACAGGGATTCAGTATGCCTCCTGGAGGGCTTGGGCTGCCCCTCTCAGAGCCTGTTTCGCAGGGCGTCTGCCCTGAGCTTCCAGACGACCGCCACCGCCTCGAGAAATACCCTGCGGCTCATCTTGGAGCGGCCCGCGGTCCGGTCGACGAAGACGATGGGCACCTCCTCGACGCGCATCCCCTGGAGGATGGCCCGGTAGGTGAGCTCGATCTGGAAGGAATACCCGTTGGAGCGCACGGCTGCCAGGTCGATGGCCTCGAGGGCGCGCCTGGAGAAGGCCTTGTAGCCGCTCGTGAGATCCTTGATGTCAAGCCCGAGGATCGTGCGCGAGTAGAGCGAGCCGCCCTTGGACAGGACGTGCCGGCCCAGGCCCCAGCCGAGGACCCCGCCTCCCTCGATGTTGCGGGAGCCGATGACCACGTCGATCCCACGGTCTAGCGCGTCGGTGAAGAGGGGCAGGTATCGGGGGTCGTGGGAGAGATCCGCGTCCATCTCGAAGAAGCGCTCGAAGCCTTCGGCCAGACCCTTCGTGAAGGCCTCGAGGTAGGCGGTCCCCAGGCCCAGCTTGCCCGGGCGGTGCATGACGCGCACCTGCGGGTCCTGGCGGGCCAGGGCGTCGGCCAGGGCGCCCGTGCCGTCGGGCGAGGCGTCGTCCACGATGAGGACGTGGGCGTCGGGGAGGGCCGAGCGCACCGAGCCGACGAAGCGCTCGAGGTTGTCGCGCTCGTTGTAGGTCGGCGTGACGATGAGCGTTCGGGCCATCCCAGCGCCGCTTCTACCATCGTCCGGCATATCTGGGCGGGCAGAAGCGCGCGGAACCCTGGTAGTGTGGACAGAGTGCCCCAGAAGTCGCCACGCACTCCTCCTCCTCCTCCCGTGAGCACCTCGCGGGACCTGGAGAGAGCCGTGCGCGGTCGCAGAAAGAGCGACGAGAGCGTGGAGCACCTCGAGCGGCAGCTCCAGCGACAGCTCAGGGTGTCGGCGGCGTTCCGCGACGTGAGCCTGGCGCTGGGGAAGGCCCGCGATCTGGACGAGCTGCTCGAGCTGGTGCTCGACCGCATCGTGTCGACGCTCGAGGCGGACAGGGCAACGCTCTACATGCTCGATCGCGTGCGCTGCGTGCTGGTGAGCCGGGTCGTCCAGGGCGACGATGTCCGGCAGATCGCGCTGAAGGTGGGCGAGGGGCTCGCTGGCCACGTCGCCGAGACCGGAGAGCGGGTGCTCGTCAGCGATGCCTACGAGGATCCTCGCTTCAACCCCGAGTGGGATCTCACCTCCGGCTACCGCACCCGCTCCATCCTCGCCGTGCCCATGTGCGACACCCTCGGGCAGACCAGCGGGGTCATCCAGGTCCTGAACAAGAAGAATGGCCCCTTCACCGAGGACGACGCGGAGCTGCTCACGGCCCTGGCCACCTCCGCGGGCATCGCCATCGAGAACGCGATGCTCCTCCAGTCGCTGGCCGACAAGAACGCCCAGCTCCTCTCCACCAAGGACCAGCTCGAACACCGCGTCCGGGACCTGAGGCTCCTCTTCGATCTCGAGCACGCCATGGGGCACGTGGCCTCGCTCGACGAGCTCTTCGTCTCGGTGCTCAAGGAGGCGGTGCGCAACTGCGGAGCGCGCTCGGGGGCGATCGCCCTGCGCCATGGCCCGACCGACGAGATGCAGCTCCACGTGCTTCCTCACAACGGGCGCAAGGTCCGCCACGTGCCGTGGACCATGGGCAAGGGCTTCCTCGGCCACGCGGCGCTCCAGGGCGAGGTGGTGCTCACCAACGACGCCAGGCGCGACGCCCGCTTCGACGACGACACCGCCGAGCTCATAGGCTCGGGGCCCTCCTCGGTGCTCGCGGTCCCCATCGACGGGGAGGCGGGCGAGACCATGGGGGCCCTCGCGCTCTTCGGCAAGACCGGGGACGTGGGCTTCAACGACGACGATCGGGCGCTCCTCCTCCTGGTCGCGGCCAACGCGTCCACGGCGATCCGCCTGCAGATGGAGCGGGAGGGGAGGGAGCGCGAGGAGCGCCTCACCACGATAGGGCGCTTGCTCTCGGGTGTGATGCACGATCTCAAGACGCCGCTCGGCGTGCTGAGCGGCTATCTTCAGCTCATGGTGCAGGCCGACAAGCGGGAGCTGCGCGAGGAGCTGGGCGAGCTGGCCCACAAGCAGTTCGCCCTCCTTTCCCTGATGCAGCGAGAGGTCCTGGAGTTTGCTCGAGGCGAGCGCTCGATGCTGGTGCGAAAGGTGTACCTCCAGCCCTTCTTCGAGGAGCTCAGGGGCCAGATCGAGGGCCTGCTCGCCAGGGCGGGCGTGGAACTGGTCCTCGAGCTCGAGGATCGGGGCACCGCGCGCTTCGACGAGGGCAAGATCACGAGGGTCGTGCACAACCTGGCTCGCAACGCGGCGGAGGCCATGGCCGCGCAGGGCGGAGGCACCTTCACGATACGCGTGGAGCGCGACGAGGAGGGCTCGCTGGTCCTCACGTTCTCGGACACCGGCCCTGGCATCCCCAAGGAGATCCGTCACCGTCTCTTCCAGTCCTTCGTGACCAGCGGAAAGATGGGGGGCACCGGCCTTGGCCTGGCCATCGCCAAGAAGATCGCCGAGGAGCACGGGGGCACGATCGACGTGCTCATGCCGCCCCGGGAAGAGGTGGGTACGGGCGCGGTGTTCCGCATGGTCTTGCCCCAGGCCACGGCCCAATGATCAGGCCAGCGGGCAGGTCATGGAGCCGGGCGTCGAGGCCGTTGCTGCGCCGGTCTCTCCTGGTCGGGCTGGGCCTCTGGCTGGCCGCCGCCTCTCCCTGGAGCGCGAGGGCCGACGACGGCCTGCCTCCGTGGAACGACGACGACGTACCCCTGCCCGAGTGGGTGCGCTCGGTCGCGGTCCGCAAGCACGACGCCGCCCTGTACCTCGCGCCTGGCAAGCTCGACGCGAGGCGGGGGAGCGTGTCCGGGGCCGCCCGCCTCCCTCTCTTCGGGGCGAGGCGAGCCCCCGGGTGCACGGGCCGCTGGTTCCTGGTCGGGCCGCTCTCCTGGCTATGCTCGGATGTCGCGGAGCTCTCGGCCGAGGAGCCTTATCGCCCCGTGGTCCCCAGGAGCGCGAGCGGGCTCCCCTTTCGCTATTTCTTCGCGGGGCGCGACGGGGCCAGCGGCTTCTCATCGCTCTCCCGCATCGCGGACGACGTGCCCGATCGAGAGCTGGAGCCAGGCTTTGGCGTGGCGATCGTGCAGGAGCGCACCGAGCGAGGCGAGCGTTACGGCCTGACCCGCACCGGCTACTGGATCGCCATGCGGGAGCTGGCTGCAGCGCGCAGCTCCGCGTTCCACGGCGAGCAGCTCACCGGCCCTGCCGGCCCTCTGGATCTGGCGTGGGTACTCCCCGACAAGGCCAGCGTCTACGGAGCGCCCAGGGCCATGACCAAGGTCACCGGCGTCCGTATTCGCCACGAGCTGCTCCACGTCACCAGGGTCGAGTCTGGGTTTGCCAGGGTATCCCCGGCCGGGGAGCCCGAGGCCTGGGTTAGGCTCGCGGATCTGGTTCGTCCCGGCCTCGCTTCTCCTCCTGCCGAGGTCGGGGGTCCTGCCGCCAGGGAGCGCTGGATCGACGTGGAGCTGGCCTCGCAGACCCTGGTCGCCTACGAGGGAACTCGCCCCGTATTTGCCACTCTGGTCTCGACCGGCAAGGGGCCTCCTCGCAGCGAGACCGCGACTCCACCCGGGGTCCACCGGGTCTGGGTAAAGCTCCTGGCGAGCAAGATGGACAACCTGGAGCGCGAGGATCTGGAGCGCCACTACTCGCTCGACGACGTGCCTTACGTGCAGTTCTTCGACAGGGCCATCGCTCTCCACGGCGCGTTCTGGCACCAGGATTTCGGCCACGTCCACAGCCACGGCTGCGTGAACCTGGCCCCTCTGGACGCCGAGTGGCTCTTCGGCTTCACCGGGCCTCACCTGCCCGCCGGGTGGTCGGCGGTCTTCCCTACCAGGATGGAGCCAGGCACGGCCATCCGCGTCCGCTGAGCAGGTCAACCTAAGTGTTTATTTTCTGGGGTTTACCCTGTAAGGAGGGCCGGTGGTCTCGGTATTTTCCGCGGTTCGCGACCTGGGCCGGCTCCGTGAGATCTCCACGGTCCTGGTCAGGCACGGCTTCGGCGAGATCGTCTCCCGGGCCGGTTTTGGCCGGACGCGCAAGCTCAAGGGCCCTGGCGAGTCCGTGGAGCCCCCGTCCGACGACGACATCGCCGCGGACGCGCTGGCCCAGGGCGAGGAGGAGAAGAAGGGCAGGCAGACCGCGGAGCGCATCCGCCTCTGCATCCAGGATCTGGGCCCTTCCTTCATCAAGCTGGGGCAGATCGCGTCCACACGGCAGGACGTCATCCCGGCGGACGTGATCCTCGAGCTCAAGAAGCTGCAGGACGACGTCCCTCCGGTCCCCTTCCCGGAGATCAAGAAGACCATAGAGACCTCGCTGGGGACCCAGCTGGACAGGATCTACAAGAGCTTCGACGAGAGGCCGCTGGCGACGGCCTCGATAGGCCAGGTGCACCGCGCCGTGCTCTCGACCGAGGACGGCGACGTCGAGGTGGTGGTGAAGGTGCAGCGCCCCAACGTGGGCGACGTGGTCGCCCGCGACGTGGAGCTCCTCCACATCATGGCCGCGGCCATCGAGAGGGCCATCCCCGAGTCGAACATCTACTCGCCTGTGGGGCTGGTCCAGCAGTTCGACCGCTCGATCGTGAACGAGCTGAATTTCCTGGTCGAGGCCGAGCACTGCGAGCGCTTCGCTCATAATTTCTCGGGCAACCCCCTGGTGCGCTTCCCCAGGATCTACCGTCAGGCGAGCTCCAAGCACGTGCTCACCATGGAGTTCTTCGACGGCAAGAAGGTCGACAAGGCGGTGGCGGCCGGGGCGGACGGCAAGGTCATCGCAAAGAACTTCGTGGGGGTCATCATCAAGATGATCTTCGAGGACGGCTTCTTCCACGCCGATCCTCACCCTGGCAACATCATCATCCTGGGCCCCAAGGAGGAGCCGGTGGTCGGCCTCATCGACGTGGGCATGGTGGGGCGCCTCAGCCCCGAGCTCCGCGACCGCACGATCGATCTGATGCTGGCGGCGGTCCGCAACGACCCCTACGCCGTGGCCGACGCGCTCTATGCCATAGGCCGGCCGACCAAGAAGGTCGACATGCGCACCTACCGCGCCGAGGTCTCGGTCCTGGCCGAGAAGTACCTGGGCCGTCCCCTCAAGGAGATCGATCTCTCCTCGATGATCCGCGATCTGGTGCAGGGGGCGCTCAAGTTCGGCCTGGAGATCCCTCCAGATTTCATGATGGTCGGCAAATCGCTGATGACCCTGGAGGGCATAGGCAAATCGCTGGATCCGGATCTGGACGTCCTGGGCGAGGCCTCTCCCTATTTTACCGAGCTCCTCAAGAAGCGTTACTCGCCCGAGCGCATAGGCAACGATCTTATCCGGGGCGTGGAGCAGCTCTCCCGCGCCGGCTACGACATGCCGCTCCAGCTCCGGGAGGTGCTCGACGATCTTCGTTTGGGCCGCCTGGCCATCCGCACCCTCGATCCCCAGATGCAGGTCTCGGCGGACCGGCTGGGGCGCCGGGTCTTCTCGGGGCTCTTCGTGGCCTCCCTCACGCTGGCCGGGGCGTACCTGCTGCGGGGCGAGGACAAGGTCGCGGGCGGGCTCTTCATCGCCGTGGGCGTGGTCGTGTGGCTCACCCACGTCCTGCTCGACGCCAGACGGGGCAGCTCCAAGAAGGAGTGAGTCACGCCGTCATGGCGAGGGGCGGCCCTGTAAAATCCAATCCCTTTCTGTTCGACAACCCCTCCCCGTAGATCCATCTCCTCTCTCCTCCCTGTAAAATCCAATCCCTCTCTGCTCAACAGGCGGTTTGGGGACGACGAGGCGCTGCCGCCCATGCGCGGGTCATGGTCACATGGGAGAGGGGGAAGCCGCGAGCTTCACGCGGTGACCATCGACCCCCAGCCAGAGCCTGGTGGTCGGGCTTTCGCTGGAAGTAAACCCCGACTATGGGCCCGGTTGCGGGGTTTGCGGCGGTGCTCTCGAGAGAAGGGTTTACTGGGACTATGCTGGCGCCGTCGCACGCTTGCAGGGGGTCTCACCCTGGAGAGAAGGGAGAGGGATTCACAGGGATTTAAGGGGCTATAAGGGGAGGTTGGGGA
>SXGT01137855.1_pt1 | contig 25350 bp, 14 predicted proteins | sample 3176221 | NCBI WGS metagenome assembly SXGT01 (sample SAMN11356862, study PRJNA531348) | freshwater metagenome | isolation source: freshwater sample F1-120 | place: China: Fuxian Lake, Yuxi | collected 2017-12-25
AAAATGACGTCCGGGTCCTGGCGCAGGATGTACTTGAGTGCCGCCGCGAAGCTCTGGGTGTCGGCGCCGATCTCCCGTTGCTCGACGGTGGCGGTGCCGTTGGGGTGCACGAACTCGATCGGATCCTCGACGGTGATGATGTGGCAATTGCGGCCAGAATTGATGAGGTGGATGAGCGACGCGAGCGTGGTCGATTTGCCCGAGCCGGTCGGTCCCGTGACCAGGACTAGCCCCTGTTGCTTGCCGGCAAGCTCCTGGATGGCCTGCGGCAGACCAAGCGTGCGGATGTCCGGAATCTGCATCGGAATCAACCGGATCGCCATCGCAATCGTGCCACGCTGGTAGTGGGCGTTGACGCGGCAGCGATGCTTGCCCGTGAGCGTAATCGCGAAGTCGAGCTCGCGTTCAAGCTCAAAGGTCTCGCGCTGGCTGTGCGTCAGCAAGCCAAACAGCAGCCGCCGTGCGTCGCCCGGGGCAATCTTGTCGGTTTTGAGCGGCAGCAGGTCGCCATTGACCCGCAAGATCGGCGGCATGCCGACGTTGATGTGGATGTCGCTGGCGTTGGAACGAATGGCCAGGTGCAGTAGCGTCTTCAAGTCCACCGCGCCCACGCTCGGCAGTTCGCCATGTTCCGCGGCCAGCGCTGCCACACTTCGCTCAAAGCCTTGGGCCGCCAGCCGAAACTCCTCCGGGTTGGTCGCGAACGCCATGCCCGCTTCCAATGTGACAACTTGATGTTCGTAAAGTCGCAGCAGCGAGCGCTGGAACGACTGCACGCCTTCGCCGGCTTGCAGCAAGTCTGGCAGTTCATCCAGGCGCATTTCGCGCAGCAAGCGCTTGACGCCGGGTGTACCGGCCAGCAGCTCGACCGCCGGGACTCGGCCCTTGCCGTCCGCACGCGGCAACAGGCGTTGCGCAACGACCCCGACCAGGCAGCCCGACAGGTCGATGCACACCTGATGACGCGCCGAATCGGGATACCAGCCGAGCACCCGTTGAATCGTCTGCACTGTATCGGCCGTGTGCAGGCTCGCGAGCACCAGGTGCCCGGTCAGCGCCGCCGACAGCGCCACCTGCATCGAGTCCTGGTCGCGCAGCTCGCCGATGACGATGACGTCCGGGCTCTCGCGCACCACGTGTCGCAGGGCCGATTGGTAGTCTGCCGTGTCCACGCCGATCTCGCGCTGGGTGACGATCGACCTGAGGTCGTCGTGCACGAACTCGATGGGGTCCTCGAGCGTGACGATGTGGCGTGCAAAGTGGCTGTTGACGTGGTGGACCAGCGCCGCCATGGTCGTTGACTTGCCGCTGCCGGTCGCGCCGACTACCAGCACCAGCCCGCGCCGCTCGCCGACCAGATTGCCGAGTGCTTTGGGCAGCCCCAGGCTCTCAAAGGTGTGCTGACCGCTCGGGATGCGGCGGATGACGATGCCCAGTGCGCCGCGCTGCACATGGACGTTGAGGCGAAAGCGGCCGAGCTCCGGCAGGCTGACGGCGAGGTCGAAGTCGCCGGTCTTGTCGAATGCGGCGCGGACGGTGGGCGAGAGCACTTTGCCCAAGAAAACGTCGATTTCTGCACGGGTGCTCGGCGGGTGGGCAGTGAGCACGATGTTGCCGTCGACGCGATAGGCGGGTGGGCGGCCTTCGGCGACGAAAAGGTCGGAACTGCGGCCTTGGACCATAAAGCCGAGTAGGGCGGTGATGTCGGGCATGGGGTCCTTGTGGCAGTGGTTGCCCTAGAGCTCGAGTTCCGCCCCATGCCGCATCGTATTAACGACGACAGTCGTGCAGTGCCAGTGACACCGCATCATTGCCTGCGCCTCAGCCACCGGCGGCCAGCTTCCCGGCGCCAACAACTGCCGCAAGTGCCGGTCATTTGCCCGCTGCGCCAACGCCACTGGCAGCGCACGCTGCCAGTCCGCCGCCGAGCCATCCAACGCCACGCTGGCAAAATCGCTGCGCAGTAACGCATCGCATAGCGCTGGCGCATCGGCGACATCGCGCACTTGGGCTCCGAGCGTCGCGGCAATCGGCTTCCAGGCCCTCAGCGCCGCCGCGCTGAGCGCCAGCACTTGCACCGGGCACCCGGCCAGGGTGGCCGCCACCGCGTGGCCGATGGCGTGCTGCGTCGGCTTGCCTTGCCCAGCAAGGACCGCCAGCGGCCCTTTGCTGTGGATCCAGCGATTGGCGCTGGTCTGTCCCGGGATCCTTCGATTGTCGGCGGCCTGCGCGGCACTTGCGACGGCGCACAGGCCAAGCAATGCCGTCCGCGACTCGCCCGCGCCAAGCCACCGCGCATCGCGCAACGCGTCGGCAAGCTCTGCGGCACGCCGGCCGACGGACTTGAGCTGCCCGGCCAATACCGGCAACGAGTCGCTCACTGCGGTCGACGACGGCACACTGGCGGGCATCGTCCCAACGACCGCGCGGGCTTCCGCGTCGAGGTCTGGCACGCGGACGACTTCGCCGGTCAAGGCCGGCAAGTAGTCGGGACCACCGGCCTTTGGGCCTGTCCCTGACATCCAGTAGCCCCCAAACGGCTCGATCGCAACCCGCGCGCCGGTAATCGGCCGGTTGACGTAGAGGTTGCCGACTCGCGCCGCGGCGGCCAGGGCCTCAATGTCATCTTCGGACTGCGCAAACACGCCACCCGTCAGCGCGTAGAGCGGCGCCCGCCACACCCGCAGCGCCGCCTCGAGGTCGCTTACTGCCAGCAAGTGCACCACAGGACCGAACAACTCCTTGCAAGCAAAGGTCTCCGCGTCCAGCCCGGCGTGTTCCGGCAGTTCCACCACCACCGGACCGACCAGCAGCGCGCCTTCTGCCGTCGTTTGTGGCAGCGGGCCGGCGTCGTCGCGACTGCGGTCGACCAGAACCTTGCCGCCGAGTTCTGCCGCTTCGCGGGCCACATCGAGCGCCGCCTGCCGCAGCCGGGCTCGGTCCTCGGCGGACACGACCGGGTTGATCCGCGTACCTGGCGCAGCTGCCGAACCCAGCTGCAAGTCACGGGCCGCGCGGCAAAATCGTTCCGCAAATGCGGCGGCCACCCGTACGTCGACCAGCACCCGTGAACAGGCGCTGCACTTCTGGCCGGCGTGCCCGAATGCACTTTTCAGCGCACCGCTGACGGCCTGATCCAGATCGGCATTGGCCGTCACCACGATGGCGTTCTTGCCGCCCATCTCGGCGACGACCCGGGTGGCGCGGCCGTCAAATGTGCGCGGTCCGACGGTCCGGTGCAGCAGGCTGCCGACCTGTTGCGATCCGGTGAACACCACGCCAGCTAGCCGTGGGTCGCGCGTCAGCGGCGCACCAACGCTGGGACCATCGCCGGGCAGGTGACACAGCACGCTCTCTGGCACGCCGGCACGATGCAGCAGGTTGACCAGGGTCTCTGCAATCAACGGCGTTTGCTCTGCGCTTTTCAGCAGCACCGTGTTGCCCGCCGCCAGCGCTGCGGCTGTCATTCCGCACGGGATGGCCAACGGAAAATTCCACGGCGCGACGACGGCAATGACGCCCAACCCGCCAAAGGTCGGCTGTGCATCGGCGTGAGCGACGGCCTGGCGAGCATAGTAGTGCAGAAAGTCGATGGCCTCATCGACGTCGCCGATGGCTTCCGGTCGCGATTTGCCGGACTCTGCGACGATCAATGCCGCCCACGCGGGTCTCGCTGCGCGCATCTGCTCCGCGGCGCGCACCAGGGGCATCGCGCGCGAAGACGCGGGCCGGTCGCGCCAGGCGGACAACGCCGCGACGGCATCGTTCAGGGCGACCTGCACGTCATGGGTGCTGGCCAGCCGAATCTGCCCGACAATGCGCGCCGGATCGGAGGGCGAGACCACAGTGTGCAGCTCACCGGACCGCACTGGGTCATCGCCGTCCACCGAAAGTCGCGCATTGATGGCCGCTTGCAGTGCTTGACGGTGTGAAGGCCGGTCCAGCATCGCCGGTGCCACGTTGCGAAACGTCTCCGCCGGCTCAGCGCCGACAAGATCGGTGCGCACCAGGCGACCGGCATCGCGCAGCGCCAACACCTGGTTGCGCGGGACCACCAGCAGGGCGTCCAAATCCACACCGTGGCGTGCGGCGGTCAAGACGCCGACCTGTGAGCTGTTTTCGAGAATGCGCCGCACCAGGTAGGCCATGCCGACCAGCAGCGAGCCCACCGGCACGTAGTTGCGTACCGCCCAGCCGCAAGCCGCCATGCCCCGGCTCAGCGCCTCGTAGGTCATGTGCAGTGCCTGGTGTTCGATCGACGGCGCCGCCGGGAACAACCGCGCTCGCGCCGCCTCCGCAAAACAGTGGTCGCGCAGGTTGTGGCTGCCTAAGCACAGTTGCACCGCGTCGCCAGCGCGCAGGCACGCCAGCGTCAGCAGTTGATAGGCTGCGTCCGTCTCGGCCTTGTTGAGGAACTGCGGCGCCTGAACGTCGTGGGCAGCCGATTCGATGGTCTCGGCGTCCCAGTACGCGCCCTTGACCAGCCGCAGCGGCATCACCACGCCGCGTTGGCGAGCGTAGGCGATGACCTCGTTCAGGTGGCGACCGGCGTCACGCAAGTAGGCTTGCACGATGATGCCGATGTCAGGCCAGTCCCGCAGTTCGGGCGTGTCGTCGAGCGCGCGCCGCAGCATGGCAAACGTCAGGTCGCGCACTGGATAGTGCTCGGCGTCCATATGGATAAAGACACCCGACGTTCGTGCCGCCACCAAGATGGCCACCAGCCGCGGTCCCACCCGCCGCCACACGCCCTCGGGGTCATCCGGGTTGTAGTCGCTGCACAGGGCACTGGTCTTGATCGACACATGCGCCCGCGGCAACCCAGCGGCATTGCGGCCTGGCCCCGCTTGCCGTGCAATGCCGGCGACCAGTGCCAGGACGCGGTCGCGGTAGACGTCGGCCTCGGCTTCGCTGACGACCAGTTCGCCCAACTGGTCGACGGTGGCATCGCGGCCCGTTGCGGTCAGGTCGTCCAAGGCCCGGGTCGCCCGCGCCATGTCTTCGCCAGCGATGAAGGTCCGCGCCATCGCCCGCACCGCCGCCCGCGTGCCGGCCGCGACCAAGCGCGCTGGCAGCCCGCCCACAAGCTGCGCCGCAACGCCGACGCCCCAGGCCATCCACCCCGGCATCGCCTCCGGCTCGCGCTCGCCCGAGCGCAGGCGCGCGTCGTCGGTCGCCATGCGGCGCAGCGTTTCGCGCAACAGCCGCACCACTTCGGTGCCCGCAGTGTCGTGGTCGAGCGCTGGCAGAGCCGCGACAAACCGCAGCAAGTGCACGCGCAGCACTGCGATTTCGGTGGTCAGGCCCAAGCCCAACTGGCTCAGCCGCTCGCGCACGCCCGGGCGATGGTCGTCCATGGCCGCCGCGATCCGGCGCGCCAGCGTGGCGGTTTCCGCGTGCGTCTGCTCCAGCGCCCGGCCGAACTGACCCTCGGCCCGCCACCACGGTAGAAGGTCGCAATCCCTGGCCAGCCTTTCGACGTCAAGCGCGCCCGCGTCCGGAGCAGCCTCGTCCCAGGCGGCGACCAGGGAAACAAGCTCAGCCAGTCGAGCCGCGTCGACGTCGTTTTGGCCGCGCCGCCCCGCCGCGGTCAGCCACCGCTCCTGCGCCATACGCGGAGAACCCAACGAGATGATTGCCTGAGCCGACTCGATCGCCGCCGCCAGCAGCGCCCCGCCGGAGTCCAGCACCGCGCGATAACTGGTGGCGGGTCCGAGCTCCAACTCGCGCGTCAACTGGCTGGCAAGGTCGGGCACAAGGCCGCCGTGGGCGACGACGCAGGCGCTCAGGTCCTCACTGAAGCGGATAGCCCAGTCGCGGCCAGCGTGGCGCCAGGGCAGGGCACGGATTGCAGGTAGGCTCGGAGTCATCGTCAGCGCTCGTCAGTTGGCCAGGTAGGTGATGACGTAGTCCCACACGAAGATGCCGATGGCGCTCGTCACCACGCAGTTGTTGACTGCCCGCCCGACGCCCGCCGCACCGCCCGAAACCCCAAGACCATAGAAACACGAGACCACGCTGATGCTGGCGCCAAACGTCACGCCTTTGCTCAGGCCGACCAGGTACTCATCTAGCAACTGCGAGTTGAACACGCCGTTGAAGAACACCCGCCAGTCAACATCCAAGATGAACTGTGAGGTCAGCGCCCCGCCCACCAGCGCGAACAGGTCGCCAAGTGCGGTCAGCAGCAACAGCATGACCACCATGGCCAGAAAACGCGGTACGACAAGGTGCTGCATGGGGTCGATGGCCAGCGCGCGCAAGGCGTCGATTTGCTCCGTCACTTTCATGGTGCCAAGCTCAGCCGTATTGTTGGCGCCGACGCGGCCCGAGAACATGAGGCCAATCAGCACGGGACCGACCTCGGCCAGCACCGCGTAGCCGGCGCCCCAGCCCAAAAGCCCGGTAGCGCCGGTCTGCTTGACGTACTGACCGGACTGGATGACCATGATGGCGCCAGTGAAAATCGCCGTCATGATGACGATGGGGTAGCTCTTGACGCCGACCTTGTACAGGTTGAGCCACGTCTCGTCGCGGTCGAAGCGCAGGCGCGAGGCCGCCCTCAAGATGCGCAAGAGCGTCAGCGTAATGCCGCCCACGGTATCGGACACCGACAGGAAGGTGCGCCCGATGGCGGCGATCGGGTTCACTTGAGGCCCTCTTCCTTGCGGAAAAACTCGCGCACGATAGGGTCGGTGGCCGCCATTGCCTCTGCTTCGGTGCCTGCGAAGTGCACCCTGGCCTCGTAAAGCAGGATGTAACGGTCGCAGGCGGGGCGCATGCGGTCGATATCGTGCGAAATGACCAGGCAGGTCGAATTGCGGTGCGACTGCGTCTTGCGAATCAGGTTGAAGATCTTGCTGGAAGTCACCGGATCCAGGCCGGCGGTCGGGTCATCGAAAAAGATGAGCTCCGGGTCGTTGATGTTGGCCCGCGCAAGGCCGACCCGCTTCTTCATGCCACCCGACAGCTCGTTCGGCATCAGGTGGCGCACTTTGGGCAAGTCCACCTCGCTCAGGCGCTCCTGGACCTTTGCCTCGATTTCTTCCGGCGTCGAGCCACCGCGCTGCTTCATCGGAAACGCCACGTTGTCGCCGACGGTCATGAAGTCGAACAGAGCATAGTTCTGGAACACCAGGCCGATGCGCTCGCGCAGCCGCTGGCGCTGCTTCTCTTTGAGTTCCAGCAGGTTCTCGCCAAGGATTTCAATATTGCCGGCGTCGGGGTCCATTAAACCGCAGCAGATCTTGACGAACACGGTCTTGCCGGCGCCGCCCGGACCGATAAGGCCTACCACCTCGCCCTCGCGCATCTCGAAGTCGACGCGGTCGAGCACGCAAACATCGCCAAACCACTTGGTCAGGCCCTGCACCCGCATCACGACCGGCCGGTCGGGCATCCGCGTCAGCGCAGGCTTGAGCCACGGCACCGCCTGCGCCATCGGGTCGTCGCGCATGTTTACCATCCGGGACCTCCCGGCTTGCGTGCGGCGGGCGCTTGCAGGTCGGGGCGGCGCAACTGCGCTTGCAGCCGCTCGATGCGCTCCTTGGCCATGCCACACTCTTTGGGCTCGATGTCCTCGTAGGCGTCCACAGTCTGGCGACACTCGTCGCGTGCTGCGGTCGATTCCAGTTCGCCGCAGATGCGCCGATCGTTCTGGCGGTAGTCTTTGTTGCGGGTGGCGACGTGGTTCAGCACATCGCGGTAAGTCGCGATCGCAGCGACTGGCTGACCGCGGGCCTCTTGCACTTCGGCCAATGTCATCAAGTAGCGCGGCATGTGCAGCGGTTTGCGCAGCATGTCCGGCAGGTTGCGCGCGTGGTGCTCGGCGCGCGGCAGATTGGGCAGCGGGCCACGGTACAGCTCGATGAGGCGCGTCGCCGCCACCTTTTGTTCTTCAAAGCTGTAGGACGCGAACACGTAGCTCGTCTCAAACGTGTCGACGATGCGCTCGAGGTCGCGCGCCTCGCGCTGCAAGTGTCCAAGTTTTCGGTAGATGCGCGCCCGCGTCATCAGGCAGTCGACAATCGAGGCGTCGTCCTTGTGGTCGCGCTCCTGGCGCTCCAGCAGCTCCGCGGCTTGCTGCAGTGCGGCAGGCGTGCCCTCTTGCTCGAGCAGCATCGCCGAACGCAGCAGCAGGTTGTCGGCGATTTCGCTGCGCACATCGCGGGCCTCCAGTTGCAGGAACCGTGCGATCATGGTCTGGCGCTTGCTGCGGTCGCGTTCGCCGTGCAGGTACAGGTGGTCCAAAGCGCGCAGCGCCGCCGGCTCGTCTGGAGCGCGCTCGACCAGCGCCGCGAACAGCGTCAGCGCATCGTCCGGCTTGCGCAGCTCGTAGTAGCGCAGCTCAGCAGCGTGCAGAAGTGCTCGGGCGCGCATCGGCCGCTCGACTGCGGTCGTGGCCAAGTGGTCGTAGCAGGCGGCGCCACCAGCGAATTCACCGCCTTTGGCGAGCGTTTCGCACTGCAAGAGCCCGGCCTCGTCTGCATCGCGGGGATCGGCAGCCGTGGCTCGCAATCGCGCGAAGCGCTCAGCGGCAAGCTGGTGCTGGCCGTCGATGTACAGGCGCTCGGTGTAGTAGAAGTCGCGCTCCCACTGGGTCAGCTTGGGCGACAGCGCGCAGGCGGCGAGCAGCAGCGAAAGGGCAAAGAGGCAGTGGGCGTGCGGCAAGCGCATGGCGCGGCAGGGTAGCGCGGGTGCGGGGGGATGTCATCCGGTGTTGCGCTCGCCGGCTGAGCGTTCGCTACGGCCAGGCCTTCGGAGGCAATTCGACCAGCGACGCCATCTCCTTGACAGTCTTGGGAATCTCTTGCTTGAGCGAGCACGGCAACTTGCCGTCCGTATCGCGCGCAAAGCAATATCGTTGCTCGACCTGACCGTCGCCATACAAAACCCGGCCGACCATCTGCCAGTACTCCGGCATCCAGCGGGTGGCATAGTGCGACTCGTTGTCGCCTTCCGGAGCCAGGTTGCCGGGCTGGTGCACGCCGCGCAGCGAGTCCCACTGGACAAAACTCGCCTTGCCGACAAATGGCAGGTTCTGGTCGGCTATCACATCCGGCCAGTCAGCCACCGCGGGCCCGAGGAGCTTGGCCCCAGCCGCGCGCGCCAGGAACGACGACGCGAGCGCCGGCACCTGACTGTCGCCCCAGCTGATCGGCCACAGCGCCACGCGATCGGCCACAGTGCCTGGCAGCGGCGTCCCGACCACATGCGGTGCGAAGTGCACGGGGTCCGACAAGTCCCAGTGTGTCTGCATCAACGCGAACAACAGTTGCTGGTCAAGCGGGTCCGGGTACTGTCCGGCCACCACCAGCAGGAACGGCGCGAAGTTCGACGACCGGTTCATCATCGTCGACCACACGCCGCCCGCGACGTTGAGCACCGCGCGACCGACGTCCGGGTGCAGCGCCACCATGGTCGTGCCCATGATGCCACCCAGGCTGTTGCCGGTGTACCGCAGCGGTTGCTTGGCGTCGGTCAGCGGCCGCGCGGGCGCCCCGACGGCAGCCACCTGAAAGCGCGGGTCGCTGCCGATGTGGGTCTGGACTGCGCGCGACAGCGCGATGAACGACACGGCGCCGTGCACCAGCTTTTCCGTCAGCCGCGGCGCCTGCGAAAAATCGCCGCTGATGCCCAGCGCCGTGCCAATATCCGCGCCTGAGAGTCCCCACCAGTCGGTACCCACGGCAACCGCACCGGCCGAGGCAAACAGGCGGCCTGCCGCGTCGGGTTGATTGGGCTTTACGCAAAGGTCTTCCGCGCACACAGACCGCAAAAAACCGTGGCCGTACAAGGTCAGCGGCGGCGCGTCTGGTCGCGTCAGCGCCTTCGGGCTGGCGGTCAGCGCGAACGGCCGCCACATGGTCTTGGCCTGCAGCGTCGCAGTCGGCGACCCGTCCGCCGCCCAGTTGAGCGTCGACTCGGCCGTCTGCCCCTTGGTCATGGCATCGGGCAGCTCGAACTTGCCCTTGATGCGCAACGCGATATCGGGGTGGATGGCCGCGACAATCAGCGTCGCTCCCGTGGGCAGCGGCGTCGCCTGCAAGTTGGGCAGCGCTGCGAGGTGGGCCGGATCCACTTCAATGGACTCGATGGCGATAGCCAGGCCCTTTTCGCCGACCTTGGCCAGCACTTTTTCGCGCAAATCCACCAGTGGCCCGGTCACCCAAGCTGCGCTAGCAGTGGTGAAGTGCCATGCGGCCACCTGGTTGGCCCGCGGCAGCCCGGCCTTCTCCAAGGCGATTATGTCCTGTTTCCAGCGGGCCAGCGAACGCAGCAGCCGGCCATTCTTGGGTGCGCCCTTGCCCTGCACCAGCGCGTCGAAGTCGGGCGCTCGCGGCATGGGCTTGCCGTCTTTGCCCAACAATTTGTCCGATAGCCCGACCACGATGGTGGCGCCATAGCCCATCGGCTTGTACGGTCGCAAAATCAGCGCTTGCCGACCTGGCTGGCCCGCGGCGTTGAGGTCCAACTCGGCGACATGGCGGATGCGCTTGCCCGTGGCAGCGTCGACCATCACCGTCGGGCTGTCCCCTTGCAGCGAGGCTTCCGCCTTGTTTTCGTCCGCCAGGTTCTTGGGGTCGATCGGCTTGGGCGGCAGGATCACCACCGGGCTGACCGGCGACACGCCATCGCGGCGGTTGTGCTCGACGACGTCAAAGGCCTTGCCAGCCGCCGAACTTGGAAACCACTGGGGCAGCAGGTCATTTTGGACACCAGTCGCAGTCTTTGCCGGCTTCTGGAATACGAACGACGGCCACACTGACTGGCACGCGGCCCCAAAAATCGGCGCGCACTCGTCCAGCGGACCAAGATCGACCTCAGTATTCGCGTCCTGACCCGCCGGGACAGCCGAGTCGCCCCCGCCGCACGCCCCCAATTGCAGGACAGCCAACAGCAGCATCACCCGTAACAAGACCGCTGCGGGCGAGGTTGCAACCCTCATCTGAGCCTCCGAAGCGCCAAAAATGCGAAGGGCGCCAGAACCGTTGCCCGTCCCGACGCCCCCGCGAGGTCTGCTAATCGCTTACAGCAGCTTGAACTCGATGCGGCGGTTCTTGGCCTGGCCCGCCTTGCTCTTATTGTCCGCTGCCGGCCTGCTGTCGCCGTGGCCGACCGCGATCACGTTCTCAGCCTTGACGCCTTTGCTGACCAGGTAGTCTTTGACCGCGTTGGCGCGATCCAGGCTCAGCTTCTTGTTGGCCTCGGCGTCGCCCTGGTTGTCGGTGTGACCGCTGACCTCAACCTTGCTGTCGGGGAAAGCAACCAGGTTCTTGGCGGCTTCGTCCAGCACCTTGTTCGACTTCGCCGCAATCTTGGCGCTGCCCGTCTCAAACTCAATGCCAGCCATCGCACCCTGGAACTTCTTGAGCTCTTTGGGCAGGTCGTCGGGGCAACCGTCATCGTCGTGGAAGCCGTTCTTGGTCTCGGGCTTGTCGACGCACTTATCCTTGCTGTTGGAAACGCCGTCTTTGTCGTCGTCCGGATCGTCATCCTTGCAGCCGTCTTCGTCGTCAAAGCCATTCTTGGTCTCCGGCTCGTTCGGGCATTTGTCCTTGGTGTCCGGGATTCCGTCGGCATCGTTGTCCAGTTCTGGGCAGCCGTCATCGTCCTTGAAGCCGTCCATGTCTTCTTTTTCATTCTTGCACTTGTCTTTGGTGTCCGGGATGCCGTCCTTGTCGTTGTCGATTTCGGGGCAGCCGTCGTTGTCCTCAAAGCCGTCCTTGTCCTCTTTCTGCGTCGGGCACTTGTCGTCGGTGTCGGCCACGCCGTCTTCGTCGTTGTCCAACTCGGGGCAGCCGTCGTAGTCCATGTAGCCGTCTTTGTCTTCCGGCTCGTTGGGGCACTTGTCGCTGGCGGCCGCGTCTTTCGGGTCCACATCCAAGATGCCGTCGCCGTCGTTGTCCGGCTCTGGGCAGCCATCGGCGTCCTGGAAGCCGTCTTTGTCCTCAGCCTGCTCGTCGCACTTGTCGAAGCCATCGAGAATGCCGTCGAGGTCCGCGTCACCCGGCTTGCCGCCCAGGGTGTAGGCCAGGCTGACCAGCGCCTCAAAGTTGCTGGCAAGGTGGTTGGCCGCATTGCCTTTCTGGTCGGCCGCTTCTTTGCCGCCCATGGCTGTGTACCGCGCGTCAAAGCGCAGGCCCATCCGGTGCAGGAACTGCCACTGCACGCCCGCGCCAACCAAGTACAGTACGTCTTGGTCTGCGTCCTTGGCGAAGGTGTTCAGGGCTTTGAGCGCCTCTTGCGACTTGCTCGCGCGAAACATCTCGAGGCCAGCGCCCGCCGTGACGAACGGCCGAACTTTGGCTTCCTTGTCCGCGAAGCTGTAGATGGCATTGGCGCGCAGGCCCCAGATGGTGGCGCTTCCGCCGGTGCCGTTGCGGAACGACGTCGGCACGATCTTGAGCTCCGCTTCCGCGCCGAGGTTGTCGAGCAGCCAACCGGAGCCGCGCAGCGCGAACGCGCCGGCCGACGCCGGCCGATCTTCCAGGGCGCCGCCGTTGCCCATGAAGTTGTATTCGGACAGGTAGTTGAAGCCGACGCCCAGGCCGATGTCCCAGCGCATGGGCCAGGATTGTGGCGCCGGCGCGGCCTCTTGGGCGGCAACCGGCGCGGCGATCATGAGCCCAGCAACTGCAAGGCATGCTGCCCGCGCGCAACGGGACCAGCGTAGGTGGTGGGTGCGGTGGCGACTCGAATCGAACGAAAGCATCGGGCACTCCCCATCGCGGCGGCGCACGGGCCGGCAGCGTGCGGTCAGATTGGCGATATGACGACCGAACCTGCTGGCCGCGCCAGGTTCGCCGATGGGTCGGTGCGCGTCCAGAGGCCACACGCCAACCGATCGTGGCCGCCGAGGATAGACCGATTGCGCGACCGTGGCAATCGCTGGCGTCGCAGGCACTGCTGGTTGCCAAATGTCAGGCAAGTGCTGTAACCACAGACGGTTTTCGCCGTGACGACGCCGTGACGCAAGGCAGGCAGGCGTTCAAGCGCGCGCTCGGCGATAGACCGCCAGGCCCCAGGCGGCCATCAGCGCAGAAAAGCCCGCTGTCACCCAATGCCAGCGGGCTCCAGGATGCGGCTGCGCGCCAGCCACCACGAAAAACGCGGCAAATACAGCGCCTACGGCGGCAGCTTGCAGGCCAAGCCGACGCAACTTTCCGAGTTTCTGTGCCCGCTCGGCCGCCACCTGCTCGGCCAGTTCTCGCGCCGCGAGGTTGGCCTGTGCCACCGCAACACCGTGCATTCGCAGAGCTTCCGCGAGAGCCAGTTCTTCTGGTCCGCCAACGACCACACCACCTGGCCGTGCAATCAGCGCCAGACGCAGCGGGCGCCGCAATTCACTCAAATCCACACCGAAGCGGGCATCGCTCGGCGTCGGCGTCGGCTGGGTCGGCAACTGCGCGGCGATCAGCACGGCCTGGGCGACCTCGCTGCTCAAGCCCTCGCGCAGCATGGCCTCACACAACGCTGCGTCGTCGGCTGCGGCTGCGCGGAGCTCCGTTAGCTGCGCGAACCAGTCGTCAACGGCGCGCTCGGCCGGCCATACGCCATCCTCTTTGGCCTTGCCGTCTTCGATTTGCTCACCCGTCGTGCTCATGCTGCGCGTCCCCGTGCGTGTAGCGTTGTAGGCGGCCTGCCGAACCTTGCCCTGTGTGATCCTGCCGAAGATCCCATGAGCCCCAGCGCTGTTTCGCCGCGGGGCTGCTGACCGGGCGCCGCGCTTGCCCGGGTGCCATTCGCCACCTATGCTGGCCCCAGCGCACGAACGCGCTGAGCCAAGCAGCCCCAATGTCCCTGCCTGCGCCACTGGTCCGGCTGCGCGCCCACCTCGGCCGCGACCTGTTCGTGCTGATGGCGGCGGTCGCCGTGTTGCATCTGGTTGCCCTGATTACGGTTCGCGCGCTGCACCTGCGCGAAGCGGCCCAAGTGTACGATGGTTGGTTGGCACTGTCGCTTCGCAACCTCGTTGATGGCAAGGTGTGGACCGCGTTGACTTACGTGCTGCTGCACGATCTGGGTGGCATTTCTCACGTTCTGTTCAACTTGTTGGGCCTGTACTTCTTTGGCCTGCCAGTCGCGCAGTCGCTTGGTCGCCGCCCATTTTGGAAACTCGTTGCCGTCGCCGCAGTGGTGGGAGGATTGCTGCAAGTGGCCATTGGGGCACTGCTCGGCGACGCCGGTCCGGTGGTCGGGATCTCGGCGGTCACCATGGCGTTCCTGACCGTGTTCGCGATGCAGCGGCCGGACGCCGACATCTACCTGTTCTTCGCGCTGCGCGTGCCGGCGCGGTACCTCGTTCCGATCGTCGTCGGTCTAGATGTATTGGGTGCCCTGTCAGGATCCGACGTCGCTCTGTTCGCGCACTTGGGGGGCGTCGGCGCCGGCTTCCTGTGTGGCAGCGGCTGGAAGTGGCGTGTCGCGCGTGCTCGCGTGCAGGCACTGCTGGGCAAGACCGCAGTTCGCCACAGGCCTTTTACGGTCATCGATGGCCAGGGCGGACGGTCGGGCAGTCGCGACTGGCGCAACGACAAGCCGTCGTAGCTGCCGCCGTCAGGGACCGCCCGGCTCGCCCAACTCGACCCGCAGCGGCAAGCGCGCGAGATCGGCCATGCCTTTGGTGGTCAGCACGCGCCCTGCGGTGTCGACGACGAAGCCGTCGACATTGCGCTCTTTGGCAAGCAGGGCCAGGCCGGCCTTCGGGCCGAGGACAAAGACCGCTTCGGCCAGCATCGCCGCCATCGAGGGATCGGCGGCGATGACCGTCGCCTGCGCCACGCCCGAAGCAGGCAAGCCGGTGCGCGGGTCGAGCACGTCGTGATAGCGGCGACCAGCCTTGACGACATAGGCGTCACCGTCGGAGCGTGTCACCGCGGCATGACTGCCCAAGTAGAGCTGACCCATGGCATGGTCCGCGTCGCGCGGGTGCGGCGCCGCCGCATACCAGTGCCGCGTCCCCGTGCGGCCCTGGACATAGACCTGACGATCAACCTGGATGCGAAAGTCCGTCAGTCCGTTTTCGCGCAACACATGCGCGGCGCGGTCCAGCGCATAGCCCTTTGCGACGTGCCGCAGTGTCACCCGCATCCCGCGCTGCAGCAGGCGCACTACCGTGTTGTGCTTGATGACCATGTGCTTGCAGCCGGCGATCGCTTTGCGGGTCTGCAGCTCGGCCGGCAGCGGTGCCACGAACGGTTTGTGCGCGAAGTTCCACAGGTAGTCGAACGTGGCGACCGTCGGGTCATATGCGCCGCCTGTACGCCGGCACACGTCGATCGCGTGCTGCAGCAGCGCGCCGGTCTCGCCGTCGACCACGACTTCGTCGCGATCAGCGTTGGCGTTGATACTGTGAATCTGGTTGGTCCGCGTGGCGAAGACCAGGTCGCGCAGCACGCGCTCGATCTGGTCGAGTGCCTTGTCGATTGCAGCCTTGTTGGCCGGTGAGCCGGCGGCATGGACGCGAATGGCGCAGCGCACGCCGCTGACCGAACGGCTTTGCTCGAACTGACCCACATCGATAGGCACATCTAGGGGCCGCTGCGCCGCAGGTTCTGTGGGCTTGGCGGCCGACTTGGGTTGCCCGGTGGCCGGCTGGGCCAACGGTTGCGCGAACGCCGACGTGGTCAACGCCAGCGCACCAAAGACGAGCATCCATGCCAATGCACTGCTGATTCGCAAGCTCACTTGATCACACATCCCAGGCGGCAGAGGCCGCGGCCCACGGGTTGCGGCGAATCGCAGGTGGCGGGGTACGCTTGTCGCCGCGACCCATCAATGCGCCGACCGCCTGCACCATTCCCTCCACCGTCAACGGAAACATCGGGATCACCTGGCCAATCGCCGCGATCGTCGCCTCGCCCCAGTAGTTTTCGGGGATCGGATTGAGCCACACCCGCTTTTCGAATGCCGCCGCAAACTGCTCGACACGCTGCAAACCCGGCACTTCGTCGACCATGCCGTACTCAATGGCCCCATAGGGCGAGAACAGTTCACGTGGCGCCATCCAGGCGTCACCGACGGCAACGAGAAACGTGTGCGGCGGCACGCTGCGCACCACGTCGGTGATGGCCTTGCTGTGCAGCATCGCCATGTCGGTGTACAGCTGTGCGTACGGGCAGTTGTGAAAGTAGTACGCCTCGACCTCGCGCAGCCCGCCAGACTGCTTGAGCGCCGAAAAGAACGCCTCGACGGTTCGACTGTGCGGGTCCATCGAGCCGCCAGCATCGAGCAGCAGCACCACGCGTGCCTGATTGCGCCGCTCGGGACGCATGACGATGTCGATGTCTCCGCCATTGCGCGCCGTCGACTCAATGGTCGCCGGCAGGTCGAGTTCCTCGCGTCGCGCTTTGCGTTCCAGCCGGCGCAGCTTGCGAATGGCGACCGCAATTTGCCGGGTGTCGAGCACCACGTCGGTGCGATAGTTGCGAAAACGCCGTGCCTTGGCGGTCGCGATGGCCTGACCGCGGCCCGGTGCGCCTTCGCCCACGCGCATCCCTGTCGGGTGGACGCCGCCCTGACCAAACGGACTGGTGCCTCCGGTGCCGATCCATTTGCCGCCGCCGTCGTGGCGCTCGGTCTGCTCGCGCAGTCGCTGCTCATACAGCTTGCGCAGTGCTTCGAGGTCGTAGTGCTCCAATGCGGCGAGCTCTTCCGGCGTCAGCAATGGCCGGTGCAGCGGCTGATCGAGCCACGACTGTAGCTCGTGATGCAGCGGTGTCGGCAGCGCAGTGCCTTGAAAGTAAGCGCTAAACGCCTGATCGAAGCGGTCAAAGTCGCCTTCGTCGCGGCACACTAGCGCTCGCGCCACGGTGTAGAACTCGCGCAAGGAAGGTCCGACGGTTCCAGCGTCGAGTGCCGACACGACCGCCATCCACTCTCCGACACCAACCTGCAAGCCGGCGGCGCGCAACATGCTGTGAAAGCCAGTGAACATTGGAGGTGGGTATCAGAACCGGCGCTGCGACAGCTTGGCGAAATCAACCTTGGCCGCGCGCTGGGTGTCGCGCTCTTGCTTAAGCAGCACGCCGGCAAAGGGCAGGGCGCTCTCCAGCTTGTCGGGGTCGATGCCGGCCAGCCGCAGGCCCGCGACCCAATCGATGAGCTCGGAGGTTGACGGCTTCTTGCGCAGCTCTGGCAACGCCCTGACCCGCAGAAACTGCCGCAGGGCCGCAGCCAGCAGTTTCTCGTCGGCGTCGGGGTGGTGCACGCGGCAAATCTGGCCGAGCAGTGCCTCGTCCGGAAACTCAATGTAGTGGAACACGCAGCGCCGCAGGAACGCGTCGGGCAGTTCCTTCTCCGCATTGGAGGTGATGAGCACGATCGGCCGCACAGCCGCCGAGATTTCGCGACCGGTCTCTGCGACGACGAAGCGCATCGCGTCGAGTTCGTGCAGCAGGTCGTTTGGGAATTCGAGGTCTGCTTTGTCGATTTCGTCGATGAGCAGCACGACGCGCTCACCTCGTTGGCCGCGCTCGAACGCCTGACCCAGCGGGCCGAGCTTGATGTACTGCGCAACGTCGCGCACGTCGCGGTCACCAAAGCGCGAGTCATTGAGGCGCGCAACGGTGTCGTACAGGTACAAGCCGTCCTGAGCACGGGTGGTGGACTTGACGTGCCAGGTCAGCAGCTCCAGGCCAAGCCCCTGAGCGATGGCTTGGGCGAGCAGGGTCTTGCCGGTGCCCGGCTCGCCTTTGACCAGCAGGGGGCGCCCCAGCGCGACCGCGACATTGACAGTGGCGCACAGGTCGTCTGCGGCGATGTAGCTGGGCGTGCCCCGCCACTTGGGCAGCGGAGGCGTTGTGGGGCGGCTGTCGGGCATGGGCTGGTTCCGTGGTGGGCTGAGCAGGTTGGGCAGTCTACGCGAAACGCGCAGGGTTGGGCAGGGTGGTGCGTGGCTTCACGGCAATTCCTTCGCCGGCCAAAACCCCTTAACCTCCCGCGCCCGCGCAAGTCGGGCTGGTACCCGCGCCATGTCCGACGACACCATCCGCGTCACCCCCAATGACACACCCTCTGCGATCGACCGCGGCCGCGGCCGGCTCGTCGCCTGGCGCGACGCAGGCCCCGGCAATTGGTACAGCGACAATGCCGTGTTGCGTGCGTTGTTCGTGCGACTCTCGCCGCACGCGGACCAGCAGACCCACGCGCGCCTGCACGCATACGGTGCTGAAATTGCAGCGGCCGAACCGCTGGTGCATCGCTGCTCGCACGATCCGTACCTACCGACGCTCGAACGCTTTGACGCCATCGGTCGCCGCCACGAGCGCGTGCGGTTTGACGGCGCATACCACGAGGTCGGCCGGCTGGTGTATGGCTCAGGCGTCATGGGGCTGACTGGCCAGGCCGGGCGGGCAGTGGAGCAGGCGCTGTTGGTGCTGCTGACTTCGCACCACGGCGAGGCAGGGCACACCTGTCCACTGGCTTGCACGGCAGGGCTCATCAAGGCCATCCAGCAGGTCGGACACCCGGCTCTGCAGCGCAACCTGTTGCCCGGGCTTGCCAATCCGGACTACGATCAGCGCCTGCATGGGGCTCAGTTCTTGACCGAGGTCCAGGGCGGCAGTGACGTCGGCGCCAACGCCACGCGCGCACGTCGCATTGCAGAAGAGGCGCCGGACCTGCCGGCGCTGTGGGCGATCGACGGCGAAAAGTGGTTCTGCTCGGTCGTCGACGCGCCGCTCTACGTGGTGACGGCGCGGCCCTACAGCGCGGCCGAGGGCACGCGCGGCTTGGGCTTGTTCGTGGTGCCCCACGATCTGCCGCCCGACGGCAAGGTCGCAGCCCGGCCGCTCTCGCACCGAATCGGCGACACGCCCAATCCAGTCAACCACTTCGGCATTCGGCGCCTCAAGCACAAGCTTGGCACCCGTGCGATGGCGTCGGGCGAGGTCGACTGGCACGGCGCACACGCCTGGCAGTTGGGCTCGCTCGACCGCGGGTTTCACAACACGGTCGAAATCGTCCTCAATACCTCGCGGCTTTTTAACGCGATGGCGTGCGCCGGCATCCTGTGGCGCGCCTACTACGAGGCGTCGGGGTTTGCTTTGCACCGCGAGGCTTTCGGGGTGCCGGTTGCGCGCTTTCCATCCGCCGATCAGGCGCTGGCTCAGCTGTTCGTCGAGGCCGCGGCGGGTTCCGCGAGTACGCTCGACCTGGCGGCGACCGGCGAAACGGCAGACCACGCCGCAGCGCTGCGCATTGGCGTCAACATGAACAAGTACTGGACGAGTGTGCGCGCCACCCAGATGGTGCGGCTGGCGATGGAGGTGCTCGCGGGCAACGCGGCCATCGAGGATTTTACGCCGCTTGGGCGCTTGTACCGTGACTGCATGGTCACCGAAGCCTGGGAGGGCACGCACAACGTGCTCGCAGCCCAGACCTGGCGCGACATGCAGAAGCTGCGCCTGCACGAGGCCTGGCTGGCGTGGCTGGCGCCGCGGGTGCGGCAGTTGCCTGCAGACCTGGCTCATCCGATCCGAACGCGATTGCAGCAACTGAGCGACTCCTCCGTCGTGCTGCTGGCTGCCGCGGATGCGGGTCGCTCGGTGCTCGCCACGCGGGCTTGGATGGAGAATGCAATGATCGCGCATCAAGCCGTCTGCCTGGCGGAGTTGGCGGTCGGCGTCGAAGCGTCGGTGCCAATTGCCGTGTTGGGCCACTGGCTCGAGCTGCATCCGCCGCGCTCGGCCATCGCCGCGCAGGGTTGGTGGCCCGGACGCAGCGCATGAGACAGCTTGAACCTGAATGCGGTATGCAAACGGCGTGATTTTCAGCGCGACCGCGCGCGTGGTATCTTGTCGCCGATGGCCGCCTTCCCCCAGCCGTTGCCCAAAAGCCGCTTGCGCGCGCTGGTTTTGCGGTGCCGCACGCTGCCGGCGATCGCGGTCCTGGTGACGTCAGCAAGTGCGTGTCTGTGGTTAGGCGCGAGCGAGGTCGCATGTGGCGCGGAGGGTGCCGATGGTGGCGCGGTCAGGCGCGCCGAGGCCATCGCGACTGAGGCCAAGCTGTTGTTCCAGCAGAAGGAATTTGCACAGGCGGCGGAGCGCTTCATGGAAGCCTACACGCTGGCGCGCCGGCCGACGCTCATCTACAACGCTGCGCGGGCCTACCAAGAGGCCGGCAACGCCGACAAGGCGCTGGCGCTGTTTCGCGCCTATCGCGGCTTGCCCGATGTCAACGACGCCGGCCGTGCCGATGCCGACGCGCGGATCGCGGTGCTGGAGAAGGCCGTCAATGAGCGCAAGGCTGCCGAAGAGGCCGGCCGGCTTGCCAAAGACAAGCTCGAGCGCGAGCGGCAAGAAGACCTGGCCCGCCAGGCCCAAGACCGCGAGCGCGCCGCACAGCAAGCCAAAGAACGTGAGGCGCGCGAAGACGCGCTGCGGGCCCGCCTCAAAGCCGAAGCGGACAAGCCTGCGCCGCGTCGGCAATTCCCGACCGCGGCAGCGGCGGCAACCGGAGGCTTGGCCGCCGTGGGTGCAGGACTTTACACGGCCGCACTGGTCGAAGCGGGCAATGCGCGCGACCTTGAGTCCAAGCTGCGGACAGAAGCGGACGGCCAACTGCACCGCAACCACGTCGAGCGCGCAACACTGCTGCGCAATGTCGCAATTGGCGCAGGCGTGCTTGCGGCGGGCTGCGCCTCTTGGCTAGTGTGGGAACTGGTCGCGGCGCCGGCGGCGCCGGTCGCGCCCAAGACGACGATTATCCGCCCGGCGGACGCCAGTCCGGCGCGTCCGCAACCTGACATCGCTGTCACACTGGCGCCGCACCACGTCGGCTTTGCGGTGCGCTTTTGAGAGGTTGGGGCATGGTCGTTTGCGCGCGCCAAACCAACCGAGTTGCTGCCAGCGTTGTACTGCGCTGGTCGGCCTGGGTTGGTGTACTGGCCAGCGGCTGCCTGGGCGAGTTCATGTCCGAGGCGCAGGTGGCGGCGCGCATTGAGGCGTTTCAGCTCTCCGTTGACGTGGCGGCGGTCGGCGATGAAAGCGTCGATCCCGGCACCACCGAGACGCCGGTTGCGGACGTCGGCTCGCAAGATGTGAGCAGCGCTGGCGAAGTAGCGGACGGGCTGGAGGTTGTTGAAGCTCCCGACACGCTCGACGTGGTCGACAGCGACGGTGCTGTCGACGGCGACGCGGCGTGCCTGCCCACTTCGGCCACGCTGGACTACTGCAACGGCGCGGACGACGACTGCGACGGCCAGACCGACGAAGACCCGTGCGACGACGGCAGCGCCTGCACCAGCGCCGACGTGTGCGTTGCTGGCATGTGCGCGGGCAAGCCGGCCAATTGCAACGACCAAGATCCGTGTACGCTCGACGGTTGCGCGCAGGGCGGCCCTAGCGCCGGCATCTGCACCCACGCGCCCGCCGACGGCATCCCGTGCGACGACGGTGACCCGTGCAGCATCGGCGACAACTGCAAGGCCGGCGGCTGCGCTGGCGTTGCCAAGAACTGCGTCAACAGCAACTTCTGCTTCAAGGCGTTTTGCTCGCCAACAGATGGCAAGTGCACGTCTTCGAAAAAGTCCTTGGGCACGCCTTGCGACGACGGCAACGCCTGCACAACGGCCGACGCCTGCGACAGCGATGCAGTCTGCTCCGGCGGCGGCGTCAACTGTGACGACGGCAACCCGTGCACGCTGAACGCCTGTAATCTGGCCACCGGTTGCACAGCGACAGAGAGCGGCGCTCCCTGCGACGACGGCAACCTGTGCACCCAAGGTGACCTGTGCAAGTCCGGCAAATGCGACCCCGGCCAAGCCATCGTCTGCAACGACAACAACCCGTGCACGACCGAGTCCTGTGACGCGGGCAAGTGCAAGATCACCAAGAACACCCAGCCCTGCGATGACGGCACGGCCTGCACGAGCGGCGACGCTTGCGCTGACGGACAGTGCGCGGGCACGCCGGTCAATTGCGACGACAAGTTGCCGTGCACCAACGACGCCTGCGACGCCCAGACGGGCTGTCTGCATAACCCGGCATCAATCCTGTGCGACGACGGCAACACCTGCACCAAGCTCGACCAGTGCAAGGAAGGAGCGTGTGCCGGCATCGATCAGACCGCGACGCTTTGCGACGACGGGTTGCCCTGCACCAAGGATACCTGCGACGGCAAAGCAGGCTGCGCCCACGCGAACCAGGAAGGGGCGTGCGACGACGGCAATCCGTGCACCGAAGGCGATCAGTGTGCCAGTGGCAGTTGTGCGCCAGGTGCTGCAGCCAAAGACTGCAACTGCAAAGCCAACGCCGACTGCGCCGCCAAAGAAGACGGCAACCTGTGCAATGGCACCTTGTACTGCGATTTTTCAGCAAGTCAGCCCACTTGTAAGGTCAACCCCGCCACGGTGGTCGTGTGCAACGACAGCGCCGATGGGGACTGCGCCAAGAACACCTGCAACGCCAAATCGGGCAGTTGCGCGATGGTCGCGGTGGCCGACGGCAAGGCCTGCAATGCCGACGATAGCGCCTGTACTAGCGGCGACGTGTGCAAGGCCGGCAAGTGCGCAGCCGGCGCCTCGCTCGACTGCAACGACAAGAACCCGTGCACGGACGACGCCTGCGACCCGGCCATCGGCTGCGTCGGCCTGGCCAATCAGGCGACCTGTGACGCCGACGGCAGCCCTTGCACGGTCGCGGACAACTGCGCAAACAAGGTCTGCGGCCCGGGAGCCACGATGGTGTGCGACGACGCCAACCCGTGTACGGTCGACGCCTGCGATCCCAAGGTTGGGGGGTGCGTCAGCGCCGCGCAGCTCGGCGCCTGCAGCGACGGTGATCCGTGCACGCTATTCGACAGTTGCAAGGCCGGGGCTTGCGCCGGAGGATCCGCGAAAGTGTGCGACGACGGCAACCCTTGCACCGCGGACCTGTGCGACAAGCAAAGTGGCGCATGCACCCAAAGCCCCAAGGCAGGGCCTTGTAGCGACAACAGTGCCTGCACCCTAGGCGACGAGTGCGGCAACGGCGCGTGCGTGGCGGGCAAGCCTGCGACGTGCGATGACGGCAACACCTGCACCATCGACGGTTGCGACGCGGCTAGCGGCAAGTGCACCACGGCAGCCGCGGACGGCCCGTGCAACGATGGGGACGCATGCACCGCTGGCGATTCGTGCCTCGCTACGGGCTGCAAGCCTGGCGTCGCAACTGTTTGCAACGACAACAATTCTTGCACCACCGACAGCTGCAACCCGGCGGACGGCTTGTGCGTGTACGCGCCGACCAGCGCGATTTGCGATGACGGCAACGCCTGCACAGCGGGCGAGGCGTGCTCAGGCGGCGTGTGTAAGGGCGGCCAGTGGACCTGCGCCTGCACCGTGGCCAATGAGGCGCAGAAGTGCAACGACAACAACGCCTGCACCGACGACAAGTGCGTCGCGACCAGCACCAAGCTGGAGTGCAAGAACCTGGCCAAGTCCGGTGGCACCTGCAGTGACAACAACCCGTGCACCTTGAACGACACCTGCAGCGCCGGCCAGTGCCAGGGCAACGGCGCCGTCGACTGCGACGACAAGGAGCCCTGCACCATCGACGCCTGCAATCCGGCCAACGGCGCTTGCACGCACGCGCCAGGCGGCGACGTCTGCAACGACAACAACCCCTGCACCACCATCGACAAGTGCCAGAACGGCGCCTGCGTGGGGTCAGCGCCCAAGGCCTGCGACGACGGCAAGCTGTGCACCACGGACAGTTGCAACACCACCACAGGCGCTTGCCTGGCCGCCGCCAACACAGTTCCGTGCGACGACGGCAGTGCTTGCACGACTGGCGATACTTGCAAAGACGGCGCCTGCGCCGCAGGCGTCGCCAAGGTGTGCAGCGACGGCAACGTGTGCACCGACGACAGCTGTGGGTCCGTCACCGGCCAGTGCACGTTCGCTGCCAATGCGGCACCCTGCGACGATGGCGACAAGTGCACCAGTGCCGACGCCTGCGCGGCCAAAGCATGCAAAGGCAATCCCGTCGCGTGCAACGACAACAACCCGTGCACCAACGACGCCTGCGACTCGGCGACCGGCACCTGCAAGGCCATCGCCAACACCGTCAACTGCGACGACGGCAACAAGTGCACGGTGGGCGACATCTGTGCCGCTGGCGCCTGCAAGGCCGGGTCTGCGAAAAGCTGCGCCGACGGCACGGTTTGTACGGACGACAGCTGCGATTCGGCGACCGGCAACTGCGTCAACGCCGCCAACACCAAGCCTTGCGACGACGGCAGCAAGTGTACGGCCGACGATGTGTGCGCCGCGGGGCAGTGCAAGCCGGGCAAACTACTCATCTGCGACGACGGCAACGCGTGCACCGACGACTTGTGCGACCCCGCGACGGGGGCTTGTGGCTTTACGCCCAACGCCAAGACCTGCGACGACAAGAACGCGTGCACCTCTGGCGATGCTTGCCAGGGCGGGACGTGTGTGCCCGGCAAGTTTACGTGCCAGTGCGCAAAGGACAGCGACTGCGACGACAAGCTGCCGTGCACCCAGGACAATTGCAACGTGACGGCGACTGGCGAGCTGACGTGCAGCAACGCGGCGCTCAACAGCGGATCGTGCGACGACGGCAACGTGTGCACCATCGGCGACACCTGCAGCGCCGGGTCATGCAAGCCGAAGACGACCAAGTCGTGCGACGACGCCAACGTCTGCACCGCGGACTCGTGTGATCCGGCGAAGGGGTGCACCAGTTCTTCGGTCAGCGGCAGTTGCACGGACGGCAACCCCTGTACGCTCGGCGATTTGTGCGCCAATGGCGTCTGCGCCGCCGGCCAGCCCCGCGACTGCAACGACCAGAATCCGTGCACCAATGACGCCTGCGACAAGACGACCGGCAACTGCACCAAGACCAACAATTCGGCCAACTGCAACGACAGCAACCAGTGCACCCTGAACGACTTTTGCGCGGGCGGCGCCTGCACACCGGGCACCAGCAAGCAGTGTACAGACAACAAGCCCTGCACCGACGACGCCTGCCTCAAGGCAAGCGGCGCGTGCGAGTACACGGTGGACAACACCAATACTTGCAGCGATGGCAATTCGTGCACACTGACCGACGTCTGCGACAGCGGCACCTGCGTCGGCAAGAACGCCAAGTCCTGCGACGACAACAATGTATGCACGACGGACGGGCCGTGCAGCCCGAGCACCGGCATCTGTCTGTCCACCCAGAATACCAGCACCTGCAACGACAACAACGCCTGCACCCACAAGGGCGCAGATCGCAGAGAGTGCGCTTGACCACGAAGGCATAGCTAGCAGAATCAACTGGTTGGCGACATGCCTGTTCGGTTATGTGTGGTCGTCATGTAAGGCCGCTGATTTACAGACACTTTGAAGGCAGTCTGGGC
>SXGT01504994.1_pt1 | contig 25337 bp, 26 predicted proteins | sample 3176221 | NCBI WGS metagenome assembly SXGT01 (sample SAMN11356862, study PRJNA531348) | freshwater metagenome | isolation source: freshwater sample F1-120 | place: China: Fuxian Lake, Yuxi | collected 2017-12-25
TATGCCCGATTGTGTTTTGGGCGAAAACTGTAACATCGGTCAGAATTGTGTTATTTCTCCGGGAGTAATCCTTGGCAAAAATGTAAAAGTTCAGAACAACGTTTCAATCTATACAGGAGTAACCTGCGATGATGATGTTTTTTTAGGACCTTCAATGGTTTTTACAAATGTGCGTAACCCGCGCAGCGCAGTAAACAGGCGAGGACAATATGCACATACACATGTTGGTAAAGGTGCTTCAGTTGGGGCAAATGCAACTATTGTTTGTGGAAATGATGTTGGCAAATTTGCGTTTATAGGTGCCGGAACAGTGGTAATTAAAGATGTTCCTGATTATGCACTGGTGGTTGGTAATCCTGCCCGTCAGGTGGGCTGGATGAGTGAATATGGACATCGTCTTAACTTTGATGAAAGCGGAACAGCAGTTTGTGAGGAAAGTAAAGAGCAATACAAGTTAGAAAACGGAAAAGTTTTTAAAACAAAATGAGTAAAGACGAAAGGAAAATAAAATTTGCTGTAATAGGGCAAGGGCATATAGGTAAGCGCCATGCAGAAATGGTGCGTAGAAATCCCGAAACAGAACTGATTGCAGTTTGCGATGTTCAGCTAAAAGATAAACTTGGGCTTAATGATTTAACTGAAAAGTTTTACAACACCCCAGAAGAATTATTTGCATCTCATCCCGAAGTTGAAGTGGTGAGTATTTGCACTCCCAATGGTTGGCATGCAAGTCAATCGTTACTTGCTTTAGAAGCCAATAAGCATGTTGTCGTTGAAAAACCAATGGCGCTCCACCGTCAGGATTGCGAGCAGCTTATTTTTAAAGCCTTGCAAATGCACAAACAGGTATTTTGTGTTATGCAAAATCGATATTCGCCACCTAGTGTTTGGATGAAAGAAATAGTGGACAGCAAAATTATAGGTGATGTCTATATGGTTCAACTAAACTGCTATTGGAATCGTGATGAACGTTACTACAAAAAAGGTGGATGGAAAGGAACTCAGGATTTAGATGGCGGAACATTATTCACGCAATTCTCGCACTGGATTGATTTACTGTATTGGCTCTTCGGTGACATCACTGATATTCAGGCAAAGTTTGCCGACTTCAATCATAAAGATCTGACTGAATTTGAAGACAGTGGTTTTGTAAATTTTAAGTTCATTAACGGTGGAATGGGAAGTATCAATTTCTCAACTTCTGTTTGGGATAAAAATCTGGAAAGCAGCATTACTGTTATTGGAAGCAAAGGAAGTGTGAAAGTAGGAGGACAATACATGGATAAGGTTGAGCATTGTCACATAAAGGATTATACCTTTCCTGAATTAGCAGAAACTGCTCCTGCCAATGATTACGGGGCTTACAAAGGTTCAGCAAACAATCACCATTTTCTTATTCAGAATGTGGTGGATACACTAAAAGGAAGAAATACCATTACCACTAACGCCCTTGAGGGCCTTAAAGTGGTTGATATAATTGAACGCATTTACTCTTTAAAGAAATAGAATTTATGTATGAAAAAATAATCAAAAAAGATGCAAAGGTTGCTCTTATTGGACTTGGTTATGTAGGATTGCCCATTGCCCTTGAATTTGCTAAATCAGTTCCTGTAATTGGATTTGATATTAATGATGCGCGTTTGGAAATGATGCGTAATAAAATTGACCCGAGTGAAGAATTACCCTCTACTGCTTTTGATGGTTGCGATATTACGTTCACTTCTTCTATTGATGTTTTAAGAACCGCCAACTTCTTTATTGTAGCTGTACCAACACCAATTGATGAACATAATTTGCCGGATTTAATTCCTGTTTTGTCGGCATCAAAGTCGGTTGGGAAAGCATTGAAGAAAGGTGATTATGTAGTTTATGAATCTACTGTATATCCCGGTTGCACTGAAGAAGATTGTATTCCTGTTTTGGAGGAAATGTCGGGTTTGAAATTTGTAACTGACTTTAAAGTTGGGTATTCTCCAGAACGGATTAATCCGGGTGATAAAGAACATACAATTACTAAAATCACTAAAGTTGTTTCAGGTTGTGATGCCGAATCATTGGACAATATTGCAAAGGTTTATGAGATTGTTGTAAAGGCAGGTACTCATCGTGCTCCTTCTATTAAAGTAGCTGAAGCAGCAAAAATTATTGAGAATACACAACGTGATGTCAATATTGCTTTGATGAATGAATTATCTATCATTTTTAGCCGTATTGGAATTAACACATATGATGTTTTGGAAGCTGCAGGTACAAAATGGAATTTCTTGAAATTCTCTCCAGGTTTAGTTGGCGGACATTGCATAGGCGTTGACCCTTATTATTTAACTTATAAAGCAGAAGAACTTGGATATCACGCGAGAGTGATTAACTCTGGTCGTTACGTTAACGATTCAATGGGATTTTATGTAGCAAAACAAACAGTAAAGAAAATAATTGCTGCAAAAAAGAACCTGACCGAATCCCGTGTTTTAGTTATGGGCGCAACTTTTAAAGAAAATGTGACGGATGTCCGTAATTCAAAAGTATCAGATGTAATTAAAGAATTTAAATCTTTTGGAGTTCAAGTGGACGTAATCGACCCACATGCCGATTCATCTGAATTAAAACATGAATATGGTTTTGAATTAGTAAAAACTATTGGAAAAGGCTACGATGCAGTTGTTGTAGCCGTTAATCATAAAGAATATCTTGCCTTTGATGAAGCCTATTACAAATCCATTTTATCTGATGGAGGAATTTTAGTAGATGTGAAAGGAATACTCAGAGGAAAAATTAAAAATTTAAACTACTGGAGCCTTTAGGTTACGAATAACTAATCAAAACGAACATGCCTGCGGTAGGCAGGTTTACGAATCTGTGTTTGCTAAAAAATGAAATCATCTACACTTATACTAATTTCATCCATTTTTCTTCTTTCTTTCAAAGGAAGTTCAGGCAAAAAAATAATTGGACATTGGACAAGTGAAGTTGATTTGTACGATATGAAAGTAAACGATACGTTAATTTTTACTAAAACAAAGTATACCGACAAACTATATCAATGGGCCGGAGCGTTAGCAGGAATAGAATTAGCTCCCGACAAAAGTTTTTCTGAATATCATAACGTATTATGTAGTTCTGAAAGTAGTCCGGTTAGATTTAGTGATGAAAGATGGACTTTACACAATGATATAATTACAATTACAGGAAATGAAAGAGAAGCAGATTGGAGAATAATGAACATTACAAATAAAAAAATGACTGTAGTTGTTTTAAAAATAAATTCAAAATGAAAAAAATACTTATAACGGGAGGAGCCGGATTTATTGGCTCACACGTAGTTCGTTTATTTGTAAATAAATATCCAAATTATCAAATTATTAATTTGGATAAGCTGACTTATGCGGGTAATTTGAATAATTTGAGAGACATTGAAAATAAATCCAATTATACTTTTGTAAAAGGCGACATTACTGATGCGTTATTTATTACTGAACTTTTTTCGCTTCACAAATTTGATGGGATTATTCATTTAGCAGCTGAAAGTCATGTAGACAGAAGTATTTCCAACCCCCTTGAATTTGTAATGACCAATGTAATTGGAACAGTGAATTTATTAAATGCTGCTAAAACCAATTGGAAAGATAATTATTCATCACATCGTTTCTATCACGTTTCTACAGATGAAGTATACGGAACATTGGGAGAAACAGGAATGTTTACTGAAACAACTGCTTATGATCCACACAGTCCGTATTCAGCATCAAAAGCCAGCTCCGACCATTTTGTAAGAGCTTATCACGACACTTATGGTTTAGATGCAGTTATTTCGAACTGTTCAAACAATTATGGAAGTCACCATTTTCCTGAAAAATTAATTCCACTGTCTATTCATAATATTAAAAACAATAAATCCATTCCAATTTATGGAAAAGGTGAAAATGTACGAGACTGGCTTTGGGTAGAAGATCACGCCAGAGCAATAGATTTAATATATCACACTGCAAAAACGGGTACGACATATAATATTGGTGGTCATAACGAATGGACGAACATTGATTTAATTCATTTGTTATGTAAAATTATGGACAAGAAATTAAATCGTTCTACTGGTGAATCTGCTAAATTAATCACCTTTGTGAAAGACAGAGCAGGACATGATTTGCGTTATGCTATTGATTCAACTAAACTTAAAAAAGAACTGGGCTGGGTTCCATCTTTGCAATTTGAAGAAGGCTTAGAAAAAACCGTAGATTGGTATTTAGCAAACGAAGAATGGCTGAACAATGTAACATCAGGCGATTATAAAAAATATTACGAACAACAATACACCAAAAGATAGTTTTGAGTTTCTAGTTTCAAGTCGTGAAACCCTGAGCCCTAAACAGTAAACAAATTATGTATACTACTCCATTTCATACTATCGATTTATCAAACAAAACCTTTTTAGTAACGGGTGGCGCTGGTTTTATTGGTTCGAATATTGTTGAGTATCTGTTAAAATACAATGCAAAAAAAGTAGTTGTTCTAGATAATCTTGCAACAGGATTTGAAGATAATTTAAAACCTTACTTACCCTTATCAAATTTCCAATTTATTAAAGGTGACATCTGTAACATTGATGATTGCAATAAAGCATGTGTTGGTGTTGATTACGTTTTTCATCAAGCGGCCTTAGGTTCTGTTCCTCGCTCAATTAAAAATCCAATCGCTACACATAATGTAAATGCTACTGGCTTTATAAATATATTAATAGCTGCACGTGATGCTAATGTAAAAAGAGTTGTATACGCTAGTTCCTCATCCGTATATGGCGACAGTAAAATTTTACCAAAAGTAGAAAATCAGATTGGCAAACAACTTTCCCCATATGCCGTTTCAAAAATGACCAATGAATTGTATGGAGAAATTTTTGCGAAAACTTACAATATGGAAATTATTGGATTGCGTTATTTTAACATTTTTGGCCCGCGACAAAATCCAAAAGGAGAATATGCTGCAGCAATACCCTTGTTTATTAACTCATTATTAAACAATACAGCTCCGGCAATTAATGGTGACGGTGAACAAACACGCGATTTTACTTTTGTTGAAAATGCTGTGCAAGCAAACATTAAAGCTATGTTTGAGCAAAACGTAAAAACAGATGGCACAATCTTTAACATTGCTGTTGGCGAACGGGTTTCATTAAATCGGTTAATAGAAATATTGAAGAAATTAATTGGAAGCAATATCCAACAAATTTACAGAGCCGATAGACCAGGAGATGTAAGAGATTCATTGGCAGATATTTCTAAAGCAAAAAACTCATTGAATTATCAACCTCAAATAAAAATTGAGGAAGGCTTAAAGTATACTTTAGCTTGGTTTAAAACTAAATAATAGTAACATACAGATTCGTAAAATTCGTAATTATTCGCTATCCGTATTATGGGACTTTTCAATATCTTCAATAAAAAACCAAAACGGCTAACTACCCCGGTCGACTTATCAGTATTGAATACTGACATACACTCCCATTTTATTCCCGGGATTGATGATGGTGCTCAAACCATGGAAGATAGTATTCAAATGATTTCGGAATTACATAATCTGGGTTATAAAAAAATAATTACTTCACCTCATACAATGAGTGATTATTACAGAAACACTTCCGAAATTATTTTGACTGGTAAAGAAAATGTAAAAGCGGAATTGAAAAAAGCCGAAATTGGAGTTGAATTTGATGCTGTTTCTGAATATTACCTGGATTACGATTTTGAAAAAAAATTAGATGATGGTCCACTGTTGACATTTGGAAATAAATACCTGCTTTTTGAAATTTCTTATATGAATCCACCTGATAATTTATATCATATAATATTCAAAATGCAACTGTTGGGTTATAAACCTGTATTGGCGCATCCTGAGAGATATAATTTCTGGCACAAAGAATTTGAAAAATACGAATCTTTTGTAGACAAAGGTGTTTTGCTTCAAATGAATATCAACTCTTTATCCGGTTATTATTCCCTGTCAACCAAAAAGGTAGCAGAGCAAATGATTGATAAAAACATGATTTCATTTATTGGAACCGATTGTCATCACATGGGACATATTAATTTAGTAAAACAAGTTGTTTATGAACCGTATTTAGAGAAGCTTATAGGAAGCGGAACAATTTTGAACAAAAACTTATAATCATGCGAAAAATAATTTCTATATTCATTCTTTTTATATTTCTACATTCTTGCTCATCAGACCCTAAAAAAGTAGAAGTTGAAACCATTATTCCAAAAACAGAAGAACTGGTTGCAACAATAAATTATGATGTTATAGGAAAATTCCCTCATGATCTTACAGCCTTTACAGAAGGACTTTTGTTTCATAACAATCAACTATTTGAAAGCACTGGAGCTCCAGCTGATCAGGAGCAATATAAAACGATGATAGGAATTTTGGACACACTTAAAGGAAAGTTAGATCCTAAAATAAATATTGGGAGAGACTTCTTTGGAGAAGGAATTGTTATTTTCAATGATAAAATATATCAACTAACTTATAAGAACCAGGTTGGTTATGTTTATAATGCTACTACCTATAAGCAAATCAGTAAATTCAGTTATAGCAATAAAGAAGGTTGGGGAATGACAACAGATGGCATAAATTTAATTATGAGTGATGGGACAAATATTTTGACATATCTAGATCCAAATACATTAAAACCTACAAAAACATTAAACGTCACCAATGCTGGTTATGCGGAAGATAATATAAATGAGTTAGAATACATTGATGGATTTATCTATGCAAATATTTGGATGAAGAATTACATTATTAAGATTGATACAAAAACTGGAAAAACTGTTGGTGTAATGGACTGTTCGCACATTACAGATGAAGCACACAGATTAAACCCAGAATCGGATGTATTGAATGGAATAGCTTATGATCCCGCAACAAAAAGGATGTTTATTACCGGAAAAATGTTCCCAAATGTTTATGTAATAAAATTAAGATAAACTATCCTTTTAATGGTCTTGCATAAGCAATCACATCTTTATCAGTAATTGTTTTATCACATAAAATAATCAAGCGTTCTACTACGTTTCTAAATTCGCGGATATTCCCTGTCCAGTTAATTTTTTGCAATTCTTTAATTGCATCTTTCGAGAAACTTTTGTTTGGCATACCATGATCTTCACAAATCATTTTTAAGAAATGTTCTGCTAGCAAAGGAATATCTTCTTTTCTCTCATTTAAGGATGGTACGTGAATTAAAATAACACTCAAACGGTGGTATAAATCCTCTCTAAAGTTACCTGCGGCAATTTCTTTTTGTAAATCTTTATTAGTTGCAGCAACCACACGTACATTTACTTTTATTTCTTTCTCCCCCCCCACTCTGGTAATTTTATTTTCTTGTAAAGCACGCAACACTTTTGCCTGAGCAGAAAGACTCATATCACCAATCTCATCCATAAACAAAGTTCCGCCTTCCGCTTGTTCAAACTTTCCTTTACGCTGGTTAATAGCAGATGTAAAAGCGCCTTTTTCGTGACCAAACAATTCACTTTCTATTAATTCGCTTGGAATAGCTGCACAATTCACCTCAATCAAAGGAGCATTCGCTCTATTGCTTTTTTCATGCAACCAACGTGCAACTAATTCTTTTCCACTGCCGTTTCCACCTGTAACTAGAACTCTTGCATCCGTTGGAGCAACACGTTCAATCATTTCCTGAATTTGAACAATTGCTTTTGATTCACCCACCATATCAAAGGTTTTACTTACCTTTTTCTTCAACACTTTTGTCTCCGTAACTAAAGTAGATTTATCCATAGCATTACGGATTGTAACCAACAAACGATTTAAGTCTAAAGGCTTTGCAATAAAATCAAATGCGCCTTTTTTTACTGCTTCAACTGCCGTTTCGATGTTTCCGTGCCCTGATATCATCACAATTGGAGTATCTGCAGACAATTGCATGATTTTATCCAACACTTCAATACCATCCATTTTCGGCATTTTAATATCACATAAAACAATGTCATACTTCTCCTTTTGAATCATAGTAATGCCTTCTGCTCCATCAGAAGCTTCATCAACATGATATTTTTCATACTCTAAAATTTCACGCAAAGTTTTGCGGATACTTTTTTCGTCATCTATAATTAATATTTTTGCCATAAGATAAAATTATAATTTTCCTGTTAAGATTTCATAAAGAACTCCTTCTTTTAAAGAATATGTTGATAAGCGCATTTTTTGAATTTCAAAAGAACGAATTACAAAATTTACGATAATACTTGAAACAACAATCATATCCACACGCATTGCGACTAGCCCTTTCATATGTAAACGTTCTACATTGGTTGATTTTAAAATAACATCGTAAATTTTCTCGCAGTCTTCCAAGTCAAAAGTGTATTCCGTTTTATTATCCAATATTTCCGGTGAATAAAAACGGTGAGCAATCATTTCAGCCAAAGAATCAAAGGAACCGGAAGACCCTAACAATTCTTTTACAGGGTATTTTTTAATGGCTTCAAATAATGGCTTTAATTCTTTAGCTAAATAATTAATAAAAACGTTTATCTCTTCATCTTTTATTGGATCGGATGGAGGAAACATTTCGAGCAAACGGGCCGCTCCCAATAAAAAACTCTGCTTCCAAAAAATTTGATTTTTATTGGCAATAATAAACTCTGTACTTCCGCCACCAATATCAATAATCAAGGATGCTTCATCTGTCATCTGAACAGCTGATCGTACTCCGTAATAAATTAGTTCTGCTTCCCTGTCTCCGGAGATTACCTGAATAGCAATTCCTGTTTCTTTCTTTATTCGTTCAACAAATTCCAAACCATTGCTGGTGCTCCTTATAGCTGATGTAGCGAGTGAATAAATCTTATCTGTCTTATATTTTTGAATAGTTGCAAAATGTGTTTTAAAAGCATCAATCCCCCTGTTAAATGCAGCATCTGCAATAAAACCTTCATTCATTCCGCCCTCAGCAAGCTTAACGGATATCTTCGTTTGAAAAAGTGTAGAATATGTTTTATCGGAATTGACTTCTACAATAAGTAAATTAAAGGTATTTGTTCCTAAATCAATGACAGCAATCTTCATAAAACAGCATTTAAAGCTACAAGATATGAAAATAATGGGATTATAAAAACTTTGATTAACCCTTGTAGAATAGCCATTTAGCAAGCTCTTTCCAGCTTACTTTTTTACCATACATTAAAATTCCTGTGCGATAAATACGGGCAGCTAACCAGGTTGTAAAAAGGAAACCAAGTACTAAAGAAGCCATCGACATTGCCAATTCTGTCCCAGAAACACAATCAAACGGTAAACGCACCATCATCACTACCGGGGAAGTAAGTGGAATCATTGAAAACCAAACAGCCAAAGACCCATTTGGATCTTGCATGACAGTTTGTGCTATTCCGAAAGAAAAAATAAGTGGAATGGTTATCGGAAGCATAAACTGATTGGTATCTGCTTCACTATCAACAGCTGCACCAATAGCCGCAAACATTGCACTGTACATTAAATATCCGGCTAAAAAATAAAATAAAAAACACAGTGTAATGTAAGGCATATCAACACCTTTAAAATCATTCCACAATTTTGTCATTTCATTTGGCTCCTCTATTTTACCCATATTCTCAAAATCCAAATTCTCACCAATTTTTATAACTTCCTCCTTGGCCTGAATTTGTTTAATATCTATATCTTTAAATATAGTAGCAACAGCAACACTGTACAATGTAGTGGATAATATTACCCATAATAAAAATTGAGTTAGACCAACCAACGCCACTCCAACTATTTTTCCCATCATTAGTTGAAAGGGTTTAACAGATGATAAAATAACTTCTACAATTCTACTTGTCTTTTCTTCCATCACTCCACGCATCACCTGAACACCATACATAAATATAAAAATGTAAATCATGATGGCTGCAACCAAACCAATTCCCATATACAATCCGGTATTAGTTTTTTTCTCATCTCCCAATTCATCAATTTGAGTAGTAATCATCGTGAAAGTTGATTTATCTTTCGCGTCTTTGATTAGATTCACATTAACATTATTCTTCGCAAGCATCACTTCATACAACATTTTACTTATACTATATTGAATATGTTGCTGAGCCGAATTGCTTAACTGCTCTTTATAAAGCAAATTAATTCCTTTTTGCCCACCGTTTAATACATTTTTAGGAATCCACAAAATAGCATCGTAATCTGTATCAAAAAAACCTGCACGGGCTTGCTGAATCGTAATTGGAGGATAATCAAAATGAACTATATCTTTTTCAGGGATCAATCCTGTAAACAAAAAACTTTCATCTATAACTTCTATTTTTTGTTTCTCTGTTTTTTGAGTCGACAACCAAATGGGAACAATCATAATACCTACCATTAAAATAGGGCCGAGAATTGTCATCAGAATAAAAGATTTTTTCTTTACCCTGGATAAGTACTCACGCTTTATGATCAGAAGTATTTTATTCATTGAACCTAGGAATTACGCCCTTCGACTCCGCTCAGGGTGACATTAAATTTGTGAATCGTTGTTTACTTACTTTTGACTTGTGTCTTAACTCTTTTAACTTTTTAAATTATTCTGTAAAATTACTTTGTGTACCAATAGCATTTCCTTCACTTACTTTTTTAATAAAAATATCATTCATGCTTGGAACAACTTCCTTGAACGAATGTATTTCAACAACCGGCAATACTGATGACAACAATTGATTGGAACTACTTCCGGGTGTCAATTCAATTTGAGCTTTACAAATTTCACCCTCCATAGAATGTTCGCCTAACTTTCCAAACGTCCATAATGAATTTGTAAAACCCATCATATTGCCAGTAAATTCTATTTCAATAACATTTGATTTATTTTGCTTGCGGATATCTTTTACAGAACCATCCACAATTTTTTTAGACCTGTTTATTAAAGCAATATTATCACACAGCTCTTCTACAGAGCCCATATTGTGAGTAGAAAATAAAATTGTTGAGCCCTTCTTTTTTAAATCTAAAATTTCATTCTTAATTAAATTCGCATTGATAGGATCGAATCCGCTAAAAGGTTCGTCTAAAATCAACAACTTCGGCTCATGCATCACGGTTACAATAAACTGTACTTTTTGCTGCATTCCTTTCGAAAGCTCTTCTACTTTTTTATTCCACCAAGCATCTATTTCAAATTTCTCGAACCAATATTTTAATTTTTTCTTTGCTTCAGACTTTTTCATCCCCTTCAACTGAGCCAAATACAAAGCCTGCTCACCCACTTCCATCTTTTTATACAAACCACGCTCTTCCGGCAAATAGCCAATTTGCTCCACATGCTTGGGAGATAATTTTTCATTTTCGAAAAATACTTCTCCACTATCCGGACCGGTAATTTGATTGATAATTCTGATAAGAGAAGTTTTTCCTGCACCATTCGGACCAAGCAGTCCAAATATACTTTGCGCAGGGATGTCTAATGAAACATCATCAAGTGCAGTATGAGCTGCGTATTTTTTTACTATGTTCTTCGCTGATAAAATGTTCACTATTCAAAATATTGTTTCATGCGTTCAAAAAATCCTTTATCTTTTTTAGTAGGATGTGGCTTGAAATTTTCTGCTTCTTTTAAATCTTCTAAAATTTTCTTTTCCTCTTTTGTTAAGTGCTGAGGTGTCCAGACATTGATGTTTACTAAAATATCACCTCTTCCGTAAGTATTAATATCGGGTAAGCCTTTTCCTTTTAATCTTAGCACTTTTCCACTTTGTGTGCCTGCATCCACTTTCACTTTTGCCTTTCCATCAATGGTTGGAACCTCTATATTTGTTCCCAAAGCAGCATCTGAATAACTTACAAAATGATCGTAAAATAAATTCATTCCATCACGCTTCAAATGTTCGTGTTCTATCTCTTCTATAACAACAATTAAATCGCCTGCAACACCTCCACGAGCTCCCATATTTCCTTTTCCTGCGACTGACAATTGCATTCCTTCGGCAACTCCTCCTGGAATATTTATGCTGATTACTTCTTCATCGCGAACAATTCCATCGCCATTACATGGTGAACATTTATCAGTAATTGTTTGCCCTTCGCCTCCGCAACTAGGACAAGTGCTGGTTGTTTGCATTGCACCTAAAATGGTGTTTGTTACTCTGGTAACTTGTCCGGAACCTTTACAAGTTGAACATGTATTAAAAGCAGAACCATTTTTTGCTCCACTTCCGCTACATGTTTTGCATGCAACATATTTATTTACTTTGATTTTTTTCTCAACACCATTTGCTATCTCAGTCAGATCCATTTTCACCTTCACACGTAAATTTGAACCACGATTCACTCTTCTTCCGCCTCTTCTTCCTCCACCGCCTCCGAAATGACCACCAAAAATATCTCCGAACTGACTGAAGATATCATCCATATTCATTCCACCGAAACCTTGTCCGCCACCACCAAATCCACCACCGCTACCCATTCCGGCATGACCATATTGATCGTAACGTTGTTTCTTTTCCGGATTACTTAAAATTTCATAAGCTTCAGCTGCCTCTTTAAATTTTTCTTCAGCAGCTTTGTCTCCGGGGTTTTTATCAGGATGGTATTTGATTGCCATCTTGCGATATGCTTTTTTAATATCATCAGCACTCGCACCTTTTTGAATTTCTAATATGTCGTAAAAATCTCGCTTTGACATTGTATCTATTAGTTACCGATAACCACTTTCGCAAAGCGGATTATCTTTCCATTTAAACTATATCCTTTTTCTAATTCTTCCACTACTTTTCCTTTCTGTTCTTCAGAAGGAGCTGGAACATTCGTAATAGCTTCGTGAATATCCGCATCAAATGTTTCACCAACAGTTTTCATTTCTGATAAACCTTTTTGTGACAACGAAGATTTCAATTTATTAAAAATTAAATTAACACCATCATTCACCGCTTTTACATCCGTTGTTTCTGTATTTGATTTGATAGCTCTTTCAAAATCATCTAATATGGGAAGAATACTTTTAAAAACATCTTCTCCGGCTGATTGCATTAAATCAATCTTTTCTTTTGCTGTACGTTTTCTGAAATTATCGAACTCAGAATACAATCGCAAATACTTATCATTTATCTCGTCTGCTTTTGCTTTTAACTCTGCCAATTGTTTATCTTTCTCATCAACAACATTTGCTTCTTCCTGAGGAGTTTGTTCTTCATTTTGTTCATTCACAATATCGCTTTCCGGTGTGCTCATTTTCTTAAATATATTTTTAATTTTTTTCATTAGATTTTAAACCGACTAAACCTCTCAAATTATCTGCCACCAAAGATAATAAGACATTTTGACATAATTAACCAAATAAAAAAGACAGAACCCATAAAGTCCTGTCTTTTCTGCCAAAAATGTATAATTTATTTACAGATTTTTCGTGCTTTTTTAGTTAAATAAAAAGTAACAGGATTCAATTTTTGCTTGACAATTGCATCCCCTGTTTTTACATTTACAATGAGTCCTTGAAATACAATTTTTTCGGGAGGATTATTGCCCGCTTTCCGCAAAGCTTCATTTATTTGTCCCGCAATTGTTGGTCCTGCATAGCCTGGAAAAAGAGAAATTACACCATCGTTGTAAACTGCAATTTCCCAAGCAGCAATACTGCAATCATTTTGTCCTTTACCTGCTCTTAATATTGATAAATTAGGAATTTTTTTAAGGGAATCTATCGCTATAGTATCACCGCCTTTATAGCATTTGAGATACAATCCTAATGTGTCTTTTTGGGAAAAAGTATTAAGGGAAATCAATATAAGTAAAACAGAAAATAATTTTTTCATTAACTAATTACTTAGTGAAATTAAACTCCGTTCTCCGGTTCAACTGATGTTCTATTTCGGAGCAATCTACTCCGTTTTTACATCTGTTTTTTATTTGTGTTTCACCAAAACCTTTAGCTTTTAATCTACCCTTTTCAATACCCTGTAAAATAAAATACTCCATTACTTTTTGTGCTCTTTTTTCGGATAAAGTGATATTATAAGCATCTTCTCCGTTGGCATCGGTATGACTGTTTATGGATAGTTTCAGGCTTTTATTCTGTGACATTTCATTAATAATTTTATCTAATTTTTCAATCGATTCAGGTTTAATGTCGGATGAATTCGGGTCATAATAAACATTCTCAATTACAGTTAGAGTAGCATCTTTAGACGCTCCGAAATTTTTAATTTTCAAACTGGTATCTTCTTCTTTTTCTCTGGCAAGGGTTGCTAACTCAGCTGGTAGTAATTCATATACAAATCCTTTTTTTGTTTTGTTGAACGATCGGATAACCGTTCCATCTGGTCTTGCAGCGTACAATTGTCCGTCTTTTATTTTTGTATCGTCCGTTACCAATACATTAATTTTATACGATTTATCCGAACTCAATTCGGTGAATTTAAAATCTCCGTAATTATCGGTAATAGCTGTTTGTATTTCCTGATCATCCTGATCCTGCAACACTACTTTTTGGTTAGCCACAGGTTGATTTCTGTCTTTTCCTGTCATTAATTTACCGGCATAATCAATTTTCACCGGACCGGCTGAACCACCTGATTTAGCAGCAATTTTTACAGCTACCGGCTCCATTGTTATTACTTCAATCGCTCCGGTTTTAACATTCACTACTTCAACCTGGATGTCTTTAATAACAAAATCTTCTCCCGGTAAATATTTCTTTAATAAAGTAATTGTTTCTTCGCTCAACGCATAGGAAGTATTTTTACAAACTGCAGTTCCACTAGGATTTCTTTTCTTATCCATATTTGAAAAAACACATTCGTAAGAAATCAGTTTGGTATTTCCCTTAACTGCATTTCTATTTATAACAGTCATTGAAGGATATTTAAGAATATCTTCTACAGAAGCAAAATCTCCGGATGCAAAACCACCTACTCTCACTTCAATATCGCCTTGAGCAACAACCGAATTGATTGACAAAAATGAAATAATAAACAGAAAGTATTTTAAACGAATTGACATACGCTTTTATAAATATTTACCAAAGCTAAAAAAAATCAGTTATGTATAAAATAAAAAGACAGAACCCATTTGAATTCTGTCTTTTCTTATTTATCGAAATAAATTTTATTTAATTAATTTTTTAAGCTCGTTTTCTAATCCCGGGCCTCTTAAAGCATCTGCTTTAGCGACAATTATTCCATTTTCATCAATTAAAAAACCTGCAGGAATAGAGTTTACACCATAAATAGCGGCACCTTTTGACTGCCATCCACCTAAGTCGCTCACATGATTTTCCCAAACCAAACCATCTTTTGCTATTGCATTGATCCAAGCTTGTTTGTTGTTATCCAATGAAACACTATAAACAGTAAATCCTTTTGCTTTTTTGTTGAATTTTTGGTCTTTATACTTACCATAAACAGCAACCACATTTGGATTTTCCTTACGGCATGGACCACACCAGGAAGCCCAAAAATCGATTAACACAATTTTACCTTTCAACGAAGAAAGTGCAATGTCTTTATCTTCAGGGCTTTTAAAATTTAACTCTGCGGCTCTGTTTCCAACATTGGTCCCGATTACCTCTTGAAGAGGTGCTGAGTCGTTTTTAATAAATCCGAATGCTAAAACCGATACGGCAGCTAAGGCTAGTAGAATGTTTACTTTTTTCATGATTACAATATTACAAATTATTTTGGCTACTTCCTTACAATTTGCGCACCAAGTTTTTGTAATCTTATATCAATGTTTTGATACCCTCTGTCAATCTGTTCAATATTGTGTATTGTGCTCTTTCCATTAGCCGAAAGAGCTGCTATTAAAAGAGAAACACCAGCACGGATATCGGGAGACGTCATGGAAATACCTTTCAACTGATGTTCGCGGTTTAAACCAATAACGGTGGCACGATGCGGGTCGCAAAGGATAATTTGAGCACCCATATCAATGAGTTTATCAACGAAAAATAAACGACTCTCAAACATCTTTTGGTGAATCATTACGGCTCCCTTTGCCTGAGTGGCTACTACCAGAATAATGCTTAACAAATCGGGTGTGAAACCCGGCCAAATGGCATCTGCAATGGTTAAAATAGAACCATCAATAAAGGTATCTATTTCGTATCTTTCCTGTGAAGGGATATAAATATCATCTCCTCTTCTTTCTAATTTAATACCTAATCTTTGAAAAACGCTTGGAATAACCCCCAATTCATCAAACTGAACATCTTTAATCGTAATCTCCGATTGGGTCATAGCTGCCAGACCTATAAAACTACCCACTTCAATCATATCAGGAAGCATCCTGTGGGTTGTTCCACCCAAATACTCCACTCCATCAATTACCAACAAATTAGAGCCTATTCCTGTGATTTTTGCTCCCATTCTGTTCAACATTTTACACAATTGTTGAATGTAGGGTTCACAGGCCGCATTGTAAATTGTGGTTGTTCCTTTAGCCAATACTGCTGCCATCAAAATATTGGCTGTACCTGTCACGGATGCTTCGTCCAAAAGCATGTAACAGCCTTTCAGATTTTTAGCTTCTACTTTATAAAAATCATTGGCTTCATCATAAATAAACTTCGCACCTAAATTCTGAAATCCGATAAAGTGCGTATCCAATCTTCTTCTTCCAATCTTATCGCCACCCGGTTTTGGAATATAACCTTTACCAAAACGTGAAAGCAAAGGACCAACAATCATAATGGAACCTCGCAAACTGCCACCTTTCTTTTTAAATTCTGCTGAATTTAAATAATCCACATCTACATTATCAGCCTGAAAAGTATATTCTTCATGTCCTGTTTTTTCAATCTTCACACCTAAATCACGAAGCAAATCAATAAGTTTATTTACATCCACAATATCAGGAATGTTTTGTATCACCACTTTTTCAGGAGTTAACAAAACAGCGCAAAGTATTTGCAGAGCTTCATTTTTAGCGCCCTGTGGAATAATTTCGCCTTTTAATTTTTTTCCACCAATGATTTCGAATACACTCATTTTATTCAGTTTAGAGTTAAAAAGTTTAAAGTTTAGAGTTCTTTAAATCTTCACTACGAAGTAAGCATTTATCAAGGAGAAATTGAGATTGGCAAAATGGTTTTTACCAACTAAGGATTGTTAATAGCTACAAAATAAAAAGCACCTTTCTTTTTACAGAAAAGTGCCCTTAATAAGCTCGAACTCAAAACTTTTTAAACCATAAACTAGAAACTTTTTTTTAAAAAGGTTTCCGTTTAAAATTCTGATTGTTTTTATGATGACGATGGCCATTGTTTTTGCCACCATTGTTGTTGTTTTTTTTCTTACCACCTCCTTGGTTGTTGGTGTTGTTATTTCGCGGAACAAAAGTTTGAGTACTTCTCAATAAAGAAATATCCGATAATTTTAATTGTCCTTTCGAAAGCTCTTCCAATTGTTTCAAGATCACCTCATCGTTTACCGAATCTCTGTTCCAGGTCAAATAAGAACGTTTCATTAAATTGGCAATTTGCTCTACCAAAGCATCTTTTTCTGCTCCGGCAGGATATTCTTTTCCTTTGGCAATAATACGTTCTACTGTTTTACCATAATGTTTGTAACGTATATCATTGCTTGGATAAGCTACTCTATCAGGTTTTGTCTGAAAAGTTTCTGCTGTTGGCTTCGGATAAGGTGAATCCACATCCAATTTAAAGTCGGAAATAATAAATATATGATCCCACAATTTATGCTTAAAATCAGTCACATCACGCAAATGCGGATTTAACTGTCCCATGACATCAATAATAGCGCGAGCCACTTTGTTGCGTTCTTCACGATCTTTCACAGTCATCGCAAAGCCAATCATTTTTTGAATGTTTCTGCCATATTCGGGGATAATCATTTTTGGCAGACTAGTGTTATATTCCATCTAATCTAAATTTGTTTTGGTAGTATCTTTAATCAATAGAGAGTACGAAGATAGGGATTTTATTGGAAATGGGCAAAAGTGTGTCATTTTTAATATATTTTTCATCGCTTTTTCAACTCTCGTTTTTATCAACAATACCTCATAAAAAATCATTTTTTTATACCACAGATTTTGTTAAATTTGCGACTCTTTAAAAAATACGTTTATTTATATGAAAATATTAGTTTGTATTAGTAATGTGCCCGACACAACTACTAAAATTGCTTTCTCTGCCGACAATTCTACTTTTAACAATGCAGGAGTTCAGTTTGTAATCAATCCTTATGACGAATGGTATGCTTTGGTTCGTGCGCTTGAGTTGAAAGAAGCAAATGGAGGAAATGTAACCATCATTCACGTTGGTGCTGCTGATAGCGAAGCAACTATCCGTAAAGGATTAGCGATTGGTGCGGATGATGCAGTTCGTATTGATGCTGAACCCAATGATGCTTTTGCAGTTGCTGAACAAATTGCTGCTTATGCAAAAGACAAAGGTTTTGATTTGATCATGGCAGGTAAAGAAACTATCTCTTACAATGGTTCAATGGTTGGAGCAATGTTGGCTGAATTAATGAACTTACCATACATTTCCTTAGCTACAAAATTAGATGTTGCAGCAGGTGTTGCAACTATTGAACACGATATTGATGGTGGAACAGAAGTATTGGAATGTGCTTTACCATTAGTTCTGTCGGCAAACAAAGGAATGGCAGAACAACGTATTCCTAACATGAAAGGAATTATGAGTGCCAGAACAAAACCATTGACTGTTGTTCCTGCTGCAAGTGCTGATAAATTAACCAGCATTTCTAATTATACTTTATCTGCAGGTCGTGTTGATTGCAAATATATTGATGCTGCAAATCCAGAGCAATTAATTGAGCTATTACATACACAAGCAAAAGTGATTTAATTCCGGAGCTGTCATCCCGTGCCACGACACGGGATCTCACGAAGAGGACTACAGCTACTAATTAACAGATTCCGTGTCGTAGCACGGAATGACGAACTAAAAAAATTATTTATATGTCAGTTTTAATATATACAGAAATCGCGAAAGGCAAAGTAAAAAAATCTTCTTTGGAAGCTGTGAATTACGGAAGCCGAATTGCAAAACAATTAAACACAACTGCTAGTGCAGTAGTTATTGGTGATGCTGATTTATCCGATTTGGGAAAAGCAGGAGCTTCAAAAGTGTTAAAATTAAAGAATGATAAACTTGCAGGTTTAAACGGACAATATATTACAGCTGCTGTTGAACAAGTTGCTACTGCAGAAAACTCTTCCATCATTATTTTCGCACACGATTTCACAGGGAAAGAAGTTGCACCTCGTTTGGCTGCAAAATTAAAAGCAGGAATTGTAGCTGGTGCAGTTGATAATCCAACTATTTCAGGTGATGCTTTCTCTGTAAAGAAAAATGTGTTTTCAGGAAAAGCAGTTGCAACATATGCAATCGCATCAGCAAAAAAAGTAATCTCCATTTTGCCAAATTCATTTCCTGTTGAATTAACAGGAAGTGCTGTTGAGGCTACTGATTTTGCAGTGAATCTAGATGCAGTAAACTCTCCTATAAAAGTAAAAGAAGTTAAAAAAGTAAGCGGAGAATTAAACTTACCTGATGCGGAATTGGTTGTATCTGCCGGTCGCGGAATGAAAGGTCCGGAGAACTGGGGAATGATTGAAGAATTAGCAAAAGAACTAGGAGCAGCAACTGCATGTTCCCGCCCGGTTGCAGATATGCACTGGCGCCCACACCACGAACACGTTGGTCAAACAGGTGTTGCTATCCGCCCGAATTTATATATTGCTATTGGTATTTCCGGAGCAATTCAGCATTTAGCCGGTGTTAATGGCAGCAAAACAATTGTAGTAATCAATTCCGATAAAGATTCGCCATTCTTTAAGTCAGCGGATTATGGTATTGTGGGCGATGCTTTTGAGGTAGTTCCTAAGTTAATTGCAGCCGTTAAACATTTTAAAGCAAACAAAAACTAAGATAAAGTCGGAATTCGGAAGTGGTAATTCGGAATTTTTTCGTAACTTAGTTATTAAAGATTCTCCTCTCTTAATAAGAGATAAAAATATTTTTTAGTGAAGAAAGTTAAATTAGAAATAGTAGGTTTATCTTATAGTCAAACACAAACAGGTGCATACGCATTGGTGTTGGGTGAGACAAAAGGAAAACGCAGATTGCCAATTATTATAGGTGGATTTGAGGCTCAAGCCATTGCTATTGAATTAGAAAAAATGACTCCTAGTCGTCCGCTCACTCACGATCTTTTCAAAAGTTTTGCTGAAGGATTTAATATCAACATCAAAGAAGTTATCATTTACAATTTAGTTGAAGGAATATTTTTCGCAAAATTAATTACTCACAATGGTGAAAAAGAAGTAGAGATTGATGCACGTACTTCTGATGCAATTGCTTTAGCGGTCAGATTTAATTGTCCAATCAATACTTACGAATTTATTCTTTCACAAGCAGGAATTTTATTAGACGATGATGCTATTTCCGGAGCAGAAAGTGCTTTAGAAAAGGAAGATTTAGTTGAAGTTGAAGAAACCGATTATCTGAAAAAATCTACTGAAGAGTTAAAACAAATGCTTGACACAGCTTTGGCTGATGAAGATTACGAAAAAGCTTCCCGCATACGCGATGAATTGAACAATCGCAAAAAATCATAAGTACATATATTAATTATAGAGCTTAATGAGTATTAAGATTCGTCTTACATTAATGAGTTTCCTACAATTTTTTGTTTGGGGAGCTTGGTTAATTACTTTAGGAAATTATTGGTTTGCGACAAAACAATGGAGCGGAGCCGAATTTGGTGCTATCTTTTCTACGCTTGGATTTTCTTCTATTCTGATGCCTGCTTTAGCAGGAATCATTGCCGACAAATGGATAAATGCTGAGAAATTATACGGCATTTTACACATTATGGGAGGCTTAATACTTTGTTATATTCCTCAGGTTGACAATCCTTCCACTTTCTTTTGGGTAATTTTTGGTGCTATGCTTTGTTATATGCCAACAATTTCTTTATCCAATTCTATTGCTTATACGATTTTAAAAAACAATAAGTACGATGTTGTGAAAGTATTCCCTCCTATCCGGGTTTGGGGAACCATTGGATTTATTGCTGCTATGTGGATGACCAATCTTTCAGGAAATAAAGCTTCGGCAAATATGTTTTATATTTCAGCAGCAGCAGCAATTGCTTTAGGAATTTTTTCTTTTCTGTTACCAAAATGTCCTCCGCAAAAACTTATTTCCAAAGATTCTTCATTAGCACAAAAATTAGGTCTGGATGCGTTTAAACTTTTTGGCACTTATAAAATCGCTTTGTTTTTCTTGTTCTCTATGTTGCTGGGTGCAGCCTTGCAATTAACAAATATGTATGGCGACACTTTCCTATCCGATTTTGAAAAAATTCCGGAATATGCCGATTCATTTGTTGTGAAATATTCAACAGTAATTATGTCGATTTCACAAATTTCCGAAACACTCTTTATTCTGGCGATTCCATTTTTCTTAAAACGATTCGGGATAAAACAAGTGATGTTGTTTTCTATGTTTGCTTGGGTATTGCGTTTCGGATTGTTTGCGTTTGGCGACCCATCGGGAGGACTGTGGATGATAATTATGTCGTGCATTGTTTACGGAATGGCATTCGATTTCTTTAATATTTCAGGCTCATTATTTATAGAAACTACTACAGATTCAAGTATCCGCTCCAGTGCACAAGGCTTGTTTATGATGATGAGCAATGGTTTCGGAGCATTTTTCGGAGCGGTTGCTAGCGGTTGGTTAATCGACCGGTTTTTCACTGTTAATGGTGAAAAAGACTGGCAACCCATTTGGCTATGCTTTTCTGCTTATGCATTGATAATTGCCATTGCATTCGCTATCCTTTTCAAGCACAAGCATAATCCAAAAGAAGTGGAAAACATTAGCCACTAAGGCCCTCCTTTTCGTTAATACTTTGTGAATATTATCCTTTTCTTGGCTTCATTCTGAGGCAAAAATCGAAGTACTTTTATAATCGTAAAACTCGTCACACATACTATGAAACAATACCACGATTTAATGCGCCATGTTTTGGAAAAAGGTGCAACAAAAACCGACAGAACCGGAACTGGAACAGTAAGTGTTTTTGGATACCAAATGCGTTATGATTTGCAAGAAGGCTTTCCAATGATGACCACAAAAAAAGTGCATATGAAATCTATTTTGCACGAATTGCTTTGGTTTTTAAAAGGCGATACAAATATCAAATATTTAAAAGATAATGGCGTAAGCATTTGGGATGAATGGGCAGATGAAAACGGAAATCTTGGTCCGGTTTACGGCTCACAATGGCGCAGCTGGCCGGCAGCGGATGGCCGACACATCGATCAGATTACTCAGGTTATTAATCAAATTAAAAATAATCCCGATAGCAGACGAATGATTGTGAGTGCATGGAATGTTGGCGAAATTGATAAAATGAAATTACCACCGTGTCATGCATTTTTTCAATTTTATGTTGCTGATGGAAAATTAAGTTGCCAGTTATATCAACGTAGTGAAGATATATTTTTAGGTGTTCCTTTTAATATTGCGTCTTACGCAATATTAACAATGATGGTGGCTCAGGTTTGTAATTTAGAAGCAGGAGAATTTATACATACACTAGGTGATGCGCATTTATATTCCAATCACATTGAACAAGCGAATCTGCAATTATCACGTGATCTAAGAAAACTTCCTACTTTAAAAATCAATCCGGAAGTAAAAGATATTTTCGGTTTTAAGTTTGAGGATTTTACTTTGGAAGGATATGATCCTCATCCACATATTAAAGCGGCTGTTGCAGTTTAATTTTTGATTTGTTGAATTTTAGATTTGTAGATTGTATCACCTGCAAATTCTAAAATTTTAAAATTCTAAAATTCTAAAATTATTTATGATTTCAATCATCGTTGCGGTAGCAAATAACAATGTTATAGGAAAAGACAATAAGTTAATTTGGCATCTTCCTGCCGACATGAAATTTTTCAAAGAAAAAACTACAGGACATTGTGTTATTACAGGAAGAAAGAATTACGAATCTATTCCTGAAAAATTCCGACCACTACCTAATCGTACCAATATTGTAATCACCCGTCAGAAAGATTATGTTGCTCCCGGGGCAATTATAGTTGATTCTATTGAGAAGGCACTATTAACCGCAAAAAATACAGGAGACACCGAAATTTTCATCATTGGAGGAGGGGAAATTTATAAGCAATCTCTGCATTTTGCAGATAGAGTATACCTCACACAAATCAATCACAGCTTCGAAGGAGACGCTTTTTTTCCAGAGCTTTTAAACTTAGAGTGGAAGCTTACGTCAAAAGTCGAAGGAAAAACGGATGACAATAACAAATACCCGCACTCGTTTTTTACTTATGAAAAAATTGCTTAGATTTGATAAGTGAACATTAACTAAACGCTCCTCCCAAATGAAAACAAAAACAATTCAACTATTTTCGGCAATTGTACTGATTGCTTTAACATCACTTATATATACAGGATGTAGAAAAAAAGAAGACCCTAAACCTAAAAATGCAAACGCTGCGGCAGACAACTCAAATGCTGAAAGTGCTTTTGCAGGAATATGGAAACAAATAAGCACTGTAACAGATAGCTCCAATACATTGCGTGCACCTTCTTCTGCTTGTGCAACTGCATCAATAACACCTTTCGATTTAGTAACATGGCCAAAAACTGTTACCATTGATTTCGGAACTGTAAATTGCTTAGGTTCTGATTTAAATAACAGAAGAGGAATTATCACCGCGGTATTTTCAGGTCCGTATTTAGATTCCGGTACTGTTATTACAGTTACACTAACCAACTATTATCATAACGATTACCATATTCAAGGTACTCAAACAATCACTAACAAAGGAAATAACTCATCCGGACATTTAGTGTATAATGTTGTTGTAAACAGTGCAATTGTAACACACCCTACAGACGGCCGCTCCAGTACTTGGAACACAAATCAGGACAGAGAATTTTATGCAGGTTACTTAACTAATTTAAACATCTGGGACGATGTTTATTTAATAACAGGAACTGCAAATGGTGTTTCAATGGAAGGCGAGTCTTACACTATCGGTACTAATTCTCCTTTACAAGTAAATATTGGTTGTCACTGGATTGTAAAAGGCAGTTTCACCTTAACTTTGGGCAGTTATCCAACTTATCCAATTGTTTTTGATTACGGAGCTGGTGCTTGCGATGGAAATGCAACTGCAACGCTTGATGGCACAACTTATAATATTACGATGTACTAACCCTTCGACCTTGGTTTATGGTGAGCGGAGTCGAATCCACTCAGGGTGACAAAGAAAGTATAAAAATGAAAAAAATGAAGACTACAAAACGAATTGCATTTATTGTGCTAATAGCTTCTATTGGTTTGGTGTATACCGCTTGTAGAAAAAACGACAGAGACAACGATAAGGATACAACATCAGCCCGGGATAATTTTGCGGCTGAAAATGCATTTGCCGGAATTTTTAAATCGGTTGGAGAGTATGCAGATTCCTCAGCACTTATCAGAGCAGCTTGTGCAGTTTATACGGTAGATTCTGTTGGAACATCTTCCTGGCCAAAAACATTGACCATAGATTTTGGAACATCCAATTGTATGTGTGCCGATGGAAATTTAAGAAGAGGAAAAATTATTGCTTCTTTTACCGGTCGCTATCGTGATTCATTAACTGTAATTACAATTTCAACTGTTAACTATTATCACAACAACAACTTTGTTCAGGCTGGTACTCATACTATTACAAATAATGGTCATAATGCCAGCGGGAATTTGAGTTATACAATCAATGTGCAAAGTGCCAGTGTAATTACATCAAACGGAACTGTTTCATGGAACTCTTACCGTACTCGTGAATGGATTGCAGGAGAAAGCACTTTGAACAATCCAATGGATGATGTTTATTCAATTATTGGAACAGGAAACGGAACTGCTGTAAATGGAAATACATTTTCCCTTACCATTACTGATCCGCTGATTGTTGCATTAAATTGCCCTTACATCAAGCAAGGTAAATTAACATTAAGTCCACCTAATTTATCTGACCGGATAATCGATTTCGGAACTGGCGGTTGCGATAATAATGCTACTGTTACTATTAATGGTGTAGTTTATGAGTTTACGATGTAATGATTCTATAAGATTAAATAAAAAAGTCTCGGTTTTTAATCGAGACTTTTTTATTTATACAAATGCCTCGTCCTGAAATAAGTTGACACAAAAGTTGACTTATATGATAAACACAAGTAAATCACGAATTCAAAAGAGGACTCAAAAAGATTACAGTTTGGCTTTTAAACTTCAATTAGTTGATGAAGTAGAAAAAGGCCA
>SXGT01644101.1_pt1 | contig 25337 bp, 18 predicted proteins | sample 3176221 | NCBI WGS metagenome assembly SXGT01 (sample SAMN11356862, study PRJNA531348) | freshwater metagenome | isolation source: freshwater sample F1-120 | place: China: Fuxian Lake, Yuxi | collected 2017-12-25
CTGCTGAGGAAGTGTTGATTTGAGAGAACGAGATTTGATTGAGAGACCAAACTCGTCTCACAGCAGGCTGTGAGACGGAAAGCGGCAGCAGGCCGCGGCGGGCCGCAGTCCAAAATGCCTCGCCGAGTCCAAGGGACTCTGGGACGTCACCTTCCCCAAGCTCAAACGCCTCAGCTTCAATCAAGCTCGACCCCACATCCCCGGCCAAACCGCCGCAGAGTTTTGGAAGGACTACAACGCGAAGAAGAAGTAGTCAGCGGCTGAGCACGACGCGCCAGCAAGTGGTTGCGGTTTGGGTTGGGCCATGTCTCGTGCAACCCTTGAAGCGACTCGCCGGGAGCTTCGTGCTCACATCGGCTTCCCTCAACGACAAAACCCATGGTCAGCAATCACCCGACCATGTTCTTCCGAGTAAACGAGCCACCACGGCCCGGTATGACGGGAGGTGAATTTTCTCAGGTTGTGCTCTGGTGTGTTGTGCTCGTGGAGACGTCGATTGAGGTCGTCGGTTTGGCCGATGTAACGACGGCCGGTCGACTCGCTGACGAGCACATAGACCCAGAATGGATCGGCTGACGATGTGCTCGCCACGCAGATTCCCCCCGCAGTGGAAACGCCAACGGGACCGAGCCTGATGGCTGGTCCCGTTGGGAAAGGCTCCTCGACTTGGACTCGAACCAAGAACCTAGCGGTTAACAGCCGCTCGCTCTACCGATTGAGCTATCGAGGAAAATTCTCTGACACAAGTTTTCAATGGACTTCGAACCGACAACCTAGCGGTTAATCCGCCAGGGGCGGACTCGCTCTACCGATTGAGCTATCGAGGAATACTCACAGACGCAGCGTCCATGAATGAGGCGGGGTGTGTACCGGATGATGCGGGGTGATGCAAGCCTTTCTGCGATTCGGTTTTGATACTCAAACAACAGCCGGTTCAGGTTTGAGGCAGCGGCCGATTTCTCGAACGGCTTGGCGGAGTCGTTGAGTGTTCTCGACGATCGCCAGACGCAAGAAACCTTCGCCGTCCTCTCCGAAACCTCGACCGGGGCTGACAGCGACACCCGCTTCATTGAGCAGTTTCATCGCGAAGGGAATCGAGCCCATCTCGGCCCACGGTTCGGGAATCTTAGCCCAGACGAACATGCCGGCCTTGGGAGCTTCGATGTCCCACCCTTGGCGATTGAGACCATCCACCAGCGAGTCGCGGCGATGTTGGTATTCGACGCAGAGTCGTTCAATGGCTTCATCGCCATGTCGCATGGCGACGATGGCGGAGATTTGAATTGCCTGGAAGATGCCGTAGTCGTAGTAGCCTTTGATCGTGCCGAGAGCACGGACCATTTCCGAGTTGCCGCAGCAGAAGCCGATGCGCCAGCCAGCCATGCTGTAGCCTTTGCTCATCGTCGTCAGTTCCACGCCGACGTCGATGGCTCCGGGAGTCGCCAAAAAACTGGGAGCTTGATAGCCGTCGTAGCAGATGTCGGCGTAGGCGAAGTCGCTGATGACCAGGAAGCCGTACTTCTTTGCCAGTGCGACCAGGTCCACATAAAAGTCTTGCTCGATACAGGTGCCGGACGGGTTGTGCGGGAAGTTGACGATGACTAGCTTCGGTTTGGGGAAGAGGTGCTCGCAGGTGTAGGAAATATTTGAGAGAAACTCGTCTGGGTTGCGGACGTCGAGCGCGATCACGTTGCCCGAGGCGAGCATCACGGAATACGAGTGAATCGGAAACGTCGGAGCCGGTACGATCGCCGTGTCACCCGGTCCCATCAGGGCCAAGCACATGTGGCTGAAGCCTTCCTTCGAACCGATGCAGGCAATGACCTCGGATTGCGGATTGAGCGACACGCCGTATTTGCGGTCGTAGCGTTTCGCGACTTCGCGGCGGAGGTTCTCGACGCCGTTGCTGACCGAGTAGCGGTGGTTACGGGCGTCGGACAGCGCCTCGATCATTTTGTCGATGACGAATTGCTCGGGCGGGTCGGTGGGGTTGCCCATGCCGAGGTCGATGACATCGACACCGTCTTGTCGCTTCTTGTGCTTGAGCTTGTTGATCTTGCCGAAGAGGTACGGTGGCAAACGCTTGACGCGGTCGGCAACCGGGATCTTGAAAGGCTCATCGGAAAATGACGATTCGGTTTCACTTCTCATAGTGGCAGGGAGCGCAAAGTGAGGCGAGGGGATGGAAGGAGCGACGGGCAGGCACGTCTCCGCAGGAATTGGGCGGCGCGCGGATTCTACCAACCCGTCGACTGATGAGAAGTTCGTCGTCGGTACCGAAGACATGCACGCCTCAAGATATCGGAAGTCGGCGATTCAAGAAAAAGGGGGCCGCAGCCCCCAAAAGATTGACCAGCGATGTTTCGCGACCGTTTGGGATCTGAGTCGTCTTACTTGGACGTGGGCGTTGATCGCTTCGGCGTCGAACGAGTTGCGGGCTGGACGACGTCGAGTTCGTCGTCGCTGTTCGCGGCGGCGGGCTTCACTGTTTTGTTGGTGACGGTCCCTTTTGCACTGGTTTGACGGATCGGGTTGGCATTGTTTTCAGCCGAGTTGACCTTCGCGGCTGGCCGCGTTCCGGTGGGCTTGGTGCCATCCGGTCGAGCGACGTTCGAGGGCTTTGACCCGCCGGTGGCCTCACCGGTGTAATAGTTATGGACCTGAGTCTCCTTCTTCAAATTGTCGAAGACAATCGCGACTTGCTCTTGGGTTTTTTGCCGCTTGATTTGATCTTCCAGTTCCGCTTGGATCTCTTGGTCGAGTTCTTCAACAACAGGTTTTGTGCGGCCTTCACACTTCAAAACGACGTATCGCTGTGCGGCGTCGTCAAGCTGCACGACGGCGGAGATCTCGCCTGGCTTCAGTTTGAAGGCAGCCGTTTCGATGTTTGGGCTGCCAGAGTGCCGCGGGATCGGCGGGACACTGCCGTCCAGTGATTTGCTGGATTGGTCGATGGAAAATTCTTGGACGTACTTTTCAAAGTTGTCCGGGTCTTCCTTGGCTTTTTGCCAAGCTGCCTGAGCACGCCGCAAATTGTCGCACAGGATCATGCGGACCTTAACGCGCGGGCCGTACTCGCGTTGGAACGCTTTGTCGATTTCCGCTTTTGTCACTTGGATCTCAGCGCCCGCGAGCTTTCGCAAGGCGAGCATTGGCCAAATGACATCCCGTTGGTACTGCGTCGGGTTGATGTTCCGCTCGGCCTGGAGCATTTGCAGATATTGCTCGGTCGGAATCTTGAATTCGGCGGCGATACGCACGATCTCTTTGTTGACCTCGGCGGGGGTCACGTCGACTCCACGAGCCTGGCAGGCGAGTTGAATCGTCGCGCGATTGATCATGTTGTCGAGCACTTCTTTTCCCAACCGCTGCACGCATTCCTTCGCGACCTCTTCATCGGTGATCGTGAGAACCTTGCCGTCCAGGCTAATGCGAGCGGCAAAATTGCTCTTTTGCGTGGCGGCCGACGCGGCCGACGGCGCTCCCGTCTTGTTCAGCGAGACTTTGCCGGAGGTGCCGTCTTTCGCACTCGCGCGAGAACCTGGCTCTTCGGCGGCAGTGCCCGGCGATGCTCGGAAACACTGGAAAATGATCGCAGCCCCGAGCACAGCGGCTCCGGTTCCGGCGGCGACCCACAACATTTTGGACTGCGAACGATTCTGACCTGTCATGGCATTGCATCCCTGCCGCCATGTGCGGCGTCTGTGTACGAGACGATCAGCCGAACTCCCCCGGCCGATTTGAGGCGGCGGGTTATAGGCCAGCATCAAAAAACGGGTCAATGGGTGTTCGCGGTAGGGCAGAACGCTCTGGGTGCCTAACGGTTTTCATCAGGCCAGGCTGTGGCTGGCGACGATGTCCGCGGGCTGACGCCCTCCGGCTCACCAATTTGCAACATCGCCAAGGCGCGATGTCATTCCTGGTAGAAGTGCGATGCCGTTTCTACGATCCCCGCCCTTCTCGCCCGGCGTTGTGAGCGGTGGCGGAACCGAAGCATTCTCAATCGAAAGGTCTCTCTCGTGGCCAGTTCTGGAACCAATCGCCGAGCGGAAGTGGACGCAGCACTCAAAGACGTCGATCACTCGAAGAACACCTACCAAGTCGAGTTTGACACGACGATGGGCAAGATCCTGCTCGACGTCTATCCCGACGTCGCACCGGGCCATGCCAACAATCTGATCGGCCTGACGAAGATCGGCTACTACAACGGCATCATCTTCCACCGAGTCATCTCCGGCTTCGTGATCCAAGTCGGCTGCCCGCTCGGCACCGGCACCGGCGGCCCCGGCTACACGATCAAGCAAGAGTTCAACGCCAAGCTGCACGAGGCGGGCGTCCTCTCGATGGCTCGCACGAACGACCCGAATTCGGCTGGCTCACAATTCTTCGTCTGCCTCGGCCGAGTCCCGCATCTCGACCGCCAATACACCGTCTTTGGCAAGACCGCCGATCAACCGAGCCTCGACGTGGTGCTCAAGATCGGCAACGTCCCGACGGACTCCGGCGACCGACCGAAACAAGACGTGAAGATCACCTCCAGCCGAGTGATCGCGACTCCGAAGTAATTTGGTCGTGTCACTTCTTTGATTCGGATGTTTCGGAATCGCCGTCGGCCGGAGGCTGCTGGATGGTCCAACCCTCTTCCGAGTTGCTCGCGGAGCTACGCGATCTGCATGAGCGTGGTTTGAGTCTTCAGGCCTTCGAGCGTGCTCGCGAGTTGGGGCCGCTCACTAGTTGGAGGAGGACCGAGGCACGCGTCTTGGCGGGACGGTTGGCGGCGCAGTGGGGAGCGACGCGACTCACACGAATTTTGCATTCGAGAGCGTTTCGTGATGACCCTCAGTCTCCGGAAGCGAGGTACTACAACGGCTTCGACTTGCTCGCGAGCCGTGGGTGGTATCGTGCCTGGCAGTTCGTGCAAGAGACGCCCGATTTGACCGCTGCGAACGCGGACATTCGGTCGTCGTGGTTGTGTCTGCGAGCACGTCTGACAGCGTTGTTCCGCGATTTTGATGCCGCCGAGCAGTTGCTCGATCGCGCCGAGGACTTGCACCCGGAAAGCGTCTGGGTCTGGGCCGAACGGTCGGGCATCTTCGAGCAAGAGGACCGCTACGACGAGGCGTTGGCCGCCAGTCAGCGATCACTCGCGATGCGGCCGAGGTATCGGCCGGCGCTGCAACAGACCGCGCACCTGCTGACGCTGCAACAGCGGGACGCCGAGGCGATTGATCTCTTGCAAAACGCTCTGGATCACATCGAAGCCTCGCCGATCGCGGCGCAGTTGTCCCTCTACTTGATGGAGCTGGGCCGCTTCGAGGAATCGCGTCGCTGGCTCGAACGGTTCGCCGAACTGACGCCGCTGCGCGACAAGCCGACGGAGAAATGGCTGGCGGGACGACGTGGCGATTTGGCCTACGAACTGGGAGACATCGACGGCTGCGTGACCTGGTCGAAGCTGGCCGACACCAAGTTTCACAAGCATGTCGTCGAGCGGTTGGAGTCGCAGAGTTCAACGACCAACGATGCCAACAATGGTCTCGGCCGAGTCTTGTTGCCGGTGGGGTTTGTGCGACAGCATCAGTTGACCTGTGCTCCGGCGACGCTGACCACGATCAGCCGGTTTTGGCAACGGCCGGCCGAGCATCTCGCGATTGCCGAATTGATTTGCTACGACGGCACGCCGCGCATTCGAGGCCGCGAGTGGGCCGAGCAAAACGGTTACGTCCTGCGCGAGTTTCGCGTGACCTGGGACAGTGCGAAGGGGCTGCTGGATCGCGGCATCCCGTTCGCGCTCACGACGGTGGGGACGGGCAATGCCCACATGCAGGCGGTCGTCGGCTACGACGAGCGACGTGGCACGTTGTTGCTGCGAGATCCGTTCGTGAGATTGCTCAGTGAGGCGTTGGGAGACGAGTTGCTCAAGCAGCAACGTCCGTTCGGGCCGCGCGGCATGGCGTTTGTCCCGCACGATCGGCCCGAACTGGTTGCCGCACTGAACGAACTCGATCTGCCGGACACGGAACTCAACGAGCAGAACCATCGGCTCGAAGCGGCTTTGAAGGGGCATCGCCGCGACGAGGCTCAGCAAGCCTGTGACGAGATGCGGCGTTTGGCGGCCGACGATCCGATGACGATTCTCGCGCAACGCGAGCTGGCTCGATACGACGGCGACACGGCCGCGCTGCTCGGTTTCGACAACCAAATGCTCGCACAGTTCGAGGACCAGCCGGCGTTCGTGTTGTCGAAGCTCAGCCTGCTGCGCGATCTGGCACGGCGCGACGAACGGCTGGATCTCTGCCGGCGCATGATCGCGAAGGAAGCACCGCATCCCGAATTCTGGTCGCAGCTTGGACAGTTGCTCAGCGATGATGCGCGGCAGCACGACGAGGCTCAGTTCTGGTTGCGGCGAGCACTGCGAGCGAGTCCCTCCGACGCAGGCAACTACTTCATCCTGGCGAACATCCGCTGGACGCAACGGCGGTTCGAGGAAGCCTACGAGCTGTATCGTCAGGCGAGCGGGCTGAACGAACGGAGCGAGGCCCTGGCCGACTCGTCCTTTCGAGCCGCTCGGTTTCTGCGTCAGACGGACTCGGCTCTGGATTCGTTGCGGCGGCGATTCGATCGCTTCGGGAAGAAGAGTAGCCTGCCGGCTCAGACGCTCTTCTGGGCGTACTCGGCGCTGGAACGGACGGACGAGGCGTTCGGCCTGCTGCGCGAAGCGTTGGAACTTCGGCCAGAGGATGCGGAGCTGAAACTCTTCACCGCCGAAGTCGCATTGCAAGGGGGTCGCATCGAGTGGGCGGCGGAGTTGTTGGCTCAGACCGAGGGCAAAGCCGCGCGGCTGGCGTGGTTGATGGCCTCCGCGAGACAGGCGGAGTTTCACGGTGACCTGCCACGTGCTTTGGCCGCGTGGCGAGAGGTCGCTGCCGCCGATCCGCTGGCGGTCGGCACACAAATGCGAGTCGCCGATTTGCTGGCCGAAGTCGCAGGTCCGGCCGCCGCGCTGGCTCATTTCCGGCAACTGACCAAGCGATTCCCGTATCACCTCGGCTTGCATCAAGTGTACGTCTCGCGGCTTCGCAACGAGGCACCCGACCGAGTCGAACCGATCGTCCGGCATCTGGTCGAAGTGCATCCGTTCGATGCCTGGTCACATCGCGAGTTGGCGATCACACACAAAGATCGCCAGGACTTCGAGGCGGCGTTTCAAGAGCTGAACATCGCCGAGCAGTGCAACCCCCACGACGTGACGAACTTCGTCGTGCGCGGCGGCGTGCTGCAAGACGCGGGACGCCCGGAGGAGGCTCGCGAGGCATTTCGCCAAGCCATTCGCTTGAGCATCGACAACGACTACGCGATCGGGTCGCTGCTGTCGCTGTGTGACAGCACGGCACAGCGGCGCGAGGAACTGCAATTCATCTGGCAAGAGATGGTCGTTCAAGTCCTCTTCGGTGACGGATTGCTGGCCTTTGCCGAACAAGCTCACGGCACGTTCGAGCCAGCAGAGTTGCTGGTTATGCTGCGTGAAGCGCTGGCGGCTCGGCCCGATTTGTGGCACGCCTGGTCGGCCGTCATCGTGCAGCTCAGCGAGATGAATCGACTCGACGAGGCGCTCGAACTCGCGACGCAAGCGACCGAACGTTTCCCGTTGTTGCCAAAGTTGTGGCTCGACCTGGCGATGGTGCAACAACATCGCCACGACACCGGAGCCGAGCAAGCCGCGCTGCGACGGGCACTCGAGATCAATCCCAACTGGGCGCTCGCGGCGCGGCGTCTAGCGGAATCGTTTGAGCGTGGACATCAATTGAACGAGGCTCGCGAACTCCTGGAGGGGATGGCTCGCCGAGCACCGCTGGACGGCGGAGTGCTCATGGAGTTGACCGACTTGCTCTGGGTACAGGGCCAGCCGGAAGAGGCTGTCGCGCGACTGGAAACGTTGCTGCGGACTCAGCCCGGTTACGAAGCCGCTTGGGCGCGGCTTCACCAACGAACGGATGAACTCAAACAGCCGGAGCGATTCGAGAAACTCGTGCGCGAAATCGTCGCCGCTCGTCCGATGGAACCACGCACCTGGTTGATTGTGGCTCGGTATCTTTCCAAGCCCGAACAACTCACCGAGCGACTCGCCGCGCTCGATCGCGTCATCGAAATGCGGCCGCTGCTGACCGAAGCCTACGACTTGCGGGCCGAGTTGTTGGTCAGTGCGCATCGTTACGAGGAGGCGCTGGCCGCGTGCCGGCCGGCAGCCATTCCCGGTCGCCCGCCGTTCAATCTCCGTGGTCGAGCCGCTTGGGTGGAATGGTGCCGCGGCCGCGCCGATGAAGCCGTCCGCCTGATGCAAGACGTGCTGGTTGAGTACGGCGACTACTTGTGGGGCCGGCGGATTCTCGCGGACTGGGCGGTGGAAACGTCAAACTGGCCGCTGGCTCGCGAGACCGCCGAGAAGCTGCTGGCCATGTCGCCGCACGACAACGTCGCCTGGGGTTATCTCGGCGACGCGAAAGAACGGACCAACGACATCGACGGCGCGATCGAGTGCTACGAGAACGCCCTGTCGCTGTGTCCCGATTATTCCTTCGCCGGCAATCGGCTCTTCGAGCTGCGGCTTGGGAAAAAGCACTTCCATCAAGCCGAGAAAACGCTCGATCAAATGCGTCTGCACGTCGGCGGTCCGGCCATCGAAGCTCGCGCCGTGCAATTGGAGTTCGCTCGCGGCGAGCGTGCCGTTGCTCGCGAGAAGCTGACGGCACTCTGCCGACAGACCGACATCCCCGATTGGTCGTTCGACCCCGCCCTGCAGGCGCTGCGCGACTCCGAAGGACACGACAACGCCTGCTTGTTTCTGAAAAACCTCGTCTTGTCGGGACAGGCTCATCCAGCCATCGCCGGGACGTGGGTGCGCTGGTCCTTCGGCACGTCCCACGCCGCGACACCAAAATTCATCGGCGAACTCCTGGCGTTTGGTGAACTGGGAACCCGCGCGGTGCAAGGTTACTGCGAAGTCTTGAGCAACGCGTATCAACCGAAACGACTCAAAAAGTTCGCTCGGCAGTACCGCCCATCGCTTCGACAAGCCACTGCCACCTGGGCGTTCGTTGGCTGGGCCTTGGCGAAGGTCGAATGTTATGCGGACGCCGCCCACTGGTTGTCCGATTGGCGCGATCGCACAGAGTTGGAATCGTGGATGCTGGCCAACCTGGTGCAAAGCCTGCGCGGGATCGACCGCGACTCCGAGGCCGCAGAAGTCAGTCGGCACGCGCTCACGCTGCCCATCGACGTTGGCACGCGCATGCACGAAATGTGGCTGATTGCCGATGCGTACTGTGTCGGGGATGCGCTTGCCGCACGGGAGCTCCTCGCGCCAATGGATCCCCACGGTTTGCACACCGATGACCAATTCCTGTGGCACGTTCTGACGGCGGTGCTGTCCGCCGAACGATCCGACTCGACGATCAAGCCAGCCACGCTGTTCGAGATCCAGCAGAAGATCACCGCCGCACGTCTCCGATACCGACTCTCGCGACGCACGCCACCGTATCGCGCCGCGTACCGCCGTATACTCCGCCGCTTCGCTCAACGGCACACTGCGGCAAGTTGGTGGTGCCGCCTCCACATCGGACTCTGCCACCTCCACGAAGCGCTCGATGTCCTGCAACGCCCCTTCTCCATTCGCGCGCGACTGCTGGAATAGTCCCTACCATTCCCGATTGCGACGACATCACTGCCGCATTTCGGCATGCCAAGTTGAAGTTCAATTTGTGGATTTGTCTTCGTGCTCCGCCGAGATAGCCGATATCATCCCACTCCAGTTCAGATTGTTCCGAGAACGACACGGCTTGGGGGTTGGAATGGCACGCCAGTGTTTTCACGAGATTGATCGGGATCGTCGCGCGTTCTTGATTGCCGGTGGCGCTGGCTTTTGCGGAGTCAATCTGGCTCGTGCCGCCGAAAACGCCTCGCCGAAAGACACACCTCGACTCGGCAAACAGCCCGCGAAGTCCTGCATCATGATCTGGCTCAGCGGCGGCGTTTCGCACATCGACACCACGGACATGAAACCCGATGCGCCGTTGGAGTATCGCGGCGAGTTCAATCCCGTCGCGACAAGTGCTCCCGGCCTGGAACTGTGCGAGCACCTGCCATTCACCGCGAAGCAAGCTCATCACATTGCCGTCGTACGGTCGTTGGGGGACTTCGGCCGAGGGACCGGGGATCATCATCACGGCTACTATTACAACCTGACCGGCCACGCGGGCGATCCGTCGTTCCGGCAATTGCTGAATGCTCGCACGCCATACCCGACCGATTGGCCGTCGATGGCTTCGACCGTCGCGTACAAACGGCCGCCGCATCCGTACTTGCCGTCGGTCATTTCGCTGCCGCAGAAAGAGGGTGCTCCCGAATACACGCGGCCGGGACAGTTTGGTGCGCGACTCGGCTTGGAGTTCGATCCAGTCTTCGTGGATGGTTCGCGTGAGAAGCCGATGACGTTCACGGCTCCGGCGTTGCAGCTCCACGGTGACATTGGGCTTGGCCGTTTGCAGTCGCGGCGCGAATTGCTGTCGTCGCTCGATGGGACAACCCGATTGGTTGAGCATTCGCTCTCCTCCGGCGGTTACTCGAAGCAGCAAGAGAAGGCGTTCTCGTTGCTGACCGCACCGCAGACGAAGGCCGCGTTCGATCTCTCGGCCGAGCCGGAGTCGGTTCGCAATCAGTACGGCAACACGATCACCGCAACCAGCTTTTTGATGGCTCGGCGATTGGTTGAAGCGGGCGTGCCGTTCGTCACCGTCTTCTGGAAAGGGAGCGATCTCCTGAGCAAGCTCTGCAAGAGCGGCGGCGGCTGGGACACTCACGGCAACAATTTTGGTTGCCTGCGCGATCACCTGCTGCCGGAGTTCGATCGCCCCTTCGCCGCGCTGCTGGCTGACTTGCACGATCGCGGTTTGCTCGACACGACGCTGGTCCTCGTCAGCAGCGAGATGGGCCGTAAGCCAAAGATCGGCGACCCACGCTCCGGCGGCGTCAGCGGAGCCGGCCGCGATCACTGGACGGCGTGCCAATCCATACTGCTCGCTGGCGGCGGCATCCAAGGAGGCCAAGCCTACGGCACCACGGACAAGGTCGCCGAATACCCCGCCGACAATCCCGTCGGAGCCGAAGACATCGCCCACACCGTCTACCGCGCGATGGGCATCGACGACCTAAGTGCGATCGACGCTTTAGGCCGACCGTTTCGGTTGATGGAAGAAGGTCAGCCGATTGCCGCGCTGTTCTAATCCTACTGAGCGCGTTTCGGTTGGAGTTCCGCCTTGAGGCGGTAACGGAGCCGGCTAAAGCCGGGACTCCAACTTGAAGGAGCGCCGTCGTGGTCGTTTCTACCGTGTCACGGGATCGGCGATTGGTTCGAGGGATTGAGCCAGACTTCGGCGGGTTCGTCGAGGTTGCCGAAGATGACGTCGGCATCCCCGTCGCCGTCGAGATCGCCGACGGCCAGTGCCTGCGAACGGCCGGACTGGAGCGTTGTCGCCACTTTTTGGAAGCGGCCTTTGCCGTCGTTTCGCCACACAGACCTTGGTTTTGCGAACTCAAATCCACCACCGATGGAAATGGCATCCAGGTCGTGGTCGGCGTCGAGGTCCACCAGTTCGACTGCTTCACAGAGACCGTCACCGAACCGTTGCTCGCTGTTTTGGAAGCGGCCGCTGCCGTCGTTGAACCAGATCTGGTTGCCCTGATGTGCCGTGATGAACAGATCCAAGTTGCCGTCTTGATCGAGATCGCCCAACGCCACGGAAGTGCTTTTCGCGAGTTCGATCTGCTGGTCGCTGTCGGAGAAGTGACCCTGACCGTCATTGAACCAAACGCGGTTGTCGCCGCCAAAGCTGGTCATCACGAGATCGGCGTCGCCGTCGCCGTCGCCGTCCAAGTCCCCTAGCGCGACGCCGGTGTTCCCAATTCGTGCAATCGTTTGCTGGCTGGTGAAGTGTCCCGATCCATCGTTGATCCAAATTGTGGCGGGGCCTTGCCAGTTGGACACGACGACGTCGTGGTCGTTGTCACCATCGATATCCGTTAGCACGACATCGTTCGACATGCCGAGTGGAAACGATTGCGGCGAGCGTTGAAACATGCCGCGACCATCATTCAACCAGATTGCGTCTTCTTGCTCGTCAGAGTTGCAGACGAAGGCATCCAGATCGCCATCGCGATCCAAGTCACCCAATGCGACCGCGAAGCTGGCGTTGTCTCCCAGTTGCTGGCCGCTGTCGGTGAAATGGCCGCGGCCATCGTTGCGAAGCATCACGCAGGGAGCCTTCAGCATCGCCACGAATAGATCGAGATCGCCATCGCCGTCGAGATCACCCAGCTTGAGTCCGGTGGCTCTCGTCACAGAGGGCAACTGCAACGCGAGTTCTAGTTTGAGCGGTTCGGGACTCGGCGGCGACTGGTCTGGTGGCGAATTGGCTGGCTGGGCCTTGTCCGGCTGAGCGATTCGCCCACCGTCGCCGTTCGAGACAAGTACTTCCGGATTTGGCTTCGATAGACCGTCCACGATCGCCCACGCGACTCCGATCAGCAACAAACCCGCGAGCACGACTCGCGATTTGTCGCGCGACCCACCGCGCGATCCAGGCGAGCCGACGGGCGTTAGCCCCCGGACATTCGCACCAGTCCGGGGGCTAACGCCCACCGGCTCGCCTGAGCTTTGATAGGCGATCGTCTCCGCACTCGTGTCCGGCGGCAGCAGGTCAGTTCGATCCGAGTTGCCGTCTCGATGTCGAGAGGACGAGGCTCCCGCCGAGCCGTGCCTTTCGGCAGCTCGTCTTTCGCCCGTTCGAGGCTCGGCGGGAGCCTCGCCCTCCCACGGTCGCCCTTCGAGGAATCGCGCGAGTGCCTCCGCGAACTCCGCCGCAGTGGCGAACCGATCCTCGGGTTGCCGCGCGATCGCTTTCAGACAAATCTCTTCCAGTTTTCGATCGACATCGCCGTGAATCTTGCTCGGCAACGTCGGAGCTTCGTGCATCAGCTTGAACAACACGCGTGTCACGCTGCCGGTGTGAATCGGCCGACTGGCGAGCAGCTCGTAGAGGATGGCTCCCAAGCTGTAGATGTCGGACGCCGCGCCGATTTTTTCGGCAACCCCTTCGGCCTGCTCTGGAGCCATGTACGCCGGCGTTCCGACAATTGCCCCGGACTGCGTCACTCGCGAGTCTGTCTCGTGCGCCATCCAGGCGAGCCCGAAGTCCATCAAGATCGGCTCGCCACTGTGGTCGATCATCACGTTGGCTGGCTTCAGGTCGCGATGGATAACTCCCGCACGATGAGCTTCATCCAGAGCCAACGCCAATTTGCGAATCAATTCGGCGATCTGCCGCGTCGTGAATGATGATCCTATCTTGAGGACCTCCGCCAGCGTCTTGCCGTCGATGAAAGCCATCGTCAAGTAGTGCGTGCCGTCCTGTTCATCAACATCGAAGATCGGGCAGAGGTTCCGATGCAGGACCGACGCCATCGTTCGCGCTTCCCGACGAAACCGCTCGCTCAATTGGAACTTGCCATCAACGTCGAACTTGGGAATCTTCAAAGCCACGCGCCGCCCCAGCCGCGAATCTTCGGCCAGATACACGACTCCCATGCCTCCCGAACCCAGAACACGCTCGACGCGATACCGGCCGAACAGCGTGCCGAAGACATACGATGGCTCCGTCAATCCGCTCTGCGAAGTGGAAGCAACGCCGGGATTGGTGATCGAAGCTGCCGAGACCTCTGGATTCATAAGAACCGACTGCCCCGTGTCGTCCGATTTGCCGAGGATTGTCGGGGGATCGCCGCCGTCTGGCTGTGGCTCACTGGCTTCCGCGAGCAACCCCGCGTCCATGTCCGAACACAAATCCGCCGCCGGCTGTTCCAAAAAGTCGCCCGCCTGGGATTCGCGGTTCAGCAGCCGTTCAACCCGGACACGCAGAGCCGAGTCGCCCACACATGCCTCGTCGAGATACGCCTGCCGCGCCGTCTCGTCGTCGATTTCAAGGGCAACAATAAAAAGGTCGCGTTCACGCATGACTCATCGCAAATATTCGCGGGCGAGAATTCCACTCTGCTCAAGAGACTCATGCGTATTCCGCCAACAAACCCGGCCAAAAATCTGAAGAAAATTCGCTGAACCGCAGCCGCAAGCGAGCGCATCGGTGCGAGAGCGAGGCGAGTGCGTCGATCAGCGCGCTCGTCAGCGGCTTGCGGTTCAACGAGTTACGCCCCCGGTGACAACTCCTCCAACAAAAACGCACGCGCGTACGCCCACAAGCGGCGGGCCGACCGTTCGGACATTTCCAGCATCTCAGCCGCCTCAGGCAGCGGCAGACCCGTGAAGTACCGCAGCTTGACCAGTTCCGCCGCCTGAGCATCCTGCGCAGCCAATCGAGTCAACGCCTCGTCGATCTCCAGCACGTTAACGGCAGAACCCGCTTCGTAAAGATCGCTCAGCGGAAACTCGACTCGGTCCCAATCTCCGCCCCGTTTCACAGCCTCTTTGCGTCGAGCGATCTCAATCAAGATGCGACGCATCGCTTCGGCAGCGGCCGCAAAAAAGTACTTGCGACTGTGGCACTTCTGAACCGCCCGCGAATCAACCAACCGGAGATACGCCTCATGCACTAGCGCGGTCGCTTGCAACGTCTGCCCGGCCGACTCCTGGGTCATCTTCGCGCGAGCCATCTCACGCAATTGATTGTAGACCAGCGGCAACAAAGCATCCGCCGCGTGGGACTCTCCCCGTTGAATCGCACTCAGCAGCGCTGACACGTCGGATGACATGCCGCCAGCCTACGTTCGCCCAACTGGCCGAGCAACGCAGAACGTGGGCTTCCCTGCGTTTGTTGGACGCTGGGTGAGGGTTGTATCCCTCTCGCGGAGTGTGATGAGAGATTCGGCGAGCGGCAGGGCGTCAGCCCTCCGAGTCAATCCCGTTCGAATCGCTCGGTGGGCTGACGCCCTGCCGCTCGCCAAAACGTCTCATTCCAGACCGCGCGGGGTATCACAGGCAGGATGACATGATCAAAAAACTCCGTAGGAGTTGGTGTTGCCGTGGGGAGTCTTTTTCGCCTTGCGATTGCCGACAAATCCACCGAGTGGCAGAATGCGGCCGCTTGACACACCAGTTCCAGGAGCCTGTTCGATGCTCACGATCCTCGGCCGACCTCAGCGAGTGTGTGATGGATATTCCCGGCGTGACCTGTTGCGAGCTTGCGGAGCCGGGTTACTCGGCACGACGTTGCCGCAGTTGCTTGCCGCAGAAGAGGTCGCCAACACGTTGCCCGCACGAGCCAAGTCGGTGCTGTTCCTGTACCTCTACGGCGGACCAAGCCAACTCGAAACCTGGGACATGAAGCCGGAGGCTCCGGAGAACATTCGCGGGACGTTCTCGCCAATTGACTCGCGCACGCCGGACCTGCGGATCTGCGAGCACATGCCGCGCATGGCGGCGATGTCGGACAAATTCGCGGTCGTCAGGACCGTGCATCACACGCACAACAATCATCACGCTTGCCACTGGATGCAGACTGGCCGGCCGTGGCACTTGCCGGAAACGATCCTCAACGCCACACCCGACAAAGATTGGCCGGCGATGGGCTCGATCGTCGAATACCTCGATCAGCGAGCGGCGGCCGGACGATTCCGCGACATGCCCAGCTACGTTTATGTGCCGGCACCGCTGGGGCACTTGCAGGGCTACGACTATCCGGGGCAGTACGCCGGTTGGCTGGGTCGGTCGTACAACGCGCTGGCGACCAACTTCCGCCGCCGCGATGCGAAGGACAATCCGTTCTTTCGCGAAGTCACCGATCAAGAGATGGACCTGCGGATCCAAGGTCTCGATGAGCAACCGACTCTGACGCTCGACCGGCTGAACCGCCGCAAGACGCTCCTCGAACAATTCGACACCGCACGCGAGTCGGTCGAACGGACCCGCTCCATCGAAACCTACTCGCGCTTCCAGCAGCGAGCGTTCGAGTTGGCAAACTCGGCCCCGATCCGCAACGCGCTCGACATCCGCCAAGAGAAACCCGCCACACGAGACCGCTACGGCCGCCACTTGTTCGGCCAAGCCGCACTGCTGGGCCGGCGATTGCTCGAAGCCGGAGCACGCTTCGTCACCGTCCAGTGGGAATGCCCCGACGGCTACAGTTGGGACTCGCACATCCAGAACAACGACATCAAGAACATCCTTCTGCCGGGCCTCGACCAAACCTACACAGCGATCTTGGAAGACCTTTCGACGCGCGGCCTGCTGGACGAAACGCTGGTCGTGCTCACCAGTGAAATGGGCCGCACCCCCGGCGTCACTCCGCAAGGAGGCCGAGGCCACTGGTGCCACTGCTTCCCCATGCTCTTCGCCGGAGCCGGCATCCGCGGCGGCATCACCCACGGCAAGTCCGACAAGCACGGCGGCTACCCCTCCGACAAACCGGTCACCCCCGCCGACCTCTCCGCCACCATCTTCCGCTCACTTGGCATCGACCCCAACATCCGGATCCCCGACCCCGAAGGCCGACCGACACCGATCACCGAAGGCGGTCGCGTGCTCGAAGAGTTGTTGGGGTAGGCTTTTTTCAATTGGCAGCCCGGAAAATACGAGCCGGGATCAGTGGAAACGAACGGGGACGGCCTCTATAGTGCCTCGCTCTTTCGGCCGCCTCCCCTGCGCGGTGGCTGCACAATCGTTGATTTATTGGCTCTCGCGACCATCGAGTTCATCATGCCGAAGCAGAAAACCCATAAGGGTATCAAGAAGCGATTCACAGTGACGGCGAAAGGCAAAGCCAAGCACCGCAATGCAAATCGCGGCCACTTGCTCAGCGGGAAGTCTGGCAAGAGCAAGCGTCAAAACCGCCAGGACGGTGTGCTGGACAACTATCAGGCCGACCGCATCGTTGAGGCGTTAAGGCCAATTCTGTAACGGATCTTCAAATTTGAAATTCTCGATTTCAAATCCGCTGATTGCCAATTGAAAGTTCGCCATGCGTATCAAGTCAGGTTCCATTCGTCATCGAAAAAAGAAGCGGATCTTCAAGGAAGCCGAAGGCCGAGTGGGTGGGCGTCGCCGTTTGTGGCGAACTGTGATCGACGGGATCATCAAAGGCCGCGTCTACGCCTACAAAGGCCGTAAGCTCAAGAAGCGAGACATTCGTGCCCTGTGGATCACTCGATTGAACGCGGCCTGCATGATGCGCGGTGTGTCGTACTCGCGATTCATTCACGGCTTGAAGCTCGCGAAGGTTGAGTTGAACCGTCGCACGCTCAGCGAGTTGGCGATCCGCGAACCGCAGATTTTTGATGAGGTCGTCGCCCTGGTGAAGGGAGCACTCGCGAACGCGGCCTGAGTTTTGGCCGATCGGTGATCGAGAACACTCAAGGGCGAAACCAGCGCTGAGCCGAGTTGCTCAACGCCAGTTTCGCCCTTCTCGTTGGATGCCTCATGGACCTGCTGCAACAGTACGACGATTTTTCCAACGCGGCTTTAACGGCACTCGCAGCGGCGCAAGATGCCGCCGCGGTCGAAGCAACACGTGTCGAGTTTCTCGGCAAGAAGAGCGGCCGGATCAGGGCGTTGCAGGACTTGCTCGGCAAGGCGACTCCGGAACAGCGACCCGTACTCGGAGCCAAGTTCAACGAAGTGCGGCAACGAGTCACCGCCGCGCTCGAAGCTCGGCAGCAGGAACTCGCAAAACCAAAATCGTCGCTGACCTCGATCGACATCTCGCTCCCTGGCGAGCCGATTCGTTTGGGACGGCGGCATCCGCTGACGCAAACGATGGATGAATTCCGTGACATTATCGGACGGATGGGCTTCACGGTCGCCGAAGGCCCGGAGATCGAAGACGAGTGGCACAACTTCGAGGCGCTCAACATTCCGCTGGATCACCCCGCACGCGATCCGCTGGACAACTTTTATCTCGCAGCCGCGAAGACGGCCGCCGGCGGGCCGGTCTTGCTCCGCAGCCAGACGTCGACGGTTCAGATTCGTGTGATGGAGAAATCGAAGCCGCCGATTCGCATCGTGTCGCTCGGCCGCGTCTATCGGCCTGACACGATCGACGCCACGCATTGCTGCATGTTCCATCAAATGGAAGGCTTGATGGTCGGCGAAGACGTCACGATGGCGCAGCTCAAGACGACGCTGCGATTGTTCGCGACAACCTATCTCGGACGAGGTGTGACAATCCGCTTCCGACCGAGCTTCTTCCCATTCACCGAACCGTCCGTCGAAGTCGACATGAGCTGGGGCCAAGGTTGGATGGAGATCGGCGGCGCAGGCATGGTCGATCCGAATGTGCTTGGCGCGGTCGGCTTCGATCCAGAAAAAGTCAGCGGCTTCGCGTTCGGTTTCGGCATCGAGCGATTCTGCATGCGACGGCACAACATCACCGACATCCGTCGCTTCTACGAGAACGACGTGCGGTTCCTCAGCCAGTTTTGAGGTATCGTAGGATGGGCACTCTTGCCCGTCCTGCGAACGAGAAGAGACGGGCAAGAGTGCCCATCCTACAGAGACGAATCATGGCCGCCCCCATTCAAGTCCAGTCGCTCGATCACGTCACACTCGTCGTGAAAGGCCTCGACCACTCGCGGCAGTTTTACATCGATGGACTGGGAATGCACGAGGTGCCTCGGCCGGCCTTCTCCTTTCCGGGTTTGTGGTTTCAAGCGGGGCCGACACTGATTCATCTGATCGGCGAGCATCCCGGTGGATCACCGGCTGGGAATCCGCTCGCCGAAGAATTTCGCACGACCCGTTCAAATCATTTCGCATTCTTAGTCGATGACGTCGAAGCGGCTTACGTTCGGGCGAAAGAACTCGGATTGAAAATCGTTTCGCCGCCGAAGACTCGACCGGATGGATTCGTGCAAGTCTTTCTGAATGCCCCGGATGGGTTCGTTGTCGAGCTGTGCTCACCAGCGAAATAACTCGGTTGCCAGCAAGGCGGCTCGCTCCGATAATCTGCCCCGTGCTCAAAAATCGCAACTTTTTTGGAGTTTGAAATGCCTTTGGTTCCGATGCGAGTGGTGCTGGATCATGCCGCCGAAAACAAATACGGCGTGGCCGCGTTCAACGTCAACAATATGGAACAAATCCAAGCCATCATGGAGGCGGCCAAGGAAACCGATTCCCCCGTGATCATTCAGGCGTCGCGCGGAGCACGGTCGTACTGCCAGGACAACTATCTGCGGCACTTGATGCTGGCGGCTGTGGAGCTCTATCCGAATATTCCCATTGTCATGCACCAGGATCATGGCAATGAACCAGAAACCTGCTACAGCGCGATCCGCAATGGATTCACTTCGGTGATGATGGACGGCTCTCTGATGCCGGATGCGAAAACGTCTGCAACCATTGAATACAACACGCGAGTGACGAAAGAAGTGGTCTTGGCGGCTCACAAACAGGGAGTCTCTGTCGAAGGCGAAGTCGGCTGCCTTGGCGTAGTGGGAGTCAAACATTCGTCAGCGAAGATTGATCACGAGAAACGGGATGCGACTGACAATGACCACGACGAGGATTTGGAGCAAGAACCGGTGCCAGAGCAGGCTCATCTGACAGACCCCGATGAAGCCGAGCAGTTTGTGGCCGACACCGGCGTCGATGCGCTGGCGGTTGCGATTGGGACCAGCCACGGAGCCTACAAGTTCGATAAGAAGCCAGACGGTGAAGTGCTGAAGATGGACTTGATCGAAGAGATTCATCGCCGTCTGCCGAATACGCACATCGTGATGCACGGCAGTTCGTCTGTCCCACAGGATTTGCAAGACGTCATCAACATGTACGGTGGATACATGAAGCAAACATGGGGAGTCCCCGTTGAAGAAATCAAGCGCGGTATCGAAAACGGCGTACGGAAGATCAATGTTGACACGGACAATCGCATGGCGATGACAGGTGCCATCCGCAAGCTCCTGCAATGCGAGCCCGACAAATTCGATCCCCGTGATTACCTGAAGCCAGCTCGCGAGGCGATGAAGAAAGTCTGCATTGCGCGCATGGTCGCCTTTGGCCAAGCCGGCAACGCCAGCAAGATGCGCGCGGCAGGGTTGGTGAAGTAGACGAAGCTCTTCAACGCTGAGAACCCACAGAAGCCCGGCTGGCCCCCAGTTGGGCTTTTTTCGTCGATTCGGTTCAACCGAAAGCCGATCACCGTTCTCCCAATTCAATCGTTCTTGGTCACAAGATTACGGCCATCGAGATTCGGCCGGAAATCGGCGAGTCCCTGAGAAGGCGGTCGCGGCATCCGCATTAGCCACCGCAGTGAATACGCCGAAATCATCCACGACCCCATCGAACTCGTCGATTGGGCCACGCTGGAGGAATTGACAAAAAAGGAGATCACTCGCACGCGATTTGTGCTGGCTAATGCCGATGGCAAAGTCACCGTCTTTCGTAGATTTCACGAAGGTTTTTTTCAACGATCGCCGCTTACGGAATGTTCAATTTGTCATTGGCATGGAGATCAATCCAAATTTGACGATCAATGCTGTTGCTCATGTGAGACACGGAGCCATCGAGTTTCAAAACGTGGACTGAATCGGCGTGCAAACTCCGCGACGTGGCCGCATAGTTCGCTGGGATGGGAGCGTTGTCACACGGCATCCCTTGTCGCCGCAGTTCGGCGCTTGAATATTTGACCATCAAGTTACTGCACGACGTAATTCCATCATAACCCATGGCGACATTTGGCCCCATCGAATGCGCAGCAGTCAGGCTGGCACCGACCATTCCCAAACCCCAAGTCCCACGGGGGTCGATCGGATCAATTCCAGCGCGAATCTCATCGACTGCGACCATATTCGATGTCCCACGGCGAAAGCGATCGAACGCGAATGAAACATTGAATCCGGAAACGCCGCTCCCCCATAACGTCGCATTGGTGTTGATCAGATCGGTCGTGCCAGTCCGAAATCCCATCGCGCAATTTGGTTGGAACACAAAGCAAGGCGGATTCGGCCCGATGTTCAAGGCGTAATTTCCGCGAGCGTATGTGTGACCGTGAGTCCCGGCGAGCAGCGCGCGTTCATAAGGCATTCGGTTATAGCTGTCCGTCGGGCACAACATGACTGCGACATTCGTGCGTCGAGCGACCGCACTGGCCGGGTCATCAACCGGAGTTTTATGATCAAACGCTGTGTAGATGGACTTCTGGTCGAGAAACGGGAGCACCAACGCGGCCCAATTCATATGAATGCGATCAGGTTCCACCCCCGGAGAGATTCCCATCGCGATCCGGTCAAACGTCCCGAGCGGAAGTAATCCGCCACCATACGGTTCTCCAAATCCCGACAAGATCATCGCGGGGGGCAAGACACGGTGAGACTCGTGGTAGTTGTGCAGTGCCAGCCCCAACTGCTTGAGATTGTTCTGACAGGTTATTCGCCGCGCCGCCTCGCGAGTTCGCTGGACGGCTGGCAGCAACATGGCCACGAGGAGGCTGACAATCGCAATCACGGTCATGAGTTCAATCAACGTGAAGCCGCTGCGGCCGATTCGTCGCATGATCGCCTCCAATGGACTGAAATGCCGTCCGTACGCAACACGCCAGCGACCGCTGGTAGCTGCACGATCACATCACCGGATGGATCGATGACGGCACTCCCCTTCCATGTGCTACAAACCAGATTCCATTTTCGAGTCTGAATCGCTCGAAATCGACAAGCTCGAATCTGCCGCTCAAAAAATCCTGTGGCAACAGCCGAATCGCCGTCATAGATCAGATGGATCACCGCATCCGCTGCATCGTGGTTTTGAAACTGCGGCAACCACGGCAGGAACGATTCAAAACAGACGGCAACGATCACAGTCCGTCGTACTCCATCATGAGCACGAAACGACAACTGTCGTGCTTCATCTCCCAGTGAAAACGGCGCGGTCATTTCGAACTGCGATCTCAAGAACTCTCGAACCCACGCGGCGTCCATCCAATCCGGGATCCACTCTTTGAATGGTACGAGTGCGATCTTCTCGTGACACTCGACTTCATCCGGCGAGGCGACCAAGCACCCGCAATTCAAAAGTCTGCCGCGCACCACGGAAAGTCCGTACTGCTCGATGATCTGTTCCTTCCCAACCATTGCGCCAACTAAACAAGCGGCGCGATATTCAGGCTGAAGCTTGGATGCAAACTCGGACAGCGACTGAACCGATATGGTGGCAACTGTTGCCCCTGATCCACTTTCGTTGTTCCCGCGCAAGCATCCTTCTGGCCAAACAATCAAATCAACTTCCGCATTCTTCTTCAGACTTTCGCGGGTCAGCCGGTCCAATTCGCCAACGGGCAGCCACGGGGCGCTGTTTGTGGCAATCAGATGCGGTTGGACAAGTAAAGCCGTGAACGATAGTGGGCTCGCCGGAAGTTGCCGTTCGAGACCCTGGCCCCACATGACGCCAATGACGGCGACACAAATCCCAGCCAGCGCTCCCACCAGCCGGCGCGTCGCGGTCTTGCCATTCGCGACACCACAGGCAATTAGCGCGTTGACCAAATACACGATTGCCGAAACACCCACTTGCCCAATCGTTTGAGACACTTGAGCAACCGGGCTATCGACGACCGCAAGCGAAATACTGGTTAACGTCCAAACCGCTCCATTGCCGAACAACATGGTCCAGAATTCCCCAACGACACACGCCACGGCGATCACGATCGCTGCCGGAAACTGCCGGCTCCGGCGTGTGAAGTACGCCGCGAGCGCGATCGGCACATAGCTCAAGCCGTAAACGGAAACGGCCAAGAGATGCAACAAATAACTCCCGTGTGGGATGGCGTCACGAACGAAGCTTGTCGATACCCAAGCGACTGCCATTCCGATGACAATTGCCTCCGCCACAACGCGCCTCGATGAGGTGGTCGTACTGACGTTTCGCCATGCGAAAATGAGTGGCACGAAGCAGAGCCAATACGTCGGCAAAGACGCGGGTGGAAAGGCGAGCCAAAACAATACGACCGTCACCACGGCGAATGTCACGCGCGACCGTTCACAGAAGACGACAATGATCCCTGCTGACAGCACCCAATCGACAATGGATCGGTAAGACCCCGATAACAGGCTGATCGGTATCACCAGCGTCAACACAACAGCCATTGTGGCGACCGTTCCGATGTCAAACCAGCGCCGTGCATCGTCCGATGACCACATGGTTCACCATCAAAGTCTATGAACTAAGACAACAGCTTTTGGCTCGCTGAGACAAGCCGTCCATTCCGCATTATGTCCGTCGATAATACTTTTTGAGCCCGATTGCGATCCCACAAAACGCAATTCCGACAACGGCGTACCAAAACCACATTGCGAACCACGGGCGTTGAAATCGTGGCTTCGGGAAGCCGTAATGTGGCAAATAAAATTCCGCGTCTGGGATGTCCTGCTGGAGTACGTTAACGCTGATCACGATTCGCTTCGCAGCCTTCGAAATCTTCGGTGCCGTATAAAGCGCGGTGATGGTTTTCGGAATTGGAATCCCCCCGTTGACTTCACCAAAGGCAATCTTCCGTTCGATGACTCCGCCGTGAAACAGCGTTGTCCCACATTCCCGCAGAATCCAACCTCGCGCCGGATCGCAATGCATCCAGGCATCGGAATAACGATTTCGTTTTCGCTGGGGATCATCGGTCAGGTGATCGAACTCAATGCGAACCAGTTCCTCACCATCGACTTGGACTATGCCAACATGTTTCACTTGAAATGCGGGACTTTCGACCAGGTCAGCAAGTGGGATGTACAAAAAGCAGTAACCAGCCAAAACGATGGCGTTGACGTTGTTCGCTTCAAGCTCCTCAATACGAGCGTCGTATGAACCGCCAGTGTCGAGTTGCTCCAAAAACTCAATCGCGTACTTCTTCACCGGTTGCGAACGGTGTAGGTAAAAAGCATAAGCGTCATTTTTCACAAAAAATTGTTGTTCGCCACCTTTCGAGATTTCTTCTTTCAACCGCATGGTTCGGTTCACAGCGATCCGCATGGATAATTTCAGTTCTGGCTTTCCAATCGGCACATTGTGTTTCTGCACTTCGGCGACCGCCTCATCCGAGGGAGCCAACACCTCTTCCGTCCTCTCGCAACGCGCGTCGAACGAGAGACGATTGACCGCTTTGCGCATGTCGGCACTTGCGCGACGAAAGCGATTCAACAGTTCTCGATCAACGTCATTTCCTTGACAGATCGAAAGCGGCACCCCAAAGAGTGCTAGGACGAGCAACCATTCGTTACGCCACCACATGTCCACAACGTACCTCGATGAACTGCAGAATTAGAGAGGCAGACCACCACCTCGCAGACGAAGCGGTGATCTGCGTTAACAATTCATTTTTTGCACTCGCATGCCATGCCGCTTGCGTCCGTGTAGCAGTTACAGCTCCGACACGTCACGGCCTCAACGCAGATATAGTTATTACAACCGAGTTGTAAATGCGGCGAGCTCCCTGGGCAAGTTCCGGCACAGGCAGCGCAGGCATTCGCTGGCGACAGGAAGGCGGTCAGTGACAGCATCAGCAGCGCCACACCAAAGGCAGCAGAGACTTTCATCAGCAAACCATTTCGCAACATGATTCTATCCTCTCTAAACAGGTACGAACTCAGCGGAGGGTACACACCCTCACAAGTTCCGAGTCCGAATTACTCAACGACACCACGCACAATCACCGGAATCACTGTATTTCCTTGGTCGTCCGACAAGAGTTTTAGGGAATGTTCGAACGAGCCGGTGGACGCTGGCGTATCGATTCGTACTCGCAACTCGTGATCGCTGTTTCGCGGGATTGTGACCGGTAATTCATCGAGCGTGACACAACCGCAACTGGCCTGTGATCCAAGGATCGTGATCGGTTTTGACGAGCGATTACTCAGACGAATTTGTCCTTCAAAAGCGTCCGAACTCTTCACGGTGCCAAAATCTAAAATGTCGGCAGACACGAAGAGCCGCTGCCCTTGAATCCACGGGCCAACTCGATCGAACTCTCCGGACTGCCACCATGCAAAGCCGACGAACATGGCGAAAAGGATCGATGCGAAAAACATTATGTCAACGACAATTCGGTGGCACCTTTTTTTGGCGGCAACCGGCACAGACTCAACCTCGGTCGGTCGTACTTCCTGATGACAGACTGTGTCGGCCTGGATCATGATACTTCCTTTCTTTTTAGGCCATGAGGGGCCAAGTGTCAGTCAAAGGTAGTCACCCGCGGCGTTGCGTGGTGACAAAGTGTCAGTCAAAGGTAGTCACTGTTTGCGGTGCTTGTTTTTTGGCTTGTAGTCGATGGTTTTGATCTTGGGGTGGTCATGTGGTTCAC
>SXGT01348674.1_pt1 | contig 25333 bp, 16 predicted proteins | sample 3176221 | NCBI WGS metagenome assembly SXGT01 (sample SAMN11356862, study PRJNA531348) | freshwater metagenome | isolation source: freshwater sample F1-120 | place: China: Fuxian Lake, Yuxi | collected 2017-12-25
GGCGACCTCGGCGTCGAGCTGCCGGCCGAAGAAGTACCGATCATCCAGCAGGAGCTCGTCGCCGCGGCCGTCTTGGCCAATCGGCCGGTCATCGTGGCCACGCAGATGCTGGAGTCCATGATCGAGGCGCCGCGACCGACGCGCGCCGAGGTCAGCGACGTGGCGTGGGCCGCGGCCTCTGGCGCCGACGCGGTGATGCTCTCAGCCGAGACCGCTGCAGGCCGCTACCCGGTGCTGGCGGTGCAGACCATGGACCGCGTGCTGCGGCTGGTAGAGGGCTGGCAGTGGCGACACGGCCAATTCCGCGGCCTGGAGCGGATGCGCGAGGACGGGCGCAACCCGGTCGATCGGGCGCTGTCGCGCGCCACGGCGGGCCTCTCGCGGGACCTGACCGTGCGGGCCATCATCGTCCCAACGGCGTCGGGCCGCACGGCCAAGGCGGTCAGCGCCCAGCGGCCGGCGTCCCCGGTCATCCCGCTGTGCACCAGCGTCGCCGTCTGGCGGCAGCTCGCGCTCTACTGGGGCTGCAGCCCGCGCCTCGTCGACCCGGAGACCCTGCGGCGACCGCCTGACGTCGCGCTCGGCATCGTCGACCAGATGGGCCTCGCGCCGGCTGGCAGCCACATCTTGCTGGTGTGGGATACCGCCTGGGGCCGCAACGGCTGGGCTCCGACCGTCAGCGTGCTCGAGGTGCCGCGGCATGGCAGAGAGGACGCCGACGACGACGAAGTCCTGTGAGCCCACCGCTGCGCCTGCCGCCGCGGCTACGCGCGCTCTGCGAACGGGTCGTCGGCTGCGAAGGGCTTGCCGACATCGCGTGCGACCACGCGCTGGTGGCCCAGGCGTGCTTGGCCGCGGGCCGAGCACAGCGAGCGATCGCCATCGACATCGCGGAAGGCCCGCTGCAGGCGACGCGGGCGCGGCTCGGCGATGACGCCCCGAGCGGCCTCGTGCTGCGCCGCGGCGACGGCTTCGCCCTGCGCAAGGGCGAGGCCGAGGTCGCGGTCGTCAGCGGCATCGGCGGCGCGCAGATGGCCATGTTGCTGCGCCGCGACCGGCCGCGGGAGCTCGGTGTCGAGCGCCTGCTGCTCCTGCCGCACAACCACGCCGCGGAGCTGAGGCACGCCCTGGCTGAGACCGGCTGGGCTGTGACCGCCGAGTGGCTGGTAGCGGAGCGGTCGCGTCTGTACCTCGGGCTGGAGGCGGTGCCAGGGGAGCGGAGGACGCTGACCGTGGCAGAGGCCGAGCTCGGCCGCTTGGCGCAGGACGCGGAGCCCGCGCTGTGGCGGCGCTGGCGGGCGGCGGAGCTAGCAAAAGAGGCGCGGGTCGCGGAGGCGCGGCGCGCAGCGGGGCGTTGAGCGCCCATGGAAGCCCAGCGGAGCGCTACTGGACCGTCAGCGTCGCCTTGCCCGTGATGCCGTCGCGGATCGCCTCTACGGCGGCGTTGCCCTTGGCGAGCGCTGTAGCGAGGCCCTTGCTGCCGAAGGCGTTGCTGATTCCGACGACGCCGGCCGGCTTGGTGAGCCAAGTCACGTAGGGCGTCACGTCGAGTTGGAGCCCGCCGGCGAAGGATCCCATCGCCAGCAGCTGCGCTGACTTGCCGACCGCGAGGCTGCTGGCGGCCGGCGACACGGCGATCGCCTGCAGCTTGGCGTCCGTGACGGTGATGGCTGCCTTGCCGACCTTGCCGAGGTAGCTGACGACGATCTCGGCGCTGCCTGCGGCCAACGGCGTGACCTGACCCTTGGCGCCGAGCGTCGAATTCACGGAAGCGATCGCGGTCTTGGACGACGACCACGAGGCGGACTGCGTCAGGTCCTGCGTCGTGAAGTCGGAGTAGATGCCCGTCGCCTTGAACACGGTCAGGTAGCCGACAGGCAACGTCGCGACGAAGGGCGTGACCTGGATCTCGGTGAGCGACGCCGGGTTGACGGTCAGCTTGGTCTTGCCGGTCTTGCCGGCCCAGGTGGCGGAGATCTCGGAGCTACCCGCCGTCAGCGCCTGGCACAGACCCTTGCCGAGGAAGCCGATGGTGTTGTCGATGGCGGCGACAGCCGGCGCCGAGCTCGCCCACGAGGCCAAGATGGTGATCTGCTGCACCGTGTTGTCGGTCATGACGGCGACGGCTTCAAATTTGAGCCAGCTGCCCGGCGCCACCGCTGGCGCTGCGGGCGTAATCTGGATCTCGGCGACCGTGGCGGCGGTGACGGTAATCAGCGCGGTCGCCTTCTTGCCGTTGTAGGAGGCGGTGATGGTAGCCTTGCCCTCCGCCAGGGTCTGGACAACGCCCGAGAGCGGTCCTGCGTCGATGACCGCCGCCACCTTGAGGTCGGAGCTGGTCAGGGTCGCCTGGCCCGTGACCGTCTGGCTTGTGCCGTCGCTATAGTACGCCGACACCTGCAGGGGCACGGGCACACCGGTGGCGACCGTGGCGGCGCCCGGCGCGATGGCGATCGACGACAGCTCAGCGGCCGAGACGTCGACGGCGACTGTCGCCACAAATCCCTGGAATGTCGCGGTTATCGTCGCTTTTCCCGGGCTCAGGCACTGCACCAACCCCTTCTGGCCCTGGCCGTTGAGGGCGGCGGCGACGGCCTGCGCCGAGCTCTGGTAGGTCACGAACTGGGTGATCGGCACGGAGCTGCCGTCGCTGTAGATCAGCGTCGCCTCGACCTGGCGATACTGCCCTGGCGCGCAGCTCTGTTGACCGGGGAACAGCGAGAGCGCTGTCGGCACCGCCGGCTTGACCACGATGGTCGCCTTGCCCGTGAAGCCCTGCGCCGTCGCCGAGATGGTGACGGTGCCTGGCGTCATCGCGATGACGCGGCCTTTGGGTTGCTGGCCGGGGCCACCGGGGCCACCGCCGCCGCCCTGGCCGCCGCCGCCGCCCTGGCCGCCGCCGCTGTTGCCGACGACCGCGATCTCGGTGTTTTCAGAGCTCCACTGGGCCTGAAAGGTGACGTTCTGCGAGCTGCCATCGGTGAAGATCGCCACCGCCTGCAGCTGCATCGGCGTGCCGGCGTTCATCTCCCAATAGGCCGGCGAGATCTGGATCGACATGACCTCGGGGTCGGTCACCGTCAACGTCGTGCTCACGGTCTTGCCGCCGAACGCTGCCGTGATCAAGGCTTTGCCTGCGTTTTTGGCCTGAGCCCGTCCCTTCTGGTTGCCGCCATTGTCCACGCTGGCGACCGCGACGTTGTCGCTGCTCCACTCGGACTGGAAGGTGACGTTCTGCGTGGCGAGGTTGCTGTAGACCGCGGTGACGAAGAACTGCAGCTGCTCGCCTGCCTTGCGCTGCGGGTTGATGGGCCCGATCTGCAGCGCTGTCAGGGTCGGCGCCTTCACCTCGACGACCGCCTTGGCGCTGACGGCGCCGAGGGTCGCCGTGACGGTGGTGCCGCCCTGCGCCTTGGCGGTGACAAGGCCCTGGCTGCCGGCGGCGTTCTGCACCTCAGCGACGGCGGTGTCGTCGCTCTTCCACACCGCAGACGCCGTGACCGTCACCTCGCTCTTGTCGGAGTAGGTGGCGACGGCCGCTAGGGCCTTCTGTCCGCCGACCTCTAGCGCGACCTTGTCGGGCACCACCTGGAGGGAGGTCAGCGCCGCCGCGCTCACCAGCAGCTCGACGCTGGCGATCTTGCCGTCTAGCGAGGCGGTGATGTTGGTCTTGCCAACGGCTAAAGCCGCCGCTTGGCCCGCGGTCTTGCCCGTCGACGACACGGTCGCGATCGCCGGCTGCGACGAGTCCCAGACCACCGCCGACGTCAGGTCTTGCACCGAGCCGTCGCTGAGCGTCCCAACCGCCGTCAACTGCACCGTGACGCCCTTGGGGACGCTTGGCTTGGCGGGCTCGATCGCCAGCGACTGCAGGTTGGCCTTGCTCACCGTCACCTTCGCCGTCACGGCCTGACCGCCGTAGGAGGCCATCACCAGCGCGGTGCCGGGGGCCGTGGCCGTGAGCTTGCCCTGACTTCCCGGGGCGTTGCTGATGCTGGCCACACCGGGCGGCGCCATCGACCAGGTGACCGCCAGGGTCAGGTCGGCGCTCTTGCCGTCGTCGAAGGTGCCGAGGGCGGTTAGCTGGGCGCTGCCGCCGGCGGCGAGAACGACCTCAGGCGGGTTGATCGCCAGCTTGGTCAGCTTGGGCGCCACGACGGTGATGATGCGCGCCGACTCCTGCCCAGCGTAGGCGGCGGAGACCACCGAGCTGCCAGCAGCCACGGCGGTGACGGTGCCGTCGGCGGAGATCTTCACCACCTCTGGAGAGGCGCTGCTCCAGTTGGCGGCAGAGGAGACGTCGCCCTTGCTGCCATCGTCGTAGCTGGCGATGGCGGTCATCTTGAGGCTAGCGCCAAGGGTCAGCGTTGGGTCGACGGGCTCCACCACCAGGTCGACCACCTTGGCGGTCAACACGGTCAACACGGCGCTGGCAGTGACGCCGCCAAGCTTGGCGGTGATGATCGCCTTGCCCGCGGCCTTGGCGCTGGCCAGCCCGCCGTTGACGACCTCAACCACGTCCGGCGTGTCGCTCGACCACGCCACCGCGAGGCCGAGGTTCTGCTGGCTGCCATCGGCGAAGGAGCCGACCGCGCCAAGCTGCAGCACCCCGCCGACCGCCAGCGTCGCTTCCGCCGGCTGGATCTCCAGGGACACCAGCGCCGATGGCACCACCGAGATCTTGCTCGTGGCGGTGTGGGGGCCGATGGTCGCGCGAATCTCCGCCACACCGGCCGCCAACGCGGTGACCTGGCCGCCCTTGGCGACGGCGGCCAAGCCTGGGGCCGTCGAGGACCACGTGGCGATGGCGCCGACCTCTTCGCTGCTGCCATCGGCGAACTTGGCGGTGAGCACCAACGTGGCCTGGCCGCCCACTGGCAGCGACAACGCGGCGGGCTCGAGCGTCAGCGCCACGATGTCGAGGTCACCACCGCCTGGCCCAGCGTCTTGATCGGTGCCGGTCTCGCTGTCCGCCGGCGCGGCGTCGGCGACCTCCTGGGGATCGACGTCGAGCAGCGGGCCGCCGTCGACGGAGCCGGCGTCCTGGCCAGCGCGACCACCGTCGATGGTGGCGTCTTGGGCGACGACCGCGCCGTCTTGGGCGACGACCGCGCCGTCTTGGGCCAGAGAGTCGACCCCAGCGACGGCGTCAGGCCCCAGCACCGCGTCGTCGTCGCCGAAGCAGCCCTGTAACGACAGGACCAAGACGGCCAGGCCGAACGCGCTTGCGGGCCGAATCCTCGGGCCGTGGTCGCGGAGTAGTCGATCGTTCATGGTTGCTCCTTGTTGCGCTGAGGGCGCGGTTCATCGGCAACTCCCATCTGCCGACACAGGATGCCGGACACCACGGTAGGCGTGAATGCCCTCCGCGACGGCCTCGTCTTGCAGCCGTGCATACTGCCTGCCGAGGCCTTCGCGCGATCGCCGCCGGTCGCGGCCGCCCTGCCCCAGAGCGATCGGCTGCGATCTCATGTCTTTCGGCTTCGAGAACCGACTCCATGTACGTTCTTCCCCCGGGCTGACGCCCTGCGGCGTCGAGGACATATCCGGCGACCCCCAAAGGGCCGTAAACGCAAGACGCAAAGGCCGATATCGATGATCATGGCGTACATCGCGGGAAATCAGCCGTTCCGCGCCCTTGCGATCTACGTTCGATCGGATCTACAGGCCAGGATCCGCGCCACGCTCTCACGAACGGCGCCTGGGAGGCCAGCGCATGGCGGATCTGAACAATAGCAGCGGTTTCATTCACTTTCTGGGGGGGCGCGGCGTATACAATTCGCCACAACTGCGCGGCTGGGCACGGACCCTCTTGCCCCTCATCGCGCTCGGCGTCGTGGCGCCAGTGACTGCGTGGTCTGAGCCGCTGACACCGCCCCCGACTGACGGCGAGCTCATCCACCAGGCGCTGCACCGCTGCCGCAGCGTGTCGAAGGCGCGGCGCGAGGCCATCGACAGCGGGCTGCTGCAGAAGCTGCTCGACCTGGAGCGCGCGCATGGGGTGCCCGAGGCATATCGAGGCCTGACTTTGGCTAAGGCCTGCATCGAGTCGGGCTTCTCTGCCAACAGCCGCGGTGACTGCAAGGACGGGCACTGCCGGGCCGTCGGCATGGTGCAGCTCTGGCCGTGGACGGAGCGCTTCGGCGTCAACCGCCGGGATCCAGTGGCGAGCGTCCGTTTCTTGCTCAAGCGCACGGCGATCGGTATGCGCGGCGGCCGCATGGAGAAGATCTGCGGTCAGCAGGCGCAGGGCGACCTCGACGCGTTCCGCGTGGCGTGGCTCCGCATCAACCGTGGCCCCCTGCAAGGCGGTCGCCCGCGCTGCCTGGGGATGCCGAAGGATCTCACGCGGCTCCAGCTCTGGCACCAGATGGTAGCGCGCGACCGGGCCGCTCGTGCCGTGACGGACGCCGCCGCCGGCGCGCCCGCCAGCCTGGCGCCGACGACCGCGACCCTGGCCGCGACGCAGTCCCCGGCAGTCGAGACGCCGAAGTCGAGCGCGCAGCCGGGCGGCGCCGCCGAAGCGCGCGCTCCGACGGGGCCATAGCGGCGAGCTCTGCCAGCCTCACGCGCGCCATGCCCGAGGCCAAGTTGCTTGCTCAACCGTGCTCCCGGTCCTAGCTTGCACCGCGGAGGAGGCCAGCAGGATGACGGCGCGGCTACACCCCGAGGTCGAACCCTACGCCTCGGGCCTGCTGATGGTCTCGGGGCAGCATCGACTGTACTGGGAACAGGTCGGTAACCCGCGCGGCGAGCCTGTGCTGTTTCTGCATGGCGGCCCGGGCGGCGGCTGCTCGCCGTGGAATCGCCGTCTCTTCGACCCGCAGCTCGATCGCGCGGTGCTGTTCGATCAGCGCGGTTGCGGTCGCAGCACACCGCACGCCAGCCTGCGCGAGAACACGACCTGGCACCTGTGCGCCGACATCGAGCGCCTACGCCAACACCTCGGCATTGAGCGCTGGCTGGTCTTTGGCGGCTCTTGGGGCAGCACCTTGGCGCTGGCCTACGCCGAGCAGCACCCAGAGCGGGTCGCCGGCCTCATCCTCCGCGGCGTGTTCTGCGCCACGCGCGACGAGGTGCGCTGGTTCTATCAGGACGGAACCCGTCACCTGTTCCCCGACGCCTACGAGGCCTTCGTCGAGCCGCTGACCGCTGCCGAGCGCGGCGACGTCCTCACGGCATACCACCGGCGCCTGACCCGCGGCCCGCGCCGAGACCAGGTGCAGGCGGCGCGCAACTGGACGATGTGGGAGGTCGCCACGTCGCGGCTACGACCCGAGGCGGTCGGCTCTGCGTTCTCCGACGGCCTCGCTCTGCAGCTGGCGCGCATCGAAGCGCACTACTTCGTCCACGACAGCTGGCTGCGACCAGACCAGCTCATCGAAGACGCCGGCCGAATCGCCCACCTGCCCTGCCACATCGTGCAGGGTCGCTATGACGCCATCTGCCCGCCATCGACCGCCTGGCGCTTGCACCGCGCGCTGCCGGGGAGCGAGCTGACGCTCGTCGATGACGCCGGCCACGCTGCGCTGGAACCCGGCACCCTCTACGGCCTGCTCGTCGCCCTAGCCGCCTTGCGCGGCTGGTCCACCCGCCCTTCGCCGGCGTCTCGGCCATGAGAGGCGCGCCTTGCGAGCTGCGCCACGGGGCTCTGTGGGCCGCCGTGGCCTGGGCTGGGCTCGCCCTCGGCGCCGCCTGCGCCAGCGACTCCGAGGTCGGCTGTGGCGATGGCCAACGGCGGGCGGCCGTCGAGGCTGTGAGCGCCGCGGGCAGCGGTGGTAGCTTCGCCTTCACGGTCCAGGTCCGCGCCGACGACCGCGGCTGCGGCTGCCAAGCGGATTACTGGGAGGTCGTCGGCATCGACGGCGTCCTGCTACAGCGCCACCTGCTGCCGGTCCGCGACGCGCCGGCCAAGACCTCAACGACGACGGGTCCAACTCTTACACTGTCGGAGGATCTCTACGTTGTGGTCCGTGCCCACATGCGCGGCGGCGCCGGCGATGGTGTAGAGGCGATGCGCGGCTCGGTGCGCGATGGCTTCGTCGTCTACGACGCCAGCGGCTTCGGCCTTGGCCTCGCCGGCCAAGGACCGCGACCGCCTGCCTGCGACTGAAGGCTCAGACCGCTGAGATCTCGTCGTGGATGACGTCGATCCACAGGCGCGACTCCGTCAGCGGCCCGCGCTCGCGATCGATGTGGCAGGCGGCCAGCAGCGCCGCCGCACCTTGTTGAGCGTCTCTGGGGCTCGCGGCATGAACAAAGGCCAGCGGTTCGCCGCGGCGGACGGCGTCGCCCGGCTTGCAGCAGAGTACAAAGCCGACGCGCGGATCGATGGCGTCCTCTTTGCGCAGGCGACCGGCGCCCAGGCGCAGCGCCGCGACCGCCACCGCATAGGCGTCGATGGCGACCAGCAGGCCATCATGGGGCGCTAGCACCGCCTGCACCTCGGGCGCGCCGGGCAAGCGCCCAGGATCGTCGACCACGCGCGGATCGCCGCCGTGCGCGGCCACGACGAGGCGGAAGCGTTCGGCGGCGCTGCCGTCGTCGAGGGCGCGCGCGATCATGGCCTCGCCGGCAGGTAAATCCTCGACCTTGCCGCCGAGCCGCAGCATCTCGCCGCCGAGCCGGCAGACCAACGCCCGGGTGTCCGCCGGGCCCTGGCCGTGCAAGATGGCGATCGACTCAGCGATCTCCAAGGCGTTGCCGATATGGGTTCCGAGAGGTCGATCCATCGACGTCAGGAAGGCCGTCACTCGCCGCCCCAGCGCCGCGCCCGCCTTGACCATCGCATGCGCCAGTCGCCGGGCGTCGGCCTCGTTTTTCATGAAGGCGCCGTTGCCAACCTTGACGTCCAGCCCCAGCGCGCCGGCGCCCTCGGCCAACTTCTTGCTCATGATCGAGGCGACGATGAGCGGAATCGACTCGACCGTGCCTGTCACGTCGCGCAGCGCGTAGAGCCGCCGATCAGCCGGCGCGATCTCCTCGGTCTGGCCGATGAGCGAGACCCCAATGCGGCCGACAATCGCTCGGAATTCCTGCAAGGAGAGGCGAGTCTGAAAGCCGCCGACGGCGCCATCGAGGCCGCGTCCTGGGATCGACTCCAGCTTGTCGAGCGTGCCACCAGTGTGGCCGAGGCCACGGCCCGAGATCATCGGCACCGCCACGCCGCAGGCCGCGACCGCCGGCGCGAGCGGGATGCTGACCTTGTCTCCGACCCCACCTGTGCTGTGCTTGTCTGCTGTCGGCCGGTCGAGGTGGCTCCAGTCGAGCACCGCCCCGCTGTGCAGCATCGCGTGCAGCAGCGCTGCGGTCTCGCCCTCATCGAGGCCGCGGATGGCCACCGCCATGGCGAACGCTGCCATCTGGTAGTCCGGCACGCTGCCGTCGGTGTAGCCGCGGACCAGCGCGCCGATCTCTTCGGCATCAAGGCGCAACCCGTCGCGCTTGCGAGCGAGCAGGTCGTAGGTGAAGAGCACAGCACCTCCAAGCTCTGGGAGTTTCGCGCGCGGTCGCGGTCAGCGCCGGCGCCTCGCGATGGTGGCATGCCCCCGCCGGGGTGGCAAAATAGGCGGCGCCCATCGCGACTGGAAGCGGCTGTCCCCCTGCCGCGGCAGCGCAGCGGCGAACCCCGACTGACGGCAGCCGGCGCACGCTCCGCCGAGCGCCGCTCCCTGTCTGGCTCCGTGGGCGCCGACGTGGGCCGAGCGCAGGCTCGGGAAGGCGGGAAAGAAGCACTTCTCCGGTCAGGGCCGCCGAGTCTGCAAAGACAGAGGCGAGGGACGCGGCCAACGGTCACCGGAAGCGCCTCAAGGCTGCCCAGTCCTGCCTGGCGGCGACCTGATGGCGGCGAGTCCCCTGGACTTGCGGCGTGGCTGCGCTTAGGTCTGGCCCTGCCCTGAAGCTGAGTTCGGCCATCGACGGCGGCGAGTTGGAGCCGCCTCCCCCCTACAGGAGCAGGTGACAGCGGCGCCCCGCCGTGTCAGCCTCCAGGCGCTTGGGGCGGCCAGTGCCGTGGGCCGCGCGGGGGTTGGCGATGGCTGGCAGTCGAGGTCAGAGCGCAGGCAACGCAGAGGAGGCGCCTTTGTCGAGCGCCGTGACGCGGGGCGTACAGGTCGACGTGCGTGTCCGCTTTGTGCCTCAGCGCAGCGCGCCTCCGCACGCTTGGTTCTTCGCCTACGAGGTGACCATCTGCAACCTCGGCGCCACACCGGTGCGCCTGCTGGCCCGCCACTGGATCATCACCAATGGCCACAGCCGGGTCGAAGAGGTGCGCGGACCGGGCGTGGTGGGCGAGCAGCCCCTGTTAGCACCGGGAGAGGTCTTTCGCTACGCCTCGGCGTGCCCGCTCGATACGCCGACCGGCACCATGCGCGGCAGCTACACCATGGTGCCGGAGGGCGGCAGCACGTTCGAGGCGGAGATCGCCGAATTCCCGTTGTTTGACCCCGAGATGGTCAACTGACGCCCGCCCAGCTTCGCCGCCTGTCAGCCGATGCCGGCCTTCGCTGCGGCGTGGCCGCCGCAGCGAAGGCCGGCGCGACGTCGCAGGCCGCGCCTGATCGAGGGAGCCGATGAACATCGCAGCCGAAGACCTCCGGCGGCTCGTCGTCCGCGTCGCCGTCGTCACCCTGGCGCTGCGGGCCGTGTCGATGTTCTCGGTCGATCCGATGGCGCGGGAGGTCGCGCGCATGCTGCCGCCGGCCGAGGTCGGCGCCGCGGTGGAGGGTGCCCACGCCTGGACGCTCGGCTGGGCGACCGTAATGCAGGGCCTGGCGCCGACGACCCGCCTGCCGGCGGTCCTCGCCGACGTCGCGCTGGTGCTGCTCTGCGTCGCCTATGCCCGCGGGGCTGGGTGGGGGACGATCGCCGGGCTGCTGGCGGCCGCAGTGGCAGCGATGGCGCCACTCGGGCTCGGGCTCGGCTGGCGCGCTGACGCCAACCCGGCGCCTGTGCTGGTGATGCTCGCGCTCTGGCAGCTTCGCCTCGGCCTGCGCCGCGGGGAGCTGCGCCGCTGTCTGCTCGCTACGCTGCCCTTGGTGCCGGCGGTCTGGTTGACTCCAGCGAGCCTGGTCGTGCTGCCCGGGATGCTGTGGCTGGCCACGCGCTCGGTGACGCTGAGCGAGGTGCGGCTGGGCGCCGGCGTAGCGGCCACGGTCGCCAGCGCCGCCGGTCTGCTGGCGCGACTGCTGCAACCAGGCGAGCTGCTGCCACTGGCCGAGCCGCAGTGGAACTTGCTCGGGAGCGCACCCGTGGGCAGCGGTGACCCGCTGGAGGCCATCGTCGCCGCTGCGGGCGCGCTGTCCGTGAGCGGTCCTTCAGGCTCGCTCGCCGCCGCCGCCGAGCTGGCGCCGGCGCCGATGTGGCGGGCCGTCGTCGGGACGCTGCTCTGGCTCGTCGCGGCGCTCGGCTACCACCGCGGCCTGGTGCGTGAAGATGTGCCTCAGGCGACCCCAGGCGCGCCAGCCGGCCTCGGCGGCTTTCGCACGCTCGGCGTCGCGGTGGCTGCGGCGCCGCGACGCCTCGGTGAGCGCGACGCGCTGCCGCTCCTGCTTCCCGGCCTGCTGGCGCTGGCCTGGGTCGCCGTCGGCGCCGGTGACGGCCCCCTCGCCACCGCCGCCCGTGCTGGCGCCGTCGACGCCATCGCGGTGGCGCGGGCGCCGATGGCGCTGTTGCTGGGCGCCGGTCTGGCCGCCTTTGGCCTACGCCCGGCCCTGCTGCAGCAAGGCGACGAGCGGGCGGGCGGGCGGGCGGCCGTGGTGCGTCTGGTCGCGCTAACCCTCGTCGTCTTCGGCGTCGGCGGCGCGGCGCTCGTCGATGACGCTACGGCCATCAGCAACACGGCGCCGCGCAAGGTGGCGCGCCAGGTGGCAGAGGAGATGGCGCTGCGCGGCCAAGCGCTGCTGGTCGGCCCCGCCGGCCTGCGCCTGCGCTGGAAGCTGGCCGGCGGGGGTCCAAGCAACCGCATCGCGCTGCTGCCGACGCGCGATGGTGACGCCCAACCTGCAGAGAGCCAAGACGAGGCGGTCGGTAGTCGAACGGCATGGGGGCGCGCGCTCAGCGTCGCGCTCAGCGCAAAGCCGCCGACGCTGGTCATCGCCGGTGACCTCGCGGCCGTCGGCGGCGAAGGGTCGCCGCCGACGGCCATCGCGGCGCTGGAGGAGACGCTGCGCGCAGCCGGCTATGAGCCCCGGCAAGACGGCCACTGGCTCTACGCCGACCTCGCGGTCCGCAGCTACGAGCGCGGCGGGCGCGCCGATCGCGCCACGGTGCGTCCCCAGCTGGCGCCCGGCGTCGCGCCGTGACCGAGCTCGGACCGGCCTCCCCGGAGGAGGCCGAGGTCGCCTCGCCGACACTAGCCATCGCGCCCTGGACCGTGGCGCTCGAGGAGCTGCGCCGCGGTCGCGACGACTTCGAGGCGCGCGTCGACCAGCGCACGATGATCGAGGCCGTGGCGACCGCGCTGCAGGCCGGCGACGACCTGGTCGTCGAGGCCGGGACCGGCACCGGCAAGACGCTCGGCTACCTGCTGCCGCTGCTCGGGGCTGGACACCGCGCGGTGATCAGCACGGCGACCCGCCAGCTCCAGGCGCAGGTCCTGGAGTCCGACCTGCCCGCGGCAATGCGGGCGACCGGCTCGCGGGCGGTGGTGGCCGTGCTCAAGGGCCGCGCCAACTACCTGTGCCATGACCGCGTGCACCGCCTGGCTTCGGGTGCCCTCTCGGCGCGGCGCGGCGGCACATTTGTGCAGGACCGGGTGATCAAGGCCCTGGCCACCTCGCCAGACGGCGACATCGCGGCCATCGAGGGGGTGGCAGAGGACGACGCCATCTGGCCGGACGTCACCAGCACGAGCGAGAGCTGCCTCGGTTCAGACTGTCATTTCGTCCGCGACTGCTTCGTCTTACGCGCCCGGCGTGCGGCGCTGGAGGCCGACGTCGTCGTCGTCAACCACCACGTCCTGCTCGCCGACTATGCCCTGCGGGAGCGGTGGGAGGGCGCCGGGTTGCTACCGTCGACGGACGCCATCGTCATCGACGAGGCGCACGCGCTTGAGGATGTCGTCGCCCACTTCTTTGGCCGAACGGTCAGCAGTCGGCGTCTCGACCGCCTGGTGGAGGACCTCAGCGCCGGGCTCGACGCCGTTCGGGCGCCGCCGACCGACGACGCGCGTCTGGCGGTCGGCGCGCTGCAGTCGAGCGGCGCCGCGCTCTTTCTTGCCGCGCGCGGCCTGCCAGCGCCGCAGCGGATCGATGACGACTGCGTGGGGCAGCTGCGGCCGGCGCGCGAGGCGATGATCGAGGCGCTCGGTCGGCTCTGGGTGGCGCTGGCGGGCCACATCGCGATGCAACCGACGCTCGCCAAGCTGCGCGAGGCCGTCGTCGCCCTAGAGGCCGACCTGCTGGAGGTCGTCGGCGATCGCGGTGATCCGGGCGCCGTCGTGCGCTGGGTCGAGGCGCGGGAGCGGTCGGTCGCGCTGCGTAGCCAGCCGGTGCGTGTGGCGCCCATCTTGCAGCGCACGCTGCTGGCCGAGCCCGCGCCGCGCCTCTTCTGCTCCGCGACGTTGGCCGTCGGCGCTGACTTCGGTCCCTTCCTCAGCCAGCTCGGGCTGCCGCCGGCGGTGACGACGCTGCGGCTGGAGGGTCCGTTCGACTACCCTAGCCAGGCCATGCTCTACATCGCTGACCAGCTGCCCGATCCCTTCGCGCCGGGCCGCGACGCCGCGGTGGCGGAGGCCATCGCCGGCTTGGTCGCCTGCTCCGGTGGCGGAGCCTTCGCGCTGTTCTCCAGCCACCGCGGTCTACAAGACGCCTGGCAGCGCCTTTACGGGCGCCTTGGGGTGCCGATGTTGCGCCAGGGCGAGATGGGGCGGCAGGCGCTGCTCGAGCGTTTTCGGCAAGAGCAGCCGGCGGTCCTGTTCGCGACGATGGGCTTCTGGCAAGGCGTGGACGTTCCGGGCGACGCGCTGCGGCTGGTCATCCTCGACAAGATCCCCTTTCCGCCGCCGGACGACCCGGTGTTCGCCGCCCGCGCCTCGGCCATCGACAGCGAGGGCGGGCGCTCGTTCGCGCAGCTCAGCATCCCGGCGGCGGCCACGGCGCTGCGCCAGGGCTTCGGGCGCCTCATCCGCCGCGGCGACGATCGGGGGGTTGTCGCGATCCTCGACCCGCGCCTCCACCACAAGCCCTATGGGCGCCGGCTGGTCTCAGCCCTGCCGCCGGCCCGCCGGGCGCGCTCCATGGCAGAGGTGGCCGCCTTCTTCAGCGCGGGCACAGCCACAGAGTAGCGCTCCTGGAGACGCGACCAGCGGTGACGGGCCTCGTCGCGAGCCGTCTGTTCTCTTGGGGCTCGGCGCCTCCTTGCCGAAAAGCGTGTCATTTTCGACTGCCCCCCGGTCAACGCCGCGGCCGGCTCGGCGCCCACCGCGCCTAAGCGGCCGCGGCGCTCGACCAGCGCAGTCGAAGGTCAGCCCGCTCGGCCTGCCGTGCGGCAAGCGACGCCGACGTCACCCACCCGACGACGCCGCGCCCAGGCGACCGCGGCCAGCAGCCCAACCGGGCAGCCGCAGCACCATACGCGCCCCGCCGCTCGGCGCCGCCTCGACGCGCACGCTGCCGGCATGGCCGCGGGCGGTCTCTCGCACGACCGCCAGGCCGACGCCTGTGCCGGCTGGCTTGGTGGTGAAGAAGGGCTCAAACACGCGCTCGCGCGCCGAGGCGTCGATCCCTGGTCCGTCGTCCTCCACGGCGAGGATGACCTCGCTCGGGGCGTTGCCGCCGTCGACAGCGGCAGGGTCGGGGCCATGCGCGACGGAGACGCGGACCTCGCCGCCTTCTGGCATCGCCTCCCAGGCGTTGCGCAACAGGTTCCAGACCGCTGATCGCAGCGGCCCCTCTTGGCCCTCGACCAGGCAGTCGGGCTCGATGTGCAGTCGCACCCGCACGCCGCGCTGCGCCAACTCGGTGGCCGAGAAGTCGGTGACGCGCCCCACGAGCTCGCCGAGATCGAGCGGCCTGTGGCCATCGTCGGGCGGCCGTGCGTGCTTGAGGTAGCGCTCGGTGATGCCGCGGAGACGCTCAATCTCGGCGCCGATCGCCGCGATCAACGCCGCCGCCTCTGCGGGATCGCCCGTGGCGCCGGCGCGAAGCTCATCGCCCAGCATCTCCGCGTTGAGGCCGATCGACGACAGCGGGTTGCGGACCTCGTGGGCCATGCGCGCGGCCAACTGGCCGACCGTCGCCAGCTGCTCGGCGCGCGCGAGCTCAGCACGGGCGGTGGCGATCTGCTGCTCTCGCGCCTGCAGCGCGTCGGCCATGCGGTTGGTCTCCTCCGCCAAGGTGCGGATCTCCGTCGCGCCGTCCAGGGCGGCGCGGGCGCTGCGATCGCCGGCGGTAAATCGCCGCAACACCTCCGCCAGCGCGGCCATGGGCCGCAGCGTCGCCAGCATCCAGAGCAAGACGACGATGCTCGCCAGCAAGGCCAGCCCCGAGCTGACCAGAACTACCACGACCAGCAGGCGCTCGCTGTGCTCGGCGGCCGTAAAGCGCTCCTGCAGCGCCGCTTGCAGCTGCGACTCGGCGTCGCCGATGGCGCCGTGGGCACGACGGACGATCCGGCGCGCCTCGACCACCAGCCGGGCGGCGTCCGCGGCGCGCTTGTCGGCGACGGCGCGCTCCAGCCCGACCACCAGTCGGTCGAACGCCTCTGCGTCGTCGGTCGGCGTCGTCGCCTGCGGCAGCAGCGCCAAAAGCCGGGGGTCATTTCCGATGCGCCGGGCCGAGTCGGCGCCCCTGCGCAGCGCGTCGAGCCCGACGCCGACCGCCGGCAATGGCCCTGGACCGGTCACCAACAAGCGCGCGAGCCGCGGTGGCCGATCGCCGGCGCGCAAAGCCTCGACTTGCTCGCCGATGCGCTGCAGGCGCTGAAAGGGCCGGGCGTTCGGCAGAAACCGCGCCACCCACTCGAGGTCGTGCGGCGCGGCGCGGGCCAGCGCCTCGTCAAAGCCGCGCAGCTCCAGGCCGTGGTCACGCAGGGTGCCGAGCAACGGCAGCGCGCGCGTGCGCAACAGCCCAAGCTCGTGGCGCAAGGTGACGACCGCGGCGGCGCCATAGAGGGCGGTGGCGGCAAAGCACGTGACGACCGCAGCGAAGCCGAGGAAAATGCGCGTCGACAGCGAGAGTCGCATGGCCCACCCAGCCCCGGCCATGGCGGCCGCCCGGGAATCGTCCGTCGGCGTCCTGCGTTGTGCAAGGTGTGCGGCGACCAGGCGCCGATCGCAAGGGGGGCTCCATGACGCGCAGACTCACGATTTGGCAACAGAAGGCACAGCTGGTGGCGCCGGCGCTGGCGACCCTGGCCTGGCTCGGCGCCGTCGCACCGGGTCTAGCGAGCGCCCGCGCCGCCACGGCCCTCGACGCCACCGCATTCTCAGATGTGGCCGAGCGCTCGGTGCGGTCGGTCGTCAATGTCGCTACGACGCGGAGGCTGTCGAACCGCCAAGAGCAGATGTTACCGCCCTGGTTTCGCGGCCGCGGCAGCGTCGAACGTCCAGCATCGCTCGGCTCGGGAGTCATCGTCAGCCGCGACGGCCTGGTCCTGACCAACAACCACGTCGTCGAGCAGGCGCACGGTATCGAGCTGACCCTGCACGATGGGCGCAAGCTGGAGGCGCGGCTGGTCGGCCGGGATCCACAGTCAGACGTCGCGGTGCTCCGCATCCTACGCCCGCCAGCGGACCTGGAGCCGATGCCGATCGCCGACAGCAGCAAGATCCGTCTCGGTGAGATCGTGCTGGCGATCGGCAGCCCGTTTGGCCTCGCGCAGACCGTGACCCTCGGCATCATCTCCGCCAAGGGGCGCGCCAACGTCGGCATCGTCGACTACGAAGACTTCATTCAGACCGACGCCAGCATCAACCCCGGCAACTCGGGTGGCGCCCTCGTCAGCGCCACCGGCGAGCTGGTCGGAATCAACACGGCCATCGCTTCCCGCACGGGCGGCAGCCAAGGCGTCGGCTTTGCCATCCCAGCCAATATGGCAATCACCATCCTCCGCAGCCTGGTCGACAAGGGCACCGTCGAGCGCGGCTGGCTCGGCGTACGCATCCAGGACCTCGAGGCCCGCGACGCGGTCGCCCTCGGCCTCAGCGACCGACCAGGCGTGCGCATCGCCGACGTCGAGCCCGGCAGCCCCGCCGCGGGCGCTGGCCTGCGCGCCGGCGATGTGGTCCTCGCCGTCGACGGCGCGGCGATGAGCGACGCGGCGCGGTTGCGGGTCAAGGTCGCCGGCCTGCAGCCCGGATCTGTGGCTCGCTTCGACCTCTGGCGCGGCAGGCAGGCGGTGGCGATCCCGGTGCGCCTCGGTCGAGCCCCATCGCTCGCCGTCTCTGGCGACCGGGAGCGCTAGAGGAGCGAACACTGATCGCGGGCCGATGCCCCAGCCGTCTGTGGTTGAGGGGCACAGCGGCCGCTAGCCGGAGACTGTCCCCTCTTCCAGCCTCCCCGACCGAGCGCGCGCCCACAGCGCCCACAGCGTCCAATTGTCAGCGTCTCTCGCGCCGGGACGAGTCATTGCAGCGCCGGCGGTCCCGCTGGCGGTCGGCGCCCAATCGCGCGATGCTGTCGCCTGGGCCGACATCAGGCCAGAGCAGGCGCGTGGCCGCAGCATCGCGCCCCAGGGAGCCTCGATGGCCGCCCACCTCACCGGCTGGATGATCCGCCTCGCCATCGTGCTCTTGCAGGGCGTCGCTTGGCTCGACCGCGTCCTGCAGCCGAACCGTGCGTTTCCCCGCGACCTGCCACAGCTGCTCGCCCGCCGCGCTTGGCTTGAGGCGGTCCTCCGGCGGGGGGGCCTCCTGGCCGAGGGCGAACAGCTCGTCGCCGTCTCGGGCCGCCAGATCAAGCAGCAAGAGGCCTTTCGCTCCACCGTCGCCGCCGTCGACTGCGAGGCGCGCACCGCCGACGGCCTGTCTCGCAACATCTCTATATTTGCTAAACTATCACCTGTTGCGACGTCACTGATGGAGCACGCTGTCTACATCCTGCAGGAGAACGCGGCCAAGGAGACCACCGTCTACCAGACGCTGGCCCGGGCGCCAGGCTTCCCGGCGGCGCGCGCCTACCACGTCGACGTTCATCGGCCGAGCGGCGGATTCTGCCTGTTGCTCGAGCGGCTGGAGGCGCGCGAAGTTCCCGAGCACGAGGGCTGCCCGCCGGAGTTGGCAGAGGTCGCCATCGACGCCTTCGCGGCGCTGCACGCTCGGCATTGGGGCGACGAGACCACCGCCGCGCGCGATCTGCGGCGGACGCCACCAGCGGTCGTCGACTGGCTGTCCCGGCAGCTACAAGGCCCCGACGCTGCGCTCTTTGGCGCGATGCTGCGCCGGGCCTGGGCGGCTGACGCCTCGGCGCCTGTCGCCATCCAGCACGCCGACGCCCGGGTCGGCAACCTGCTCTTCGTCGCCGACCACAGCCCGTCGGCGCACCCGTGCGGTCGCCGGGCCGTCTTCATCGACTGGCAAGCGGCGCGCCGCGGTAAGGCGGTGTTTGACGTCGCCTATTTCCTCGTGCTCTCACTGGAGCCTGAGGTGCGCCGACGCCACGGCCTCGCTCTGCTGGAGCGCTATCATCGCGCCCTGCAAGCCAACGGTATCGCCGACTATCCGCTGGCGACCCTGCTCTCAGACGCCCGGATGGCCGTCCTGCTCGTCCTTGGCTTCGTGACGCTGCCGCTGATGAGCGCCGAGGCCAGCACGACGCAGGCCAACCAAGCGGGCATCGGCGCCCTTGGCACGGCCTGGGCCCGGCGCATGGTGGCGGTGGTGGAGGAGCTCGACCTCGAGGAGGCTGGGGCGCGCTGCGGTATCGACGGCGTAGCGCTGGGCGCCGCCTTCCGGCGCAGCAATGACGGCGCCGTGCGCGACTTTCCGGTCGCTGCCGTCGATCGGGCCGCCGCCCAGGCCTTCGTCGCCACCCATGGGGCGGGGCTCTTTCGCACCTGGTCGCACAGGACAGGCGTCTGAACAGGACGCTTATTCTTCTGTCAGGCGACATTAGCTGCAAGACGTTTTAGAACACTCGAGGCGCCTCGCAGCGAGATCCCGTCACCCCGCCGGTCCGCCGCGGCCGCTCTCTTGCTCCATCCGCAGCTTCACGCCCGGAGCGACGCTCTCGGTGACCCAGGCGTTGCCGCCGATCACCGCGCCGCGACCGATGACGGTGTCGCCGCCCAGGATCGTCGCGTTGGCGTAGATGACGACGCCGTCTTCGAGCGTCGGGTGCCGCTTGCCGCTCAGCTGGCCCCTGCCCAAGCTGCGGGCGCCGAGCGTGACGCCCTGGTACAATCGCACGCCGCGACCGATGACCGCTGTCTCGCCGACGACGACGCCGGTGCCGTGATCGATGAAGAGGCCATCGGCGATCGTCGCGCCTGGGTGGAGGTCAATGCCGCTGCGGGCATGCGCCTGCTCGGTCAACATCCGCGCGCACAAGATCGCGCCGGCGCGCCAGAGCCGATTGGCGAGGCGCCACGCCGTCAGCGCCCCAAAACCGGGATAGCAGAGCACGACCTCGGCGCGGCTGCGGGCCGCCGGGTCGCCGTCGAGCGCCGCCTGCAGGTCAGCTTCAAGCGCCGCGCGCAGCTCCGGGATGTTGGCGATGATGATTTCAGCGACGTAACAGCCAAATTGGCGAGCGCTTTCAAGCTCATCCTCGCGCACTGGGCCTGTCGCTGCCGGGCCCTCTTTGTCAGGGCGAGACAGACGCTCGGTCAGCACGAGCTGGCTGAGCTCGTGGCGCAGGCCGGACATGGCCTCGACGATGGTGTCGACGGTCGGCGCGCTCCCGGTCCAGATCTCAGGGTAGATGACGCGCCGGAAGCTCTCGAGGAGCTGCGCGACACGGACCGGGTCGGGCAACGGGCGGCGACAAGGCAGCTGGCCGACTCCGGCCCGCGCTGCCAGCCAGCGACCGATCTCGGTGTCCTGCGCTGCCAACTCGTGGGGCGGAGCCGGGGAGAACTCGCTCATGCGAGGTAGCGCTCGCCGGAGTCGCAGAGGAAGGTGACGAGGGTGGCGCCGGCCACGGCCTGCAGCGCCAGCTGTCGCGCCACGTAGACATTGGCGCCTGAGGAGGGCCCGACCAGCAGCCCGGCGGTCAGCGCCAACTCTTTGGCCACCGCCAGCGCGTCTTCGTCCTGCACCGGGATGACGGCGTCGATGGCGGCGTGGTCGACGAGGTTTGGCACGAAACCGGCGCCGATGCCCTGGATGGCATGCGGTCGGTAGGGCTCGCCGCGAAACGCCGCGGCCCGCGCCGGTTCGACGCCGATGACGCGCACGCCAGGCACCTCAGCCTTGAGCACGCGGCCGCAGCCGGTGATGGTGCCGCCGGTGCCCACACCAGCGATCAGCACGTCGATGCGGCCGTCGCAGGCGGCGATCAGCTCACGAGCAGTGGTCGCCTCATGCGCCGCGGGGTTGTCGAGGTTGTCGAATTGCCGCGTCAAGAAGGCCGCCCGACCCGTCGCTGCCAGCACCTCCGCCGCCACCGCCTGGGCTCGCTGCAGGGCGCCGCGGATGCCGTCCTCTTTGCGGGTCAGCTCCACGCGGGCGCCGTACGCCGCCATCAGATAGCGACGCTCGACGCTCATGTCCTCCGGCATTACGATGACGCACAGGTAGCCGCGCGCGGCGGCCAACATGGCCAGGGCGATGCCGGTATTGCCCGACGAGGCCTCGATCACCGTGTCGCCGCGCCGCAGCTCACCGCGCGCCGCCGCGGCGTCGAGCATGGAGAGGACTGGCCGGTCTTTGATGCTGCCGCCAGGGTTGAGAAATTCCAGCTTGGCCAAAATCTGAACCCCCGGCGCGCAGCCAGCTGGGCTCGGCAGGCGCAGCAGGGGGGTGCGGCCGATGACCTCGTCGATGGCGTCGACGATTGCAGGGGAGGCGATCGGGTCGGGCATGGGCTGGTGCTCCGCGTGTCTGGCGTGGGGTCGCACGGCCGGCTTGGACCGCGCGGCGAGAGCGTACCCTCGCCGCCGGCGCCCGCCAAGCGTCGGCCTCAGGGCGCGGCGCGGCGCGGCGGCTCGTGGGGCAACGCGACGACGAACGCTGCCCCGCCCAGGCGGTCGCTGCGGATGACGCGGACGTCGCCACCGTGGGCCTCGACTACACGCTGCACGGTAGCCAACCCAAGGCCGGTACCGCTGCGACGCGTGGTGTAGAAGGGCTCGAACAGGTGCGGCAGGTCGCTCTCGGCGACGCCGGGCCCGCTGTCCTCCACCCGCAACACCACCGATCCGCCCAGGTTCGCGAGCGACACCAAGACCCGCGGCTCGGCGCTCTCCTCGGAGGCGTGCTGGGCGTTGGTCAACAAGTTCCAGATCAGGCTAGCCATGCCGCTCGGGTCGGCGTGAATCATAAATGGTTTTGAGGGAATATCGGTCGTGACGAGCAGGTGTGGTTGGCCGAGGCGAGGGTCACTACGCCAGGCGTCGACCTTGGACTTGACGAGGCTGGCGAGGTCGAGGCGCTCTCTGCGCGTCTCGGCTGGCTTGGCGTATTCGAGGAACTCGCCAATCCAACGCGAGAGCTGTTCGGTCTCGCGGACGATGATCTGGCCCAGGTGAGCGTTGGTCGGGTCCGCCTGCGACGTCGCCTGCAGCAATTGCACGGCGCCCGAGATCGAGGCCAGCGGGTTGCGGATCTCGTGCGCCACCGCCATCGCCATGGCGCCGACGCTGGCCAGCCGCTCGCGGTTGCGGTGGGCGACCTCGCGGGCCCGCAACTCGGTGACGTCGCGGATCAGGTAGAGCGTCTCGCGCTGGCCCCGCAGCTCGACGACACGGCCGCGCAGCACCTCGGATCGGACCGCCAGAATCTGCGTGGCCCCGGACAAGCCGGAGCGCACCACCGCGGCGCTGGTGTCCAGCGGCCGGGCGATCTCCTGGGTCTCCTCCATCGCCCGCCGCCCGTCCTCCATCTCTGGCAGCAGGTCGGCAAGGGGGCTGCCGACGACGTCCGTCCGCGAGCGACCGATAATTCCCGCCGCCGCGTCGTTGGCAGAGCGCACGATGCCGTCGTCGGAGACCGTCAAGAGTCCGTCGGGCATCGAAGAGAAGACGTCCTCAAAACGCTGGCGTAGCGCCGCCAGCTCGACCTGCTCCGACAGCGCCTGAGCACGGGCCTTGGCGAGCTCAGCGACAAGCTTGCTCGACAGCAGCGCCGTGGCATAGAGCGCCGCCACCTGCACCGCCAGGCCGACCAGCACCTCGCCAGAGGCATGAGGCGGCGGTGACGTTGCGCCGCGCAGCCAGACCACCGTGTAGGGGTGCCAATCGCGGCCGAGCAAGCCGAGGTCTATCGCCGCCAGCACCAGCATTGCGACGGAGCCGAGGCTAGCGGCGGCGATGGCGCCACGTCGCTCGAGCAGCGCCGCGCCAGAGAGCACCGCCAACGGAGGAGCAAAGAGGAAGACCGACTGGGTCCGCTCCGTCACCGCCACCAGGGTCGCGGCGAGAGCGACGTCGATCGCCAGTGACGCCCAGGCGAGCAGCACGCGGGTGCGCGGCGGCGCCAAGTAAGTGGCGAGCAGCGCCAGAAAAGTCAGGACGAAGAAGCCCGTCTCGAGCTGGTAGAGCAGGACTTCGGGGGCCTGCGCCGCTGGCTTCGGACCGAGGCCAAGGTCCATCGCCACCGTCAGCACCAAGAGCCCGGTCAGCGCCACGGTGCGGGCGAAGGTGGTCCACTTGATGCGCTCGACCAGCCCCTCGTCGTCGCGCATGACGGCGGCCAGGGGCTCGCCCGCGACCCAAGCAGGACGCGCGTTGGGATGCGGTTGGACGGCTGGAGTCATCTGGCCCAAGACCCCAAGGGACGCGGACGCTACTTGTCCGCCATAGTGAAGATGGGCATGTAGAGGCCAATCATGACGGTACCGATGATGCCGCCAAGCACGACCATGATCAGCGGCTCCATCATCGCCGACATGCCGTCAACGGCATCGTCGACCTCGGCGTCGTAAAAGTCAGCGATCTTGGCGAGCATGACGTCCATGGCGCCGGTGGCTTCACCGACGGCGATCATCTGCACCACCATGGCCGGAAAGACCTGCGTCTCCATGAGGGGACCGGTCATGTTCTTGCCTTCAGAGATCTTGGTGCGGGTGAAGGTGATGGCGCGCTCGATGACCTCGTTGCCGGCCGTCTTGCCGACGACCTCGAGCGCATCCAGGATGGGAACGCCCGCCGACACCAGCGTGCCGAGCGTGCGGGTGAAGCGCGCCACCGCCGCTTTGCGGAGCACGTTGCCAAGCAGCGGCGCGTTGTACAGCATCAAGTCGCGGTAGTACTTGCCGTTCGGCACCTTCATCAGGAAGCGGTACAGGAAGATCAGCCCGACGAAGCCGCCGAAAATGTAAGGGATCGCGGCGACAAAATTGTTCGAGACCGCGACCAACATCTCGGTGATCTCGGGCAGTCGGCTCTTGCCCATGGAACGGAAAGTGTCGGCAAAGGTCGGCACCACCTTCCAGAGCAAGCCGGCGGTGATTCCCATGGCGGCGAACAAGACGGTCGCCGGGTACTTCATGGCGCCCGAGACCTTGGCACGAGTCGCAGCGTTCTTCTCGATGTACTCCGCCAAGCGATTCATGATGGTATCAAGGATACCGCCGAGCTCGCCTGCCGAGATGAGGTTGACGTAGAGCTCCTCAAAAACCTTGGGGTACTTTCTGAGCGCGTCGCTGAGCGACTGGCCGCCCTCGACCTGTGCCTTGACGCCGAGGATGGTCTTCTTGAGCGTGGGGTTCGGCTCCTGGTTTCCCAGCAACTCCAGACACTTGATCAATGGGAGGCCGGCGTCGATCATCGTCGCCATCTGGCGCGTGAAGATGACCATCGACTTGAGTGGCACACGGTCCGTGATGCCAGGGATGTTGATCTCAAAGTCTTTCTGTTTTTTCTGCAGCTTGAACGGCTTGATGCCGAGCGCGGTGAGCCTCGTCTTGGCCTCGTCCTTGCTCTCGGCCTCGAGCGAGCCCTCGCGGTACTCGCCTTCACCGTTGTTGCCCTCGTAGACCCACACCGCCATGGCTGGCTCCTGCTGGCCGCGGCGCCGACGCGCCCGTGACACTTGTCAGCTTAGCCTGCGGGGGTGTGGGTGTCACGACAGATGAGAGATCTTCCATACCCCACGGCCAGCCAAGCGGCGGCGGCGACAGGGAGGCCTGCAGGTCGCGCGGCGACGCCAGCGCAGCCGGGCGGGGCGGCACCCGGTCGCTAGACCTAGCCGCAGCGTATGGCAGCGCCCTGCGGGCTCCGAAGCCATTGGCGTGGCGCGGATCGGGTGAGCCCTCTCTGCTGCGGTGCGGCGCATGCCGCCGCAGGAAAGTCAGGACTTGTCGGAGCGGGTCACGCGCAAGATCTCTTCGAGGCCAGACAGGCCCTGCATCATCTTGCGCAGGCCAGACCGCCGCAGCGTCTGCAGGCCGTCTTGGATGGCGACCTTCTTGAGCTCGCCCGAAGAGAAACCCTGGAGGACAGCCTCCTTGAGACCATCGGTGAGCGGCATGATCTCGTAGAGCGCGACGCGGCCCTTGTAGCCGGTGTCGCCGCAGACACGGCAGCCGACGCCCTTCATCTGGCCGCCACTGTCGTACTCCGCCTCGGTCATTCCAGCGTCGAGGCAGCCGTTGCGGTCATACTGAAAAAGCTGTTTGCACTCGGCGCAATTGCGCCGAGCGAGGCGCTGCGCAGCGATCAGGTTGAGCGCCGCGGTGACCATGAACGGCTCGACGCCCATGTTGAGCATGCGGCTGATGGTCGACGGGGCGTCGTTGGTGTGCAGCGTCGAGAGCACCAAGTGGCCCGTCAACGCGGCCTTGATGGCGATCTCGCACGTCTCGAAGTCGCGGATCTCGCCGACGAGGATGATGTCTGGGTCCTGGCGCAGGAAGGAGCGTAGCACGCTGGCGAAATTCAGGCCGATGCTCTCGTGCATCTGCACCTGGTTGATGCCGTCGAGGTTGAACTCGACGGGGTCTTCGGCGGTGCTGACGTTCTCGGAGACCTTGTTGAGCTCGGCGAGGGCCGAGTAGAGCGTCGTCGTCTTGCCTGAGCCCGTCGGACCGGTGACGAGGACCATGCCGAACGGTTGATGAATCGCGTGCTTGAACTTGAGCAGCTCGTCTGAGTCGAAGCCGAGCTTGGTCATGTCGAGCTGCAGGTTCGACTTGTCGAGGAGACGCAGGACGACCTTCTCGCCGAAGAGCGTCGGCAGCACCGAGACGCGGAAGTCGCACTCCTTGCCATCGGTCAGCTTCAACTTGATGCGACC
>SXGT01601765.1_pt1 | contig 25332 bp, 16 predicted proteins | sample 3176221 | NCBI WGS metagenome assembly SXGT01 (sample SAMN11356862, study PRJNA531348) | freshwater metagenome | isolation source: freshwater sample F1-120 | place: China: Fuxian Lake, Yuxi | collected 2017-12-25
GGGCAAAAAAGACGAAAAAACCGGCCAGTTTGTCGGTGGTAAAGCCATCGTCAAAGCTGTGATCTCGCTACCTGCTGACACCTTTAAGCTGTCCGGCACCGGCGCCAAAACATCGATATTGTTTTTGCAAAAGCGCCACGCCAGCAAAGATCACCCCGAACAATTCATGCCCGAACCGCAAGGCGATGTGTTTATGGCCGTGGCCGAAACGCTAGGTTATGTGGTGAAAAACAATATCGAGGATTATTCGGCGGGCGTGCCCAATGATCTCGATAAGATTGTCGGTGCCTATAAGCGGGGGGAGTGATGTACACCGTAAAAATCAAGCCCGACATTCTTGAACATCGACTGGACTGCAGCTTCTACAACCCTGTCGGGCTTGCTGCGACCACTAAATTAAACTCCACAATGGAAGTAAATAAACTCTCTGAACTGGTAGACCAAAGGAGAAAAATTACTAACGGTGTTCGCGGCCCTGAATGGGCGACATCTAAATTTAAATTGATTCGACTTCAGGATTGTGAGCATTGGATAGTGAATTCTGATGCTGCGGCTTCTATTACGAAAAGGCAGTTTGACGAAAATCGCCGGTGCAAACTTCAAGCCAATGACATTGTTGTAGCTATCGGCGGTTATATTGGAAATGCAGCTGTTGTTGTAGATGAATGTGATGCTGTTATTGGACAGCACAGTGCAGTGTTGCCTGAACCAGAGCAAACTGGAGCTGACTCGAGGTTCTTGGTTGCATATCTAAACTCAAGATTTGCCGAGGCCATTTTCTCAAGGTACGTATCTGGAACAGTTCAAGCAGGGATAAACCTGGAGGATCTTCGCGAGTTGCCCGCACCAAAGCCAAACGGCGCAGCCCAAAAATACATCGGCGACAAAGTCCGCCAAGCCGAACGGCTGAGGACTTGGGCAAAGGAGACTGAATCTTCAGTAACTCAATACCACCAAGCCCTTGTTCCATCTCAGTCAACTCTGAACTTTGCCAAGAGGGTGCGTCTGGTATCTCCTGCTCGCATGAGCGAGCGTTTGGATGCCCATTTTTATCCGGGTGTCGTCGACGATTATCTACGATTACATCAACAGAAGTTCAAACCCCTTGGAAAGCTTTGCACAACCATTTACAACGGCCAAACACAATCGGAAACAAGCTCAGCTAATTCGTGTAAGCAAATCACGGTCACCAATCTTTCTTCATCATTTATGGGTGGTACACCTAGAGATGTCGAGATGCCCGGCAAGCAGGAGAAATTCCTCAAACCCTATGACATCCTGATGTGCAATGCGGCACACAACAAAGCTTATATTGGTAAAGACTTAACCTTTGTCCATTCCGAAGCCGCAATTTTGCCTTCAACGGAGGTTATGACGCTTCGCGTGGATCGCAATCAGGTTCCTGCCTCGTATGTTCGGGCTTATCTGCTTACCAAGCTCGGATATGTACAGATTCAATCGACCATTCGCGGCATCACTGCCCATTCGTACCCAGACGACATGGCGCTACTCGATATTTTTGTGCCAGAGCTTGAAGATAAATATAGGGACGAATGGTTTGCCTGCGATGAAAATCTCGCTTTAGCAGGTAAGGCTTGCGAGATTGCAACTCAACTGACCCATGTTGCTAAATCCCTCGTCGAAGCCCTGATCGAAGGCCAAATCTCCGAAGCCGAACTTATCTCTGCCGAACACGCACTAGAGACCGGTAACGACAAACTCGACCGCCAAATCCTGAATCGCCTGAAAACCGATGGTGTTGATGGTCAGGGCCATGCGTTATTTAGCGATCTCGATCAACTGTACAGCTTGCTTGAACAAGCCAGCCATTCCTGATTTTGGACCCAGACAACATGGACAGTCTTGCTTCACGCAACCATTCTAAATACGGTTTACAGCCCCGACTCGATCATGATTTGCCCACTCTGTTTGCGTGGTTGCAAGGCAACGGCTTGACATATAACGGCGAGCGTTTCGACCTTCCATCCGATGCCTCGCTTTTGGGACCAGAAGAGTTGGATAACAGTCTAGCGTTTGCACAGGCCACCGGTCGGCACGCGTCGCAGCCATTGACCAGCGAAGAGCTCAAAAAACTAAAGGACTCGTTCAAGGATGTTTCGCCGGGCGTTAGCCAGGAAGCCCTGTGGGGAGCTGTGCTTGATGCCTCTTCAAGTATTCGCAGTTTGTCGTGGCAGAAGCTACCCGCTGAAGCGATGGCGTTTTATCGGCCGTTTCATTTACCGCCGGTGGATCAGTGGGGTATTTACTTATTGATCGAACCCTTGCTGAATTATCACAACGAACTGTTGCGCTTGAGTCAGCCGCTACGGTTGTTTTCTGCCGAAACCCTGATGCACCTGATCGTGTTTGAGATATTCAATCACGAATTTTTTCACCATCTGGTCGAATCGACGGCCACCACGCTGGAATTGATTCTGGCGACCCAAGGCGAGCCGCAACCGGTTTATTTAAGGCATTGGTATCAACAAGCCAATAATCATTTTGAACATCCTCACGCGCCGTTGGAAGAAGCCCTGGCCAATGCGTATGCTTACAACGCCCTGGGTTTTATTAGCCGAATGAAGGTTGGTTGTAAGACGGCCAGTGTCAAAGCCTATCAACAAGCCATTATCGAGCATTGGCATTTCGAACCCGCCGGCTATCGCGATGCCAAGCATTACAAAGGTGGCGGTTACATCGATGGCGGTACGCAGTTATTGGCGCAGTTACTCGACCAACCAAGCATTGCGGAAAAGGTTCCAATTAGCATTATCGCCAAACACGTCATGCCGACCGGATTTTCGGCATTGATGGCAAAACCGTATATTCCCACCTGGCTGGTCGGTTCACCTGAGCAATTAAAAATATTTAATCAGTTAGTGCCAGCGCCCAACGAAGCCTATACCCAGTTATTTTGGCCCTACAACACGGACGCTATCGATACCTATATCGCCAAAAAGAAGGAAGAAGAAAAGGCGCGCAAGGCGGCGTTAAAAGCCGCGCAAACGCAAAGCAAACAACAATCGGATTTATGGGATGAATAGTCAGGTCGTCGCAGCATTATTGCGTCTGGTGGCTCGTGGCTTCGTGGGCAATGGTGAGCAGATGTTAACCGACATACTGACGGGCATCGCACATCCGGCGTCGAGCGGTTGGGTGCTGAGTCAACCATTACTCCAGCAACGCCAGCTGTTGAGTGATGATCAAGAATTGGTATTGGCGCTGTTGGGGCTTTTACCGGATGTGCGCAAATCCTGGTTATCGATCATGGCGGCCCGCTGCCAAGAAGCCGGTCAAATGCCGGATAGCGGTGTTTTGGTGCAATTAATTACCCAATTGCAAGGCGCTGCCGCCTGCGTGGCAGCAGCATTGTCTGATGCCCAATTGGCGACTAGCCCCCATGCGGCCATCGAGCGTGAGTTGTTGGGCGTCAGTCTGGAACAGGCGGCGGCCACACCTAGATTAGCGCGGATACTGGCAGCGAGTTTTGCGCTGCAGTCAGGACGAGCCGGCCATTTGCCAGTGATGCCGGTGATTGATTTAAGTGGTATGCAAGCGAACGAAAATTGGATCCGTGGCCGGTTATTAGCGTTGCCGGGTGTATCAGCCGATGCGGCTCATGTTTTGGTTAACCCCATTAGCAACACAGACCAATTAGCCACGATGGATTGGGTGTTTAGCCAGCCTTGGGCTTTATTGCTTGCCATGGTGACTTATGCCCAATACAACTGGGCGGCGGAAGCACGCGGTGGTTTATTGTTGGAATTGTCGCCGGGTCAGAATGCGGTTCAACCCAGTCATATCAGCGTTTTGGTTCAAGGCCCTGAAGGCGATGAAAGACATTGCGGCAGTCTGGCGGAATTGATTCTGCGGGTACTGGATCATTTAGGGATGCATTGTTTTCCTGAACGCCCGACGCCTGGATTGCTGGATACATTGCTTGCCAGCCTAATTGGGCCTTTGCTGGTGAAAATGGTTTGGCGCTATCAGGATGGCGCGAGCGGGCAAAATGGCCAGTATTTGATTCACCCCGATTTTGCCGATGCCTGTTTTCGGCTTCAAGGTAACAAAGTTTTTAACCGTACAGGCAAGCATATTTGGCAAGCCATTAGAATAGTGGCTGAACAATGGCGTGATGAATTGCGCTATTCATCACGCGAGGGAGCATTTTAAGTGGATTCGAACCAAAGCATTCTGACCGATGACCTGGTCATCAATTTAAGCAAACGCCATGCTTGGGCTGCGACCGGTGTGTCTGATTATCCACCGCGCGACCCGTTGGTGGGACAAAGCCGTTTCTTTAAACGCTATCGCACCTTTATTCACACCGTCGATCAAGATGCCGATCATTTCGCGCATGTGTTTGCCGTTGAGGCTGAATGGGGGCGCGGTAAGTCGCGGTTAGGGCATGAGTTGATTGCCCAAATCAACGGCTGCTCCAAAGGCTGGTTCATTCGTGACGAGCATAATCAGCTCAAAGATGAGGCGTTGTTTGACCAAACGACCCAAGATAACTATCTGGCGTTGTACATCCGCTATTCGCAGGTGGCATCTGACTACCAAAACTCAGACAACTGGTTTGGCTATGGACTGTACAAGGCGCTGTTGCCACTGGCGACTGGCAAGTTTGATGGTTCGATTCAGAGCAACATTGCAAGCCAAGCACTACATCGTTTGAACCCGGCCGGATTTGATGCCAAGCAGTTGGCTCAATGCCTTGAACTCGACCAAACCTACAGCGAAGAAGCCCTGTACGAAGAAGAAGGTCTGGTGGTGCGTTTGGTGCAAAGCGCCTATACCTACTTGCAAAAATTTGGCATCGAATACGTGCTGGTGGTGTTGGACGAGTTGGAAACCGTAGCTGAAGCCGCCACTTTTGGCTTGGAGCAAGACGATGCCAAACGGCTGGATGGACAAGCCATCCGCTTGATTGGCAAAGCCATCAAAGAAGAGGATCCGCGCCGCAAGCTGCCATGGCTACGCTATGTGGCGCTATGCTCGCCGCTTTTGGGGCAGCAATTGCGCGAGATTCAGTCGGTGGCGCGACGTTTTGAATTGGTGGAACTTGAGCATAACGCCTTTGCCGATGTGTCGGATTATGTAGGGCAGCTCAAAACCGAGCGTAAATTGGCACATGATTACCCCGCCGGGTTGGTGGAAGCCGCCTACGCCATGAGCGGCGCTAACTTTGGCTGGTTTAATGTAATTATGGCCAATGTGGATGCGGTGTTGGCCCAGTTTGAGTTGGCAGGCAAGCCCTTGCCTGCGATTGGTGAGTTGTTCGATGCAGTCACGGAAAGCTCGGGCCGCGTGGCTGAGCATGTCTTGGATAAGCACGCCATTGAAGGCATCAAAACCACTGATCACGATCTGCGCGCCGTGGCACAAGCGCTGCTTTATGGTCAGCTACCGCTGGCATTGAACGCATGCCCGCCGCGTTGCAAAGAGCTGTTATTGCTGGCCAACGAGGATGGTGAGCCGGTGGCCAGCCTGTATCGCAAGATTCCATACGATGCCCTGAAGTGTCGCCAAGCCCTGGAGGACGCCAAGTTCAAGCGCGAGAAGGACGAATGGCTGTACCCAGCTGTAGAGCAAGCACTGAGCTTGACCGCTTTGCTGCAAAACCTGCGCACCTTTGCCATCAATGAAACCGAGAAAGATGTTTTGTTATTGCCACTATCGCGGGGCGAGTTCAAGCACTTGTTGAGTTTGCTGTATGACCACCCAGCCGTGGAATTTGCCGCTGATGCGCTGTGGCAGAAGTTGATCGGTAGTGATCCGTTTGTGCCGGATGATGAGGCGACGCACATTGGTCCTAGCGTGGCCATGCTGTTGCGGCTGGACTTACGCTATCGCAATCAGCAGCACAACTCGATGATATTCCGCGATCCGGCTGATGCGGATGTGCATGAAACTGCAATGAAGGCCTTCTTGCAATCCAGCAGCCACAACCCTGGGCTGCGTTGGTCTGCACGATTGACCGGGCTGATGCGCTTGCTCGACAAGAATTGGCAATACGCTCAACCGGCACTCAGCAACAAAGAGAGCCTGAGTATTCAAACCAGTTCGCGCGGACAAGGTGCCGGTCAGCGAGGTGGTTTGGTGTTTTGTGATGCTTTGAAGCTGCATCCTGATAATCTGGCTTGGTTTGCTTGGGTGAATAACCGTGACGAGCTGGATCGTTTGCATCAATACGCAGCTATGCGCCACGCCGATGAGGGGCGTTTCCCAGTAATGGCCTTCACGGCATCGACGCACTTGATGGAGCAATACAACCGGGGCGATGTCAGTGAGAAACTCAAAAACGATCTCTTGCTTTATTACCTAAATCCGAGCGAAGTCGATCAGCTCGAACGCATTGGTCTGTTACCGGAACAGTGTAAGGGCTTGTCGCTGGATGATTCTCGATTTACCAGCAAGTTTAAAAACAAGCTCAACGCCCTGCGCGACTTTACTTATCAGGCCATACACCAATGGCGTGGACGTTTGAACGAACGTGGCTTGATTGCCTGGCCGTTGAGGCCGACAGGCAAGATCAACGTGCAAGATCGAGATCTGCTGTTGCGTGCATGGACATTGTTTGCCGTTCGGGAGCCTGGACTTTCGAGCTTGAACGACTTGGAAACCCCGCATGGCATTGATGGCGAAGAGGTTGCGTCCTTGATGCAGCGCTTGGCCTTGCCAAATAAATTCCTAAGCCTTGGTTATGGTAAGGATGAACACGCCGGTTTATTCTCCGACTTGGCGAATCCACAACAAGCGCAAGTGCAGTTGCCTCACTTTTTGGCTCGCATTGCCAATCCGGCCAACTCGCAAGAATGGACTTTGGACAAGGCTAGGCGAAATTGGTACTGGGGCTATTTATCGCATGCTGGGGTGACACCGAAGAATGTATTTGATGATTGGATGTGGTGGTGCGGTGAACTGCATCTGTTGCAACTTCTGGATGCTACCGCCAGTGTGGCCAAGTGGCAAACCCTGCCTCGCGCGAAACTGGACAACGCCATCGTCGAGGCAAAAAACTGGTTTGATGGCAATTCAGCCGATGGTTACAAAGCCACGGTCGCTAAGTTGGAACGGGTTTTTGGCTATGACCGTATCCCTGGCCTATTTGCACCCTTGGGCAAGTCGCCCATCGGTACAGAAACGGTGGAGGCCAACGATCAACTGCAAACTGCACGCAATGCCTTCGACAAACTCAAGGTCGATGAAGAGGCACTGAGCCTGGTGGGTGGTGATACTCTGGCTACCATTGCTGAAAAGTTACCGGCGTTGCTTGCCGGGCGTGCTGAAGTATTGCAACGGGTGGCCCGAGTCAGGCCAGAGTATGTGCCTGTCATCAGTTTGGGCAACATCAATACCTTACGTCTCGACGATAAGGAACAATCACTCTATCTGCGCATTGAACAAGCCCGCTTGTTTGCGGAATACGTCGATAAAGCAGCATCGCAAATCAAACAACGCATCAACGACCTGATCATTGATATTGATACTGATGCGCAGGGGCTCGCGTTATTTCCGCGTAGCCTGTTTACGCTGTCTTTACAGACGGTGGCAAACATTCTCGATGGAGCTCTGCAGCAGCAGAACGACAGTGGTACGGCGGCTATCGAAGGCACTGCCAGCTCGGACACCTTGCTTCACTACCTGCGATCACTGCAGTTGGATAAGGCGGCCGAGCGCTTGCGCCTGCTGGCCGAAGAAGCTGGCATCAACATCGACTCCGGAGCCCAACTTGGCTTTACAGAAAACGTCGGCCATATTCTGAGTGCCTACCGTGCGGGCAAAGAAAAGTTTGTCAAAGTGACAGACTATCTCGCAGATCTCAAGGCGCGGTGTACCGAAGCTGGACGTATGTTAGATCCGCTGCCCCCTGACTATGCCGAATCCGACCACGCCAAGGAAGTCAGTGACCTGTCTCAGAAGCTGGTGTTAATTGGCGATGCGTTTGAAGATTTGGCGGATTTAGCCAAGAGTGAGCGCGAGAAATTTAGAGAACAGGCACGCAAGGGCCAGTTCAGCGCAATCCGCGATGTGCCGGATCGTTTGCTTAACCCGCTTCAAACTCAGTTGAACGTCGTAGGTGGTGCGATTAACAAGATCGAAAACGCGATCCAAACACACCGTGAAAGCTTGGTGACGGCACTGAATTCAAAATATATTCCGGTTCTCACGCCTTTGTTTGTTGCCAGCAAAGAAGCTGAGCCAGAACCGGTTGCACTGAGTGCAGTATCGACGCTCAGTCTGCACGATCTGCTAATGACACTGGATGTGCGGCGCACACAATGGGAAGACAAGGCAACGCAGTTATTGAGTGGCACCGGGCTTGACTATGCGGACTGGCAGCTTTTGGCGAAAGCAATTTCTGAAGGCAAGAGCCCAACCCTTGCACCGTCAGTGCAAGAGGCTCTGGTCAATAAGGGCATCCTGAAAATGCAGCTTTATTTTGGGGCCGGTGCGTGAATCTCTATCTGACCCCGGAACTGCAAGCCAATCGCCGAGGCCGATTTCTAGCCAGCCTGTTGGCCATTTCGCCGTCATCGGAGCAGACATTTCCCAAGGAGGGGTTTGTTTTAATGACGGGTGAGCAGCTGCAGACATCAGCAGAGCTGCAAGTTGAAGGTGTCGCTTGGGGACGTCAGCCCGGCTGCACACTGCTATTGCTGCCACCGTACAAGGAGGGGAGTATTTTTCCATCTCTGGATTGGGTGGTTGAGTTTAAGTCTTCCCCGCTTGCCAATGCCGATCAAACGTCTTTGGAGACGATTCTCGCGGGAGAGCTATCGCACCAACTGCTGGGTTCTGATGGTGACTGCATTACCGACTCGTCATTAGATAATCTGGCTTGCCATACTCGTTACTGGAAAGCACATTCCAACAGTGGCTTGATAGCGGTTACGACACTGCCTCTTTGGTCCATTAGCTTGCTGGATCACGCGGACAAGGTATTGGCTTTCCTTGCCGAGCTCGATAAATACACAGGAAAACCGTCTGCCACCATAGCAAGGGACGAGCCGCAGACTGAGCCCTTGCTCCCCGAAGATATAACCGTCTTGGTGTGCTGCTACGGTTTTGATTTGACTACAGCAGACAGCTTATCGGAAAGACTGCGTGGCTATGCGGTACCCTTGTTGAATTTGGCTAGCTTTGATTTGCCGGAAAGTATTCGTCGTTTACGGGGTGAAGGATTGATAGATGACATGAGCATAACCGAGACGGGCTTGGCATTTTTGCGGGCTTCGAGGTACTGGCCATTTGCGGAAAATTTGAAGGGAGAGGCCTAGCCTATGAAAACAACCAATCTCGCGCAGGCGTTGGCGATTGATAGCCAGTTGCGATTGCCTGGTAGTGCAGGTCGCCTGCTAAAGCAGATTCGCGATATTGAACAGGTGGCTCCGTTATTCCGAGATGCAGGGCTAATCAAAGCGGTAAAGCCGCCGTCAGTGGTTAATCTGACCGTTTCAGGTATTGCGAGTCATTCATGTATCCACCGGGCGTTGGGTGGGTTTATCTACGCCTCTGCGGCAGTACGGACTGACCTAGCAATACAAGATAATAAGGTTAGCACCACTGGTTCTGATTCAGTCTCCGAGCTGGATGATATTGACTTTGAGGCGCAACGAAAGCGTTTAGACTTGGTGGAGATGCGTCACTGCTATGCACTCGTCGAGCGTCTATTGCAGCAAGGAGCAAGTGCCAATCTGATCCTGATCGACACGCCGCTGTTTATTGATCGCGATATGGTGCCGCTGAAACGGAATGTGCGGCATTGGGCCGAATATGAAAAGACGCGGGATGCCATCGAACGCTTTTGGCAGAACCACCGAAAGGATCTATTTCCTTGGAATCCGGATGGTCCGGTGCTCGCCAGCATTTTGGCTGAGCGGTTTTCCGCCATCGTCAGTATTGCGCGGCAGGATTTACGCACCGAAGACGGCCGCAAGCATATTTTGACGGCAGATGGGTTTGTACCGGATGCCACATCAATGTTTGAGGGATTGGAAGACCGTTTAATGGGCATTGGCGATACTCGGTTTATCAACGGCATATTGGGCAATTTTGCTCGGACCATCGCCTTTCGGATGACTGAGAACCGATCCCGGATGGAACCCGCGAGTGAAGTCGGCCAAGGTGTTATTGGATTTCATTTCCGTAGCGCACGCGCAAGCCAAATCAAGATGGCTCAATTGGCAGGTGAAGAAGCAGATTGGAACGCCTCTTTGTTGGATACCGTGGCATCAAGATTGATGATTCTGGACATGCAGAGCCAGAAGAAAGCCATGCCGCTGCCACAGCTGCTCAGTCGGCAACAATTGAATATTTTGGAAAAATTCTCTGCCTACTACCGGCAGGGATTAAACGAAGCACTACGGAATAATGACGTCGAGAGCACGTGGTTGTCCGGTCTCGACGAAGGATTTGAATCATGAAACATAAAGTACTTGGAAAACTGGTTGGCAACACCGGTGATGCTTCACAACTGACGATGGTTGTTCAGGATTCATTTTCGGTGCGCCGTGGTGAGTTTGTTCGCATCATGCATCAGGAGCGTGCTGATGAAGGTGTGGTGCCTGTACTTGGTCGAGTTACTCGGATCACCCGAACAAACATGCTTTTTAATGCAGGCTTTGGTGATGGCGTGACCGAATTGGAATTGCTTCCCGGTGCCAGTGTTACGGGGGAGAATCTCTATGCCAATGTCGAACTAGTCGGCTATCGCGATCCGGCTTCACGGCAGATCAAAATTCCGCGACGTCCACTTGACCCCGGCGCGGCCGTTGAAACGGTGGATTTTCAGTTTTTAAGTGACTTTTACGAGTTCAATGAACACACCAGCTTGCACTTGGGAAATCTCGTTGGTTATGAACGCGGGGAAAACACGGTTCCGGTCTTTCTGGATGTGAATAAGCTGGTTACCGAGCATATGGCTGTACTGGCGATGACGGGATCAGGTAAGTCGTACACAGTTGGCCGGATTATTGAACGTTTGGTTGCACTGAATAATGGGACCGTTGTGGTTTTTGATCCGCATGGTGAGTACGGCAAGGCTCTATCCAAGGGGACATTGAATTTTTCCGATGGTCTGACCGATGCTGACGATAGTCGCGATCGGACTGTGCTTCCCAAAATCCGCGATACATTAGAGCGCTTGCAAAATGCAGGAGCAGGGATTCAGGTTTATACACCGCAAAACGAGTCGTTTAAACACAAGTATGCCGGCAAGAACACCCAACTTGCCTTGCAGTTCGATCACTTTGAAATGGACGATGTTGCGGAAATTCTGCCCGGCTTAACCGAGCCACAGCAGCGGGTCCTTGATGTGGCTCTCCGCTATTGGCGGACGGCGGATAAGACTGAGCCGAGAGACATCAATCGCCTGCGCCATCTTCTGGGAGACGGCATTGAGGAGCTAAGGGGGTGGGATGACCTGTCTGAAGCCGAAGGCAAAGCGTTGAACGGTCGCAGTGCGGCGGTGACCTCAATGAAATTGTCGCGGGTACTTAATGAGGCGCAGAGTTTCTATTCAGCTGCTATGTCTGAGCCTACCGATATTTACAAAATGGTCGGACGTCCTTCGAATAAGCAAGGGCGCCTTGTCGTGATTGATCTGCAAGGTCTAAGTGATACGGCCAAACAGGTTATCTGCGCACTGCTCTCTAGCGAGATTCTCCGAGCGGCTTCTAGCAAGACTGATCCACTCCGTCCTTGTTTTCTGGTTTATGAGGAAGGACACAATTTTGCGCCCGCCGGTGGAAATGCCGTTAGCCATCGTATCATCAAGAAAATTGCTGGCGAGGGCCGAAAATTCGGCGTTGGCTTTGCCATCGTGAGTCAACGGCCATCGAAACTGGATGCGGACGTGACCTCCCAGTGCAACACCCTGATCACCATGCGACTGAAAAACCCCGATGATCAGCGTTTCATTGCAAAGGCATCCGACATGGTGAGCAAGGCCGATTTGGATGAATTACCCAATCTATCCACCGGTGAGGCGTTGGTATGTGGTCGATCTATTCCCGCACCGCTTTTGGTCAAAGTTGGCGGTAAAGCTCTGATTCACGGTGGTGAATCACCCGAGGTTCTGCGCGTGTGGGGAAGTTTCGGTGACTGATCTCCCAGCACTTATCTGCGCTGAAATGTCGTCGCTGGATTTCGTTGATCGCAGCTTCCCAATGTTAAGCAACTGGGGCGTTCGCGACCAAGATGTCTTGGTTCACAGTCTTGGCTGCAGTGCCTGGAATGAGCTGGGTTCTGATCTTGGCTTTATGGCTGTCACGGAGTGTCCTGTACCCATGACACATGGTGCGGATATTCGTTCCGACTCTACCTGGTTTAATCGTTCTCAGCGAACACCAGATGTGTTGATTGAATTCGAACGCTTTGATGGAACCGATCGGGGACAGAAAAAACTCGACGAAAAACTTTGCAATCTACTTGAGGCGTCCATGCGATGGGGAGATCTCCCTTCGGTACTGATTCTTTCGGCATGGAGTAAAGGGGTTGTCTCTGCACCAAACAAAGAATTGTTTCTGCAGCGATGTCGCCAAGGCTTTAAATCGTCGGTCGGCGCGCAGGTGCCTGCAATACGCAACACAGCAGTGCTGTTTAGCCGGTTTATTTTTGAGATTGAACGCAGTGGAGTTTTGCTTCTGAAACAGATCCGTTGTGAGAGGTTGCTGTGAATATAAAGTCTGCGCATTTTTTGCCCGGCACCAACAAACGTTTGGGCGATAAATATCTTTTGTTGGAATGTCTGGGTGATGGCAGTCATGGCTGGGTGTGGCGGGCCGAAAGACTGGCTGATGGCGCGATCGTGGCGGTGAAGATACCAAAGGATCTAACAAAAGATGACCGCCTGCTCGCAGAGGGCAAAGAACTTCTGACCATAGATGCCCATCCCAATATTGTTCGCATTTTCGATATGGGGCGAATTCCACCAGAGAATGAGTGGTTCTTTATTGAGATGGAGTATTTTCCAAGCCAAAGCCTCGCTCAAAAACTGGAGCAAAGGAATCAACACTTTGGTAACACATTCGAGCGTCTGTTTGGAATGTACGCTCAAGTTCTTGATGCGGTCGGATTTCTGGCGGCGTTGCCTACACCCATATCGCATGGTGATATAAAGCCGCACAACATTTTAGTGGGTGCAGCAGATTTGGTGAAATTGACCGACTTTGGAAGCTCCGCGCTGCCAGAGGAAATTTATGTCCGTACCAGAGAAAATGGCGGCACGGTTTTGTACGCTGCGCCCGAATTCTCGGATAGCGTATCGCGCAAAGGGTCGTTTGAAGAATTGCTGAGAGGTGATATATACAGTCTTGGTGTCCTTCTGTACCAGTTACTGACCGGACAACTTCCCCATGACACGCCATCTCAAGTGCGGCGCCATGCACCATTTAAGCGTCCAAGCGAAATCAACGCCAATATCGTCGCCTCAGTTGATGAATTAATTCTTCGCTGTATGGCAAGAGAGCCATCGGACAGATACCCTGATATTGAAGCCCTAAGCTCCGCTTTTGAGTTGGCAAGACAGCACCAACTAAATAACCCACAATACGCAATTTCACCATCTAGTGGAAATGTTATTACTGATTGGTCGACTTCAGTAATTAATGCCTTGGAAACGCAGGATTACCTAAAAGCGGCAAAAATAGCTGAGTCAGAATTCTCCCGTACGCACGACTTTGGCGCGCTGCTTCAGCATCTGAATGCACTTTATCGTGCGAATAGGTTGTTTGAGTTTCAGGAAACATTTGATCGCGAATATAAGAGCAACATTGAAGGCACCGATTTCAAAGCGATACGGTTGCTCGCTATCAAGGCCTTTTTGACCCTTCGAAAAACTGACCGCGTAAAAATACTCTTAAAGGAAGCTAATGCGTTGGATGGCGAATCATTGGAACTGGATTTTTTATTGGCAACCTTGTTTGGCTTGGAAGCCAACTTCCCCGCAGCACGTGAAACGCTAGAGACAATCAATCGTAAGTCTCCGAGCAAACCACAGGTTTTGATCCGACTAATTCAAGTTTGCGAGCAAATGCGTGACTATTCTGCCGCCGTCGGATACTTAAAACATGCTCTGCGTGTGACTAGAGAAGCAGTAGAGTTGGAAGCGAAGCGGGAGCGCTATCAGGAATTGGGGTTGTGGTAACAGGATCAAATTGCAGCAAAAAACTGGATATGGGTTGTGAGTACCGGGTTTAGTTTGGAATGGTTCTTATGTCTTTACGATTTGCCTGATGCTGCCTGGCAAATTCGAAAATGCCTGCTCGAATTAAGGTACCAATCGCCTTTCAGCTAATTTAGGCCACATCCGGTTAATGGAATTAATATTCGTTGGAGCATATAAATGATTATTCAGGAAGCAATCGTCCATCGGTTTGATAAGGACAGGCACAAACCGTCGGTAGCTAAAATGCGGGATGAGATCTTACCAAATGAAGACAATCTTCAAAATTTGGTGGGTGGGATTCGAGATGTATTTAATCGAACCATGACTCGTGGTTATGGTGCCTTCATAATCGGTGAGGTTGCTTACCCCTTTCCGGATTTGCTTGATAAATACCTAAAAGACCAACAAGGACTTGGGGTATTCACTCTGGGGCTGAAAACCTGTTATCAGAAAGCTATCGACGGTGCATCTCTTGCCACTGGGGGCTATCTATTTTTTGCTCGTTACCTGGAAAATGGCCAAGATTTCATGTTTGTGGTGTCGCTCAAATTAAAGGCTGGTACAGGAATCGACGACACCACACTAACTATTAATAAAACGGTCAATTTCGATATAGATCATCTTCATGAAGCGGCAAGAATCAATATAACAGCATGGAAAGCCGGTAGTGAACGGTACGTGACGTTTATTAAAAAACGACGTGGTGGTGAAGATAGTAAAAGTGCTACGGATTATTTTCGCGATTTTCTTGGCGTCACGGAATTAACTGAATCAGCAGAGCAAACCAAGCTTTTACTCCAGGTAGTCAGGGACTATTGTGAAGAAAAGCAATTTGATGTCGACAAAGCGCGAGAAATACGCCAAAGGGTTCATGCCTACTGTGTCGAATGTACCAAGGAAAAGAAAGGTATTAGTCTGGACGCATTGTCTATGCGGCTCGACGACCAACAGCCTGCAAGCTTCTCTGAATTTGTTACGAGTAAAGAATACCCGCTTGGCGATGGCTTTGAACCGAATAGTCGAATCTACCGCGGTTTGCGACGCCATCGGATTAAGGATTCAAAGTTGACATTGGATTTCGAAGAGTCGATTCTAGGCTCGCGTGTCATCTATGATGACCTTACGGAAACGCTGATTATCAAAGATTTGCCTTTGGAATTTAAACAACGTTTAAAACCGACATCAATTGAAAGCGATGACCCAACTTGATTTGGTTGTAAGGCTATGCCGAGAATTGACGGCTCCCATTGTGGAGGACGCGTTACTTCATGGTTGTATCAATAGTCTTACGTTCGAAACGCTTACAGTTCTGAGGAAATTAGATGCTGATGGCCATTACATGCTGCCAACAGCCTTTGATGAACAGCGAGCGCTTGGTCAGCCATTTAAAGTTAGAGACGTTGCGGTTCCGCGTCTACCCGAGCTGTTTTTTGCGAATACTTGGGATGAGCTTTTACAACATCATAGCTTTCGTTTTGCTAAGCCGAAGTCATATTTTGTCCTCGAAACAAATTTCTATTCGGTCGACGCCACTCAGGATCAATTTGCCGATCGATATTCCCAAGTTGTCGCTTTAATAAAATTACTGGAAGAGATTGCCGATGTTTCTCAGCCTAGTGCAGGTCGCCTTGCGTTAGTTTTCATGGTCAAGGAGAAATTCGAGTTAATTATTGATTATGGGGCAGCTGACCTTAGAGAGCTTTCCGAATTAGACAGCGTGCGTAACGAATTTATCGTTGACGATGCTCATACTGAGCAGCGTAAAAGTATTCTCAAGTCGGCGCTGGTGGAAATGCTGAAAAATGTACCCGGTGATGAGAGATTTAGGCATCTACTTACCGTGTTTGACGAACTCAAACGGCGGGCTCGCGATAACTACCAACTTTATGTTGCCGGATTTTCTTTTGAGAAAGTGCGAGAAGAAGTTCAGGAAAACCGCTTGGAATACACCTTGAAATTGAACAAGGTGTTTGCGGAGATTCAAAATCAGCTTTTAGCCGTTCCTGCTGCGCTGTTGTTAGTGGGGTCTCAGATGGACGAGAAAGCCGGAGATTCATTAAAAAATTGGGCTCTTTGGTTTGGAGCGTTAATTTTTACTGGCTTTATGAATATGCTTTTAAGGAATCAGCGTCATAGCCTGAAAGCAATTAATGATGAAATAAGCGAATTAAAAGAAAAATTGACAGTTGAACACGCCGCGTTGGCTACTAAATTGATGCCAATGTATGGCGAACTCGACAAACGCTATAAACAACAGAAAGACGCCTTGTTATTTGTGGAAATTTTGATAGCGGGAGTTTTGATCTTTTGCACTTTCTTGTTTGGTCGATACTGCAAATTTTGGTAAAAATGCCGATCAAATTAATGACAGAACAAATCTATTTTTATATCCCTTAGGAAATTATTCAATGAACAAATCCGACCTCATCGAAGCAATCGCCAGCCACGCTAACCTAACCAAAGCCGACGCCGGCCGTGCATTAGATGGCATTACCCATTCCATTCAATCGGCATTAAAAGCAGGCGATTCCGTAGCATTGGTGGGTTTTGGCACCTTTGAAGTGAAAGAGCGCGCCGAACGCTCTGGCCGCAATCCGCAAACCGGTGAAGCGATTACGATTGCTGCCGCCAAATTGCCATCGTTCAAAACCGGAAAAGGCCTAAAAGACGCCGTTCAGTAAGATTCAGGCCGCATAGCTTATTGCGGCCCCATGCCCCAGCCTTCCAGTTCAGACTGCCGTTTGACCGTAGGCACGTCCAGATCAGTCATCCGGCCTTGGGTACGGGTCAAGGTATCTTGTCGGCCGCTGGAGGCTGCCCCGTATTTCTGCGGATTGAGTCGGCTGCCCGTTCCAGTGAGTTGATCCAGATTCAGCATGGATGCCGCATTGGCAGCGCTCGGCAAATGCCCGGTCTGTGCCAGAATTGCCAACCATTCGTCCAAATTGACCTGAGTCCAGTCCACGCGGTCCAGATCTGCGACTTTAATCCCGGTACAAGTTGGACTTTCCGGCGTACCAAAGTCCATGCCCAGCTGCGGTTTGATTTGTTCGTTGAGGATGCGTGCTAACGGCGAGTTGTAGCAGCAGTAGCTTTCCTTGCGCACCCAACACACACCAGCCACCTTGCTTTCGCAATAGGTGCCCAGATCCGTGCAGACCTTCAGTTGTTTCTTGGCGGCAAGTTCGTACTCCGGCTCCTCACAGGAATAGACGATCTGGATTATCATGATGATGATCATAACCACGGTATACGCCGTCATCAAGGTACTGAGCAGTTGCCCAGCAACTGCCGCGCCGCCGCCTAATTGCACACCACCTGATTGCGCGGCAGGTGTCAGATTGCCCGCTGCATCAAAGGCTGCCTGGCCACCGGCGCTAAACAAGGCATTGCCGGCCGCTTGGCCAAAAGTCTGGCCGATCCATTCCGCCACGGATTTCATCAATTCACCTTTGAGTGAATCCAGTAGTCCTTTGGAGGCAATATCGCTGGTACTAAGCATGTCTGTACCGACCAAGTTATTGACGCCCGAAGCAAAATCCGCCTGAAAACTGTTCCAGGCATCGCCAGCTAACGTGAACGGGGTACGCATAGTTTCCCAGGCGCCGCGAATCGCCGAGGTACTGTCCATGGCCATCACCGCGCTGTCCATTTGACTGGTGGCGATCAACAGATCAATGTAACGTCCTAGCCCCATCGCACCCGAAGGCGTTTCGCAACAATCCACCAGACTGAGTGCGCCGCCGACCATTTTGCAACTGGCCGGTTTACCCTGAAATACCCGACAGGTAGTCGGATCCTTTTGCTGCAAATCGGCATTTGCATAGTCACAATGTAAGTCCATCGCCATTTGCTGGGCACTATTGAGTAAGGCTACCGCCTTGCTGAAATCCTGGCTCTGGGTGCGATTCACCGTAATACAGTCTTCGCCCATGCAGCGAATCGGTCCGGCACATTGTTGTTGCGTATTGCTTTGAATGCCGGGAATGCCTACCGTTTGTCCGCAGTCGTAGGTATCGACACTGTCCCAACAGGTGCCGGAGGCTAACACACTGGTACATTGGCTTTTGATAAATGAACAGCCTTGGGTCTCCAACGAAGCGCAGGTCTTGTTGGGTATACCGTTCGCGGGTGGCTCCAAGCAATGGGTGCCAGCGGTATCGGTCCAGCATTGGCCGTACTGATTCAGATCGCAGTTCCCGGCGGCCTGGATACTCATACAGGTATTACGGATCCCCGCTGAACTGGGCACCGGGACTTGGGTCAAATCCGAGCCGCAGACCATGACTTGCGAAGTCGGATCAACGTAACAACCCGAAGCGTTGGCTGGATCGTTAGTGCAACTCAATTGGCTGCCAGCCTGACATATGCCATCGGTAATGGCATTGGCCAAGTTTTGGCAATTCGGACCGCTCCAGCTCCATTCGTCCTGGGTAATCAGTTTCGACAGGTCATAGCGCAACCGAATCCGCGAATAGCCTTCGCCGCGTCCGGATACGCGGGTTTCTTCCTTAAACACTTTGATGCCGCTGCTGTTGAAGGCATACAGCACATTGGTGTTGGGATATTCGTTCCAGCTGGTGTAAAGCTCGCAATCCCCGTACCATCCGCTGGCACCGGTATAGATTAACTGGTTGTCGTAATACACCCGAGTATGGTCATCGTATTTGACGTATTCCAGCGTGGCGCTGGTGATGGCTTCCGGGTGTAAGACCTCGTATTTGACCTGCCAGGTAAACAAGCCGCAATCGGATTCCCAGTAATCGTCACCGACCCGGCCCACATACAAATCCATGCACCCCGGCCCGCAACTGGAAAAACCGCCATCCCCACTGACAAAACGGATCAAGGGCTGTACAGTGACTTGGTGGGTGGCGGTGCAGCTTTGCGGCACCGCGGGCTGCCTGAGACAGAGCTGATAATCCGGCACCCGCACCGATTGCTGGGTTTCGGTTTGGGTTGTGGTGGTTGTGCAGTCCGAGAACGACTGTGCCCAAGGCGTGAAATCGCTGAACACCTGGTCGCCGTTTTGCCAGATCGGATCAGCTTGTAAATCAGGATGCGACTGGTGGGCGTTGTCTATCAAGGTGCGATAGGCTTCGCCGGTGAAGCTGGTTTCGCCGTTCAAGGCGGTCTGTGCATCCAGACCCGCCGCCAGTGTGTCGGGGTTGTTACCATAAAGATTGGCAAAATCGCTGGTCATGGTGGATGCGGTATTGGTATCCGGAAACAGCGTGCCGATTGAAATGGCGCTCTCCTGAGTCGTCCCTGGATTCAAGGTCAGCGTGCCGGTGCCGGTATCGACCGGAAACGCAAAACCGCCCAGAACTTGCTGTCCGAGTTGTTGACCATCGCGCCCAGCTGCCTGAATCGCATCGGCCCATGAAACGCCAAACGGGGTCCAGGCCAGTGTCACGCATAAAATCGCTGATAGTATCTGCGTCAAGCAACATTGCGGTTCGAATAACGCCCTAACGCCCATCACAGCCCCACACAGCAGTTTCTATTGGACGAAGGTGTCCACGAAACGCGTGCAACCCTTGCCACGCATGGGTTTCCGCAGTGAATGCCGGTTCTGAACTGTTCACGGGCCAGTCCCCACATGGGAACCTGACTAGTCCGATGATAACCGATGGATCGGTACCGGCGGCAGCCGGTTGATACTTGATATGGGGTAAATAATTGCACTCACTCCTCCTGGGGTGCCGGAAAAGGTAAAATTTCGCCGCGTTCAGCTGGAATGCTCGCGCCGGCAAGCTGATCCGAGGGTTTTTCGGATCGGTTGGCCATGCGTTCGGCTTTGCGCAGCGCCCGTTGAGTGTCGATTTCCAATTGACGGAGCCGGACTATCAGCGCGGCATTTTCCGTATCGCGTTGACCCAGTTTTCTTCGTAGCTCGGCGTTCTCTTCGCGCAGGTGCCGGATGACCGTTTCGGCGTTTGTTGTTGGTGTAATAGGCGCTTTCAATGCCATGATGCGTGTTCTGATGCGAGGGTATTTGCAACCCTCGTGTCCAATCAGGGTTCGGCTGTGACCGGCTTCCTGGGCAACCACCGAAACGTTGATTTTGAGCGTGCCTAACTTGGCTTGTTTGGCGAGCTTTGGGTCTAGTGGTGCGCCGCCTTCCAGACGATCAAGTGCATCCAGAAAGTCTTGCTCGATCGGGTCGATGGGCGGTGGTATTTTGGATTTACGCGTCATGGCCGTTCTCCTCGATGTCTTCACCGAGTGCGTGCAAAATGGCCGCCGCTTGCCGTGCACGCTGACGGGCGACATAAAACTCGTCACCACGACCGATGCGTTCGGCATTCACCACGGCTTGATGATTATCGAGATAGCGCTTGCGCCAGAACCCAGCGTTTTCCCGGTCAATTAAGAAACATTCGCAGCCAACGCAAACTGACGGTTCGCGGTATTGGAAATTCGGATTCGAGTCCTCCCAATGTGTAGTGCCGGCGATCTGATGGCAACGTGCCGATTCCGGTTTCAGCTCGATCAAGCATTTCCCGTGGTCAGCGAACCAAATTCTAAAATCGTGCTCGACGACTTCGTGTTCCAGGTCGCTAAGGATTTGCTCCGGTGTCTTGTCCAGTATGGATTCTCTAACCGACTTTCTATGAGCTTCGATCCATGGCGTCATGTTGCCGGCATAGGTCGCATCACCCGTTGCGGCTTCATACAGCAACCTTACGGTCAAACGAGCCCGAGCATCGGACATGGCTTCAATGATTTCCGGATCGCGACCGATGTAGCCTTGCTCGGTCATGGCCAGAGACAGGTGTTTGAAATGCTGGCTAATGTGCGGCAGCATGCGGCTATCCACCTGGATGACATACAGCGCAAAGGTTTTCCGCCACTGGTGCGTGCGTAGCGAACGCCCATCCCGATACGCGTCTAGCTCAGGGCTGGGCGGTAATGCTTGCCAATCGACGTAGCGGCGCAGAAAATCCTTTTGGCCGAGATTGACATTATCACTGTAGGGACGCCCAACCGATCGCTGGTTTTTCGGCAGCCCGCGGCTAGCACTAAACGATACGATTAGATGGTGGCATTCGCCTAACTGACGCCACGGGCGAAACAATCGTTCGAGTACGACTAATGCTCTGACCGGTGGCGGAAGATGCTGACTGTCGGCCGGGCGAGCGCCGACGATCCATTCCACCGGTCTGCCATGGATTTTGGCGGCCAGGCTTTTGAGATAAAAAATGGTATTCAAGCCGGTTTTTGACGGGCGTTGTTGCAGGCAGGACGGCAATCCGCTATCGGGATCGATACCGGCTTTTAGGCCCATCACTTCACTGATGCGTAAACCGACATGGCTTTGTAACACGATGATGCAGGCAATCCGAATATCCAAAATCAGCGATCGGATGGCGGCAACGAAATCAACTTGCCCAGCGCCTCTTCGCGGTTGAGTGTCGATGATGTCATGCCAAGGTACTGATTCACCGGCAAGCACCGAAAATTGGAATGAATGGACGGCCCGGCGAGCGGCATCGGTTCTAACCGGCAAACTGTGGCCTGGCCCTTTGTGATTGCCAGGTCCGCCTTGTGCATACGCTGCAAGATAAACGTCCTGCAGCTTGATCACGTCATCGGCAGGTACCCCGATCAACCGCTCTGCAGCGGTCATGATCGGCAATGCCACTGCATCCGGTAAGGGCGGAATGAAATCACGCTGGCGATTCGTGATACGTTTGGCAACATCGAAGGGGTTGCGGCCGTCAAATGGCGGCTCCGGCATCGGGCTGACGCCGGATTCCCGCAATGCGCCACTTTGCTTATACAGCAGCGTCAAAATATGGAGCCGTTGCCATACCCAACCTTCATGCAAGGTGGAATATTGCTTATCGCTCCCCGTTATGGCGACGTGTTCGACGTATTCCCAACTGGCATGGTTGTCCAATTCATGGATAGCTCGAAAATCCTGTGTGGCCATCCAGTTAACCAGATAAGCCAACATCCGACTAATGGTCGCCATCGACGTGGTTTTCAGGCTTTTACCTTCACGGGGATCGGTCAGCAAACTCCAGACAAAGCGTCGTAAGCTGTCGAGTAAGCCGGCCCATTGCGGGTCCAGTAGGCTTTGTCCGTGAGGCAGTTTGATATTCCAGTTTACGGTCGCGCGATGATCAGGTTGCCCTGGGGTCGGATTTTCCAGGCGCCATTGGGCGTCACCCCAGAGGCTGTCGGGTGAAACACGTTGCGCGGTCAGATCATCGGCCGATAGCAAATGAATCTGGGGTTTGGTCAATGAATTGAGTGATGTCATGACGATTACTCCAGTTCAGGCAGGTCGTCCAAATCCCATTGGGCGGCTTCGCGGATCACCGTGTCATCCTGGAAACGCGGGAGCCAGTATTCGATCAGGCGTTGCAGTCTCGGTGCCCACGCCGTCAACCAGCGTGCAGCCGGTAATTGGGTTTGGGCCTGTTCGATTTTTACTTTCAGCTGTAGGACACGGGCCAGCGCGTAGCCGTCCTGAAGATTCAAATGAGCTAACGCACAGCCTGGACAAGCGCCGTAAGCACTGCACAATTTGCCTTTGTCCTGACCAGGCACCGGGCTGTCATAGGGATCAAAGCAGCGCCATCCTGGTGTCGCGGCTGCCAAGTCCTGTTTGGGCGGCAATGTGCGTGGATCGATAGCGCCGTCGGTTTCTCGCCAACGGCTACGCAAGGTCATGACGTCGCCGAGTCGCTCATCATGGCGTTTGCGTGCCGCATCCGACGTGTAATGCGAGAGGATGACCTCAGGGTTTTGATGGCCGCTGACCGCTTGAAGTGCCTGCAGATCGCCGTCAAACCAGGTATGGACATTATCCAGGCCGGTTGTGCGAACTTGCCTGAGTGTCAGATGAGGGAGTTCGTTCTCGATCAAAAAGGCTGACAAATGGTTTTGCCAAGCCCCTTTGCTACCGCCCGACTTGGATTCGAAACCATGAGGCTCAGACGGTTTGTTCACGGGAATCCAGATAAACAACCATTCTTGCAAACGCGGCGTTGCTACTGGACGAATCCGCGCTGTCCAGCGCTCGATAAACGGAATCAACACCGTCGGACTGTCTGGGGCATACGAGATCGGAAAACTGCGATGCTGTCGGCGTCGGCTTCTTGATTTATAGGGGCGCCAAACCAAGCGTTTGACACCCTGGATTTCGATATAAGACACGTCGCTTCGGCGGGTTGCAAACAGGGTCTCGCCACTGAAAAAACTCACCATGGCTAATAACAACAGGAACGGCACCAGATCCCTTGGCGAGGGGTGAAAGTAAGTTCTGAGTGTTGCCAGTGCTTCCGGCGTGCCAATTTGGCGGGCCAATGACGAGTCGAGTTGCTGAAGTTTGACGAAAGACCCCATCACTGTCGGAAACAGCGCGTCCAGTCTTTGCAAATGGCTTGCCAGGCTATTGGGTTCGGGGGATTTTTCGACCAACATCGTCCAGCCCTGTTCGACGGTTTGCATGATTTGCGTACAGGCTTCGATGCAAGTGCTGTGAAGATGGATCCAGTCCGCCGGCGCGATGATTTTTGTCGGATGGGCGATTTGCCGTGACGCCCCTGGCCAGGGATTGCGGCGAATATGTAAATCCTTGCTTAACTTGGAACGGTATTGCTTGGATTTTTTCAGGTGAGCAACCACGCTGCGAACCGCACCCAGATAATGCAAGCGGGTGTACGCCGCAAGCACATAGGCGCCGTCTTCCATGCGCCCCAACCATTCGATAAAACCATTGATGAATGCCGTGTTAAGGGTTGCCAGACTGGGCGTCGGTGTATCGCGGCGAGCCAGATACTGGAAAAACCCATGGTTCAGATCGTTGATAAGCGATTGACGGCTTGGTTCGGATTTATCCCCACCCCATACGACGACCATCTCGGCAAAGGCAATGGCCAACTGCGGCGCCATTTGCCAGTTTGAAACCTCCAAGGTTTGAATGGATTCGCGACTGTGCGGTGTCGGGAATCGAATGAATAAACGACGTTTGCCATCCCCATCAATTTCTTCACTGACCGAGGAGAGACGTTCCCGGCGAACGGCGTCGAGATCGGCTACGGTCGTACCGACGAGTTGTGCGTAGCGACTGGGACGTGTGGAGCGGCGATCAGCAAATGACTCAGCCATGACGCATCGCCTCGAAAAACTTCATGGTGGTATCACTGACTTGCGCTTCAAAATCTGTCACGGCGCGCAAGTAGAGATTGGTGGTCGTCGCCAACGCGGTATGCCCCAAGCGGGCCTGAATCTTTTTCCAGGGTTCCGCATTGCCCTGCGACTTTTCAAACCAATACAGCCAGGTTGCAAAGGTATGTCTGAGATCGTGGAAAACATGACTGGGCTCTTGCGTGGAATACGGTTTCCCTGTTTCCGGATCTGTTTTATGTACGGTATGCGTCAAGCCGGCGGCAAACAAAGCCTGCCGAAAATGCGCATCGATACTGCCATTTTGAATGGGTTTTCCGACATGACGTCCGGCATGGATACCGTTCAAAAACAATGCGCTCGGTTCTTTGAGTTGGCCTTGCTTTTTGGCAGCATGCAGCGCGTCCTTGCGCTCATGATCGATATACCAATGCAATGCCGTTACCAACCAATTAGGCATGAACACGACACGCGGCCTGAGACCTTTGGTTTTGCTGATCCGCAGCTTCACCACACCGAAAGGTTGGGATACGCCAGGTCGCAGATCTAGAATTTGCCAAAGGTTTAATGAAGAGATTTCATCCCGCCGCATACCGGTATGAAGAGCGATTTCAGCAATCAGCCGGTCCAAGGTTGGACGGCAATCATCACCAGATCGGGTGCTGCCTGGCGGTAGCGGCCCAAGGCAATGGGCAACCGTGCGATACTCCGTTTCAGTCAAGGGTCGAACGGCATCATCGGCGCCCCGATGCGGTAATGGCAGTAAATCAGAGGTGGTACGCTGTACCGAATTTGCATGCAAATGTGCCAACGCATCATGATCCATCGATCTGACGATTTGGCGAGTGGATTTTGAATCGAAAATCACTCCGAAAAACCCCGCCCGCCGGGCCCAGTCATAGAACTGCAATACCGTGGTCAGTCGACGACGGACAGTCCCTACGTCATAGGGTTGATGGGTTTTGGGCGACACGGTCTGTAGCATAGCGTCCCGGTAAAAACGCAGATCATCCTCA
>SXGT01757546.1_pt1 | contig 25323 bp, 21 predicted proteins | sample 3176221 | NCBI WGS metagenome assembly SXGT01 (sample SAMN11356862, study PRJNA531348) | freshwater metagenome | isolation source: freshwater sample F1-120 | place: China: Fuxian Lake, Yuxi | collected 2017-12-25
GAAGATGAGGTTGTCGAGACCTTCGCGCGCCGCGATCGACAAGCCCGCCATCGACTCGGGCTCATCCGACTCGCCGTCGCCGACGAAGCACCACACCTTCGCCCGCGATGTGTCGACGATCTCGTGGTGGTAGAGGTAGCGATTGAACCGAGCTTGGTACACCGCGTTCAGCGGGCCGAGGCCCATCGAGACCGTGGGGAACTCCCAGAACTCGGGGAGGCGCCGCGGATGCGGATAGCTCGGTAGGCCACCCCCGCCGGTCTCGCGCCGGAACCGGTCGAGTTGATCTTCGACGAGGCGACCTTCGAGGAACGCTCGGGCATAGATCCCCGGCGCCGCGTGACCCTGCACGAACACCTGGTCGCCGAACGCACCGTCGGACTTGCCGTTGAAGAAGTGGTTGAACCCGACCTCGTAGAGCGCGGCGGCGGACGCATAGGTCGAAAGGTGACCGCCGAGCCCGTCGAAGCGATGGTTCGCTCGATCGACCATCACCGCCGCGTTCCAGCGGATGTACGCACGGATGCGACGTTCGAGGTACTCGTCGCCGGGGAACCACGGTTCTTCGCGGGCAGGAATGGAGTTGATGTAGTCGGTGCGCACCGACGCCGCGACCGCGACGCCCTTGTCGCGCGCTCGCTCCATCAGGCGAGCGAGGAGGTAGTGCGCGCGGGCCGAACCCTTGATGTCGATGATCGCATCGAGACTGTCGAGCCATTCGGCCGTCTCGTCCGCGTCGATGTCGGGCAGCTGGTGGATCGATGCGCCCGGCTGGTCGATGCTCATCTCGCACTCACATTAGAGAGTTGTGCGGTTCGCCGAGCGGCACACGGCACGCTCGGGAACCGGCGATTACTTCGCCCGTTGTCCGGGAAGCTGGCAACCCTTGGCTTCGAGGGTGCTCCCGAGCAGCTTGCACGTGCACGAATCGGCACAGTCGTCGAGTTGAACTCGATAGAAGACCGTTCCACCGGCGAGCGCGACGAGCACTGCGGCCACCACAAGCCGTACCGCGAGCTTTCGGATGAACACCAACGCGAGGAGCACGCCGATTGCCAACGCGATGGCGGTCCCGATCGTGAGCCCTCGCATGAAGCCCAGGTCGAACCAACCCGGCAGTTCGCCAACCATGTCCGTGCCTCTCCCCTTCGCGCGTCGTGCTGCTCGGACGTTCGGGGTTCCGATCGGCACGAATCGGGCCGACCTGCGGATTGCGCGACGAGCGAATCGCCGACGCCGGACGCAGCCTCCAACGATCCGCAGTGAACGTTCGCGCGCCTCAGCCGAGTATCACCCTCCGCGCGATCTTGTCGGGCGCGGCCGCTGTCGCCGACCGGAGTCGGGTCAGCGTGCCGCGAGCGCGGACACGGCGTCGAGCAGCCGCTCGACGTCGCGGTCATCGACGTACGCCACAACCCCTGCCCGCACGACACCGCCGGTGTCTTCGACGCCGAGGCTCTGACTGACCTCGACCGCGTAGCTGTTGCCGCTCCACACCGCGATCTGTTTCTCGGCGAGCGCGGCGGCGGTGTCGTCGGGATGCTGGCCGTCGATCACGAAACTCACCGTCGGCGTTCGATCGACGAGGTCGGACGGCCCGAACAGGCGAACACGGTCGATCGCCTGCAAACCCGACAACAGCGGAGCGAACGTTCGCTCCTCGAGTCTGCGGACCGAGTCCATACCGATTTCGAGCAAGAACTCCGCGGCCGCAACCAAAGCTGCGAGACACTCGTAGTTCGGCGTGCCCGTCTCGAAGCGACTCGGACCCTTTTCCTCGGCCGGGCGAACCTTGTATGGGTCGAGCGACTCGAGCAGGTCGGGCCGAACCCACATCGCGCCGAGGTGAGGCCCGTACCACTTGTAGGCGCTCGAGACGAGCGCGTCGGCGCCGAGCGCGCGCACATCGACGCCGCGGTGCGGGGCGAACGCAACTGCGTCGACGAACAGGTTCGCGCCCGCTGCGTGCGCGGCATCGGCCACGCGCCGAACGTCGGGAATCGTGCCGAGCAGATTGGACGCGCCAGCGATCGCGACCCAACGGGTTCGTTCGTCGATGAGTTCGATCACCGATTCGGCCGCGAGCCGACCGGTCGAGGTATCGATCGGAGCCAAGACATGGTCCGCGCCGGCATCGAGCGCCGCTCGCCGCCACGTCCAGACGTTGCCATCGTGATCGAGTCGCGTACCGACGATCCGGTCACCGTCGTCGAGCGTCGATGCGATCGCGCGCGTGAACGCGAACGTCATCGTCGTCATGTTGGCACCGAACCAGACGCTGTCGGATTCGGCGCCGTACAGGTCGGCAGTGACGCACCGAGCCCGCTCGACCAAGGCATCGCACGACTGCGACGCGGCGAACGCACCGTGGCTGTTCGCGGTGTCACCCGAAGCCGCGAATTGCGCGATAGCCGCGATTGCCGTGTCGACCATCTGCGTTCCCGCGGGACCGTCGAAACGTGCCCATTCGCCGCGAACACCCGGGAAGCGGCCGCGAAGCTCCTGATGATCCATGGTTCGCAGTCTCGCGGGTCCGGTGACGAGGGGCACAACCGGGTCGTTCGCCTTACTCCTCATCTCTCGATGCACCCGTACGATCAGTAACTATCTGGCGGAGTAGGAAGCCGAGCCGGGTCGCGGCCGCAATCTGTGTCGGCGCCGTCGCGATCACCGGACTGTCGTGGGGTTCCCATGCACCACAGGTCGCAGCGCGCCCGAGCGGTCCGCTGGTGCCTGCCGAGGGAACGCTGTTCGGCGCGTGGATGCGTCGCGACGACGCGACGACGCAAGCCTCCAAAATGGCGATGTGGTCGCGCCGCGAGCAACAGATGGGACGACGCTTCGACATCGCGAACCGCTTCTACCCGTTCACGAACGACTTTCCCGGCTGGGCCGAGGAGTGGGACCTCGCCAACGGCCGCAGTCCCTCGATCTCGTGGGGATCGGTCGACACCTACGCGGTCAACCGCGGCGACTACGACGCCCTCATTCGTGATCGCGCCCGCGGCGTCGCCGATCTGAACGGGCAGGTATTCCTGCGCTGGTTCTGGGAGATGGACGGCGCCTACCAACAGTCGAAGGCACACTCCCCCGCCGATTACATCAACGCATGGAAACGCGTCCGGCGAATCTTCCGCGAGGAGGGCGCGACGAACGCGGTCTGGACTTGGTGCGCAACCTCATGGGGCTTCACTGCGGGGCACGCGAACCAGTGGTACCCCGGCGACTCCGAGGTCGACTGGGTGTGCGCCAATGGATACAACTGGGCGCCGGTGCGCGACGGCGACCGCTGGGAGTCGTGGGAGACGATCTACCGAAAAGCCCACGATTTCGCGGTCGCCCACAACAAGCCGCTGATGGCCGGCGAGTGGGGCGCGCTCGAGCGTGGTGCCGGCGACAAGGCCGCATGGATCGACGGCGCACGACGAACGATCAGTCGCTCGATGCCGAACATGGCCGCGATCGTTGCCTACGACGAGACCAAACACGAGAGTCGATATGACAGCACGTTCGACTGGACCGTCGACTCGAGCGCGAGTTCGCTGTTGGCCTTCGTGCGTCTCGCTCGCGACCCCCACTTCACGAAACGCACCGCAGCGGCGCCGCCGGTGATCGACGTGGGCGACGCTCGCCTCTGGGAGGGGAACAGCGGCCGCATCACCGGGCGGGTTCCGGTCACGATGTCGACCGTGTCGCACCGCGACGTGACCGTGCGGTTCACCGCGACTTCGGGCACCGCGACATCGGGCGACTTCGTTCCGGTCGATCGCATCGTGACGATTCCGTCGGGTTCGACCAGAGTCGAGGTCGGCGTGACGATTCCGGGCGACGGCGTGAACGAGAACCGCGAATCGTTCCGAGTGCGTTTGAGCGATCCGGCCGGCGCCGTCATCTCGGATGCGGCCGGCGCAGGAGTGCTGTTCGACGACGACCCCGCCTCGGTCGGCCGACTCCAGTTCATGGTCGGCGACGTGACCCTCACCGAGGGCATCGTCGGCGACCGGACAGTCCGCGTACCGATCACGATGACCGCGGCCCGCCACGCCGACATCGGGGTGGTCTACGAAGTGCTCGACTGGACCGCCGGGGCGAGCGACTTTTCGGCCTCGCGCAGCGGGATCCTCGTCATTCCCGCAGGTCAACGCCAGACCTCGGTGGCGATCCGGGTTCACGGTGACGTCACCCGAGAGGCATCCGAAGCGGTATTCGTCCGGATCATCGACACGACCGCCGGCACGATCGCCGATGATCTCGGAGTGGTCACGATCCGCACCGACGACTGACCGCGCACCGTGATCGCGACGCGACCCAGCACGGTCGGTCACGCAGCGCGTACGATGCGGCACGTCATGTGGCGGAGAGTCTTGCAATACATCTTGTTGGCGACGTTCGTCGCGGGCCTGGTCGGCACGTCGGCCCTCGAGCGCCCATCGACGGCAGCCGCTCGCAATGGTCGCCTGGTCCCGACGACCGGAGCGCTGTTCGGGTCGTGGATCGAACGCGACACGACGACGAACGACGCGTATCGCGCCATGTACCTCGGGCGCGAGGCCGAGATCGGCCGGCGTTTCGACACCGTCAATCACTTCTATCCGTTCTTCTCCTCCTTCCCGACCTGGAAGGAGACCTGGGACATCCAGATGGGCCGGATCCCCATGATCTCGTGGAACGGCACGAACACCGCGGCGATCGCGCGAGGCGACTACGACGCCTTGATCATCGATCGAGCCGAAGGCGTCCGCGACCTCGGCGTCGACACCTTCATGCGCTGGTTCTGGGAGATGGACGGCGGTGAGAGCGCGTCGATCGCGATCTCGCCGAGCAACTACATCGCCGCGTGGAACCGCATCCGCGACATCTTCACTGTGGTCGGGGCGACCAACGCCGTGTGGGTGTGGTGCCCCACGTCGTGGGGATTCGAGCAAGGCCACGCAATCCCGTGGTATCCCGGCGACGCGAAGGTCGATTGGGTGTGTGCCGACGGCTACAACTTCGCACCGACTCGCGACGGAGCTCAGTGGCAGCCCTGGGAAGACGTATATCGCGAAGCGCACGACTTCGCAGTCGCCCGGAACAAGCCGCTCATGGCCGGCGAGTGGGGCGCGCTCGAACGAAACAGCGGCGAGAAGGGCGCGTGGTACGACGCGGCGCGCAACACGATCAAGACCTCGATGCCGAACATCGCCGCCATCGTCGCATTCGACGAGCGCAAGTGGCACGACGACGAAAATCGGTTCTTCGACTGGGAGATCGATTCGTCGAAGACGTCGTTCGAGGCATTCCAACGGTGGGGCCGCGACTCGTACTTCCGGACCCGAACTCCCCTGATGCTGCCATCGGTTTCGGCGGGCGATGCGGTCGGCTGGGAGGCCGACTCCGCGGATCCCGTCGTCACGGTACCGGTGACGCTTTCGGCGCCATCTCCCGACACCGTCACTGTCACGGCCCAGACCGTCGCGACGACGGCGTCATCCACCGACTTCGTGGCGGTCAACCGAACGGTCAGGTTCAATCCCGGCGTCACACGCGTGTACGTCGACGTGAGGCTGCGCGCCGACGCCCTCGACGAGGCGAACGAACAGGTGAACCTGGTGTTGAGCAACCCCTCTGCCACCGCCGTCTTGGGCGACGCAACCGGCGTGGTCACCATCACCGACGAAGATCCTGCGGCTACGGGCGTCCGTCTCTATGTGTCGAACGGATCGATCTCCGAAGGCGGCAGTTACGACCGGACCGCCCGGCTGACGATTTCGTTGAACCACGACTCGCCGTCGACCGTCTCGGTGAAGTGGACGCTGTCTTCGACCAACGCAGTGCGCCTCTCCGACTGGAGCGGGACGTTGAGCGGGACGATGACGTTCAATCCCGGCCAGAACTCCAAGACCGTGACCGTCAAAGTGCACCCGGACTGGCTCGACGAGGCGAACGAGGTGGTGACGGTCACGCTGTCGAACCCGGTCGGCGCAACGATCGCCGACAGCGCCGGCACACTGACCATCGCCGACGACGACTGACGACGCTGTGTGGTGGGCGGTACTGGACTCGAACCAGCGACCTCTACCGTGTCAAGGTAGCGCTCTAGCCAACTGAGCTAACCGCCCTCGTGGAGCGGCGCAGTGTACCCAACGGGCCGACGGAGTCCGGTTTCGATCGATCCTTCCCGATCGCTCAACTCGTTGTTGCATCTGCCGAGAGAGGTCGGAGTCGACCCGCGACGCGAGCGAAGGGCCCGCGCCTGGCGACACTGACAATTCGGAGGTCGGGGATGACCCAGACAGATCCGTTCGGCAACGAACCGCAGGGCGCGCCGACCGCGCCGGCCGTGCAGTTCAGCGCCGACACCCTCAAGCAAGCATCACTCGGCACCAAGCTCGCCATCGGCGGCGGTGTCGCCGCGTTCCTCGGCTACTTCCTGCCGTGGGCGAAGGTCTCGTCGGACTTCTACAGCGCCTCGGCGAGCGGCGGCGACGCGGATGCGTTCCTCGTGCTGCTCGGTGCGCTCGCGGTGATCACGCTCGGCGTCGTGCAGCTCATCAAGGGCGCGAACAAGGGCATGGCCATCGGTGCGGCGTCCGCCGCGGCGATCGCGCTCTTGATCACGCTCCTGAAGTGGTCGGACCTCCCGTCGGCCGACATCCCGGGAGTCAGCGTGTCGACGGGCCTCGGCCTCTACCTCTGCATCCTGGCCGGCATCGCGATGTGCGTGGGTACCGGCATGGAGCTGAAGGGTCACCTCGCGCCGAAGACCGACGCGTAGCTCGAACCCCTCGAGTCACCGTTCGAAGCCGGGCCGCGTGCCCGGCTTCGTCGCGTCCGGGGCCGCCGTCAGGCGCAGATCTCGGCGAAGGTGCGCAGCGTGTCGGGACCGCCCGAGAGGATCAAGGTGGTGATCGGGGATGCTTCCCAGGCCGCGAGTCGATCCTTGATCCGGGCGGGCGTGCCGACGAGGCCGATCTCGTCGGCGAAAGTCACGGGCACGGCCGCGATCGCCTCGTCGCGCTTGCCTTCGAAGAACAGATCCTGGATCGTGTCGGCTTCGCGTTCGTAGCCCATCCGGCCCATCAACTCCTTGTGGAAGTTGCGGGTCTTGTGCCCCATACCGCCGATGTAGAAGCCGAGCCCGGCGCGCGTACCGGCGAGCGCAGCCTCGATGGTGTCGGGCTTGTCGTTGTCGGTGATGGTGCAACCCATGAGGTTCACGGCGATCTCGAAGTCGGGCTTCGTCGCGCCGAGCGTGTCGTACACCTCGGGCTTTTCGGGGTTGTAGTAGAGCGGTAGCCAACCGTCGGCGATCTCGCCTGCGAGCGCGACGTTCTTCGGGCCTTCGGCGGCGAGGTAGATCGGTAAGTCTGCCCGCAACGGGTGGGTCATGATCTTCAGCGGCTTGCCCATGTCCCAGCTGTGTTCGCCCCGATAGGGCAGTTGGTAGAACTCGCCGTCGTACTGCACCCCGCCGGCGTCGCGTCGCAGGACCTGGCGGATGACCTCGATGTATTCGTGCGTGCGCGTGAGCGGCTTGCCGTAGGGCTGGCCGTACCAACCCTCGACGACCTGGGGGCCGGACAATCCCAGCCCCAGGCAGAACCGGCCTTGGCTGAGATGATCGACCGTCACCGCGTGCATCGCGCAGCTCGTCGGCGTGCGCCCGCTCATCTGGACAACGCCGCTACAGACCTTCACCCGCTCGGTGTGTGCGGCGATCCAGGTCGCGAACGTGAACGCGTCGTTCCCCCACGATTCGGCGACCCACACCGAGTCGAACCCGAGCTTGTCGGCCTCCTGCGCGAGCGGCACATGAAACGCGTTCGGCCCCGCCCCCCAATACCCCAGTTGCAATCCCAGCTTCATGCCATCGACCCTAGAACAACCCACCGATCTCGCGTTCTGACGGGACTCGATGTACCTACTTGGCCACCCAAGCCCGTCAGAACCCGCGACGAGTTCGCAGCCAGCGCCGTTGATGGTTCGTGGGCACTTTTCCTGGGCATCGCCCAGGAGATGTGCCCACGAAGGATCTCAACGGCACCCCTGCAACCTTTACCGATAGACCGCTCAGGAAAGCACTCGCCGTCCGGCCGAGAACTCGACGGGCATGTGTTTGATGCCGTTGATGAAGTTGGAGCGCAGGCGGGCGGGGGGCGCGGTGGGTTGCATGTCCGGCATCCGGGTCAGGATCTCGCGGAAGATCGCGCGCAACTCCGCACGGGCGAGGTTCGCACCGAGGCAGAAGTGGGGGCCACGACCGCCGAAGGTCACGTGGTCGTTCGGGGTCCGGGCGAGATCGAACTCGAACGGGTTGTCGAAGACCTTCTCGTCGCGGTTGGCAGAGATGTACCACAGCACGACCTTGTCGCCCGCCGGGATCTCCTTGCCGCCGAGCACGACATCCTTCATGACCTCACGCCGGAAGTTCATCACCGGGACACCCCAACGGAGCATCTCTTCGATCGCGCTCGGCAACCGGCCGTCGATGTCTTCCATCAGCCACGCCCGCTGTTCGGGGTGATCGAACAGCGCCTGCATGCCGTGCGCGGTGAGGTTGCGGGTCGTCTCGTTGCCCGCGACCGCCAGCAACAAGAAGAACACGTTGACTTCCATCTCGGTCAACCGGTCACCGTCGATCTCGGCGTGCACGATCGAGGAGATGACGTCGTCCCGTGGGTTGGCGAGTCGGTCCTGAGCCAACGCCGACGCGTACGCGAACAACTCCATCTGCGCGCTGCTCGCACCTTCGAGGCCGCCCTCACCGCCGTTCTGCTCCATGTACTCGGGGTCCTCGGCGCCGATCATCCGGTTCGACCAGTCGAACAACTTGTGGCGGTCCTCCTGAGGCACCCCCATGATGTCGGCGATCACCTGCAACGGCAGCTCCGCCGCGAGGTCGGTCACGAAGTCGGCACTCCCCTGCTCGATCACGTTGTCGACGATCTTGGTCGCCTGCTGATCGATCGCCTCTTCGAGCGCTCGGATGTGCTTCGGCGAAAAACCCTTGCTCACGAGGAGCCGGTACCGGGTGTGCTTGGGCGGGTCCATGTTGAGCATGATCATGCGGTTCATCTCGAGCTGGTCGGGCTCGAGATCGCGGATCAACGTGCCGCCCTCCTCCGACGAGAACGTGCCCGCGTCACGGTTGGCCATCGTCACCGACTCGTAGTCGAACAACGCCCAATACCCGCGCCCGTTCGGCTCGTCGGTCCAGTGCACCGGGTCGTTCTCGCGCCAGTACGTGAACGTGTCGTGCGGAACCCCCGGCACGAACGTGTCGAGGTCGTTGAGGTCTGCGAGCTGCGGCTCGGACATCGTCAGGCTCCCTGGAGGGTCGACAACTGGTGAGAAGTCATTCTAGAATGAGTTCTCACACCGGGCAAGCAATCGCCCGCCCGAGTCCCACGACGCTCTTTCGCAGACCAGTGACTGCCGCCGCCGACTCCCTCACGCTGCGCCGCCGGCTCTCCCCCGGCCAGCAGGAACGACGCGCCCGCGTGCTCGAGGTCGCGACCCAACTCGCCGAGAACGGCGGCTACGACGCGGTGGCGATGAAGGACGTCGCTGAACAGTCCGGAGTCGCACTCGCCACCCTCTACCGCTGGTTCGCGTCGAAGGATCACCTCCTCACCGAGGTGCTCCTCGACTGGATCGCCGGTCTCGGCGCGACCCTCACGGCGGAGCCGCCGACCGAGCCGCGCGCAGCCGACCGAGTCGCGACGGTCATGGCGCGCATCGCCGACGCGGTCGCGACCCGAGCCGAACTTGCCGCCGCGGTTGCGCAGGCGCTGCTGAGTTTCGACGCCGGCGTCTGGGACAGCGAACACGACTTCCACTTCGCGATGTCGGGGTGGATCGACGCCGCCATCGGCGACGACGTCGTGGCGGACCGGTCGATCGCCATCGAAGTGCTCGAGCACGTGTGTTTCTCGTCGTTGATCTCGATCGCTCGCGGTCGAGACACCCCCGAAGCGATGGGCGCGCGCCTCGCGCACACCGCCCGCGCCCTTCTGCGAGCCTGAGCCGCGGGTCCCGGCAATCGTTCGCACCCGACCACAACCAGGGACCGCGGCCATTGAGCGGATCCTCGCGGTCGCATCACGAGGACATCACAATCACTCGCCACGATGAGAACTCCCCCAACGAAGGAGTTCCGATGAAGAAGTTGCTCGGCGTAGCAATCATGAGCGCGTCGCTCGGCGCGATCGGCGCCGGCGTCCTGACGGCACGAGACGGTCACGCCATCGAAGCGGCGACCGACGCCAACGACAACGACACGGCGGATTCGGCTCGTGACTGCGATGGCGCATCGCGTCGGCGCCATCGAGTGGTCCGTGCGATGGTGGGTGCCACCGCCGAGGCGATCGGTATCTCCCGAGAGGACTTGCGCCAGGAACTCGCCGATGGCGGATCGATCGCAGAAGTCGCCGAAGCCCATGGAGTCGACCCCGCCGATGTCGAGGCGGCGCTTCTCGCAGACGTCGAGCGTCGAGTCACCGAAGCGGTCGAGCGCAACAAGATCGGAGCCGAGCGCGCGGCCAAGATCCTCGAAGCCGCTCGCGAGCGCATCCACGAGTTCGTCACGAAGGAACGCGGAGGGCGACCTGTCGAAGCCTGACCCGGCAGGCATCGTGAGCCGAGAGATGGTGCGATCCACGCCCGGCGAGCGACAGCCCCGTGCGTTCGACTGCCGCGGGGCCGAGCGAATCGAATGCGCGGTCCCGCAGCAGTCGCGACGCTCACTCCATCGCGGCGAGGATCAGGGCGAACAGGTCGAGCGGCGTGTCCGGGTGCAAGAACACGGCGCGGCCGACTACCTCCCCCTGCCACCGACTCGGCACGACGAATGCGACACCGTCGTCGAGCAGTCGTCGCGCCCAGGCGAGGTAGTCGGCCTCGACCCAGCCCGCCCGGGCGAAGAGCAACACCGAGAGTTCGGGCTCGTTCAACAATGTCACGTGCGGGGCCGCTCGGATCAAGTCGGCCGCCTCGTGCGTCAACGCCAGCACGCGTTCGATCGCGGCGACGTACGCGTCGACGCCGTGCACGACGAGCGAGAACCACAACGGCAGCCCCCGCGCCCGGCGAGTCAAGTGGAAGGCGTAGTCACTCGGGTTCCAGGCACCCTCGGCGTGCAGCAACTCCAGGTAGCTCGCCTCTTGACGGAAGGTCGCCAGCGCGAGTTCGGGCCGTCGGTACAACAACGCCCCACAGTCGAGCGTCGAGAACAGCCACTTGTGGGGATCGATGACGATCGAGTCGGCGCGCTCGATGCCGCGGAATCGATCGCGCACACTCGCGGCCAACAGCGCCCCGCCGCCGTAGGCCGCGTCGACGTGCAACCACACGTCGTGTTCCGAGCAGGCGTCGGCGATCGAGTCGAGTTCGTCGACGACCCCAGCATTCGTCGTTCCGCCGGACGCCACCACGACGCTCACATCGGAGCGGTTCGCCAGCGCCGCGGCCACCGCCGCGCCGCGGAGTCGACCCGACTCGTCGGCTTCCACGGCGACCACGTGCAGACCCAACAAATGCGCGGCTCGATCGATCGACGCGTGCGCGGCCGAACTCACGAGCACGGCGGAACCGATCCCCCGACCTTGGTCACGGGCAACGGCCAAACCCGCGAGATTCGCAGCCGAACCGCCGCTCGTGAAGCAACCCCCGGCACCGGCCGGCAGCCCTGCCGCGTCGGCAAGCCAGCGCAACACCTGATTCTCGGCCGCGATCGAGCCCGCACCCTCGAGCCAACTCTCGGGCGAGTAGGTCATCGCGGCCACGTAGGAGTCGAACGCTTTCGCGGCGAGCGTCGGCGCCGCCGGTATCAGCGCGACGAAGCGCGGGCTGTCGAGCGCGACCGACGCCCGGTCGATCACCTGTTCCACCAGCCGCACCGCCCCCTCGACGCCGAGACCGCCGGGCGTGATCGCACCCGCGAGCGCCGTGTCGAGGGCAGCCGCGTCGGCCGTCGCGCCGATCGGCGGATCGGACATCGCCACGCGGCGCCGCACGAGTTCACCACACGCGTCGAACACCGACGCCACGACTGGATCGTTCGGGTCGTGCACTCGACTCTTCTACCTCAACCCGGCGAGCGAGTCCGCGACCCGTGCCGCTGCAACCCGGCCCAGGGCGCCGAGCTGCTCGGCGCTCAATGCATCGGCAGGCGGTCGGTGCACACGAGATCGACGCGCGGATACGGGTTGACCACCTCGTAGGGATCCCAGAGCGGATGGATCTCGAAGTGCGTGTGGGTTCCGCCGGCATTGCCGGTGTCGCCGGCGTACCCGATCACATCGCCCTGACGCACGTTGCGCGGCTCACCTTCGTATTCGCTCAGGTGGAAGTACCAGTACTCGTTGCCGTCGACGCCGCGGAGATACGCGCCACGGCCCTGTCGGGAGCCGGACTTGAAGTCCACGGCTCCATCGACGACTGCGACGACGGGTTCGCCGTGCGCGCTCATCAGATCGTTGCCGGCGTGGTCACGTCCGCCCGAACGCGGGTTGCCGTAGTCGTCGTAGAACCAGATCGGCCCACGGACCGGACACACCATTCCCGCGCGCTCGCGCCGCACGCGCGCCTCGACCTCGAGCGCCTCCACGTTGGAACTCGTGAGCGCGACCGCCACGGGAACCAGCGCCGGGTCGGCGACGTCGAAGTCGGCACCTGAGCCTTCGGGCTCTGCGCGCGCGCTCGCTCGAGTTGTGGGCGCGACGAGCAAGAAGGTCACGAGACCGACCACCAGCACCCGTCCTACCCGCCGACGCCCCCCGCCGGGCGCGCCGAAGCAAGTATGTGGAAACGGCATGGCCGTGACGCTACCGACGCAGGGCGTGGCGAGTCGAATGCGCTGAGCGTTCGCTCAACCGCACGGCTGTGACCTGGGATTTCTCCTGTGACTTCTGTGGCTGCTGAGGGTTACCCCGCAAACGGGATTTCCTAACATCCGCCAATGCCTACCAACGACGATCTCGGCGCCTTCCTCCATCCCTACGCTCGCCCGACTCGACCGGCGTCATCGTTCGTGTGCATCGTGCGCGGCGAAGGCGCGCGCGTGTGGGATCGCGCCGGTGCCGAGTACATCGACGGCATGGCGAGCCTCTGGTACGCCAACGTCGGCTACGGCCGGACCGAAATCGCCGACGCCGTCGCCGAACAGATCCGCCGGATCGCCGCGTTCAGTTGCTTCGATCCGTTCTCGGTCGAGCCCGCCGAACACCTCGCGGAACGGATTGCAACCTTGGCCCCGATGTCGGACCCTCGGGTCTTCTTCACGAGCTCGGGGTCGGAAGCGGTCGACTCGGCGATCAAGCTCGCCCGGGTTGCGCACGTTCGGGCCGGCCGACCAGAACGAACGTTGATCGTGTCGCGGGGACGCGGCTACCACGGCGTGACCTATGGCGGCCTCTCGGCGCAGGGTCTCCCGCTCAACCAAGAAGGCTTCGGTCCGTTCGTCGAGGGGATGGTCAACCTCCCTCCCGACGACCTCGAAGCAACCGCGCAGTTCATGGCCGAACGCGGACACGAAGTCGCCGCGATTCTCACCGAACCCGTCCAGGGCGCGGGCGGCGTGTATCCGCCCGAACCCGGTTACCTCGAAGGACTACGGCGACTGGCCGACCAACACGGCGCGTATCTGATCTTCGACGAGGTGATCTGCGGATTCGGCCGGCTCGGCACCTGGTGGGGATCGCAGCACTACGGAGTCGTTCCCGACCTCATCACCTTCGCGAAAGCAGTCACGTCGGGATATGTGCCGCTCGGCGGTGTGCTTGTCGGACGCGCTGTTCGCGAGCCGCTCGAGTCCGACGACGCGTGGATGCTGCGCCACGGACACACCTACTCGGGTCATGCGGCAGCCTGCGCCGCCGCGATCGCCAACCTCGACATCATCGAACGCGAATCGCTCGTCGAACGCGCTACCGACGTCGGGGCGCGGTTGTTCGGCGGCTTCGCGACACTCGTTGCCGACGGTCTGCTCGGCGGTCTCCGCCACGACGGAGCCGTCGGCGCGACCGTTGTCGCCGACGATTCCGACGCGTTCGCCGTGCGTGATGCCCTCCTCGCGTCGGGAGTGATCACGCGAGCCGTCAACCAGCAGACCCTGACCTGGTGCCCCCCACTCGTCATCACCGACGCCGAGATCGACCGCATCGTCGACGCCGTCGCCAGCTGCGTCGATAGACCCTAATTTTCAGGGTCTATCGACGCATCATTCGAACTTGGCGCCCATCAAGCGGATGATGTCGATGAGGCGGTCGGGTGAGTCGGGCCCTGGTTCGCAAGGCACGTAGCGGGCAGAGCGCAACGCGCCGGTGTACGCGAACGGGCCGAAGCGTTCGAAGATCTCCCACGAAACCGGCGAGCGTCGATCGATGCCCACGTCGATGCCTTCGAAGGGCGCGATCCCAAACAACATCGCGACCTCCACCGAGCCTGCGGCCGGTGCCCCGTCGACCGAGATCGATGCGGTCCACCGACGCCCCGCGAGCGCATCCATCGTCAGCACCGCCGACGTCGCGCCGTCGGGCATCACGCCCGCATCGAACTTCGTCTCGGTACCGCGTCCGTCGTTGTGCACGAACCAGATGTGCTCGTCGAGCACGTACACGCCGTAGCCCGAGCCTTGATCGCCGTGCGCCACCAAGTACCCGCGATCACCGGTTCGGTGGGCGAGCGCGACCTCGACCGTGAAGGAGCGGAACCAGATCAGCTGCACACTCCGCCAGCGTTCGAGCGTAGGAGTCCCCCGCACGATCGTCACGGGCTTGCGGAACGTCTCGACCCAATCGGGTCGCGTCAGGAAGCGAATCGAGCTTCCTTCCTCGAGCGGGTACACGTCGTTGGCGTGCGCGGCCGACTCCCAGCGTGCGGCGAGTTCGGCGACGGCCTCGGGCCGGTCGACGGCGAGGTTCGTCAATTCGGTCGGATCCGAGCGCAGGTCGTAGAGCTCCCACTCGTGATCACCGAACGGTGTGAGCGGACGGTGATTGGTGACGATCTCGAGCCCGTCCGCATAGAAGCCGCGGTGCCCGTTCATCTCGGCGTACTGCTCGCGATGGGCGTGCTCCACCAGTTCGTCGTGCAGCGTCTCGGCGAAGCTCGCACCCGGCAGCTCCCGCGTGACATGGCCGCGATGAGTTGAGGGCCGCTCGACACCGAGCAGTTCGCACACGGTGGGAAGCACGTCCGTCACGTAGATCCACTGACGGCGCAGCCCGCCGCCGGCGAGGTCACCGGCTGGCCAGTTCACGACGAGTGGTGAGGTGTGTCCGCCGGCGTGCATGTTGATCTTGTACAGACGCCACGGAGTTCCACTCGCCATCGCCCAGCCGCGCGGATAGTGCGGCGTCGTCTGCGGTCCGCCGATCAGATCGAGGCGAGCGAGGTCGGCCGCGACATCGTCGCCTTGCAACAGGTGCACGTAGTACGCAGTGGTACCGACCGCTTCACCTTCGCGCGACGCTCCGTTGTCGGAGCAGAACAGGAAGATCGTGTTGTCGAGTTCGTCGAGTTCGCGCAGCGCGTCGAGGAGACGGCCCACGTTCTGGTCGATGTTGTCGACCATTCCGGCGTACACCGCCATGTGACGAGCGAACAAGGAACGTTCGTCGTCCGACAGCGAGTCCCACGCCAAGACGTCGTCGCCCGGTTCAGCGTTGCGGGGCGGTAGCTCGGCACCCTGCGGGAGCAGACCGAGTTCTTGCTGACGTTCGTAGCGCCGTTGCCGAATGACGTCCCAGCCCTCGTGATACGCGTCGACGTACTTCGCGATGTCCGCGGGCTTCGCGTGCAACGGCGCGTGAACGGCTCCGTGCGCGAAGTAGAGAAAGAACGGCTTCTCGGGGTCGGCCGCCTTCACCGATCGGATCATGGTGATTGCTTGATCCGTGAGATCGTCGGTCAGGTAGTAGTCGTCCGGGTACGCGTCGATGTCGAGTGGCGTGTTGTCGCGCACCAACTCGGCTGGATGATGCAAGTTCGTGAACGGACCGAGAAATCCGTAGAAGCGATCGAACCCCTTCTGGCACGGCCAGGACTGCTGCGGACCGGCCGCGTGTTCATCACTGTCCTTGCACAGGTGCCACTTGCCGACCATTGCCGTGAACCAACCCTCGCCGCGCAAGATCTCGGCGATCGTGGGAACGTCGTTCGGCAGCTCACTCGTGTAACCGGGGAACCCGGGGTCGGACTGGGCGACGCTGCCCATGCCGACCTGGTGAGGATTCATGCCCGTGAGCAACGCCGACCGGGTCGGCGAGCACATGGCCGTGACGTGGAAGTTCGTGTATCGCAAGCCCGACGTCGCGAGCGCGTCGAGGTTCTGCGTGTCGATCTCGCCTCCGAAGCAACCGAGGTCGGACCAACCGAGGTCGTCGACCAGCATGATCACGACGTTCGGGCGCCCGGTCGGACGAGCCCGGGCTTCGTACCCTGGCTCGGATCCTGCGAAGGTTCGACCGATCCGGCCCGCGAACGTGCTTGCACCTGTCATGGAGCGGCACGATACGCGAGGATGCGATCGTGCAGATTCGGACCGAGGCCGACCCTCCCCCCATCGTGCGCATCATGGCAACCACACTGCGGCGTTCGGCCCGCGACTCGAAACTCGCTGCGACGCTGCAGAAGATGCGGGGCGTCGCGGCGCTGAAGAGCGCAACCGACCCCCAGGCCGCGACGATGCGTTTCGGACGCGGCATCGTCACGATCGAGCGGGGCGTCGCGGCCGACGTCGACGTGGTCGTCGAAGCCGACCTCGCGACGATGAACGATCCGAATCCTCCGAAACCGAAAGTCTCGGGGGCGGCACGTCATCCGCAGTTCGCGCTGGCGCTCGGCAAAGTGCTCGAGCCGCCGAAGGAGTCGTGGTCCGATGCGGCGCGCGGGTACTGGGAGTTCGCGCAGGGTCACCCGGGGATGCCGACCGCCCTCGAGGTGGTCGATACCGATAGCGGCGAGCGCCTCGTGCTCGGCGGCGGCGAACCGCGGGTCGAACTGCACGGATCGGCGCACTGGCTCACCGTGGTGCTCGGCGGCAATTCGGTGCTCGGCGAGGACATCCTCGCGGGCAAGGTCCAGTTCGTCGGCGCGCTCCAGCATCTCGCGGTGATGACCGGCCGCTCGATCGCCTGGACCCTCGACGGAGGGTTCGCGTGACCGACGCGGCCGGCGAACAGACTCGGGTCGAGGCGTGGCTCGACGAACACGCGATCACGTGGGTGCGAACCGAAGGGGTCACCATCGACGGCATGGTGATCGGCAAACACCTGCACCGATCGAAGTTCTTGTCCTCGCTACCCCACGGCAACCCCATCAGTGAGATCGCCTACGGCATGGACCTCGGCGGTACGCCCTACCTGGCGTGGTGGCCGAGCTGGAGGCGCGACGCGCTCGGCGACTTCGTGCAGCGACCCGACCTCTCGACGTTGCGGCCGGTCCCGGGGCGGCCGGGCGTCGCGACCGTCGTCGTCGACCATCGCGACCTCGACGGTACTCCGCTCCCCGTGTGTCCACGCGCGCTGCTCGCGTCGATGATCGATCGCGTCGGACAACGCGGCTTCGGAGTGCGCGCGGCGTTCGAACTCGAGGGAATTCTGTTCGCTGATTCGATCGAGAGCGCGCGACGACGCGGATTTCGCGACCTGACGGCGATGTCGCACCCTTCGCCGATCGGCTATTCGATCTACAACAGTGCGCAGCAGGCCGCGTTCTTCGACGCGCTGCTCCCCCGGCTCGACGTACTCGGTATCGAGATCGAAGGATGGCACGACGAGGCCGCGCCCGGACAGTTCGAACTGAATTTCGCGCCAACCGACGCCCTCGGCGCCGCGGACGCCATCGTGCGCACCAAGCAAGCGGTGCGCGAACTCGCCCTCGAACGCGGCTGCACAGCAACGTTCATGGCGAAACCGATCGACGCATACGGCAACGGTCTGCACGTGCACCATTCGCTGCAGTCGAACCGCGACGACTCGCCGGCGTTCCTCGACGGCGACGGCTCGATGAGCGAGCTCATGCAGCGGTGGCTGGCGGGGATTGTCGCAACCATGCAGGGCGCGACCTCGGTGGTGACACCCACGATCAACTCGTTCCGGCGCATGGTGGGTTGGGCCGCGGCACCGACGACCCCGACCTGGGCCGAAGACAACAAGTCGACCGGGATTCGGGTGCTCACGCGCTCGCCCAAGTCGGCTCGGATCGAATACCGAGTGGCGGGCGGCGATGCGAACCCGTATCTCGTCCTGGCGGCCGTGCTTGCCGGCGGGCTCGTTGGCCTCGCGACCGAGCTCGAGCTTCCACCGCCACTGACGGTCGCGGGTTGGGGCCTGCCCAGCAGTTGGCCGCACCTGCCGACGACGATTCGTGGCGCGGCCGACGCGCTCGACGCCGACACGCGCCTGCGCGAGCAACTCGGCGACGAATTCGTCGATCACTGGGTCGAAAGCCGAAAGTGGGAGTGGCTGATGTTCCATACGACGGGCGGAGATCCGTCGGTCGACGGCGTCACCGACTGGGAGCTGCGCCGCAGTTTCGAACTCGCATGAGAGGGCCGACCCGTTGAAGAAGCTGATCGCCATCACGGCGCACCGGATCGACGTGCGCGATGTCGACGACGCAGTTGCAATGCCCCACGAGGCGGTCGCCAGCTTCTACGTGCGCGCGGTCGCCAAGGCCGGCGGCGTCCCCGTCCTCGTACCGATCGTCGACCCCGACGACCGCGCCGCACTTCACACGGTGCTCGATCGATTCGACGGGGTCGTCATCACCGGTGGAGCCGATGTCGATCCCGCCAATTACGGCGCCGTCGTTGCGCCCGATTGCGGGCCGGTACAACCCGCCCGAGACCGAATCGACCTCGCGGTCGCCCGAGCGTGCGTCGAACGCAACCAACCGACACTGGCGATCTGTCGCGGTATTCAAGTGCTCAACGTGGCACTCGGCGGGACGCTCGTCCAGCACCTCGACGACCACATGGTGCTCGAGCGGTACAACCAGAAGGTCCACGACATCACGATCGAACCCGGCTCACAGCTCGCAGGGCTCATGCGCACGGATCACTACTGGTCGAACTCCTTGCACCACCAGTGTCTCGACGAACTCGGGGAGGGAGCACGCGTGGTCGCGCGCGCCGCTGACGGCACCGTCGAGGCGATCGAGCTCGAGCAGGCCCCGAACGTCATCGGCGTTCAGTGGCATCCCGAGATGATCCGCCACGACCCGGCCCATCTCGCGCTCTTCGAACGCCTCACGAGCGGAGGGTGATCTCCGCCGCCTTCAGCCCGTACACGAAGGCGTTCGGCATCTCTTCGACGCTGCCCGGGGTGAGTGCGTAGTCGCTGACCCGTCGGAGGAACTCTTCGAAGAAGGTGCGGATCTCGAGTCGCGCCAGCGAGGCGCCGAGGCAGAAGTGCGTCCCGAAGCCGAAGGCGATGTGGTTGTTCGGTGTTCGGGTCACGTCGAACTGGTCGGGCCGAACGAAGTGCGATTCGTCGCGGTTCGCAGACGAGTACATCAACACGACCTGTTGGCCGGCGCGAATCGTCTCGCCCCCGATCTCGTAGTCGCGCGTCGCCACCCGGCACATGTTGTGGATCGGCGTGACCCACCGGATGAACTCCTCGACGGCCACCGTGAGATCGGCACCTCCGCGCAACTTCGCCAGTTCGGCGGGATGATCGAGGAGGGCAAGCAACGAGCGGGCGATCACGGTTCGCGTCGTCTCGGCTCCACCGTCGAGGAGCAACAGACAATCGGAAATCACTTCGTTCAGACCGAACTCGTGTCCTGGGATTTCGGCTGTCGTCCACGTCGACATCACATCGTCGGTCGGACACCGTTGCTTCTCCTCGTAGAGCTCGGCACACGCACCCGCGAACTCCATCGCGGCCACGATGCCGTCGTCGTTCAAGTACCGAGGGCCGCCGCCGAGGGTGATCGTGGTTTCGGACCAGTGCTGCAATCGCGACCACATCTCGTCGGGGAAGCCGAGCAGCAATCCGATCATCATCGCGGGGAGCGGCGCCGCGAGATCACCGATGAGATCGACGCGCCCCTTCGCGATCGCCGCATCGATGAGGTGAGCGCACACATCTCGGACGTGGTCCTCCCACTTCCCTACTGCCTTCGGGGTGAATCGTCGAGCCACGAGCATTCGACGTCGGTTGTGGAGAGGGTCGTCGAGTCCGATGATGGCGGGGTCGGCCGGCAGGTTGGGCCGATACCCACCCTTGACCTGGTCGGAGTTGACGAAGACGTCGTTGCGCTTTTCGATCTCGACGATGTCGTCGTAGCGGCTGATGCCCCACAGTTCGTTGGTGGCGTCCCAGTACGCGGGCGCGTTGGCGCGCATCCATGCGTAGGTCCGATACGGGTCATCGACGTAGAAGTTGCCGTCCAACAGATCGATCGCTCGGGATTCCGCCATGGACGGATCTTGTCACGGAACCCGGGGTGCACCGAGGACCGTGGACCGCGAGAACAGGACCTTCGACCCCCCAGGGAACCGAAAGGTTGGGGCGATGATGACAGGGTGGTCGCCTGCCACGAAGGCCGTTGCGGCGGTCGGCAGCTCACTCGACGACGGAGGTGGCACCGTGACGATGCTCGAATCCCCGCGTGGGCCGGCGGCGAGCCCGCGTGATCGCGAACGAATCCGGATCCTGCTCCAACACATCGACGACGAGCGCGAAGCCATCGCTCGATACGACGCCCTGCACGCCGACATCGACGACGAAGCCGTTCGCTACCTGGTGGGCATCATCGCCGACGACGAGCAGCGCCACCACGACTTCTTGCGCGAGATGCTGCATCACGAGCAGGCGTGCGTGAGTCTGCGCACGCACGCACCACAGGTGCCGTGGCGGACCCGCCCTCGAAACGCATCCGACCTGCGGACCGCCGTGAGCACGTTGCGGCGGGTCGAAAAGCGCGACCTGCGCGAACTGCGTTCGCTGAAGCGTCGGTTGCTACGCGAGCGAGACCACTCGCTGCTCCCGCTGCTGTGCGACCTGATGGTTCACGACACGAAGAAGCACCTCCGCATTCTCCGGGAGCTCGATCGCATCAGTCGCTGATCGCCCGCGACGGAACGGGCGCTTCGCCCGCAACCGTCGTGCGAGTGAGCGAACGGCGGTGCCCGGTGAAGTCGGCCATCGCCATGTGCTGCAAGCAACGATTGTCCCAGAACGCGAGGTCGCCGACCTGCCACCTCCAGCGGATCGTGAACGCGTCCTGCGTCGAGTGTGCGAACAGGTAGTCGAGAAGCGGCCGCTGTTCTTGGGGATGGAATCCCGCGAGCCCGATCGTGTACTGCTGGTTCACGAACAATGCCTCGCGCCCGCTTTCGGCGTGCACGCGCACCACGGGATGCGGCTGTTCGCGCAGCGCGTCGTCGGAGGTTTGGACGCGCATGCCTTTGAAGATGTCGTGGACCGCTTGCATCTTCGGTGCGTAGCCGTCGCGAGCCGAGTGCACCGACGTGAGCGTCCGGAGCATCTCCTGCATCCCTGGCGACAGCGATTCGAACGCAAGGTATTGATTGGCCCACAGCGTGTCGCCCCCCGCGGGCGGCACTTCGAGCGCGAACAGCAGCGAACCGAACGGCGGCTCGGGCAAGAACGAGAAATCGGAGTGCCACAGCGACCCGAACGTGAAGCGCTGACGCTCTTCGGCCTCTCGGATCACCGCGATGACCTCGGGGTGTCCGGCGATCGGCTCGACGAACGGCACCGGCGAAAACGGGCCGAAGCGATGCGAGAACGCCACCTGCTGTTCCGGAGTGATCGACTGACCCCGAAAGAACACCACATGGTGGTCGAGGATCGCGCGACGAATCTCGGCGATCACCGCGTCGTCGAGATCCGTCGCCAGGTCGACACCACTGACCACGGCCCCACCCGCCCCGCACCAGGGTTCGACCGAAATGTGGCGGTAGTCGTGCCCCGCCGGCGCGGCCGCGACGGGGACGAGGACCGGTTGCGTCGCTGTCATGCACGTCAGTGTACGGATGGCCGTACGATGCACGAATGGCTCGATCCATCATTCGTAATGGTCTGGTCGTCGACGGCACCGGCGCACCGGGGCGGGTCGCCGACGTCGCGCTCGACGGTCATCTCGTCACCGCGATCGGACCCGAACTCGCCATCGACGACACCGACGAGGTGATCGACGCCGACGGACTGGTCGTCACGCCCGGTTTCGTCGACATTCACACCCACTTCGACGGTCAGGTGACGTGGGATCCGATCGTCGCGCCGAGCAGCCTGCACGGAGTCACGAGCATCGTCATGGGCAACTGTGGCGTCGGGTTCGCGCCGGCCCGACCCAGCGACCGCGACCACGACTGGCTGATCGGCTTGCTCGAAGGGGTCGAAGACATTCCGGGCACGGCGTTGGCCGAAGGACTCGCCTGGGATTGGGAGACCTTCTCGGACTATCTCGACGCCCTCGATCGCCGTCGGTACACGATCGACATCGGTGCCCAGGTCGCGCACGCGCCGTTGCGCGCGTACGTCATGGGCGAGCGCGGCGCCGACCCGACGACGGCGCCGACCGACGACGAACTCCGTGCGATGTACGAGCACACGCGCGCCGGCATCCGCGCGGGCGCGCTCGGCTTCACGACGAGCCGCACCTACCTGCACCGCACGCGGGACGGCAATCCCCTCGGCACGCGGCATTCTTCCGCCGACGAACTCATCGCGATCGCGTCGGCGTTGCGCGACGAGGACGCGGGGGTGATGCAGATGATCTCCGACGCGTACCAGTCGACCGACACCGAGTTCGCGTACGCAGAGCTCGACTTGATGCGCGATCTGGTTCGGACCGTGCGCCGCCCGCTCAGTACGACCGTGCAGCAGAACCTCGACACTCCGGATCGCTGGCGGGAGATGCTCGACTTCGCCGCCAGCTGTCGGGCGGAAGGCCTCGACGTCAAGGCGCAGGTCGCGCCGCGACCGATCGGGCTACTCGCCGGTTACACCGCGGGTGTCCACCCGTTCATGATGTGCCCGGCGTACCACGAGGTCGCGGCGTTGCCGCTGCACGAACGGGTCGCCGCGCTGCGAGACGCCGACCGCAAGGCGCGCATCCTCGCCCAACACGGTTCGCCGCACGACGGAATCATCGGCCAGGTCACGCACAGCTGGGATCTGTTGTTCCCACTCACGGATCCGGTCGACTACGAACCAGCAGCACAGGATTCGATCGCCGGTATTGCCGCGGCGTGCGGTCGCACCCCGGCCGACATCGCCTACGACCGTCTGCTCGACGACGACGGAAACCAGCTCCTCTACCTCCCGCTGTTCAACTACGCCCACCGCGACCTGTCCGACACCCGGGAGATGCTGTTGTCCGACGACGTCGTCCTCGGGCTCTCCGATGCCGGCGCGCACTGTGGCGTCATCAGCGATGGCTCGATGCCCACCACCGCGCTCGCACTGTGGACTCGTCGCCGGCGCGGTGAAGGGTTGCCACTCGAACTGATGGTGCACCACCTCACCCAGCGCACGGCTCGACAGGTCGGGTGGCACGACCGCGGGGTACTCGCGCCGGGATACCTGGCCGATGTCAACATCATCGACCTCGACGCGCTCGGTGCCCGCCCGCCCCGCATCGTCCACGATCTACCCGCCGGCGGCCGTCGCCTGATGCAGACCGCGACCGGGTACCGACGCACGATCAAGCGCGGTGTCACCACATTCCGTGACGGTGAGCACGACGGCCACCTCCCCGGTCGACTCGTGCGAGGTGCTCAGCCCGCTCCCCTCTGACCTGCACCGACTGATCGGGACCCCGCCGCTCCCGGTCGATGTCCATTCCCCCGACGAACCCGCTCTCCTGGTGAGCCGACGACGGCTTTGGATGCGAAGATTGGGATGTGACCACGACTGCGCCCACATCGCTGCGCCCGAGCACGAGCATCTACCTCTCGGGCAACTTCGCCCCGGTACGCGAAGAACTCACGGTCTTCGACCTCGAGGTGACCGGGTCGATCCCCGAGGGATTGAACGGACGCCTGCTGCGAATCGGACCGAACCCCGTCGCCGACCCCGATCCGAACACGTACCACTGGTTCAGCGGCAACGGCATGGTTCACGGTGTACGCCTCCGCGACGGCCGAGCCGAGTGGTATCGGAATCGCTACGTTGCCGACGACACCGTCACCGCGGCGTTGGGCCGGCCGACCACCCCAGGCCCGCGCCACGGCATGGGTTCGGGCGTCGCGAACACCAACGTGATCGGTCATGCGGGGACGACGTTCGCAATCGTCGAGGCCGGCGGGCTGCCGGTCGAACTCACCTACGACCTCGACACGATTTCGATGAGTGATTTCGCCGGGACGTTGCCGGGGTCGTTCACCGCGCACCCCAAGCTCGACCCGGCAACGGGGGAGCTCCACGCCGTCGTCTACTACTGGGAGTGGGACTACCTCCAGTACGTCGTCGTCGGCGCGGATGGCCGCGTCACCAAGACCGTCGACGTACCCGTTCCCGGCAAGCCCATGACGCACGACTGCTCGATCACCGAGTCGCAGGTGTTGATCTTCGATCAGGCAGTGACGTTCGATCTCGAACTCGCGATGACCGGTCGCGGACTCCCCTACCGTTGGGATCCCGACTACGGATGTCGAGTCGGCGTGCTGTCGCGGCAGGCGACCGACGGCGTGGCCACGGTGTGGTGCGACGTCGATCTGAGCTACGTCTATCACCCGCTGAACGCGTACGACCTCGCCGATGGTCGGGTCGTCGTCGACGTTGCGAAGCACCCGAGGATGTTCGATCGAGATCCGCTCGGTCCGAACGACGGACCTCCGACGTTGTGGCGCTGGACCGTCGACCCCGCCGCCGGTCGCGTCCACGAGGAACTGCTCGACGATCGCGGCCAGGAGTTCCCGCGGCACGACGAACGACTCGTGGGCCGCCCGCACCGCTACGGCTACACCGCCGCATTCCGCGGCGACGCCGAACTCGGACCCGCATACAAACACGACCTCGTCGCCCGAACCTCCCAGACCCACGACTACGGGCCGGGCCGCGTGACCCTCGAACCCGTCTTCGTACCCGTCGATGACGACGCGGCCGAAGACGACGGTTGGGTGATGAGTTACGTGTACGACGCCGCCACCGATCGCAGCGATGTCGTGATCCTGCACGCGCAAGACTTCGAAGCCGAACCCGTCGCCACGATCCACCTCCCGACCCGAGTCCCCTTCGGCTTCCACGGCAACTGGATCCCCGACTGACGCTGCGTCGATAGACCCCAAGAATTCGGGTGTATCGACGCACCATAGGATGCGGCGATCGGCGTTCTCCTCGCTCTTGTCTCCGCGCTCAC
>SXGT01045705.1_pt1 | contig 25322 bp, 26 predicted proteins | sample 3176221 | NCBI WGS metagenome assembly SXGT01 (sample SAMN11356862, study PRJNA531348) | freshwater metagenome | isolation source: freshwater sample F1-120 | place: China: Fuxian Lake, Yuxi | collected 2017-12-25
AACATTAGCTAAGCCAACATCAGCTTTGACTAATGTAACTACTCCAGTCTTACCAGCAACACTATCTACAGCACCACTTGTAATATAAATATAAACAGAACCTGACCATCTATAAACTTTATTAGTGTCTAAAGCAACGTAAATCTTTCCAATTTCTCCAACAGCTGGAAACCCAGCTAAATTTGTAAACTCTAATACATCATCAACATAAGATGGTAAGTAAGATGATGAAATTTTAGAAGTTGAATCTAAAGGAGCTACCCCATTAGCAGCACCAATCAAACTACTAGCAATTCGTGCAGTTGAATCAACAGCATTAATTGTAATATTAGCTGAACCATCAAAAGATACACCATTAATAGTTCTAGCTGTTTGTAGAACTGTTGCACTGCCAGCGTTACCTGTAATAGTAGTCTGATCGCCTGTATTTGTACCACTAATTGCTGCCAATTTAGTTTTTTCAGCTGTTGAATAATCTTCTGTACTTAAACCTTTACCTGTTACTTTGTCAACCTTTAAATTTAAAGCAGTTTGTTGAGCTGTTGAAACAGGTTTAGATAAATCACTTGTATTGTCAACATTAGCTAAGCCAACAAAGGTTTTATCAACTACACTATTAACCCATGAAATTCCATTCCATTTTAATAAATCATTAGATTGTTTATTAGCAATTGTAACATTAGACAAATTGTCAACTGTATGATTATGAGAACTAGAACTATAATTAGAACTAACCCAAGGCTGGCTAGCTATAACTTCTAATGAACCAATAGCTCCAAATTTAAACATATCAATAGATTCGTCAAACACTATTTGATAATCAACTAAATCTCCACGATCAATTTGAAATCCAGAAAATCCTAATGATACACCACTACCAACTTGACCAGCATTTAAAGATATAATATTATCAGTAATTGTTACATTTGTAGAATTAACTGTAGTTGTTGTACCATTTACAATTAAATTACCAGTCACAGTTAAATTGTTTGATACAGTTAGAGAATTTGCAGTAACAGGACAATTTAATACAGTATTAGTAGCTGTTACTTGAAGTTCATTAGTGGCTCCAATTCTAACATTAGAACCAGCCCCAATTGCATTCATAAATATATCAGAATTAATGCCAGTCGTAGTTGTAGTTATAGATTTTGCTGATGTTATAGTAGTTGTACCAACACCTGAAGTTTGAATATTCATATGTTGATTTGGATCAGTACGAATATTTACAGTCTGAGCATCCGTTCCTAAAATAGCTGTATCACCAAGATATAAAGTAGCTACCGCTAAATGAGCTTCATCTACATATATTGCTTTAAATCTTTGAGTTGCAGATCCTATATTATATAGTTGGGTTGTTGATGGTAATATATTACCATTAACAGTTAAACTATTAGCCGATAAAGTTCCAGCTGTTGTTAAATTAGTACTACCAGACCAAGTGGATAAAGCAATATTTTCAACATTAGATAAATTTATAGTATTTTTATCTAAAGGTTGCCAAGTTTTATCTCCTCGATAATATTGTGTTGCTGTACCAGCTGATAATGTTGGTTCTTTATTATTTAATTGTGTTTGTATATTTGATGTTGCAGACGATAAATAATTTACTTCATTACTAGATACGGTAATTGCATCTAACCAAATATTTTGATTACTAGTTAGATGTAAAGATGAATCACTAATATGCGAAGCTAAAGATGAAACTGTTGCGTAAGAAGGCACATTTAATAATTTTGAAAAATCTAGATTATTAATATTTGCGCTTAAATTAACTCTACTATTTACTACATCATCAACTAAAATAAAATTAATTTCACTAGAATCGCTAACATTTAACTTAGCTCTTTGAGAAACTAAAGAACCTTCTAATTGAAAATCAACAGCTGCAGGTATAGCATTAACATTTATTGTGACATCACCAGTACCAGGATCTACACCAGTATTTGTTACATTAATATTAGTACCAGCTATAATTTTAGTAACTATTGCATTACCCGGAGTAGTAGTGTCTATATCTTCTCTTTTAATAGAGTTATTTAATATTTGATTAGTGCTAATTGAATTATCAGCAATATTTGTTTGTGTTATTTTAGTACGAGCCATTAGCAATTACCTCATATATAAAGCAGATACAATATCAGTTGTATCTGTAGCATCAATGAAAACAATATCTTGTCCTTCCATAGTATAATCATATAAATTCCCTGGTCTTTGTAATAATCCATTTAAAAATACTACTTGAGAATCTATAATTGGAAGATATGATAATCTGAATCTTTGACGAGTACCGTCAAATGCTGGTATTACTTCATGGATATTATCATTAATACTAGCATTGATTTCATTCCAATAGTAACAAGCTGTAATAACATCAATAGCTAAATTAGGGGAAGTAAAAGTAACAGTTGTACCATTAATAGTATAATCTTTATCTGAACCTGGAGTCTGTTTAGCACCGGATACAAATATCATAGTTGCTGAAGTTACTGGAGTGTTAGATATAGTGTAATTAATATGATCTCCAGAGTCTATTAATATTTCATTAGCTACCCAATGATCTAAAAATTTATATCCAGATGTAATACGACCTTTTGAATCTGTTGTTAAATATTTATATGTACCGGCGGTTACACCAGTGTTCGATAGATCTAGACTGGGATTACCTAATACACCATCACCGTTAGAGATTGTTAAATTAGATGATACTTCTAATGATCTAGCTACTACAGAACCATCAATTAAACGTGTAACTAAACCAGTTCCAGTTAAATTAGCTAAAGAAGATAAACTATCATCTAACTGTAAAGTAACTGCACCAGTACCAGCATCTGCACCAGTAGAATTAGAAATTATTAAACCAGTACCTGGAATAATTTTTGTTATTAAAGATTTGCCTATAGTTGTGACATCAATATGACTTAAATCTATTATATGAGCTTTTAATTGTGCTTTATTAATTTGTTGCAAAACAGACATTAATTAAATTCCTATAAATTTTTATGTGAGCTTAATAGTTAATCTACAAAATAATTTCTGTATTAATTACTTTTATTATAGAATCTAATGGAAGATTTTCTATAAACTGTAAAGTTTTATTATTTGATAAAATTAAAAAACTATTAGAACTTTGTTCTAAACCGTTAATAATAACTGTAAGATAGTCCTTATTAAATATAGATTTAGATAAAGTTATGTTGTTTATTTGTATTGTACTATTAGTTACAAAATATTCAATATGATTGAAAGTTAATAATTTACTATATAAATTATTTAAATGTTGAATTATTACATTTAATGATGATTCAACATTGCTATTTACCGGCAGATTCACATATTGATTATTTATATTACCGGCAAATTTAATGCTGTTAGCATCTAATATACTACTAGGTATATCAGTTAGTGCACAGAATACTTGTATAGTTATATTATTATTATCATCTAAAGTTGTATATTTAAAATGTTTTGTTTGTAAATCAAACCAAATTCTACCAACTCTAATAGGATTTGGATCTTGTTCTAATTCTTCAACTTCTAGATTATAAATTTTAGCATTTTCAGATAATTTAATACCATGATAAACAATTGTATTAGACATAGGACGAAATCTTAAACATAAAAAATTATCCTAGCTTTACCAGCTATTGGTGTAGTAAAAACAATTTGAATACTATTATTTGTTTTAGTATATGGAGCCTTATTTTCAACATTATTACTATCTATAATCGTAAGATCTAAATTTAATGTATTAAAATTATGATTTATATCCCAAGTTAATAATGGAACAGGAAAGTTATATTCTCTAAAAGTTATTTGTGTTATATTTTCTAATTTTTGATTTAATAAATCATTTATAATACTTTTATTTATATCACCACCATCACCTAACATCCAATCTTCAAGCATTCTAATTGTAACGGCGATATCTAATTGCGCTGGAGCAGCATCTCTTATTCGTAAATAAGGGAACTCATTCATACCAGTAAATTGATTCGAATGAGTTAAATCCGCTTTTTTATCCAATTCTAATCTAACACTACGGGAAGTAGGTACTTTATTAGAAATATTTAAATTCACATCTGTGGTTAAGAAATTTTGAAATGAATTATTATTTCCAATTAATGTTTTAGGGCTATCAGATGGATTTAAAGCACCTATAAACATTGTTCCAGACATATAATTATATGCTAATTCTCCAGGCAACAACGTTGGAGTATATGTAGGAGAATTAGTATACTTTATTACAGTTGTACTCCGAGTATCTGTTTGATACTCGGTATTAGTGATTGGATTAGTATTGCTAGAATTAAATGGATTGGCCAATTAGATAAACCAAAGAGTTGCCTGTGCTTGTAATGCTAACATTAGAGCTTCTTGAAACTCTGGTTTAGTAACTAAGGCAGTAGTATTATCGGCCAACTTCCAGCTAACTGTAGTAGTGTTGTCTGGTAATATAGCTATAACTCTAGCCATACGGGTTTGTGCCGTTTCATCACCATCAAATGTATTATTGTTACTGGTTGTTATTTTAATCTCACCAACCAATCTATTTCTTAATTGTTTTTTATCTTCTAAATATTTAACATCTAATTCAGCTAACTCTTCAACTGTAAGTTTGAATATTGGTTTAGTTAGATTAGTATCAATAACCCAAGGATTAGATAATAAATAAGAATCAACTTGAGATTTAAAAGATTCTTTCAAATTAAATAAATTAGTATATTGATCTGGATTAGATTCTTGATCATAGTTATTATATTGATTAACATAATCAATATGTGCTGCATTAAGACTATAATAAGTATCTATTACATTTTGTTCTTTTTGAGCTAATATAGTATATTTTAGATCAACGTAATATTGATCCAGTTCAGTATAAGAATTTATCATTCTTCATATCCTGTGATTATATAATTAATATTGATATTTTGACTTTGATATATATTACATAAGCTTATAATATCACCATGGGATAGTATAAATGTATTATGTGTGTTTATATTAATATAGTTAGCATTAATTATAGGAGTACCTAACCACAATATACAACTATTAAACACCACTACTGAAGTTTGGTTAGTATTATTATCTAACTTTGGTATCTCAACTCTAATAGTTGCGGTTTTATTAGGTGGACATGTATATAACCCAGATATTATATTATACGGTGTAAATGTCACAGTATATAACTCTGCATTTATTATATATTTAGGAGTTAATAGATTAGTATATGTATTAGCATTATTCATACTATAATGAATTACACCATCAAATGTAACAACTGGACTTGAAGACGATTGTAATAAATAATAACTACCAGTAAATATACATTCGTTTATAATGAATCCATTAGTTGTTAAATTACACGGTATCCAAGTCACCCCATCATCATAACTACATTTAACTATAGACCCACCACTAGGGGCTAATTCTTTACTATATATTAAATAATTAGACCCAGCTGTAATTGAATAAGAATAATTAGTCCAATTACTAGTACCAGTAGATGAAATTTGGCATGTTTCAGAGTAAGTACTATAAATATAATACTTACTATTAGCATAACTTAAATGAGTAACTGGACTATAAAAAGTAAAATTATTAGAAATCCACGTAATTACATCTGTAGATGTGTAATAATTAGACGCTCCCGAAATAGGAAAGGCAAAAAATAAACCATTAATGTAAAATATTCGATAGGTTCCATTGCCTCCAATAGTTAAATTATATGTAGTCCTAACTCCAGTGGATGTAAAAATATCAACTGAATCAGTTGTTCCATTAGTATAAAATAAATAAAATTTATTGTTTATAAATCTTATACATCTACAACTGGTCATACTTGAACTATAAGTAGTTGTAAATGAAATCCCGCCATTACTAGAAAAATATATAGCTCCAGTACTAGAGCATGTCATATAATTAGAGCCACCATCCCAAGCCATTGAATATTGTTGATTAGTAAAGGAGGCAATAGACCAACCAATATTTGAATTAGATATTGATATACTACAAATAGATGGCAAAGTTCCACTTGCTAAAATTCCAGATGCCATAATTTATTATTCCTCATATCCAGTAATTAAATAAAACCCAGCCTCTAATGATAAAGTTTGATTTGGTGAAAGAACGAAACTTTTAGTTAAATATTTTGATTCTATACTAGAATTTCCATTATAATGTATTATTCTAGTAATATATACTAATAATGTAGCTAATTTATCGACTGGAGCAGTATAGACCACAATAGATCCATCCGTATACCCACTTGCTAAAATTGTCATAATTTATATCTCATGAAAAGAAAAGTTGTTTAGCTCTACTAGAAGATATAATAGTAGTACTAGCAGATGAGGCAAAATTAACTATCATATCTTTTACATTTGCTGGAGTCATAATTTTTGGGATAGTTGTAGTTCCAGTAGAAATATCTATTGCATTTGCTGTTGGTAATCTACTAACTAAAACCGTACTTAATTGGGTCATAATATTAAACTCCTATTAGTTCTAATTCAGCTAAGGTCGAAGCTGAATCAATTTGTTGTTTTAAAGTTCTAGAATTAATATGAATAATTGAGATATGGGCTACTAAAGCAGCTTGAAGTTCTATTAATTCTGCACCAGTTAGTAAAGATTCAGTATTATCTTTGGCTGTCCAGAAAACACTAAAGTTGGGGTTAGTGACAGCTACTTGGGCAGCATTACTAATCCTTATAATAGCCTTTAAATCAGAGTCATATTCCTTGCCATTATATGTAAAGCCAGCCATTTCATTATCTTCGCGTTTTTTAACTACTATTTGTTTCAATTCTTGTTTATAATTAGCCAATTCTATTGATTCTAAATTAGATTTAGTAGTTAGGTCTTGAAATTTATCAACTACTTCCCATTGTTGCTCATAGAACCCTTTGTCTGTTAGAAGAGGTTGAATTTCTCTAGCTATTTGGAATCTATTTATACTAGGTTGAGGAGTAGGAAATACTAATTGGTAACCAGATGGAGGGGTAAACGACTCTGGGAAACTGGTATTAGGGAATAATGATTTTATTTCATCTTCTGTTATATTATATTCCAATGTATTTGTATTTATGTATTTATTCATTATGCTATCGCCAAAAAGATGTAAGAACCATTTAGGGTGTTTATGTTTGTTGATGTTTGATTAACGGCGAAACCAAGCAAGTACGGATCAATGCTATCATCTGTATTTACTTCAGCTGATGTTAGATTTAAACTTAAATGTGGATCATTCCCAGACGTAATTCCTCTAGTATTATCCCATAAATACCAATCTCCAGCAGAATCTGTTTGCTTTATAAGAACCATCCTAGCTCCAGCACTAAAGCCACAGTCTACTGCCAATGTAGCACCATTACCAGTATACGATCCAACTTTACTTATACCTTCCAGAGTAGCAAATAAATAACTTACATAATTACCTGGAATAGCTGAACCGAGAGTTGAATGAGCAGTAGTACCAGGAATAGTTACAACTGGAGGAAGTGCATAATTATTACCAGATACAATATTAAAACTTTGGATACTGTATAAATTAGTTTCCCCAACAACACTAGCTGTAACTTGAGCAATAATAGCTCCATCATAAAAAAGAGCAGATACAGTATTGGTATTGGTGAAACTACCATATCCATTATTTATAATTGACACCGATGTTATTGGATACCGTCTAGGAAGAAAGTCTAAATTCGCCGAGTATCCACCAATAGTTAAAGAGCATTCATTAGCAATATAGAATTGTCCCATGTTTGTAACTGATAGACTATTCAATGTGTAGTACTGTGTAGTATTTATTGTTGTAGTAGCAGCCGTAGTCGCATAAGTAGCCAAACCACTTAGACTAAGCCCATTATAATATCCACCTCCACCACTTAGACTGAGCCCAGTTATTGTATATGTTGGAGTAGTTAGGTTTGCAGATATACCAAATCCACTTCCACCAACACCACCAGATATAACTGGGGTTGCATCTATACCAGTACCTCCAGTGTTAAGGGTAGCTGTAACTGGATAAGCAGATGGTGTAAGGGTTGCAATAGATACAATAGCACCAGAACCATATCCAGATCCAGAATTTACAGTAACTGTATCGGTTAATGCATAATTAGAACCAGAATTAACATTTGTAATTATTAAAGGATAAAGATAGTGTATGTAACTACTATTAACTCCAATTCTATAAGTACATATAACAACATTTGATTGGGAAGGCTGTCTAACTGCAATTATATAATTAGTAAGGTAATCATATCCTTGACCAGCAGTATTACAAGTAACTGAAGTAACTTGATAAGAAGTCGATAAGACATTAGTTGAAGCATGAGCTGTACTTAAACCGGTACCTGTTGAATTGTTACCAATTATAGTAACTCCACCATCCGTCGATATTGCTGCTGCTTCCGCTGAAGTATAAGACCCATTGGTGCTTATAGTAACACTTCCGATTGAATATTGTCTTGGTGTGATTGTAAACCCACTAGTAACTCTTGACTCAATATTGGCCTGTAATATACTACTACCACCTAGAGCAGGTCCACTATAACTAAAAGATAAAACTAACCCATTATTACCTAACCCATCATTAAAATACCCAGTACCACCAGAAATAATAGTAACTGATGTTAATGTGTATCCACCAGAAATAGTTGTTAAATCACTAGATTGAACATATGCAGAAAATCCAGAACCAGTAGCTGTACCTGTTTGTGTTAAGGTTACAGTAATACCAGCAGCAACTGCAGTTCGGTTAGCTGGAGATGTAGCTATTTGATAATAACTAGTATTTCCAGCAGATGGAACAGCTGTGATAATACCACCTCCAGTCATAGCTCCGGGTACTACTGTAAGTACTTCTCCATGTCGATAAGCAGGATTTGTGATATATGCACTTATAGGAAGTTCAAAACCAGATCCAAGATTACTAATCGCAGTATTACCAGTATTACAAATAGCCAATAATTGATATATATTTACTGGATCAGCAACAACGCTAAAAGTAGCTGGAGTCCCACCTGTAATAGGAGGTGGTTCAATTGCAGCCGTTAAAGTTGGAACCCCAGCGCCAGTTATAGAGTTAACAGTACTATTAAAAGTACACGCTCCAGTTAAGGGAACATAATATCTAACACCAGTACCAGTAGCTATATTAAACGTAGCACCAGAACCAGTCGAAGTATTAACTGTTACAGTATTACCAGATGCTGGATATTGGCTACCTTGAGAGGTTTGATTTATAGTAGCTATACCTTTTCCATTTTGAATTGATGTATTTAAGGCTGTAGTAACAGAAGTACCAGGCATATTAGGAAAAGTTACGGTTGGGGCTGTAGTATATCCAGAACCACCAGTAACATTAAGACTAGTAATAGTCCTAGGTAAAGCAGAGTAACTAACACTTATAGTAGGTAAGGCTGTTCCACTAGTTAATGTACCAGATAAAGAAACGGTTGGGATATTAGTATAAACCCCGCCGGAATTAACTGTAATTGAATTTATAGTTAGTCCATATGCAGTGGTACTAGGAGTTCCAAATTGCACTCCATTACCATATCCCGAATTAGAAAAAGATACAGTTGGCGAGGCCGAATTATGTTTATTAGTAAATGCTGCTCCTTCATAGTTTCTAACTCCTGTTATTTCACCACCAGCATTAGGAATAGATCCTAAGCTATTAACTCGTATAACTCCAGTTCCAACATTAGTTGAAGCGTCTGCCGGTATAGACGTGAAATAACCTGGAGAAGCAATAACTGGTGCTGCTATAAATGCAGTTGAATAATCTATACTATTAACTACCATATTAGCAGTTGCACTAGCTCCACTTCCAGTAATATCACCACTAGCATTCGTAATAGTTACAGTTGGAGCCGAAGTATATCCAGAATTAGGACCATCAATAACAATACTATTAACCCCAGAATAAGATGCTACATTAGTACCAAAAGAACTAACAGTAGGTACTGTACTGTAGAACATATTAGTATTAACTTTAGCACTTGGTGAATTTAATAATAGTTGGTAGTTGGTTAAATAATCTTTATGATAGACAACCCAGTCATTAGTTGCATAGTCTAAATTCTTAGAAATTATTAATTCTGGTACTACTCCTAAAGAATGAGAAGGAGATGAACTAGCATATTTAACTATGTCGAAAAATTTAGAGGCTTTTCTAAAAGTATATGCTACATAATTCAAAGCATTACTACTTAATCTAGTGCCGATAGAGAACCCATTATTGTTAAAGCTAGTTAAACCATTAGCTTGAGTAGATTGAATATCATTTGTATTAGTAATTAATTCTTTTGTATTAGCATCATATAACTTGAAATCCGTAACAGCATTATTCTCTTTAAATAATACCATCCCACCATTATTTAATAGGTCTATATTATTTGTTATAGATTGATTAATTCCATTGCCAGTATAGGTATCAATATTAAAAATATCAGTTGTTATATATAATGTTTGTTTTTTACCGCCTTGTTTTGTTCTAGAAAACATTATATGTAGTTTTGTCCAGCTATGATACCATACCAGGTTCCATCTATAGCTATGAAAGAAAATATGTCCATAGTTGATAGAGTTGGTGTTATATTGTTTGGCCATTTTATATTTACCGGCCAAGTTATAGTGTACGATCCTAGATCTTTTGATATAGTTGGGAATGTGAAGGTTATATTACCGGCGAGATTTAGTTTCTGTAAGGTGCCATTTACTAAATCTATTGTATATGCTACATCAATGCTACCGTTTGTATATACACCTTCAGTGATCGAATTAGTGAATATGGCAGGCTTAGACTTTAGTTTATCTGTTAAGATTGTTGAATAATTTGGCATATGATAGTTATCCTTTGATTAAAAAATAATCTATTGTATTTGGTAATAGATTTGGAATTGTATTGAAATAATAACCATCCCAGTATAAATTACCATTGAAAATACTTAAAGTTTCTAATGGAGTTGACTGTAGATTACTATAACAAAAAACATTGGTTTGTATCGGGTCATTATTCCCTATTATATAATAAAAAGGGTTATTGTTTTTTGATGTTAAATAAATGTATAAAATATTATTATGTGTTACCGGCTGATCATCTAGTATATTTATTGTTCCAGATTGATAATTTAGATTAGTTGGTAAGTCTATTATTTCTTGTGTTGTCAATAACGGCGAGTTTTGATTTTCATAATAAGATGGAAAGTTAATATCATTAGTATGGTTAATTAGATTAATCTTAGTCTTATGTATTATTTGCTGCATCTTAATTCCTAAAAATAGTTTGATCTTTTAATTGTATTATAACGGCGGAATTTGAAACGTACAACTTCTCAATCTGTCTACTGTTATTCATAATCACAATCTCACCAGCAGCTATAAACATTGGAGGAGAGTTCAACTGTGAATTAATATGTAAATCTAAGTCAGCTCGAGCAATAATCTTAATTATCTTAGTCTTTAACACATTTATATCAACACTTCCAGCTACAGATAAATTATCCACTGCAACTACCGGATTAACATATGGAGTATCTGAGATTCTCTTTAAAACTGTACTAGAGTCTAATATATACTCAGATTCAATAAGTTCATTAATTTGTACATTTCTAGAGGTCATACCTTCAGAAATAGCTATAGCTGTATTTGTATTATTTGTATAAGTTGGCATAATATTTCTCTAAAAAAATAAGTTTTATTGAACTGTTAAAAAACAGAGAGTCCTCAAATAAAGAGAACTCCCATAAAAAAAATAAAAATTAGGAACTTGTAAATCACAAGTTCCTAATGGAGAAATATACTAATTAATCTTCAAATAATACAGACAATACAGTTACTTCAGCAACAGTTAGTTCAGTATTATCTCCTAATGTATCCACGCCAATTGGTTCACAAACCAATTCAATTTCCTCTTTCAATAAATCACCAAATTCTTGATTAAATGCTTGTAATTTAGCTGGATCTGTAATCGTAATGCTATCTTCTGCAACTTCACCATAATTACGAATCAACGTTTGACGAGAATCTTCTAATTCACCTAGTTCTTTTGAAATTAATTTCAAAATTTTAGATAATTTATAAGAGCATTTAATAGGTAGTTTTTGTTCCAATAATTTAGTTAAAGGAGCTTCCATACCTTTTAATTCGGCCAATGTAACTTTAATTGTCATAGTTTTTAATCTCGCTGTCAAAGTGTAAAAAATTTCTTGGACTTAATATCTATAGCTAAGTTTGTCGTATCAGTATAGACTTAAGAATGGAATTAAAAATGGACCAAGTATTAATCTTGATCCATTTAATTTATTTATCTAGCTAGTCACAGGCAACTGGTATCCAGTCACCATCTAAAAAATACATATTCATAAATTTCTCCAATAATTAAACCTAGTAATATCTAGGCATTAATTAATATCTATATAAAATCTATGAAAACACAATAAATGCTGAAAAATAATTTTTGCTATTAAATACATTTAAGTTTTTAATATATATAACCTAAAAAATACAATAAAGCCATTAAGATAAATACATCTCATAAATTCAAAACACAATAAATATTGAAAAATAATTTTTGCTATTAAATACAATCACTCTTCCAAAATAATTCTTGTTATTTAATACAATAGATGAATGAAGATAAATAAGCCCTTTAAATACAATTGTCTTTCTAAAATAACATATATCCGATTATAGTACAATCAATGATTCAAAATAGTTGTTATTACCAAATACATTTAAAAATGAAAGATAAATATACCATATAAATTCAAAACTCAATTAAATCTAAATCTTGCGATCTAGACTTAATTAGGCATTATATAATATCTATATAAGATATTTGAAAACACAAATAAAAAAGACCTAGTATAATTACTAGGTCTTGCAATATACTCAACAAGATAACTCACTGTATGAAATTCTATATTTTTTCTAGTAAACTAATCAATCGCTTAGCATCTTCTGGTTTCAAAAGAAAACTATCCCAATGACCATATTTACATTTATATCCAAAAATATACTTTATAGCAATGAGTATTCGATTATATATTGAATACTCATTTAAAAACACATGAGTATATATTTCTTTATATTCAGTATCTAGAATAAACTTTAAAGTATGTTCATCTGAAAAACACTGGCATTCAAAAAATTCAATACCGTCTAACATTATTTTCTCCAAATTGAAATTCATTAGTCTTTGTTAGATACTTTTTAAAAGTCAGTGCAATAATTTAGACAAAATATTTTGATAATACAAATTCATTTATATTTCCAAAATAATTAACGCCAAACCAATACAATACATATGTCAAAATAATTAAACATTTTAAATTCATTAATTTTACTTATGTGAGTAACGTTACTTAATACAATATATTTCCCGAAATAATTAGGTGATATAAATTCAATCTTACTCTTAAGATAACTCCAGAACTTTAATTCAATGTTACTCTCAAAATAATTATGCTACTCGAATACAATATATTCCTCGAAATAATTAAGTAATATAAATTCAATCTTACTCTTAAGATAACTCCAGAACTTAAATTCAATCTAATTTTTAAGATAACTCCGCCACTTAAATTCACAATTAAATCTAAATCTTACGATCTAGACTTAATTAGGCATTATATAATATCTATATAAGATATTTGAAAACACAAATAAAAAAGACCTAGTATAATTACTAGGTCTTGCAATGGTTATCTTAAAATATCTATGTGGAATTAATACATTATTTTATTTAAGGTATAATCGTCGTACCTAATTACATTCGACACACACAAAATAACTAAGAAGCTTTAGTTCATTTTAACTCTGAAGATACATACAAACATTAAATTCATTTTGATTATCGAAACACTTGGCCTCAGCAAATACATTGAAGTGCTTAAAATATTTACCAGCAATTAGTTCATTTAAACTCTGAAGATACATACCATCATTAAATTCATTTTGACTATCGAAACACTTGGCCTCAGCAAATACACTGAAGTTCTTAAAATATTTACCAGCAACTAGTTCATTTTAGCTCCAAAGATATATACCGGCATCAAATTCAATATGGTTATTAAAAAATTTATCACAACGTAATACAATAAAAGTTTATAAAAACTTATTAAACTCTAATACAATAAAGTTACTGAAATATTTTGCCACGGAAAAAATACATTTGATTTATGAAGATAACTTTAACAATAAAATTTAATTCTACTACATTAATTAATATCTATATCAAAAAAGTGAAAACACTATATATAATAATTTAGATACTTAGAGATCTTATGTTTGTCATATAAATATGGAAGAACTATTTGAAACATTATATATAATCTACTATAAGGATCCTTTACATGGGGTTGAATATAAGTATTCATTATATATAAAGTTGAGATTGGTTCATTTTCGAAATAGTTAATATTATTATCAATATTTATAAATATTATATCTGTTATTATTTGATAATATTTGGATATTATTATTGGTATGTTTTTTATTATTTTACCGGCGGAAATTGATTGTAAAAGTTGGTACGAAGGAGTTATTATATCTTTATGATATGTTAGATAAGGTTCTATCCCATCCTTAGAGCTTAAAGGTGGATTATTTGTTGGAATAGATATATCTAAAAGAATTGGATTTGATATTAATAACGGCGGATCTTTAGGTACTACTTCAAGATTATTAGTCTTAATATTATCTAATACATTCTTTATAAATAAATCTCTATCTATGCTTAATAAATAACTATATTTCTTTATAAGTGGATCTAATATTTCCGAATAATTAATCTTATTATTTGTCTCATTTGAAGATTCTTCTTTAATAGTAATCAATACATTATTATCTATGGTTAGAGATTTTATAATTAAATTACAATAACTTATAAATGTATCCTTTAAATCTATCTCAAAGTCATAGATTTTTGACTCAGCTCTTGCATTATTCTTAATAGAATATACATAAAGTAGGAATAATACTATATAAATATTTTGTTTATTAACATTAAATATTTCTTTATTTATTACCGTACTATATAAAATATTATATAAAGATTTTATCCTAGCAGTCATCTCATTAGAGTTATAATTAATACTTGTTATTATTGTATATAAATCTAATTTATTTTGATGCGTATAATATAATAATTTAGGAATATAAATAGTTGTATCTTCTAATCTGATATTATTATTATTTAAATATCTAGATATGAAGAATGTTGTTATATTATTAGGGGATAGTTGTAATATATCTTGAATATAATCACTAGTTAGATTAATTGGTTCTGATTTTTCAATTTTTACCGGCGGAATTTCAACTTGTACTTCTTGTATATCTTGAATTGGTTCGACTTGTACTTCAACTGGAATTATCTCATCTTTATATTTAGTAATAATCTCAATTAATGAAGTTTGGTAACCAACATAACTATTACAAATATCGGATATAAAAGTTTTTAACCCATAAACTTGAAAATCTTCTAAATGTACTGTTATTTTAGTATCTCTTAATATTATATTAACTTCGCCGTTATTTATTGGTTCTAAGTACCTTTTAAACCCAATTATTTCATTATACCCAACATGAATAATACTTAATAAAGTTTTATTTATTCTCTCAAATAATCCTTCATCAGTTGGGTCATTATATAAAGATTCCTTTATATTTATATTACTTTCTTGAATTGATAATTGATACAAACTTGTTTCTAATAATAATGATTGGTTTACCGGCAAAAGCCTAAATCTCAATAATAAGTGCCGATTACCATAATCTATAAAATATATTAACTGTGGGAATTTAATTGTCATAATCTTTAGATTTAAAATATCTATGATACTTTGGTTGTAATAGCCTACCAGAATTTAAATATACTTCTTCAACTCGCAAAAATCTATCTTTGTTTGTTTGGAATAAAAAAGTTTCAATTAAAAGTGATTTTAATTGTCTTTTAGTTAGGTTTGGTTTAATCTTCATAATGAAGCTCCGGTTTAGTCACATAATTACCACATTTCTTACATCTCCACCAACTCCGATGGCCACCAACATTGTTAATTTGATCACCATAAATATTTTCATCAAAAATAAGATCATGTTTACAAAAGAATGAATTATAAAATTGTTTTAATAATACAAACACATTTAACCCCCAAATTTAATCTGTTTACCACAATTTTTACACCTCCAACAACTATGAATTACTTTATTATTAGATATATCTTTAGCTAACTCATAGTAATGAGAACAAAATAATTGTTTAATTAAAATAAACATTGAAAAACCTCCAAAAATTACATATTACAAAATATTATATCTATATCAAAATTTGAATAATTTTATATAGATATAATAAATAATCAATTTTTAATTTGGAGAAAAAATGAAACATAAACTACCAGAAGAATTAGCTAAGTGGTACGATGAAGAATATTGTTTAAAACAAATTAGAAAAGATGGACGGGCTCTACAATATATAAAAGAACAAACTCTAGAGATATGTTTAGAAGCTGTAAAACAAAGTGGGTATGCTTTACAATTTGTGAAGACACAAACTCTAGAGATATGCTTAGAAGCTGTGAAACAAAGTGGGTTTACATTACAATATATAAAGGAACAAACTCTAGAAATATGCTTAGAGTCTGTAAAAGAAAATGGATTAGCTTTACAGTATGTAAAGGAACAAACTCTAGAGATATGCTTAGAAGCTGTAAAAGAAAATGGATTAGCTTTACAATATGTAAAGGAACAGACTCCAGAGATATGCTTAGAGTCTGTAAAAGAAAAAGGCGAATCCTTACAATATGTAAAAGATCAAACTTTAGAAATATGCTTATATGCTGTAAAACAAGATGGGTTAGCTTTACAATATGTAAAGGAACAAACATTAGAGATATGCTTAGAAGCTGTAAAAGAAAATGGGTATACATTACAATATGTGATAAATCAAACTCTAGAGATATGCTTAGAAGCTGTAAAACAAAATAGTGAGACTTTACGATATGTAAGAAAACAAACTTTAGAAATTATTTTAACTGTATTAGAACAAGATAAAAAAGAGTCATTAATATGTATAAATTGGGATATATTAACAGAAGAGGAATTTGAGTATATTAAGATAAGGTATTTATTATAGAGTTTTTAAACTTTTAATATAGATATTATTAAGTATTAAAATTATTGTTAATTTTTTTCGTTGGTCCTCCTCCTTTTTGAGATAGTATACTTAGGTATTCTATCTCACTTTTTTACTTGTATTTCATATAGATATTTATAGGTATCCTTTAACGATAATCATAGGAGAGTTATATGTTATCAAAAAAATCTGGAGTATGGTATTATACTCCAAAGAAGCGGGATGGGATGATCCCGCTTAAGTGAAAATAGAGCCAAGGACGGCTCTTTAATTTGGTATTTAATTTAGAATAGGACTAAAAAATGAAAATTTCTGAAAAACTAAAAGAACTTGCCGAAAAAGTTATAGAAACAAAATTATCTATATTAGGATTTACAGATATAGATAAAGCTATATATAATGATTTCAAAACCCATATTATTAATATATGTGAATTAGCGGCGCGAAAGGGAGAATTTGAATGTAATATTGTCTACAATAGAGAATATATTATGAAATTTAAAACTAAGATATTTGAAGACACTGGGTTAAATATCGAATATAATATAGATAACAATAACCCAAAACCAACATTGATAACATTTAAAGTATTATGGTAACGGCAGAACAAGCTAGATTATGTAGTATTACTAACAAATATCATGGTATCCAATTTACAACGATAGTTTAATATAACGACAAAATACCCCAAGCTTTCTTGGGGTATTTTTATCTATGATTTCATATAGATATTAATATGTATGGTAAACTGTCAGTTTATCACAGGAATTACCCATATGAATAATAGGGTAATTGCAGCTATTGAGGCTATCAGAGCTATCGACGAAGCTTACTGGGAAGGAACGTTAACTCAACGTTTACCCAATGGAGCTGGATCGATTGTCTCTGGTGACTTCAGCACGACCGCTGAGCTTGAAAGAGCTCTCCTAGGAGCTAATTGGGAAGAATATTCTCATGAAGCGATTATGGAAGGTACCGTGGGTTTTATAACTCATGACCTAGGTGGACGTGTTGGGGTTATCGACCTCGACAAGCTGCCAGCCGAAAGGCTACTCACCCTGGACGATCGCAAAAACACTGGTAAGGTGTCTGCGACTGTTCAGGGTGTCCTCGGTGACGAAGTTGGGTACATTGTACTCATCATCGGAACTGAGGATGGGGTTGAAGTGTGTTTCACATTTCACCCTGGTAGCCCAGTGGTGCCATCGAATGTTCAGGTTCAACCTGGATTTCATGGCAAGGCAATATCAGTAGCGGAAGCTATTGGTATGGGCCTAACCACTGCCAAAATCGTAGCATAAGCTACGAAATTGGATCGGTTGTCCATAGGTATGGTGCTAAAGTAAGCCATGCCTAGGAAAGTAGACTATTGAGAAATACTCGAAATCCAAAGTGGAGAAATCCACAAAACTGAGGGGTGAAATGCCCTCAGCTGATTTTGTATCAACAAATCAGAAAACTTGTTCAAAAAAGGTTGTTACGAAATCAACCTAAAAAAATCGCAGTGTGGAATATCCGTGCGATGTGACTGCTTCATTCAAGCAGAGGTGACCCATTACCATATTGGAGACTGACAGAAAGCCATACTAGAGGTATTGGTTTTCTTTTTTATTTGGCGATATAAGACTTTTCATATAGATATTATATTTCATAGACCAGATAATTCTGTCTGTGTCTATTTTTCCGGTGAAATATCCGGGGAGGTGTACCATGAAAAAGTTTATCAAAACTTTGGTGGTAGCTCTGTTAGGGCTACTCATGTTAGTTTGCATGGAAGCAAACGCCTACAAACTGGTCTTTTCAAACAGATCAGTAGAAACGTATGGTGATGCAACTACATACTATACGTTAGATCCCATTAATGGGATCAGCAGTAAAGTAGTTGCCGCCATTGGACAAAAAGGGGCAGCCCATATAACTGCTACTTTCACTATAGTTCCAGATGATGGGACTCTTGGCGAATTACCTGTAAAGGTAACTATGTCTAGAGCGGCAGCTTGGACAGGTACTAACTTCGCATCCCATCAAATAAAAGATGGGATTGGAGGAGGGTTGATTAGTCAATCCTCAACCAGAGTAACTGATAATGGGTTGATTATGTCTCTAAAGACTAATCACCCATATTGGGTTCAGTTATCTTCAACCGCCAATACTTCTTCATATGCAACATATGCATCCATGAAGATAGTATTAGTCCCAGAAGCTGTAATGACTCCAGTAGCAATATCTGGGGTTATTACAGAAGAAACTTTTGTAGCACAAGAAGTTGAAGCTATAAGAGTAGCTGCTGAAGCTGTATTGCCACCCCCACCCCCACCCGTTTGTACTGTTGTGGTTGCAACCCCGGTAGTAGAACCGGTGGTTTGCCCAGTAGTAAAAGAAGATCATGACGAAGATAATCATGAATCTAACGCTGGTATAAATGTGAATGAACATGCAAATGAACATTCATCTGATGATACCGGTGAAAATGGTAAAGCCAGCGAAAACGCTGGTAAAAAACCATAGCAATTAAAAATTCCCACTAACCAACCGGTTAGTGGGAGTCTTTTTACTTAAATATATTTCTTAATGTAAGGATTAATGCTTTCATCAAAGAATGTAATAACTAAATCATAAGGATACAGATTGGCTGATCCAGATTTACTTACTCTTTGCCCATTATGTTCAGTCCAAAAGACTAATGATTGAGCTAATGATTGGGTACTGCGGTTATTGACAAACCTAGCAATAACTGGACCTAAAGCTGGATCTCTTTTTAATTCTGCTATAGTGACTAACTTACCATTAGGAGTTGCAGAAAAGACATTTGCTTTAACAAGAGAATCTTTAAGTTCTTTTATTGTTTGGTCTTTAGCTATACGAAAAGCTTCTTTTATTTCTTCAACCATTTCATCTTGTTGAATAGCTATTTTTCTATAGCTAATATCTAACATATTTATTTGATTAGCATAAGCTGGTAATATACTAGCAATATTATTTAATATTGACATTAAAGATGGTGTAAGTTCAGTAGAATTAGATTTTGGATGAAAATAATTATAAATTGCATCATAGACTAACTCTTGATATTGGATCAGCTTATCCATAATATGAGGTGCTACTTTGGAAGGGTTAAGTTTCATCAACCAACCATACATATACTTAAGTGGTAAACATATAACTGTTTGTGGACCTCCTTCTGTAGGTAGGGTGATTAACACCCTGGCTTTAGATAACACTGGATCACTATTAATTTTCTCTAATTGGCTTTTTGAATCAACTCCTATATTTTCACATATACGCTTAATCATCATCTTTTTTAATAGCTAAAATATCAGCTCCATGAAAATTAATTGTAACTAATTCGTTCATTTTTGCATCTCCAAAATTAAATTAAATATATTTCTTAATATAAGGGTTAGTACTTTCATCGAAGAAAGTAATAGCTAAATCATAGGGATATAAATTAACAGATCCAGATCTACCTAATTTCTGACCATTATGTTCAGTCCAAAATGAAAGAGATTGAGCTAGAGATTGGTTACTGCGATTATTGATAAATCTAGCAGCAATTGGACCTAAAGCTGGATCTCTTTTTAATTCAGCTAGTGTAACCATTCTACCATTAGGAGTTGCAGAATTAGCATTTGCTTTAATGATAGAGTTTTTAAGACTATTTATAGCTGCAAGATTTTCACTTTTAACTATTTGAAAGGCTTCTTTTATTTCTTCAATTATTTGATCTTGGTGATCTACTAGTGAATCATGTTGATTAGCAAGTTTAAGAAATCCATCATACAAAGCATTTATTTGAGCATTATGTCGACTAATCAAATTAGTTGATATATTTAAATGATCAACTATAATTGGCTTTAAACTGTTTATTATAGTATTAGCTATATCACTTGATATAATTGGAAATTTGTCTTGTTTTGGATGAAAGTGATTATATAATACATCATAACATTCTTGTTTATACATAATAATTTTAGCTTTAATCTCTGGATCTTGGATTCTGGAATCACTAATTCCAAACAAGAACCCATTAAGATATTTGAGAGGTAGGGTTAATAACTGTTGAGTACCTCCTTCCGTAGGGATGGGTGTTATACCCATGGCTATAGAAAGGACTGAATCTCTTTCTATTCTTTGTTTTTGAGCGGACCAATCCAAGGAAAGGTTTTCACATATACGTTTCATAGGCACTAATATTTCACCATCTTTTTCAACAGCTATAATATCACTACCGTGAAAATCAATTGTGACTAATTCGTTCATTTTTTGTATCTCCTAAAATTTAAATTGAAATTACATAAGTAAAAATCCCGGATGAATCTTGCGACTCATCTACTAACCCGAAGGCAAGTACCACTTTTTTACGGTCCGTTTTTACCTCGCTTATTTCCACACTACCATGGAAAATCTTACTATTAAGATTATTTCAAATCTCCTAGCCATAACTAGGTTCGCGAAAAAATAATAAATTACTCTATTATTTTGGTTACCTTATAATATCTATATAAAATTTTTGAAAACACAAATAAAATGGAGAAGATATTACTCTTCTCCAGCAATAATTAGGCTAAAGTGATTAGACGCAAAAAATACAATTAGCATCGTAAGGTGAATGCGTAGTCGAAATGCAATAATGATCTACAGAAAAATAATATAAATGAATACAATTATTTATATCTATATGAATTTTTTAAAAGTTTCATATAGATATTATTAATTGTTGTAAATAATGTAATTTTTTATTCTGGAGAATATAATGGAACCATCGGATTTAACAAAAGAAAATTATTTAGCATTACGTCAAATGTATCGTAATGCTGAGCGTCTAATGAAAATGCGCATACAAGCAGGTAATGCTTTATGTGCCTATTTTTATCGTCAAATGCTTGGAGTAAATTCCGGAGATACAATTTATCCTAGATTACCAGAGCCAGGCGATGAAGATTTAAATAATGAAATTGATATCAAATCAATTGAGGATTTTATTGATGATTCTAACCCTTCGACTAGCGATGAAAATCCAACCCAATACGCTCTAATCCTAAAAAGATTAGAAAGAGATTGGAGGGATATTTGGAAAGTTGCTGTACAAGTAACAGGACAAATCCAAGATGATGATCAAAATCAGTTAATCTTAGATGCTAGAAATCCTAAGAAAAAAGATACTTCAGCTCAAGTGAAAGTTCGAAAAACCAAACGAACTCCACCAAAAAATGATACTATAGCTAGACTGACGACTCATACAGAGTCACAAGATAGGTTATCTGTTACTAAAAAGAATTTTGATAACTACCGCAGTGGCATAATTCAAAAATATAAAGATTACCTTATGGTAGATAATTATATGAATCTAGTTGCTCTTGAAGCAAAGCAAATGAAAGATATTACAGATATATTAGATGATATTCCAATTCATCATAAACTATCTGAGATTAAAGGTATTGGTCCAAAAATGACTGCATTTATAATTTCTGAAATTGATATCTTTAAAATTGTCTATGCTTCTGAAATCATTGCTTATGCTGGATTAGACGCCGATAGTAAAAACAGAGGTAAATCTACTAAACATGCCTGTGATGGATGTTTTAGATTCTATCTAGAGTTTGAAACAGATAAGGTAAAAGAGAATATGCATATTGGGCAATTTCAATCATACTATCGCCATAGAAATGCCTACTATACTGATAATGTTTCAATAATAGCTGGTGGTGTGGATGATCATAAAAAGAAACGTATCTATTTAGGTAGATTGGATAATATTCCAGGATTACCTAATGATATTTCAGCTTCTTCTGATGAAAGAGTTGGTAAAGATATGTTGACAAAGTTGATTACATTCGAAAAAGATACCCGTTTGATGTATGATGAATTAATTCATAAAAACGGAGTTGATGTAAAGACTGTAGATAATACTAAAAACCCTTCTAATTATCATCAGATTATTATCAAAGGTGAACCAACTGGTATATATGTTAATAACCTAGATAATCCTAAGTTGAAGTATTCAATTTCATGTCAAAGATCTTTGACCTATAATAAAGATGTTCAGTCTAAATTTATAGGTACATTAGCTGGATGTTTAATGAAATCTGGTGTAACGAAAGATGCAAATGGAAATAAAGTAAGAGGTAAATATCCCTCTATATATGATGAAAAGAAATTTGGGATTTTGAATCGACCTATAACATTTGAAGAATTAGGTAAATTTTCAAAGTTCAAGAACGGCAAAAAAGAAAGAACTACCGGCAAAACTCTATTAGAGTTAAAAGCTATGGTGGGAGAAAATGGGTCATATTATGATCTACCTGTAGAAATACGTGGTAAATTAGAGTCTGATGCTGGTATTGGCAAAGAACGTAATGGTAAAGCCCATTCTAATGCAATTAGAAGAATGTTATGTCAATTTATCATCCATGAGATTTATCGTCCATGGAGAAAGTTGGAAGGTTTACCAGTGCATAATGATTATGCAGAAGGTAAATTAGGAATTATTCATAAAAATCCTAATTAAAAATTAGTAAAAGAATTTTGCCGGTAGTAATTACCGGCAAAATTCAAATTTAATCCAATTAATTATTTTAAAAAAGTAAATGTATTTAGATTGATCAGTTATTTTTACAGACGTAATGTTATAAATAAAAATACATCCAAGCCCAAATTAGGGCTTGGATTTTTTAATTATTAAGACCCAAAATAATTGGGGTAGCTTGGATATAGCTTTATAATCTACATTTAATCTAAATTAGTAATTATATGAATACTAGATTCATTAAGTTCCATGATATCAGTTTCTTTATTTCTAGTAGCGCAAAAGACAACGTTATTTAATATATGTATAATATTATTATCCATATCATATACGGCTAAAACTCTATATTTTAATCCTTTAAAAACATAAGATTCCAAAGGAAAAAATCTAGAAGCATTAAATGGTACATCAATATTTTTCAGTTTAATTAATTGTGATCCAATAGCGGATTTCTCTGAGTATGATTTTTTAATATCTAATATAATTTCAGTAGTAATATCATCAGATGAAACTAATTCATCATCATATAAAGATATGTTTTCTGGAGTAATTTCTAAATTTTTCATAGTTTTTCCTATTTCACATAAAGTTGTTCTAAAGATTCAATAAATTCTACCGTATTTTTCATATTCTCTAATAATAAAGAATATCTTTCTAACCTTGGTAAAGTTGTGTTTATATAAGCACTACTATAAGATAATAACTTTTCAGCATCTTCTTCTGTAATCTTATATGATGGATCAGATGGTAATTCTAATTTTTCAGTTAGATCAGTAACTAAATTTGGAATATCATCAGCATAATAATCTATTATTTGAGCAATAGTTAAATTGTCTAACCTAGCTTTCATTTTGGCAAAAGTTTCAATAATAGTATTACATTCAGAAATAACTGCAACCGGTTTAACTGGAACATTTCTATTAAACTTATCCATTAAGAATAATCTATTATCGCGTTCCATTAAAACCCAATATGTAGATGGGTTTTTATTTATCTGAACATTAATATACCCCCAGAATCTTATATCTGTTAATATATTATAATCATCATCAATAATATTTTTTAATTTTATCATTGGAATTTGTCGAATATAATTTATCGGCAGTTTTGCTGAGTTAATTGTTAAGCTTTTAATAATTATGCTTAAGTTTTCAGTTTCTAGATCTTTTGGTGATGCTATCATATTTTTTCCTTAAAAAATTAAAAGATGGTTATGGTGTTACAAAATATTATATCTATATAAAAAGTTGAAAAACATCAATATTATTTTTTACCGGCGGAAAACATCGACTGGTAAAAAATGGGCAGCTAAATAACATTAGCTACCCAGTGATTATATAAAGGAGTTGTACTGCTAGGTATTTACTGATACAATCCTGATAAAACTATAGCTCAAACCCGATAAAAGATAAGCGTTTACTAGCTCTAATTTTAGATTTAGAAATTGAGGGATTATAGATTTCTAGTCTCAAAAAGAGAAGACCTAGTTTTGACCCGGTTTTGACCTAGCAAAATCAAAGCTGCGCGCGGAACAATCCCAAACCGCTTTGGATTGAATAGTCATAGATAACATAAAAGTATTAGCCATTGTTTTAGTTTCCGTCGCGGAATACAACTAAAATCTTTAAAGTATTGGTGCAATAT